>Ga0210387_10003303_pt1 | contig 12388 bp, 12 predicted proteins | sample IncBWC7OmetaG_FD_160108 | JGI IMG/M metagenome (GOLD analysis project Ga0210387, IMG submission 160108) | Forest soil microbial communities from Barre Woods Harvard Forest LTER site, Petersham, Massachusetts, United States - Inc-BW-C-7-O ... | reverse complement strand
GAACGACCTGCCCGTCCGCCGGTACGACGAAGTCATGCAAGGCGAGCGTGCGCAGTGGCAGAATCCGGCCGCCGGCATACCAAACGCGGTGCGGAGCGGCCATCTCGTAGATCGTACCCGATGCGAGCCCGGTCTCCGGATACCCGGCCAGCGCCGCGGCCAGATCGGCAAAGTAAGTCGGGGTCACGGTCGCATCGTTGTTGAGCAACAGGAAATGCGTTGCGTGCGGATCCCGTTCGGCATAGGCGAGCGCGATGTTGTTACCGCCTGAGAACCCGCGGTTCCGCGAGGACACGAACAACACGATCTCGCCCGGGGTTGGTGTCCGATCGTCAGGCCAGCGGGCTGGATCTTCGCCCTCCTGCCGCAATGGCGCGCCGGTCGTGCGCGCCCACTCGTTCAAACGCTCGACCTCCCCAGGTCGCGAGCCGTTGTCGACCACGGCGATGCCATACGGCCGCGGTCGTGCGTCGAGCAGAGACTGGAGGCAGGCGATCGTGTCGTCGGTACCGTTCCAGTTGACCAGGATGACCCACACATTCATGCCAGGGGAAAATAGATCCCCTGCGTCGCGATTGCCCGTGTCGTGCGACGAGATGTAACGTTCGATGCGCATGCATATCACCACGATTTATCGCACGTACGACGGCGACAACGGGCGGTCCCGGCCATCGTATTTCAGCAAGCTCACCGCGCTGCAGAGCTTTCTGTTGGCCTGGCGCCGCATACCGGAGCAGAACCGGCGGCTCATCATTTGCCTCAACACGCCGCGGATGCCACCGGAGATGGAGCGGCTCTACGATCAATATGCGGACGACGTCCGCTACATCGCCGCGCCAGGAAACACCATGACGTATCGCCAGTCGTTGCGATGGGTCGACGAGATGCCGCGGGACGGGCTCGTCTACTTTGCGGAAGACGACTACCTGTACTTGGACTACTGCTTCACCGAGATGGTCGCGGCGGCCAATGCGTTTCCGGATGTCGACTACTTCACCCCATACGATCACTTGGACCGGTACACGCGCCGCGATGAGTGGCGGTTCGGGCGCCCCGAATTCATCCGCGTCGCGGGCCAGCGGCACTGGCGCGTCGTCGAGTCGACGTGTTCGACGTACGCGGCCCGGGTCTCGACGTTCCGCGGCATCGATGGATTGCTGCACCTCGGGCTCTGCTACACCGGCCGGATTCGCGATCGCCTCGCCTGGCGACTCGTCCAGGGGGTCGGACCGTGCTTCTGGAAGGTGCCGAAGCGGTATCTCATGGGGCCAGTGCCATCGCTGGCGACGCACCTCGACGTGCGGTTCTTGGCGCCGATGATCGACTGGAATGCCCTGGCGGCGAGTACGCCTGACGACGCGCGCGCGCGGCTGTAGCCACCATGCAGATCACGGCGTTCTATCGCACGTTCGACGGCGACAACACCAAGCCCCGGCCGCCGTATTACAGCAAGCGGCTGGCGTTCGAGAGCTTCCTCCAGTCCTGGTGTCGGGTCCCGGCCTCGTCGCGCCGATTGGTGATCGCGGTCGACTCGCCGCGTCTGCCCCGATCCGTGGAGTCGCTCGTCGAGTCCCATGCGGATGAGGTGCGGTATCTCGGCCAGCGGGGCAACTCGCTCGCGTATCGCGCCGTCCTCGCGGCGTCCACGGAGCTCGACGACGATGGCCTCGTGTACCACGCCGAGGATGACTATCTGTACCACCCCGATGCCTTTCCCGAGTTGCTGGCGGCGGCCGCCCGTCTTCCGCGCGCGCACTATTTCACGCTGTACGATCATCGCGATCGGTACACGCGCAGCGACGACGCCCACCTGGGACGCCGGGAGTTCATCGCGCTGGGCGGCAACCGCCACTGGCGCGCCTGCGAGTCGACGTGCATGACGTTCGCGGCGCGGACGCGGACGCTGAAGCGCGACGCGTTCCTCCACCGCCTGATGACCGGCAACAAATTCCCGCACGACCGGCTCTTGTGGCGCATCGCGCAGGGCATCGGGATGTTCTGGTGGAAGGTGCCAAAGCGCGTCTTGATCTCGCCGATGCCATCGCTCGCCACGCACCTCGATCCCGAGTTCATTGCCCCCGTCGTCGACTGGGCCGAGGTGGCGGCCGGTGTGGCGCGCGCCTCAGCCGGTGAAGGCGTCGAACGCGTCGAGCACTTCGGCGGCTGACACGGTCGCCGCGCCAAGCTTGCCGACCTCGACGCCGGCGGCATAGTTGGCGACGATGGCGGCCTCGATCGGCGTCGCCCCGGCGGCCAGCATCGCGCCGAGGTACGCGGTGACGGTGTCACCGGCGCCCACCACGTCGTAGACGGCCCGGGCCGTCGTCGGCACACGGTGCGACGATCCATCGGGCTCGATCAAAACCATGCCGTGCTCGCCGAGCGTGAGCAGCAGATGCTGGACGCCGAGCCGCTGGAGCGTCGCGTTGAGTGCTTCCGGCTCGTCGAGATCGACGGCGGCGCCGAGCGCGCGCTCCAGCTCGCGCCGGTTCGGTTTGAAGATCGTCGCCCCGGCGTAGTGGAAGAAGTGCCGGTATTTGGGATCGACGACGACCGGCACCCGCCGCTCGGTCGCGCCCTCGATCGCTCGCCGGATGACGCTCGGGACGAGGACGCCCTTGTTGTAATCCTCGAGGAGCACCGCGTCGGCGTCGGCGATGGCGCGGCTCACGATGTCGAGCAGGCCCTCGACCTCGGCGCCGGCGATGTCGGTATCGTCCTCTTCGTCGAACCGCACGACCTGCTGCGAGCGCGCGAGCACACGAGTCTTCGTCGTCGTGGGACGACCGACGGTGCAAATCGCGCGTGGGTCGGTCGGGAGCGCCCGCAGGAGATCCCGGACCACGCCACCCGCAATGTCGTCGCCCACGACCGCAACGAGCTCGCAACGCGCTCCTAACGCCACGACATTCTGCGCGACGTTGGCGGCGCCGCCCAATGCCTGCATGCGCTGATGCACCCGCACGACGGGCACCGGCGCCTCGGGGGAGATGCGATCGACATCACCCCGGAGATACACATCGAGCATCGCGTCGCCGATGACCGCGACGCGCATGCCGCGCGCGGCGTCGAGCAACTCGGTGAGTCGCGCGCGAGAGATGGACGGTTGCATGCGGGAGTGAAGATAACTCTCGCGAAGGACTCCCGGCACGGGGCTTGCCCAATAGAAGGGGATGTCTGCCCCGTCGCGCATAAACGATGCGGCGAAAACGAAAGTCCTGTCCCTGCAGAACTTCGCCTTGTTGGCATGGAATGCCACCAGGTTCATTTTTGCGCGTCCATTCTACGCCCTTGATGTCATCCAGCAGATGGACGCCATCGGCGTGGACTCGGTCGGCATTGTCGTTCTGACCGGCTTCTTCACCGGCATGGTGCTGGCGCTACAATCGTCGAACAGCCTGGCGGGGTTCGGCGCGACGCTCTTCGTCGGTCGCCTCGTGAGCGCCTCGATGATCCGCGAGCTCGGCCCCGTGCTCGCCGGCCTGATGGTCGCCGGCCGCGTCGGCTCCGGCATCGCGGCCCAGATCGGCTCCATGCGGGTGACCGAGCAGATCGACGCCCTCAACACGCTCGGCACCGACCCGATCAAGAAGCTCGTCACGCCTCGCCTCGTGGCGGCGCTCATCATGGTGCCGATGCTGACCGTCATCAACGATGTCGTCGGCATCATTGGCGGCAATGTCATCGGCACATTTGTGATCGGGGTGCCCAGCGCGCTCTACTGGCACACGGTCTGGCAGCAGATTGCGGCGGACGGCTTCGTGTTGCGCGTCATCCCGCAAGACTTCATTCAGGGGCTCGCCAAGCCGTTCATATTCGGCGGGATCATCGCCATCACCGGCTCGTATTACGGTCTCTCGACGACGGGTGGCACCGAGGGCGTCGGCCTGAGCACGACGCGGACGGTCGTCACGGCGAGCATCAGCATCCTCGCCGTCGATTACGTCATCACGCAGTTCCTGCTGACGATATTCTCGTGACCAGCAGCCCCGCGGGCGTTCGCCGAGCCATTCGTCGCGAGCTGGCGAAGGATGAACCGGAGTCACCGTCGGGCGACCCGGTCATCCAAATCGACCATGTGTCGCTGGCATTCGAGAACCCGGTGCTCGACGATGTGTCGTTTGACGCCTATCAGGGCGAAACCATCGTGGTGGTTGGTGAGTCCGGCACCGGCAAGTCGACCCTCCTCAAGCTGATGCTCCGGCTGCTGCGTCCGGACGAGGGGCGCGTGCTGATCAACGGTCGAGACATCAGCGAGCTGACGTTCGACGATGCGCTCGCCATCCGGAGTTGCATGGGAATGGTGTTTCAGGGGGCGGCGCTCTTCGATTCGATGAGCGTGTTCGAGAACGTCGCCTATCCACTCCGCGAGCACACCACAATGGGCGACGAGGAGATCGAGGCCCGGGTGCGGGAGAAGCTCGAGTTCGTCGACCTGGACCCGGATCGCGTGATGGGGTGCCTCCCCTCCGAGCTCTCCGGCGGGATGAAAAAGCGCGTGGGGATCGCCCGCGCCATGGCGAACAACGCCCCGATCATGCTCTACGACGAGCCGACGTCGGGGCTCGACCCGTTGACCACGGGCACGATCACCCGCTTGATCATGAAGCTCCAGCGCGAGCTCGGCGTCACGAGCGTCGTGGTCACGCACGATATTCGCTCCGCGAACCGGATGGCGAGTGCCATCGCGCTCTTGCACGATCGCCGGGTCACGTTCTTCGGCACGCCCGAGGACATGGCCGCGAGCGAGGATCCATACATCCGGGATTTCCTGGGAGGACTATGAATTTATGAAGCGAGCGACCCGCATCTCATGGGAAGAGCTCCGTGTCGGTCTCGTCATCCTCGTCGCGGTCGCCGCCGGCGTCTTCGCGATGTTCGAGCTCGGCGAAGCCGCCAACCTGTTCACGTCGCGCTATCACCTCGTCGCTTACCTGAAGAACTCGAAGGGGTTGGTGAAGGGGGCGGCGGTCACGATCGATGGCCAGATCGCCGGATCGATCGAAAAAATCGAGTTCTTGCCGATCTCCAATGACACGACGCGCAACCTGAAGATCACCGTCGCGATCGATCGCCGCCTGCAGCCTCAGGTCCGCGGCGACAGCCGCGCGACCCTGCAGTCGCTCGGACTCCTCGGCGACAAAGTCTTCAACATCTCGTCGGGGACCGCGAAGTACAGCGTCCTCCAACCGGGTGACATTGTTCCGCTCGCCGCCTCGCTCGACTACGACCAGGTGATCGAGCAGGCCGGGACCGCGGTCACCGATATGGTCGCCCTCACCCAGGACCTCAAATCGATCTCGGGGAGCATCATCAAGGGCGAGGGCACGATGGGCCAGCTCATCACGAATCGCTCCCTCTACGATGCCCTGACCGGGACGCTCCAGCAGACGAACACGCTGCTGGCTCGCCTGCAGGACCAACACGGGACGATCGGGCACCTGATCGACGACCCGACGCTCTACGAAAATCTGTCGTCCGCGATCGCCTCGATGGACTCGCTCACGACCGCCCTGAGCTCGCGCCAAAGCACCCTCGGTCGCCTCCTCCGCGACGACACGCTCTATAACCACATGGTGAGCGTCGCGGTCGGCGCCGACTCCCTGGTCAAGAGCGTCGCGAGCGGGAACGGGTTCGCGGGGAAGATGCTGCGCGATCAACAGCTCTATGACCAACTGCTCAAAGCCGTCACGGACCTGAACGCGGTGTTGGCCGACGTGAAGCGGGACCCGAACCGCTATACCAAAGGATTGATCCGGGTGTTCTGACCGGTCAGGGCGAGCTAAAGACCCTGCGTCGGCACCGTGGGTCACCAAACACTTTCGCATTGGTACGACTATGTGATACAATTCGCGCCGTTACGTCTCGATGGAGGCCAATGCGAGTACTGGTTCTGGGTGGCGATGGATACTGCGGATGGCCCACCGCGCTGCACATGTCCGCACGAGGCTGGAGCGTCGGCATCGCCGATAACTGTAGTCGGCGTCTCTGGGACGCTCAACTCGGTGTCTCCACCTTGACGCCGATTCGGTCGATCGAGGAACGCCTGGCCGCGTGGACCGAACGCTCGGGACAGACCATCCCACTCTACCGCGGCGACGTCGCCGACTACGAGTTCTTGAGCGAGACCGTCCGCGCGTTCGCGCCCGACGCGATCGTCCATTTCGCCGAGCAGCGCTCCGCCCCGTACTCGATGATCGACCGCGGCCACGCCGTGTTCACGCAGGTGAATAACGTCGTCGGCACGCTCAACGTCCTGTTCGCGATCAAGGAACACGCGCCCGAGTGCCACCTCGTCAAGCTCGGCACGATGGGCGAGTACGGCACGCCGAATATCGACATCGAAGAAGGATTCATCGAGATCGAGCACCGCGGCCGCAAAGACCTTCTCCCGTTCCCGAAGCAGCCTGGCTCGTTCTACCACCTGTCCAAGGTGCACGACAGCCACAATATCATGTTCTGCTGCAGGGCGTGGGGCCTGCGGGCCACCGATCTCAATCAGGGCGTCGTCTACGGCACGCTGACGGACGAAGTCGCCGGCGATGAGCGATTGATCAATCGCCTCGACTACGATGAGATCTTCGGCACGGTCCTCAACCGTTTCTGCGTCGAAGCCGTCATCGGGTCCCCGCTCACGGTGTACGGCCGCGGCGGACAGACCCGCGGATTCCTGGACATCCGCGACACCGTCCGATGTATGGAACTGGCCTGCGCTACGCCAGCCAAGGTCGGCGAGTACCGCGTCTTCAACCAGTTTACCGAGCAGTTCTCGGTCCTCCAACTGGCGGAGCTGGTCCGCGCCGCGGGTGAAGAGCGGGGGATCGCGGTCACCATCGAGCACCTCGCCGACCCGCGCGTCGAAGCCGAGCAGCATTACTACAACGCGGTCCACACAAAGCTGACCGCGCTCGGTCTGACACCCCATCTCCTCTCGCGCTCGCTCGTCGAGTCGATCTTCGACGTCGTGGTGAAGTACCAGAACAATGTCGATCGCTCGGTGCTCTGGCCGACCGTCGACTGGCGCCGTCCGCAGAACGACCGCGCCCGGGGAAGATCCACGCGGCGCGCGCCGTCGAATGGAGCCTCCTCGCTCAAAGTGTAGGGCGGAGTGGCGATGACGCGCCGTCCGCGACGATGACGCGCTAGTTTCCGTTCCGTGTTTATTGATCGTGTGACTGTCACCATAGAAGCCGGCACGGGCGGTTCCGGGGCGAGCTCCTTCCGCCGCGAGTTCCGCGTGCCGTTTGGTGGACCCGATGGCGGCGACGGCGGACGCGGCGGAGACGTCTACGTCCAGGCCGACGAGAATCTCACCACGCTCTTGGACTACACGTACCGCGACCGGTGGGTCGCCGAGCGGGGCGAGCACGGCATGGGTTCGAACAAGACCGGTCGATCCGGTCCGGACATCACGTTACCGGTGCCACCCGGTACCGTGGTCGTCGATTCCAAGACCGGCGAGCGGCTGGGTGAGGTGGTCGAACACGGCCAGACGCTGCTCGTAGCCCACGGCGGCCGGGGCGGGAAGGGCAACGCATTCTTCGCGACGGCGACGCACCAAAGCCCGCGCGAGTGGCAGCCAGGCGAAGAGGGCGAGCAGCGCACGCTACTCTTGGAACTCAAGCTGATCGCCGACGTCGGTCTGGTCGGCCAGCCGAATGCCGGCAAGTCCACGCTACTCTCGGTGATCTCGGCGGCGCGCCCAAAGATCGCGGACTACCCGTTCACGACGCTCTCGCCAAACCTCGGCGTCGTCCAACTCACCGACGGCCGCACGTTCGTCGTCGCGGATATCCCCGGCATCATCGAGGGTGCCCACGAGGGCCGCGGCCTCGGCCTCCAGTTCCTGCGCCACATCGAGCGCACGCGGCTGCTGGCGTTTCTGATTCCCATCGACGCGATGGATCTACAGGCCGAGTACGATGCCCTCCGCACGGAAGTCGCCGCGTACTCGGCCGACCTGGCGCAGCGTCCGCACTGCGTCGTGCTCACAAAGATGGATCTATGGAGCTCGGCGGAGCCGAGCTCAGGCCAACCGACCAGTCGAGCAGCGGAGCTGCCTCGACGCGCCGCGGAGCGGCGCCCCGACCCGGCTCCCACCCTTTCCGCGCCCGATGCGTTCGGGATCTACCCGATCTCCGCTGCCGGGCGTACGGGCCTCGACGCGCTGCTCGCCGCTTGGTGGACACAACTCCTCGCCCAGCGCGTCTAAACGACCTGTCGGACCCTCCCGACGTCCTGTATTCGGTGGGTTCGCTCGCGATGCTGGACGCGCCGACCGTGACGCTGGTCGGTAGCCGTCGGGCGACCGCATACGGCGAACGCATAGCCCGCATGCTCGGTTCTGCGTTCGCTCGTGCTGGCGTCTGCGTCATCAGCGGCCTGGCGTACGGCATAGACGTCGCTGCTCAACGCGCGGCGCTCGAAGCCGGCGGCGACGTCTGCGCGGTTCTCGGCACGGGCGTAGACGTGTTCTACCCCGCCTCCCATCGCCGCATCCAGCAGAGCATCGCCGAGCGTGGCCTTCTGCTATCCGAGTACGCGCCAGGAACGACGGCCCGTCAATGGCATTTCCCACAGCGAAACCGTCTCATGGCGGCTTTGGGTCAGGCGACCATCGTCATCGAAGCCGGAGCAACAAGTGGCGCTTTGCTCACTGCTGCGGTAGCACTTGACCTGGGGCGCGCCGTAGGCGCAGTCCCAGGCAACATTGACTCACCAGAGTCACGCGGCACCAACGATCTGCTCCATCGCAAAAAAGTTGCACCAATCACCGACGTCTCGAGTGCCTTGGCACTGCTCCCCGTGGCGCCCTCGATGCGCCAATTGGATCTTCAGCCGGACGAAACGGCCGTCTGGCGCGCCCTACCGGCGACGGGCGTCGACGACCTCGTCGCCCGCACCACTCTCCCGACGCCGCGCTGCCTCGCAGCCATCGCATCCTTGGAGCTCGCCCACGCACTTACCGTGGGTTACGACGGCTCAATTCGACGGTGTGAAACCGGCGATATTTCATGACGTGCCCCCGCGCCATGTCTACGTCCACGTCCCATTTTGCGCCCGTCGCTGCTCCTACTGCGATTTCGCCATCGCCGTGCGCGCCAAGCTACCGGTGGCGGAATACCTGTCAGCCCTGAGGACCGAGTTATCGCTGCGCTATGGCGCTGACGGGCCATGGCCCGTGGACACGATCTACTTGGGTGGAGGCACGCCGTCGGCGTTAGGCGCAGATGTGGCTCGCCTGATGGAGCTGTTGAGGGAATTCCTCGACCCAACGCCAGACGCCGAAGTGACACTCGAAGCCAACCCCGAGCATGTCACTCCGCGCATGGTCACAGCTTGGCGCGAAGCCGGCATCAATCGCCTGTCCGTTGGCGCGCAGTCGTTCGACCCCAAGGCCTTAGCGTGGATGCACCGCACCCATCGCGTGGACGATATCTCGCGCGCCGTAGACGCAGCGCGAAGCGCGCGTCTAGAAAACGTGTCGTTGGACCTCATCTTCGCACTCCCGACAAAACTCGGCCGAGATTGGGAGGCGGACCTGAATCGCGCGCTCGCGCTCAACCCGGCCCACATTTCGCTCTATGGCTTGACCGTGGAACCTGCCACGCCATTGGCGCGCTGGATCGCACGTGGCGAGACCACGCCGGCCGATGATGCCGTATATGCGAGCGAATTCTTGCAGGCCCACGCGATGGCGACGTCCGCGGGCTTCGATCACTACGAGGTGTCCAACTTCGCGCTACCTGGCCGGCACTCGCGCCACAACTCGGCCTATTGGTCCGGTGCGCCGTACGCCGGACTCGGTCCGTCCGCCCACGAGTTCGATGGGACAACCCGTCGCTGGAATGTGGCCCCATATTCCGAGTGGGCTTCGACACTCCATGCCGGCAACGATCCGATTGGTGGAGCCGAGCAACTCACCCGAGAAAACCGGGAGACCGAGCGCGTGTATTTGGGGCTGAGAACGGCGAGCGGTCTTGTAATCGAACCAGGTGATGAGCCCGTAATAGACTCGTGGGAGCAGCAAAACTGGGCGGATCGGCGAGCCGACCGAGCCGTATTGACCCCTGACGGTTGGCTTCGTCTCGATGCCTTGGCCACTGACTTGACTTATGCCAGAAGTCGTTCGTAGTTTTGAACTTATGCCATTGCCCGCGCTCAACGACCGCGAGCGTCGTATCCTTGAGGCCGTCATTCAGAGCTACGTCGAGACCGCCGAGCCCACTGGCTCGCGCAGCCTCGCCCGTCGCTTTGGTTTCGGCGTCTCGCCTGCGACGATCCGGAATACGATGAGCGACCTGGAGGAAAAGGGGTACCTGTACCACCCCCATACCTCTGCGGGCCGCGTACCGACGGACATCGCGTACCGCATGTACGTCGACTCGCTCATGCGCCTGGCTCCGGCCTCTCTGCCGCTGCCGGAGAAAGACGACCTCATGGAACGCTTGGCCGCGGGCGGCTCGGCAATCGAAAATATTCTGCGCTGCGCCGCGCAAAGTCTTGGTCTCCTGACTCAGGAGCTCGGCATCGCGTTGGGCCCTCGCATGGACCAAACGGTGCTAGAGCGCTTGGATCTCGTCAGGCTCTCGAGCGAGCGCCTGCTGCTCGTTCTCGGTCTCCGCGGCGGCGCCATGCGCACGATTTTCGTGGAGGTCGCGGGCGCGATAGCCGACCCAGTACTGACCGAAGTGGCTCTCGTGCTCAATGAGCGGCTCGCTGGCCTCACGCTACGAGAGATCCGCGCCTCGCTGGTCTCGCGCCTGCGCGACACGGTGCCGTCCAACGAGGCGGGCCAGCTCTTGAACATCTTCGTGCAGGGCGCCGACTCGATGTTCGACGCCCCACTCGCGACCGACAACGATGTCGTGCTCGGCGCGGCGTCGGTGCTCGCCGAGCAGCCGGAGTTCGCCTCGGGCGATAGTCTCCGCCGGCTGATCGCGCTGACCGAGACGCGCCAGCATCTCTCCGAGCTCCTACGCAAGCGCTCGATCACGGGCGGCATCACGATCACGATCGGGAATGAGAACGCCGATCCGCGACTCGATAACTTGACGATCGTGACCGCCGAGTACCGCGCGGGTCCGCTCGGTGGCGTGATCGGTGTGATCGGCCCCACGCGGATGCCGTACGAGAAGGTGATTTCGCTCGTGAGTCATACGTCGCAGATGATCTCCGCGCTGTTCGCTTGAGGACTGCTGTGGCCGATTTCTACTCCGTGCTCGGAGTAACGCGAACCGCGTCCGACGACGAGATCAAGAAAGCCTATCGCAAGCTCGCCATGCAGTATCATCCCGACCGCAACAACGGGTCGAAGGATGCCGAAGAGCAGTTCAAGGCGATCAGCGAGGCCTACGACGTCCTGCGCGATCCCAACAAGCGCGCGGTCTATGATCGCTACGGCGAGGCGGGCCTGCGGGGCGGCGGCGGCGGCGGATACCACCACGTCGACCTGTCCGAAGCGCTCAGCATGTTCATGCGCGACTTCGGAGGGCTCGGCGGGTTCTCCGATCTCTTCGGCACGGGCCGCGGACAGTCGAATCGCACGGGCGCCGACGTCAAAGTCCAGATCGATCTCACGCTGACCGAGGTCGCATCGGGCGTCGACAAGACGCTCACCATGAAGCTCCTCGATGCGTGCGACAAGTGTAACGGCAACGGCGCCGAGCCGGGCACGACTCCCCAACGGTGCGCGACGTGCGGCGGCAGTGGGGAAGTGCGCCGCGCCCAGCGCTCGTTCTTTGGCCAATTCGTGAGCGTCGCGCCGTGCCCGACGTGCGGTGGCGAGGGCACGGTCGTGTCGACGCCGTGCAAGAAGTGCCGCGGCGACGGCCGCGTGCGCGCCGAGAAGGCGTTGACGATCCGCGTGCCGGCGGGTGTCGCCACGGGTCAGTACATGACGCTTCGCGGTCGCGGCAACGCGGGTCCGCGCGGCGGCGAGCGTGGCGATGTCATCGCCATTTTCAACGTGCAGGATGACCCACGGTTCGAGCGCGACGGCGATGATCTCTATAGCGAGGTCTTGGTCTCCTACCCGCAGCTCGTCTTTGGCACCGACCTCGATGTGCCGACGGTCACGGGGACGGTCGGTCTTCGTGTGCCGCCATCCACGCACAGCGGGCACGTATTTCACATCCGCGCCAAGGGACTCCCGCGCGTCAACGCCTCGGGGACGGGTGATCTGCACGTCCGCGTGCAGCTCTGGACGCCCGACGAGCTCACGCGCGATGAAGAGGCGCTGATCCGCAAGCTCGCCGAGGTCGAGTCGAAGCCTCCGCAGACTCGCGCCAAAGGGTTTTGGACGAAGATGAAAGAAGCCCTGGGCGCTTGAGCTCAGGGGGCCGGTGGCTCTCGGTGCGCGTTTGGCCCGATGAGGCCACGCGCGATG
>Ga0210387_10003302_pt1 | contig 12391 bp, 13 predicted proteins | sample IncBWC7OmetaG_FD_160108 | JGI IMG/M metagenome (GOLD analysis project Ga0210387, IMG submission 160108) | Forest soil microbial communities from Barre Woods Harvard Forest LTER site, Petersham, Massachusetts, United States - Inc-BW-C-7-O ... | reverse complement strand
GCCGCTTTTAGAAGCCTCTGGCTTGACTTAACCCCTGCTTCGCCTAAAAAGGTATCGTGAGCAACGAGAAGTCAAAACCAGTCGCCAAGCCCGCCCCCGGCGAGCCGAATGAGCCGTCCCCAAGGGGTGGGACCGGCGACAAATCCACCGGGCGCGTCAAATTCGACGAGCGCGGCAATGCCGTGTGGGAGTGGCAAGTAGAGACCGGCGCCTTTGGGGTCGAGGTCTCGACGCAACGGCTGCAAAAGCTCGAGCATCCGGCCTTGTCGATTGCCGATGATGCACCGACGCCTTTCGAGACCGTGCGTTCAAACCCCCTTGGCACCAAAAAGGGCTACGACCCCTACGACAGCGGCCGGCTTGGCAAGAAACCGCCTCCGGCGAAGAAAGATCTGCGCAAGTTGAGCGAATGGTTGAAGTTGAAAAAGCAGGCTGATTCGAATAAGGATGAAGAGCCTCAAGAGTGAGGAGGTTGAGAAGAATCTAGGCACGAAGGCAGCAGTGCCTAGATTCTTCTCACCCTCCCCTCACCGGAACTTGAGCCTCTCAAGCTCACTCTCAAGCCAGAGCGTGGCGCAGCTTGGCGGCGTGTCTTAGACGAAAGAAACCGCGAAGCTCACGTATCATCGCTTCGATCTTGGGCGTTCCCCGGTTAACGAACCGACGTTCCAATCGCCTGCAATAGCGCGCCGCGAGAGCGTGCGCGGTGCGGTAGCGTTCATATTGGTCGGGCTCCAGCCGCGCATCAAAGCTGACCCGGTCAAACAGGCGGGCATGCACTTGAGCAGGGTAGTACTGCCCCTGCTGTTGCGCGGCCAGGAGAAAAACCGTTACGGCGTATTTGTCCACCTCGGCCTGCGTTTCGAGCTCGAGCAGCGACACCGGCAGGTCGCGCTGCAACCCCCAAGTCGAATAGACGAAATGGCTCACGCCCTCGAGCGCCGTGCAGTAGTCCGCCAGGTTGTGTTCGGTCAAGGAGTCACGCGGGTCCGCCGCCTCCAGGCGGCTCAGGAGCTCAGGGTCAAGGTACAGCGCCACGCCGGCGCCGGCGCCATCCGTCGTTTCCGCCAGCAGCAATACTTCGTCCAGCGCGCGACCATCATTTGCCGCGGCGCCGACGCTGCGTCGATCCGTAATGAGAAAATCGTACACATCGTACGGTAGATCGACATCGTACAGGCGTCCCAGCAGAGTCTGCAGGCCGCGTAATACCACGCCTTAATGCTCGCGGCGCGCGCCCGCCACCGTCACCGGCTGAACGCCCAATTGGTGCAGCAAGCCGCGCGCGCGCGGGCTGCCGGTTTTCATCCATATTTCGTACAGGCGCAGGATGTCGGCGTCTGTGTACCGATGCGACATGTCGCTCACTTCGTTCAGCGCATCGACCAGGCCTTGAAATTTCCGCGCCAGCTGCGCGTAGACGGCCGCGACACAGCGTCCCGACAGTGTCCGCGGTAGGGTGTCGGCCAGAGAACTGTAGGCGTTTCCGCCCATCGCGATGTGATAATCGATGTCGATCAGCTTGCGCGCGAAGCTGCGCGCGAAGAATCCCGCGATGAACAGCGAAACATCGCCGAGACGCTGCAGCCCACGGTGCCGCGCGCTTGCACTCGGCGCCTCGAGCGCATCCGCCAGCATATGCGCCAGGGGCTTGATGCGCAGGCCATCCGGGGTCCGCTCGTACAGCGCATCGGCACGGGAAAACATCGTGAGCAGATTGACGACGTATTGCTCGGCCTGCTCGTCGATGTCCAGATGTTGGTGCGCGCTTGCGGTGTGAAACGCGTCACGAAAAAATTCGCGCAGCGAACTTACCGCAACCAGATTTCCCGCCGTCGTCGCTTGCATATGGCATCCTTTTTTCGGACTGACACCATCCTATCGACTACGCTACGCCGAAGTGAATGCAAAAAGCGCGAACTGCAGTCAGAAAATGCCTATTTTTACAGGCTTTTAACCATCAGCAGTCGCACGCGTAGGCTGCTAACGCATTATGTGCACCGATGCGGGGCTAGGTAATTTCTTCCAGCGACAAGATGGTGCGCGGAGGCGGCGGCAGTTGCGCCGGCCAGGATTTCGCGCCGCGATTCAGCCACGCGGCCTGCATGCCCGCGTTGGTCGCGCCGATGACATCGAGATGCGGGTCATCGCCGATGTGCAGCACCTGCCCCGCCTCGACGCGCGCTGCATCGAGCAATCGGGTGAAGATGCGAATGTCGGGCTTGGCGGCGCCGGCGGAGATCGCAGTGACATGGCCTTCGAACCAATGCGCGATTCCGCAACGCTTCAAGTCAGCATTGCCGTTGCTGATCGCAAACAAACGGTAGCGCTCGCTCAAGCGCTTGAGCGAGCCCTCGACCTCATCGTAGAGTCTCACCCGGTTGCGAGCCGCGTAGAACACCTCAAATGCCTCGTCGGCGAGACTCTCCGAGTGCCCCGCTGCCGCGAACATTTCCGACAAGGCGCGATGGCGCAGGAATGTCATGTCGTGGTTGCGCTCCGGGAATTGGGCCGCGATGCGCGCCCGCATCGCGCGCAGCGATTCACGATCATGCCCGCGAATCACCTGCGGATGCTGTTGGCGCAACCACGCCAGCATCGCCGCTTCGGCGGCGAGGATCACGGGTTCCACCGGCCACAGGGTATCGTCCAAATCAAAACTTAATACCAACGGATCGGTCATTCGAGAATCTTAGCCTGATAGAATCGCGGCGTGCGCACTCTACTGATAGGCAGCAAGAATTATTCCAGTTGGTCGCTGCGGCCCTGGCTATTCTTGCGCAAAATGGCCTTCGAGTTCACGGAACAAATCGTTCATTTCGACGCAGGCGGCTATCAGGCGCAGATCGCGGCCTTGTCGCCTTCGCGTCGCGTACCGCTGCTTATCGATGAGGGCGTCAAAATCTGGGACTCGCTCGCGATCTGCGAGTATGTTGCCGAGTCGACCGGCCGCGGTCTGCCGGGCGATCGCCTGACGCGTGCCCGGGCGCGATCAGTCGCTGCGGAAATGCACTCGGGCTTCCAGGCATTGCGCGATGAGTGTCCGATGAACGTGCGCGCGAAAGATCGGCGTGTGCCGCAGACGCCCGAGCTGCGGGCCGACGTCGCACGGATCGATGCGATTTGGTCCGGCTGCCGCGATCAGCACGGCGGCGCCGGTCGATGGCTGTTCGGCGACTTCAGCATTGCCGATGCCATGTTTGCGCCTGTGTTTTTTCGCTTTCAAACCTACGGTGCGAGCTTGAGCCCGGCATCGCAGACGTACTTGGACCATGCGCTGCAAGATCCCGACCTGCGCGACTGGCAAGACGCAGCATCGAAAGAAGGCCACCCACTGCCGGACGTCGACCGGACCGGCGCTCAGGAGCCTGTGCGGGTATAATCTCGCGCCACCTCCCTTAAGAGAGCAACCCATGTCCGCCGAACGCGTGAACTTAGCTTTAAGCCTCGTGCTCATCGCCGGCGCAGCTGCTGCGGCCACCGCCCCCGCAGAGCCCACGCAACCCTTCTCTGTGCAGGACATGGTTCGGATGGAACGAATCTCGGACGTCGCCGTTGCCCCGGACGGCAAGCACGTGGCCTATACCGAGCGCACCACCGACATGGAGGCCAACAAAGGGCGTACCGGCATTTGGATGCTCGACACAGGCAAGCGCGGTGCCACGCCACTGCGCCTGACGGACGGCGGTCCGAATTCCAACAATCCTGAATGGAGCAAGGACGGCAAGTTCATTTACTTTCTGTCCAATCGCAGCGGCACAACCCAAGTCTGGCGGGTGAGCTCAAATGGCACGGGCCCGCGCGGCGATACGCCGGTGGCTGACTCTACGCAGGTGACTAATTTGCCGCTCGATGTCGGCAGCTTTCGGGTATCGCCCAAGGGCGATCGGATTTTGGTGAGCGTCGACGTTTACTTGGATTGCGTTGACCTTGCATGCAGCAAGAAACGCCTGGACAGCGTCGCGCACGCGCCCGCTACCGGCGTCCTGCATAAGCAGCTCTTCATCAGACACTGGGACACCTGGAGCGACGGCCGGCGCTCGCAAGTTTTCGCCCTGGCGTTGAACGACAGCGGCGTGGCTCTTGGCACGCCGGCGAACCTGACCGGCGGCATCGGCGATGTGCCGGGCAAACCGTTCGGCGGGCGCGAGGACTATGCCTTCAACCCGGATGGTAGTGCGGTGGCCTTCTCGGTACGCAGCATGGCAGGCGAAGCCTGGTCGACGAACTTTGACGTCTACGTGGTCGCAGCTGATGGCAGCGCCCCACCGAAAAATCTCACGGCCGACAACAAAGCGTCGGACGCGCAACCCGCATTCTCCCCCGATGGCTCGCAACTTGCGTACGTGGCCATGGATCGGCCCGGATTCGAAGCCGATCGATTCCACGTGGTGCTGCTCAATCTGCAGTCGGGCGTCAAGCGGGCACTCACGCAGAATTGGGATCGATCGATCAGCAGCTTTGCCTGGTCGCGAGACGGCAAGACGCTGTTCGCGACGGCGGACCATTTGGGCCAACGCCCGTTATGGGCGGTCGATGTCGCAACGGGCCGGGCATCGGCCATCACCGGCGCGGGCGAAGTCGAAGGATTCAGCGTCGGCTCGTCGAAGGTGTTCTATACGGCCAGCAACTTAGGCGCCCCTGCCGACTTGTATTCGGTCAGCTTCACCGGCGGAAAGCCCACGCAATGGACCCGCTTGAATCAGGCGCTGATGGAGCAGCGCAAGTTCGGCGAATACCAGCAATTCAGCTTTCCCGGCTGGAACAATGAAAATGTCTTCGGCTACGTGGTCAAGCCGGTGGATTTCAAACCGGAGCGCAAGTATCCGGTGGCATTTCTGATTCACGGCGGTCCGCAGGGCAGTTTCGGCAATGCGTGGAGCTGGCGCTGGAATCCGCAAGCGTTTGCAGGCGCTGGGTTCGCCGTAGTCATGGTCGATTTTCACGGTTCCACAGGTTACGGTCAGGCGTTCACAGATTCCATCAGCGGCGATTGGGGCGGCAAACCGCTGGAGGATCTAAAGCTTGGCTTAGGTGCGGCACTCAAGACCAACCCTTGGCTCGACGCGGACCACATGTGCGCGCTGGGCGGCTCCTATGGGGGCTTCATGATCAACTGGATCTTGGGTTCATGGCCGGACGGCTTCAAGTGCTTGGTGAGCCACGACGGTATCTTTGACAATCGCACCATGTATTACTCCACCGAGGAACTCTGGTTTCCCGAACACGAGTTCTCCGGTCCCGAGTATCAAAACCCGGCCGCCTACGCGAAGTTCAATCCCGTCGACCACGTCGCCGACTGGAAGACGCCGACGCTGGTGATTCACGGTCAGCAAGACTACCGAGTACCGGATTCGCAGGGTATTTCAGTGTTTACCGCACTACAACGCCGCGGCATACCGAGCGAGCTGCTGTATTTTCCGAACGAAAATCACTGGGTCTTGAAGCCGGCCGACAGCATCGAATGGTACGACACCGTGCTGGCGTGGCTGAACCGCTGGACGCGTCCTTAACAGCGTTCGTGCTTTTAGGGCTCCACAGCGCGCCAAGCCGCGGGGTAGTTCTCTCCCAACTGCATGATCCGGTGCAGCAATTCGTCGTAGTTCATGCCGGCTTTGAGTGCGGAGGCGGAGAAATCTTCCGCCGCTGAGATATTCGGATTGGCGTTCGCCTCCAGCACGAATAGTTCGCCATCCGCCCTCAAGCGAAAGTCCATGCGCGCGTAGCCGGTCAAATGCAACGCTCGAAAAATGCGCTTCGACAACTGCTCCAAGCGCGCGATCGTACCTTCGGGCAACTCTTCCGCGGCGGCCGTGGTGATGCCGTAGCGCTGTTGATAGACGCGATCCCACTTTACCTTGCGCGTTGCGATGGCCGGCAGGTTCTCCGGCAAGGAACCGAAGGTCATTTCCCACACCGGCAACACTTTGAGCCGGTCGTTGCCCATAACCCCAACGTACAGTTCGCGTCCCTCGATGTATTCCTCGACCAGCGCGTCGGAATGGGTCTGTTCGTGGATGAAGGCGATGCGTTCGGTGAGCTGCTTCGGGTCGGTGACGACGGATGCCTGCGCGATGCCTAACGAAGCATCTTCGGTCGAAGATTTCACGAACAGCGGGAAGCGTAGGTTTTTCGGAATGCGGGCCCGCTTGCCGCGCGGGAACACCATGAATTGCGGGGTGGGCACGCGATGATAGGATAGCAATTGCTTCGAGAGCACTTTGTCGCGCGACAACAGCATGCCGCGTGGGTTGCAGCCGGTGTAGGGTTGGTGCATAAGCTCGAGAAACGCCACGACATGCTGATCGTAGGTAACGATGCCGTCGAACTCCTCCAGCAGGTTGAAGACGATGCTCGGCTTCCACTCAGTGATCGCGCGACGCAGTTCCGACAGGCTGTCGCTCAATCCCAGCGGCATGACTTCGTGGCCGGCCTTTTTTAGATGCGAGATCACATCGTATTCGGTGCGCCACTCTTCGATTTCCTTTTCGGTCGAGCCCTTCAGCGAATCCGGCGGCACCAGCGTGGAATGCACCAATACCAAGGCGCGCACCTTCTTCACCGTCCTGCCCTCACAATGCCACCCGCGGCAGCTTGCGTTCTTCGTATGACTCGGCCAATCGGGCCACGACCCATAGCAGCTGCCCCTTGAGCTCGCGCCGTGAACCGCGGACGTACAGGTTCAACGCCTCGCAGCGCGCGATCATCAGACGCAGCACCTGATGCACCAGATACTCGCTGAACGCTCCGGAACGCTGAATCTGCTGACGCAGCGGCGTTCGCATTTCGCGCAACACGCTGGCCGCCTTCGGCGATGTGCGCGTGCGCGGCGCCGTCGTAAATACCCTGAGCAGCAATTCGTCGGCGCCCGAGCGGCGCGGCAGCCGATAGCGCGCCAGCTTCTGCTCGTAGTGCTCGCGCAGCGTTCCCGTCTCGTGCGTCACATCCTCGATGGTGCCGCGATTGGCGACCAGCGGTTTCCGTTCGCCGATTTCCTGGGCAAGCTCATCGATGTACTGAAGCTTTGCGTAGGCCGGCCAGCCGACATATTCGCGCCGCCATGCCGAGTGCGGCTTGAGCCACACGGCAAAGGTCTCGGCGAAGTCTTCGGTGGGATGCGCCTGGGCGTACCACGCGCCCAGATGCTGCACGAAACGGCGGCTGCCGGGCCGCGGCCGGTAAGTGTCGGGATATGGAAGCGAAGCCGGACCGAATGCTTCGCGCCAGGACTTGAGGCGGCGCAGACGGTATGCAGAATCGACGGCGTGCCCAGCCTCGTGACGCAGGATACGCATCAGCCAGTTGCGATTCCCGCCCTCGACCTCGCGCATGAACCGACGCTCGAGGCTGATCAACCGCTGGTGGGCAAGATAGAAAGGAATGGCGATGCCGGGAATGCCGTCGGGCGAGAACCACTCCTGAGCCAACCAGCAATGCGGACGAAAGCGCATGCCGCGCATCGACAACTCCCGGTAAAGCCGCTCGATGGCGTTCTGCAAATCCGTGCCCGCGATGCTCAGCTTCAGGTCGCAGAATCGCAGACTCAGCAACTGATCGTCCGACAGCCGTTCCCAGGCAACGGGTCGCGTTCGAGACCGTCGCTTGAGACTTTTCATCATCCTAGGGAAGCCCCATCTCGAGTTCTGCCGCGAGCTGCTCCTCATCTGCTTCGCTCATCGCCTCGATGCGACGGCGTCCCTCGAGGCCGGCGAAGTCGAACAGCTTGGGGTCAGCGAGCTGCGAGCCGGACACGTTGCAAATGCCGGAGAAAATGGCTTCGATGCGGCCGGGAAACTCCTGCTCCCACTTGAGCAGCATGTTTTTCACCGTGATGCGCTGCATGTTGGGCTGGGAGCCGCACAGCGTGCAGGGGATGATGGGAAAGGCGCGGGCCGTCGCATAGCGCGCGATCAATCTTTCCGGTACGTAGCAAAGCGGCCGGATCACGATGTGCCGCCGATCCTCGCTGAGCAATTTCGGCGGCATGGCTTTTAATTTGCCGCCGAAAAACATGTTCAAGAAAAGCGTCTCGACAATGTCGTCGCGATGGTGCCCAAGCGCGATTTTGGTGATACCGTTCTCCGCGGCATATCGATACAGCGCGCCGCGCCGCAGCCTGGAGCAAAGGCCGCACATCGTTTTGCCCTCGGGAATAACGCGTTTGACCACGGCGTAAGTGTTCTGCTCGATGATGCGGTAGCGCACGCCGAGACTTTCCAGATACTTTGGCAGCACGTTGACCGGGAAGCCCGGCTGTTTCTGATCGAGATTGACCGCCGTGATCTCAAAGCTCACGGGCGCGCTGCGCTGCAAGCTCAAGAGCATGTCGAGCAAAGTGTAGGAATCCTTGCCGCCGGACAAGCACACCATGACATGATCGCCATGCGCGATCATCGAGTAATCGGCGATGGCTTTGCCGACGGAGCCGCGTAATTGCGCCTGCAGTTTTTTGAAGGTGTTGCTCATGGCGATCTATTGCTCACGGAACTTCCAAATACTTGGCTTCCAAGTATCTTAAGTACGCAGCCGCAGTCAGCGGCTTGCCCGTCGCCTGCTTGATGAGTTCCTGCACCGGCAAGCGCGCGCCGATGCCATGCACATTGTCGCGCAGCCATTCCATCACGCCGCCGAATTGGCCGGCGGCGATTTCCTCGTCGAGCCCCGGCCGCGCCGCTCGCATGGCCTCGTTGAGCTGGCCGGCGATGACCGCTCCCAAGGCGTAGGAGGGAAAGTAGCCGAAGTGGCCGACGGCCCAATGAATATCCTGCAAGCAGCCTTCGACATCATTGGGCGGGCGAATATTCAGGCGTTGTTCCAGGTTGGCATTCCAGGCTTCCGGCAGGTCGGCAACCGGCAGGGAGCCTTCAAGCATTTTCTTTTCCAAGTCGTAGCGCAGCATGATGTGCACCGGATAAGTCAGCTCATCGGCATCCATGCGGATGCAGCTGCGGCGTACACGAATCAGCAAGCGATACAGGTTGGCTTCTTCCCATTCCGGCCCGCTGACCTGCAAATATTTTTCCAGCAGAGGTCGTAAGTATTTGACGAACGAGCGGCTGCGGCACAAATTCATTTCGAACAAGAGCGACTGGCTCTCTTCGAGCGCCAGCCCGCGATCGCGGCCGACGGGCTGATCGCGCCACTTGAGCGGCAGACCCAAGTCGTACATCGCATGGCCGGTTTCGTGCACGGCGCCGAGAAGCCCCGAGAAAGGGTCGATTGAATCGAATCGCGTGGTCACCCGGATGTCGCCCGGAACGCCTTCGGTGAAGGGATGCTCGCTCTCATCGAGCCGACCGCGATCGAATGGGAAACCCAATGCCTTGAGCACCTCGACGGCCAGCGATCGTTGCCGTGAGGCGCTGAATTTGCCGCTGAGCGGCGTGGGTGCATGCGCCGCCTGAACCTCGATGGCCTGGTTGATGAGGCCCGGCAGCTTGCGCGACAGCGCCTTGAAAATAGTATCGATATCGGCCGCGGAAATACCGGGAGTAAAGCCATCGACCAAGGCGTCATACGGAGCCAGGCCGCGTGCCTGACCGAGCAGTGCAGCCTTATCTCGCACGAGGTGGACCACCTCTTCCAAATGTGGGGCGAGCAATTTGAAGTCGTTTGCCTTCTTGGCTTCAACCCAAAAAACTTCGGCGCGCGCAGTGGCCTTGGCAAGACGCGAAATCAGCGACGGCGGCGTTGCAATGGCGTGGTCGCGCTGCCTGCGCATTTCGCGCAAGTTGGCGAGCGGCCAGTCCTCCATTTGCGAAGCGCCGGCCTCGGCGCGCTCGAGCAGCCGCGCCACTTTCGGCGTCGTGAGCAAGGCATGGTGCTCGGTCTCCAGGGCGGCCAATTGCTCGCCGCGCACATCAGCACTGCCGCGCGGCATCATCACCGCAGCGTCCCAGCGCAGCAGCGATAGCGCGCCGCGAAATGCATGCAGGCGGCGAAACTCTTGTTCCAATTGTTCGTAAGGCGAGGCGGCCATGAGACCCTTGCAGCGGCAATTGGGTTGCCGCGCTGTTGTTTAATCGGTAAGTTTACCAGACCCGCGTCCTCCACGGTCGGCGCTCTCAGGCAGAAAACTCCATTATTTCAATGGGTTACTGACCGACCGGGAGTTTGAGAGTGCCGGTTTGATGAAACGGAAGATTTCGCAGAAACGGCAGGTCAATGCTGGCTGCGCCGGTGAGGTCATAGTCAATCGAGTCCGCGTGCTGATTGGCCCTGTCGGCGAGTTTGAGCAAGGCTAACGCGAGATTGGCGCTGATCGTCAGGTTGAATTCGGATTCACCGAAGGCGGGAATCACGACGGCGCGGTCGCTGATGCCGCTCGCGATCTGCTCTCCGCCTACATTCAATTCCGCGTGCAGCCCGCGTACCGGCAAGGCGCGGTCGTTGGGATTCTGAATGTTGAGCTTGACCGCGAAATTCTGCTGCAGCAGATTCCCGCCGCGCAGCTCGATGCCGATCACCGTAACATTGGGCCGGTTGAATTTGGGCGCCATCAGCGAACAAGCGCCCAAGGTGAGGCTTAGGGCGAAAATCTGCAGCAGGCGTGGCACCATAGGCGGAAATGATACCGATTTTCTGGAGACAGGCTTTGACGTTCGCCGCGCTATGGACCGCGGCAGCGTTCAGCACGGCTGCCATGCCGGGCCCACCTGGCAAAGCGCAGGCGCCCGCCTGCCTTGAATCGGGCGACGGTTACCTGCGTGCAACACTTGGCGGCGCGGTGGAGGCGCATCTTGATTGGCCCAACAGCGGCACGCGCTGCGAGGGAGAATCTCGCGAAAAACCGCCGGGTGTCCGCTTGAGTTTTCAACGCGCCGCGGGAACCGCACCCAATCTGCTGCTGGTGTTCGGCTTGACTGGAGTCAAACAGGGCGAGTCGGCACGCGAGGTCAAAGCGAATTTGACCGTTATCGTGCAAGGCACCAGCCGTATCTATGGCACCTTAGGCGATTCGCGGTGCACCGTGGATTCCCTCAGCCAACGTCCTTTGAACGCGGCAGGTGCCTATCGCATTGAGGCACGCGGCTTCTGCACGCAGCCGGCGCACGCGGTGCGCGGCAAGGGCGACGTGCTGGTCAGCACGTTCGAATTCGCTGGGCCTGTCAACTTCACCACGGAATCAACATCCACGGAAACAATATGATGGCATTTTCGCAAAAGCGATTTTTCGCAGCGCGCGCATTGTTGGCGGCCGGTCTTTTACTGGCCGCCGCAGATGCAGCGCTGCCGCAAGGCGCGGCACCGGAGCCGCTGTCGGCGTTTCCTCAGAGCTTGCTCGCCGTACGCACCAGTTCAGGCAACGTGGTCAATTTCAAGATTTGGGAAGCCGATACACAGAAGCGCGAAGAGCAGGGAATGATGTACATCCGCGAAATGGATGAGCACACCGGCATGCTGTTCATGTTCCCGGAAAATCGCCCGGTGACCATGTGGATGAAGAACACCTACGTCTCTCTCGATCTTTTGTTCCTGAATGCGCAAGGCAAGATCGATTACATTGCGGCGCGCGCCATACCCAAGTCCGAGGCCATCATCGGACCGCCAACACCTGAATTCGCCGTGCTCGAACTCAAGGGCGGGGCCTGCGAACAATTCGGGATCAAGGTCGGCGATAAAATCTTGCACAAAAACTTCAAGAAACAATAAGTACCTCCCCTACGGCCCGCTCGCGGCGCACTACAGCAACTAGGAATGTTCGCCTACAGACACAATTCGTGATGTAGCGGATAAACAACGCTCGACTAATAGCCTGCGCTCCACAGCTCGCGCTGTGTTGCGTTCCCGCAATTAATGGAGATGAGCGTATGAGGGAAAATATTCTTGCCGGCCTTCTGCTTGCCTGCTTTGCCGCGAGTCCGGCGTTGGCAGACGACAGCGCTGACCAGAAAGTCTCTGACGGTACAGGTGCGTGGTACATCAGTCCCTTGGCGCAATACACCTTCTTGGACAACGATCGTATTTCGAAAGACCATGTCGGCTATGACGCGGCGCTGGGGTACAACTTCGCGCAAAACTGGGCCGCCGAGGTCAACGGCAGCATCGGTAGTTTCAAGATTCCAAATTCGGGCGCGAGTCAGCAGCTCGACGCCTACTCGCTCGATTTTCTGTACAAGTTCCTGCCGAGCTCGATCTTCCGCCCCTATCTGGTCGCGGGCGGCGGCGGAATGTTTGACCGCGTGGCCGGCGGCTTGGCGGACCATCACGCTGGCTTCGCCGAAGCGGGCGCAGGCTTTTTGTTGGGAATCGGTCCGCAGAACACCTCTACTCGCTTGCAGTTTCGCGCGGAGGGAAAGTATCGCAAAGAATTTTTGGCCGCCAACGCATTCAACCCGAGAGACCCCGGCGACACGGTGGTGAGCGCCGGATTGTTGTTGATGTTCGGCGC
>Ga0210387_10003301_pt1 | contig 12394 bp, 9 predicted proteins | sample IncBWC7OmetaG_FD_160108 | JGI IMG/M metagenome (GOLD analysis project Ga0210387, IMG submission 160108) | Forest soil microbial communities from Barre Woods Harvard Forest LTER site, Petersham, Massachusetts, United States - Inc-BW-C-7-O ... | reverse complement strand
GGTGGCGCCGGCGGCGAATCGGCGCAGCAACTCAGCGTAGCGCGCCTTGGCCAGCGCCACGATTCGCTCACGCTGCCTCGGGGAATCCGCCGGATCGAAGCGCAGCACTTCGTAGACCAACCCCAGATTCCAGTCATCGTGCAGCAATCCCTGGTCGGTAGTGACCTCGGTGTAGACGCGAATCCAAAAGCGCACGTCCTGTTCGAGCTCCGGCGGATGCGCGAACGTGTCTGATGCCTCGGCGCCCGTGGCCACGCCATGGACAACCGCAGCGAGCAGCAGAACGAGCGTCGCGAGCAATCCCTTACCTTTCGATTTAATTGCAAACAAAATCAAAGACCTCAATGCCTTGGGGAGCGCGGATCAGGATACGTTGCGATCTGCCGATTGTCGCGCAATTGGGCTCGCAGCGATGCTGACGGCCTTGTATTATCGGCCTGCGTCCAACGCCTGTGGGCAACCACTGTGTGCAGCTACAAGAAAGTAGGGGAGTTACTCCATGATGAATTTTCAGTCAGCAGCGTCCGTCGCGCTGAAATTGTGTGTTTGCATCGCGGTGCTGATGATCGGTCCCGCCCTGGCGGCGGCGCCACCCTCGCCCGCTTCATTTCCGATCAGCGACAAATCGTTCAAGTGCATCACGCAGATGACACATGTCCGGCATTTCTATGTCGACAACCTGGCGGGGAATCTGGACGGCACCGTTAAAGTGGCCCAGGCCGCCACGGGAAACTATCCCGTCGGCTCCGTGCTCCAGCTGGTGCCCAATGAGGTGATGGTGAAACGCGAGAAAGGCTTCAATGCCACGACGCGCGACTGGGAGTTCTTTGACCTCAATTTATCCCCGGATGGATCGACGATCCGCGTCCGCGGCGTATCGGACGTGAACAATCGATTTGGCGGCAATTGCTTCACCTGCCACGTCAAGGCCCGTGCGGAATTCGACCTGGTGTGCGACAACAACCACGGCTGCGATCCCATTCCCATCACGCGCGCCATGAGCGGAGCGCTGCAACGCACGGATCCTCGCTGCAAAAACCCGCCTGTCAGTGCCGAAGACGCGGCGGCGCTGGGTCAGCTCGCAGCAATCGTCAAGGCCCTGGGGGCCGCAAGCGCGCCGAAACCGGGACCTTGAAGCGACCCTAAAACCGCCGCGCCGCCTTACCGCACGAGCAGCCGCCTTAAGCTCGGCCTAGGGCTGGCAAAGCAGCATTCCGGCTATGATCGCACCGACGCAGCCGTACTGGAGTTTCGAGATGCGTTCCTTGAGGATCAGCGCCGCGAACGCGAGCGTCACGACCGGGTAGGCACCCGTCAACGGAACCACGATGGAGATCGGCCCATAGCGGCTCGCGATCATCACGCCCAAGTCGCCGCCCGCCATCATCCCCATCGGTACGAATGAGTGCAGGTACTCGCGCACCGAATGCGTTCCCTGCCGCCCCTTGAGAAATCCATACAGGCCCAGCGAGAGGACGCCGCCGATGGTGTTGCACACCATGAGGCTGACCTCGCTCGCCTCGGCAAAAGAGTACGCGTGCTTGACGATGGTGTTGGACGTCGCCCAGCACGTCAGCGCGAGGAAGGCGAGCGGGATCCAGCGCCGGCTGAGAATCTTTGTATCCGCGTCCGCGGGCGAATATGAGAGCCCGAGGCAGCCGCCGATCACGAGCACCACCGCTGCGTACTGCCCCGTGGCCAATTGCTCGCCAAGGAAGATCCGCGCGAACACAACGGTGAGTGCTGGGTACGCCGCCGACAGCGTGCCGACGATGGTGATTGGACCCGCGATGATCGACTCGAAGTACAGGATCCAGCCGGTGCCGTCGATCAGGTAGGCGAGAACACCCAGCTCGAGGAAGGGACGGCCGCCGGCGGACAGCAGCGACGGATGTTCATGGGTGAAGAACCAGGACAGGTTGACGATCGCCTTGGCGAGCACGAAGTACAGACAGAAGCGCGCCGGCGACACCTCGCCGATGTACTTCTTGACGAGCCCCTGGCCGACGCCATACAGGAATAGCGCGAACATCGAAGGCGTCAGCCAGACGAGCAGGGCCGTGGTGGCGGGCGTGGTGGACATTGCCTATTCTAGCCGGCATGCACAAGATCCTGATCAACGGCGCATGGGTTGACGCGCTCACCGACACGGGCCGCGAGGTCACGAACCCCGCGACGCTGAAACCGCTCGGCACGGTAGCGGAATGCGGACCTGAGGATGTCGCCCGTGCGGTCGCGGCGGCGAAGGCTGCGCAGCGCGGCTGGTGGAAGGTGCCCGGCGTCGAGAAAGCGAAGCTGCTGCGCGAGATCGGCGCCCAAATCCGCGCCCGCGAACACGCGCTCGCGTCCCTGATGACCCAGGAGACCGGCAAGCCGCTGTGCGAGGCCGTCGACTGCATTGACTGGGTCGCAGCGTGCTTCGAGTACTACGGCGAGGTGGCGCGCTCCTCCTACGGCAATTCGGTGCCGCCGGTCGCGCCCCACCAGCTCAACTTCACCATCAAAGAGCCGTTCGGCGTGGTCGCTGCGATCGTGCCGTTCAATTTCCCGCTGCTGCTCATGGCCTGGAAGGTGGCGCCGGCCATCGCGGCGGGCAACACGGTGATCTGCAAGCCACCGCACCAGAACCCGCTGTCGAACCTCAAGCTCGCCGAGGTTTACGACTTGCTGCCGGCCGGCGTCGTCAATGTCGTGACCGGCGCGGCCGACACCGGTACCGCGCTCGTCGAGCATCCGGACGTGGACCTGATCGCCTTCACGGGCTCCAACGCAGTCGGCCGCAAGATCGCCGCAGCCGCCGGCTCCCAGCTCAAGAAGGTCAACCTCGAACTCGGCTCGATCGATCCGTTCATCGTTTTCAAGGATGCCGACCTCGACGTCGCCATCCCGGGCGTTGCCTGGGCGCGGCTCCTCAACGCAGGTCAAGTCTGCACCTCGAGCAAGCGCATCTATGTCGAGCAGCCGATCGCCGCCGAGTTCATGGAACGGATGCAAGCGTACGTCGCGCGGCTCAAAGTCGGCGACCCAATGGCACCCGACACAGACTTAGGTCCGCTGATTTCGCACGAGGCGGCGCGGCGGGTCGAAGACCAGGTCGCGCGCGCGCTGAAGGACGGCGCCACCCTCAAGCTCGGCGGCGGAATGTTGCGGACACCGGGACTCCCCGGACACTTCTTCCAGCCGACCGTCCTGACCGACGTGCGCCACGGCAGCGTCGCGACGCGCGAGGAGATCTTCGGCCCGGTGCTGTCGATCACGACGGTGGCCGACGCCGACGAAGCGATCCGGCTCGCGAACGATTCCGAGTACGGGCTCGGCGCCTCGATTTACACCAAGGACCTCGCGACAGCGATGCGGGCGATGGAGTCGATCAAGGCCGGCACCTTCTGGATCAACGATCCGCTGACCGACAATGACGCGGCGCCTTTCGGCGGCATGCGCCACAGCGGTATCGGGCGTGAGCTCGGGCCCGAGGGACTCGACGCGTTCCGCGAGCCCAAGCACGTGCACTTGGACTGGGTCATGGAGCGCAAACCCTGGTTCTTCCCGTACCGCGATCGCAAGCTGTAAGGGCTCGAGTCCAGAAGGCTGCGCCCGGCAACGCCGGGCGCAGGACTGTCTAAACGACTAGTGCAGCGACCCGAGCAGGTCGCGCGCTTGATCGATCAATTCCCAAGCCGCGTCTTGATCGACCGGTTGGTTCTGAAACTCGGCGGCCTCGAGCATGGCGATCATGCCGCTGGCGATGGTATTGCGCCGCGCGGTCAGATCGTTGATCCGCCCATCCAGCGCGTCGATGGTCGTGGCATCGCTTGTGAGGTCGTGCGTGGCCATGCGCAGCGATTTGCGGCCGAGTTCGCCGAGCGGCGCGTTGATGGCCTTGTAGGCGGCCGCCAACGCCGAGACGGTGTCCTGGTGCTCGCGCAGCGAATGCGGCAGAACGTTGTGGTCGAGTACTTCGAACACCACGCGTCCGTCGTGACTGTAGTCATCCGTGAGTCCCGCCAAGCTGACCAGCGTGGGCCTGATGTCGGTGTGATCCGTGAACACCTCACCGGTACGTCCCATTTGGCGTACGCCGGGCCCGACCATCCCGAGCCAGGTGCGGGTGATGTCCTGCTGAATGTCGCCGTGATTCCAATTGAAGCCGGGTTGCTGATCGGAGCAGGCGGCAATGGAGGTGCAGGCCGGGGACTTCGATCCGGCCGTGATGAAGAAGTCATCGTTGCCGAAATAAACGAATGTGGGCGTACGCGCCGGATCCTTGGTGACCATGTGCAGCAATGCCATCTCCGCGGGATCTCCCATGGCCTTCATCAGCGGCACGTTGGCACCGACGATGGGATCGAACCCCACCAATGCCGCCGAGTTGAGCTCGAACGCTCGCGTCGTGGGATCGACCGGACCGGGGTTGCCCGCGATGTAAACCGTGGGCGCATCGTCGCTATGCACCGAGAAGGCCGGCACGCTGAAGGTGGGTGCCTCGGTCAGCAGCAATGAGCGCATGTCGACGTTGACTTCGCCCAGGTTGGTCGTCGTGCAAGGCACGAAGTCGCCGTCGCAACCGGCCGGCAGCCGGATATATGTGCAGGCCGTGTGGATGCCGTCGCAACCGGCCGGCGAGCCGGCCTGTCCGGCGAAATGATCGTTTTCATCGGCGGTCACGATGAACAAAGTATTGTCGCGGGTAATCCCGTCGCCCGCCAGCCGGGCAAAGAATTTCCCGAACGCCGCGTTATAAGAAGCGAGTTGCTGCACGTAGCCGGCTTCGCCGGGTCCGAAGCTGCCGGATCCGGAAATATGGTTGTCATGCGCGTCGGCAATATAGGCATAGACCACGGGTACGCCCGCCTCGAGCATGGTCGCGATGTACCCCAAGCTCTGGGACGCGGTGGGATCAAAACCCGGGAAGCCGGGATTGCCGTTGCCGTCCGTAATGGGCATGCCATCGAGGTCATCCACCACGCCCTTGCCGTGATTGATCTGCGGCGCCACGGCCACGTTGCCGTACAACGCGGGGAAGCCGACATAGCCGCCGGGTTCGTCGGGCAACAGGTCCGGTGCGGCGCCTTGGCTGCACAACCGGCTGTTCTTCGCGCAATGCACGGTAATGCCTTCGAAGTCCGCGATTGCCTTGCCCGGTGTCGCCTTCGCTTCGGCCGCCTGCGGGGAGGTTGCGCCAAAAACAGTGGTGATATCACTGGAGATATTTTCAAACTCGATGTTGGCGGTGGAGAACGCGCCCACATCGCATCCCGCGCGGGTGAAAACCGCCCAGGGCGCGGGATGGATCTTGCCGCGCTGATCGATCATTTGCGGCTTGCCGTCCGGTGCCGTATCGGTCCAATAGGCAAATGAACTGGAAAAGCCAATCGACCCATCCGGCCGGAAAAACCCATAGGAATTCGCCACCGGCTGGCCGTGCTTCTCCCCGTAGACTCCGGTCAGCGTGGTGATGATGTCATCCGCGGTATGCGAAATGAGCGGCGTGTGATGATTCGTCAGCATCGTGCCGTGGTCTTCGATGAAGTTGAGCAAATTCGGCATCTGTTCAAGATCCGAAGGCACATTCGGGTTGTCGCGGCGCAAATGCACATTGTCGAATTGAATGTGCACGATGTGCTTGATGCCGTTATCGAGCCGACAGCTTGCCGCACTCGCGGCCTTGGCCGCAGCGTCGGCCTGGACCGTCGCACTCATGAATGTTGCGCTGAAAAGCACCAGCGTTGCACCCGCGCGCAGTAAATTTGCGAATTCCTTCATATCGCCCCCGCAGAGTTGTTGAGATTTTTCCTTGTCGACCGGCGCCGGCGCCGGTAGCGGGAGAGTAATGACGTCGCGCTACCCGCTGATGTCACTCAGATTGCAAAATTATGGCTTGCGCCGCGCCGCGGACCGGCGGGTACAGGGCACCCGCCGGTGCGATTTCAAATGGCCGCTAGCGGCCCTCGTCGCGCGGGCGATTGAACACGTCCGAGCCGAAGGGCTGCAGACCCGGGACGGAGGCATACCCGAGGTGGCCGAAGCCGTCATCGCCGCCCTCGTGGATGCCGAGCAGGTCCTCGTAGCTGCGCAGGGCGGAGTAGTGATTGTAGGAGCCGGTCGTGTTGACCGTGCCGGGCTTGATCAAGCGCGAATTGAAGAGCACGGCGCCGACCTGGCCGCCGCCCGCATAGATGAACGGCGTCGTGCCGGGATTCATTTGCGCGCCGAACAGCCCGAGAATCGGGCTGAAGCCCGGATCCACGAGATTCGGGCCGGTGGGTGAGTGGCAATCGGCCTGATTGGTCTTTTCGCAGGCGCGCGCGTCGCCCGTTGCGGCTTCGTCAAACGTAATGACGATGAGCAGCTTCCCGCTGCGGTAGGCGGGCGAGGAGAAGATCATCGGCATCCAGTGCTTCAGCCACAGGTCGGCACCGACCAGTCCTCCGATGTTCTTGCCCGTCGCGTCCTTGGTGCCCTCGACATTGGGGCCGGCGCAGGTGGCGTCATGCCCGTCATCGCACAGATTCGGCGTGATGAACATGAAATTCGGCGCGCTCTCCAGTTGCTTGAGATCCTCGTACAAGTGCCCCTGGAAGGCGTCCGCAGCACCCCCCGCGCCGACGGTCAGCTTGCCGAGCGGTACGACGTGCCGGTTGCATCGCGCCGCATTGTCGATGACCGAATGGAAATACACGAAAGGATTGTGCCGCGTCGCGTATTGGTCCGCGGCCTCCGCGCTATTGGAATGGTCCACGCCGTTGATCGGCGGATGCGCGCAGTCCGCGCCACCGAGCGGATCGGGCGTACCGAAGTCGCGGGCGAGGTCATCGCCCATGTCCTCGGCGTAACCGCGCCACGTCCTATGGTGCCGGCGATCGTCGCCGCCGCGATCCTGGTCGGGGCCGCGATTCTCGTCCAGCTGGTCCGCAATGGTGCGCGCACCATGCGTGGTCTGCGTGGGCGCCGGGAAGACGCAGCCATCGCCGACGACTTGGCCGGGAAAGTTCGACGGTTCCGTCGTGTCCGTTCCCGGGGAAACATTCGTAAAACCGCCCACGAGGAGCGGACTCGACAGCGAAGCGAGATTCAGACAGTCATTGTTCTGGGACGGGGTACTCTCCTGGCCCGAAACCATGGAGACATAGTTGCCGAGGCTCACGTGGCTCGTGGCGAAGTAGTTCGTGATGAGCTCGCCCTGCGGTACCAAAATCGTGTTCAGGTAAACCGCCGGGGAGGTTGGCCCGAAGGTGGCGTTGAAGCTTTCGTTCTCGAGGACGATCACCAGTACGTGATCAATCGCGCCGTCGGGTGCCGCGGCCCGTACGATGCGGTCATTGTCTCGCGCGGCGGCCGAAGAAGTAAGTCCAATCATGCCCACGAGCATGCCGGCTGCGACCGCCGCTGCACGCAAGATACCATCGCGCTGCTGCCTGAAATTCATCAACGGGCTCCTCGTTACTTATTGGAATTGATCGCGGAACCAAAAAATCTAGCAATCCACAATGACAATGAGGTGACAGCCCGGCGACGGTGACGGTCCCGCGGAATGTGGTTGTCCCAATGCGTCGCGATCATTAACTTATTGCACGATCGGCCTGCGCGCCCTCATCCGCTGTCATCAAATTGACACGTTACCAATGAGAACTGCGCATCAGCGCAGATTCGGCGCCGACCCGATACTGCGTTTCCATTTACAACTATTCCGAGAAATCCTTTTGGGGACGGCCATCTCGCATCTGTCTCTCTCAGACAACTCGGCGGCCAAGCGCGAAAGCTTGGAGGCGTTGGGAGAACTTCATGGCGTCTTTCAGCCGATCGTAGCGGTCGCGCAAGGCGAGATCATTGCCCACGAAGGCCTGATTCGCGGGCCCTCGAGTTTGCACTTGCCGGCGGCCTTGTTTGCCGCGGCCGCGGGTGGTGGCTGCAGTGACGAGCTCGAGTATCGGGCGAGCGAGGTGATCCTCGCGGCTTACGCTGCCGCAGCGCCATGCGGCCTGCTGTTTGTCAATTTTTCGGCGCAGGCGGTCATCCACCTGGGCTCGGAACGCGGCTGCCGGCAGCTGCTGCAGATCTTGGACGAGTGCGAGTTGCCCGCTCGAAGACTCATCATCGAAATTACCGAGCACGAGCGCGTCGTGGATCACGCCGGCATGGTCGCGGCCGCGCGCAGATTGCGCGGCATCGGCGCCGGTTTGGCACTCGATGATTTCGGGGACGGCGGCTCGAGCCTGCGGCTATGGGCCGAGATCGAACCGGAGTTCGTCAAGATCGACCGATATTTTTGCCACGACATTCATAGCGACGGACGCAAGGTCCAAACGGTCAAAGCCATGCTGCGCCTCGCCGAGAATTTCGGCAGCCGCATCGTGGCGGAAGGCATCGAGGAGCACGCGGACCTGCGCGTGGTGCGAGACCTCGGGGTCGATTGCGTGCAAGGATACGCGTTGGGACACCCCGCGCGCGAACCGGCCGAGACGATTCCTGCAGCCGCGCGGGCGGTCCTCGACGCAGCCCACATCGCGGTCTATCCGCAGTTGCGGCGCACGTATGGCCCGTCACTGACTGCGGCACGGCTCGTCAACCCGGCGCCGGCCGTTTCGAAGTCGATGAACAATCAAAAGCTGCTGGATATCTTTCAGACCGATGCGGATTTGCCCGCAGTGGCGGTGCTACAGGAAGGCGTGCCCATCGGCATCGTCGATCGGCGCCGATTTTTGGAGCGCTACAGCTTGCCCTACTATCCTGAAGTCTATGGCAGAAAGTCTTGCACGACGTTCATGGAGAGCAATCCGCTGCTGATCGAAATCAGCCAACCCCTGGAGGAACTGATTCACGTGCTGACGGCGGAAGATCAGCGCTACCTGAACGTCGGTTTTGTGCTGGTGGATTCCGGCAAATACGTCGGTATCGGCACCGCTGAGCAATTGGTGCGCTCCGTGACCGAGCTGCGCATCGAGGCCGCGCGGCATGCCAATCCATTGACCTTCCTGCCCGGGAACATACCGATTGCTGAACACGTTCGACGCCTGTTGCTCGGTGGCACGCATTTCTGCGCGAGCTACTGCGATCTGAACCACTTCAAGGCGTTCAACGATCGATTCGGCTATTGGCAAGGCGATAAAATGATCCGCCTGCTGGCCAGCGTCATCACGCAGGCGTGCGACCCGCAGCGCGATTTCGCCGGACATATCGGCGGCGATGATTTCATTGTGCTCTTGCAAAGCGAGGATTGGCACAGCCGCTGTGCGCGGATGATCGAGAGTTTCAATGCGGCGGCCCCGGCGTTGTACGATCCGCTCACCCGCGAACGTGGCTATATCGAATCGGAGGATCGGCAAGGCAATCCCACGCGGTTTCCCTTGACCACTCTGTCAATCGGCGCATTGCAGGTCGCGCCCGCGGAATTCGACAACCCTGAGGATGTGGCCACAGCGGCGGCGGCCGCCAAGCATCAGGCAAAACGCTCGAACACTGGGCTGTTCGTGCTGGATTCGAGCGTTACCGCGCGGGAATTAGAGCGAACCTACCTGCGCGCGTCGGCGTAGCTCAGGCGATCTGCCTTGGGTCACGCGGATGCGGTCTTTCTTTCCCCGTCGGATTCGACGACCTTTCCCAGTAGGATTCGACGACGAGAATGTCGTTGAGGAGGCTTTGCCTGCAGATCTCGCCCTCATCGCCATATTGGCGCCAGAGTCGGTGACTGAACCAGATGGCGAGCCACCCTCGAATTGTCACGAGTTTGTCACGCGGGCCGTTCCACGGCGCGGCCTGTTGCAGCATGCTGACGATTCCCGCCGCTTCCTGCAGCGCGAGATCATTTTTCCCCGGCCCGGCTGCGATGACTTCGCGCAGCTGCTCACACAGGGCTTGGACCTCTCCGTGCTGCATGTTTTCGGGGGACCTCCTGCTATTCCGCCATTCCGCGCTAAAAGCCGCACACCCCTTTTAGTTTAAACCCAGCCAAGGACCAATAAGTTCCATAAAGATGTGCCGCTCGAGAATGTCGACACGTTCGACTCGCTCACGCCGCGCTCGCCTGACGGTCGCCTCGGCCTACGCGACGCTGCCGCGCAAGTTTCCGCTGGGTCGAAACGCCAGGCCGAACAGCAAAAAGATACCGAGGGCGGCGGCGGCGGGGATCACCCAGACCGCGTGCCAATCGTGGCTTACTTGCAGGCAGGAATGTAGCGCCGATGCCGCATCGCTGCACGACGGATCCCGGACGGCGTAGCGATTGACGATGGCGCCGGATACGAAGGCGCCGACGAAGTAGCCCAGTCCGTTGGTGACGAAATTGATCAACCCCTGCGCGGCGGCGCGGATCTTCTCTCCCGCGCGCTGATCGGTGTACACCTGGCCGCCGACGAAGAAAAAGTCATAGCAAACACCGTGCAGCAGGATTCCCGCGTAGATCAGCCACATGCCGCTCGCCGCATTGCCGTTGGCGAAGGCAAAATATCTCAAGGCCCAAGCGAGCATGCCGACCAGCATGATGACCTTGATGCCGAACTTGCGCAGCAAGAACGCCAGCAACAGCATAAAGGCCACTTCGGAAACCTGACCGAAGGTTTGAATGAATGCGGCCTCCGGCACTTTGATCTCGTTCAGAAACGGATTGGCGAAGGTGTAGTAGAACTGCAACGGAATGCACAACAAGAAGGAGCCGAGAACAAAAATCAGAAAATCGCTCTCCCTGAGCAGCCGCAAGGCGTCGAGCCCCAGGGCAGCGCGCAGATTGAACGGCGCTTTGGCCGACTGCGGCGGGGTGTGCGGCAGGAACAATGCATAAACCGCCATGCATAGGGATGCGCCGGCCGAGATTTGCATCGGCAGCACCAAGGCGTCCGCGTGCAGGCGCTTGCCGACCAATATTCCGGCAACAATCCAGCCCAGCGTGCCGAGCACGCGGACATAGGGAAAGCTGGTGGATTCCTTCAAATGGTGGAAGGCCAGGGAGTTGGTCAGCGACAGCGTCGGCATGAAGCACAGCGCGTAGAGAATTAGCAGAGGATAGAAGGTCGCGAACGCGGTTTGCCGGGACACCATCCACATCAGGCCCGCGCCGACGAAGTACAACGCGGCCAGCAGCTTTTCGCTCGCGAACCACCGGTCCGCCACGATGCCGATGAAGAACGGTGACAACAACGCGCCGATGGCGGTCGCTCCGTACGCAAGGCCAATCTGCGAATCGCTGAAGTGCAGCGTCTGCCCTAGATATGTCCCCATCGTGACGAACCACACGCCCCAGATGAAGTACTCCAGAAACATCATCACCGACAGGCGCGCCGGGATCATGGCAGTTCGCGGATTCGGATGTGGCGCAGCGCCATCGAACCGGGATGGTCCCCTTGAATGCCGATCAAACCGGTCTTCGCGAGGCCATAGTGAGGATATTCCGCGAATTTGCTGGCCGCGACCTTGGCCTTCCACTCAGGACTGCCCAAATCGTATTCGACCACTTTCTGGCCGTTCAGCCAGTGCTCGACATGATCGCCATTGATCACGATGCGCGTCTTGTTCCACTCGCCGAACGGCTTGACCACGCCCGCCGGCGGGCCGTAAAGGCCATAGGCAGAGCCCGCGGCGGTCAGGCGGCTGCGGCCGTCGTGCGCGTTGGCATCATCGAGAAGCTGGTACTCCGGGCCGCTCCAATAAATTTCATCGTATTCGCGCGTGCCGCGATAGAAGATTCCGCTATTGCCGGCCCGGCCGATCTTCCATTCCAGCTCGAGCTCGAAGTTGCCGAATTGCTCGCGAGTCACGAGATCATCGACGTGGCCTTCCTTCGCCAGCGTTCCATCCACCACATGCCAACCCTGAGGCATGCCGTCCGAGCGCCAACCCCGAAAGGTGTCGAGCAGCTTGCCGTCGAACAGGGTTCGCCACCCTGTTGTCGGCGCCGGATCTTTTGCGTTCGCATCACCGCCCATCCCGACAGCCATCAACAGAGCGCCGACGAGAAGCGCGGTGTTGCCAAGTAACCTGTTGTGCATAGTTTATCCTGCGCGAGATTCGCGTTTCGGTGCCGATTGCTTAAGGAACCTTCCACACACCCCGCGCCACCGCCGGCACAAACGTGTCCAGGCCGGGCGGCGGAAAGTCGAGTGTCTTGCCGAGCTCCGCGCTCTGGTATGCCGCCATCAGCAGCGATACCACTTCGAGTCCGTCGTCGAATGTCAGCAGCGGCGCCTCCTTGCCGAGGAACGCCCGCACAAAATGCCGGTCTTCGTTCTCGTAGCCGTATGCGGCCGCCTCGTTGGCCACCACCGGCATCGAGCCGACCTCCGCATTTTGCTTCTCGACCAGATCCTCGCCGGTCGCGCCGCGCACCTCGCGTGAAAAAAACAGATTCAGTCCGCTGTTCAGCGTATTCCATGACATCGAGTACTCAGGGCCCAGCAGCTCGGCG
>Ga0210387_10003300_pt1 | contig 12395 bp, 11 predicted proteins | sample IncBWC7OmetaG_FD_160108 | JGI IMG/M metagenome (GOLD analysis project Ga0210387, IMG submission 160108) | Forest soil microbial communities from Barre Woods Harvard Forest LTER site, Petersham, Massachusetts, United States - Inc-BW-C-7-O ... | reverse complement strand
CTGGCGGCCCTCATCAAGAATCGGCTCACTGGCTGGCTTTAATCCTGATGCCAGGCCCGCGCCAGAATGGCGGCGCTGTCCAGTTTCACCGTGCCGGCGCCAAACACGGCGCCCCAACCGTCGCACCCTAAGCGGGTGGCGCAAAAGCCCTCGGCGGCCGCGCGTGCGGATGGGTTGGTCGCGCCGGCGATCAACAACTTGGCCTGCACAAGCGTGGCAAAGGATTGTGCGAATCGCCGCGCGTGCGCTTCGGTCAAGGTTTCGCTGTCGAGGCTCGCGGCAAACCGTTCGAACGCCGCATCGAAGCGCGGCTCTTGGCCGCGAGCACCTGACAACTCATCGAGCACGGCCTCGCGCGTGGCCTGCGATTTTCCAAAGGCGCGCAGCACGTCGAGGCACATGATGTTGCCGGACCCCTCCCAGATGGAATTCACGGGCATCTCGCGCGCGATTCGCGCCAACGGCAATTCCTCGGTGTAGCCATTGCCGCCCAACACTTCCATGGCTTCGGCGGCCAATTCGCAGCCGCGCTTGCACACCCAAAATTTCGCGGCGGAGGTGAGCGCGCGCCGCAGTGCAATTTCGCTTGGGGCTTCGCTGTCGAATGCGCGCGCCAAGCGCAGGCTGAGCGCGCAGGCCGCCTCCGATTCGAGCGCCATATCGGTGAGCACACTGCGCATCAAGGGTTGCTCGATCAACAATGATCCGAACGCTTTGCGGTGATGCGCGTGGTGCAAAGCCTGAACCAGGGCTTGGCGCATCATACCGGCGCTTCCCGTGCAGCAGTCGAGGCGCGTAAAGGTGCCCATCTCGAGGATGGTCGGAACGCCGCGTCCCTCCTCGCCCAGAAGCGTCGCCCACGCGTCCACGAACTCGACCTCGGAGGAGGCATTGGAGCGATTGCCGAGTTTGTCCTTCAGGCGCTGGATATAAATGCCGTTAAGGCTGCCGTCCGGCAGGCGCCGCGGCATGAAGAAACACGACAAGCCGCCGCCGCTTTGCGCCAGTACCAGGTGAGCGTCGCATTGCGGCGCCGAGAAAAACCATTTATGCCCGGTGATGCGATAGGAACCATCGCTGGAACGGACCGCGCGAGTGGTGTTGGCACGCACATCGGAACCGCCTTGCTTTTCCGTCATGCCCATGCCGATCAGGCCGCCGCGCTTTTTCTCGAACGGGATATCGCGCGAATCGTATTCACGAGTCAGCAGCCGAGGCACCCAGTCACGCGCCAGCCAGGGGTCGCGGCGCAGGGCCGCGATCGCCCCGTAGGTCATCGTGGTGGGACACAGCGTCCCGCTCTCGATTTGGGCCTGCATCAAGTAGCCCGCGGCCCGGGCCGCATGCGCCCCTGGCGCGGCCGTGTCTTGCGCCCAGGGGCTGCTGTGATAGCCGCGAGCGGCGATGCCCCGCATCAGTGCATGCCAGGAAGGATGAAATTCAATGGAGTCGACGCGTTCGCCCCGCGCATCGAAGTTTTGCAGCACCGGCGGGAAGCGATTGGCGAGGCGGGCATGCTCGAATAGAGTGCACGTGCCCAATTCGGCCCCGGCCGAAGTGAGATCGGGCGCGGCCCAGGATGCACCCTCGCGCTCCACGGCCTCGCGTAGCGCCACATCGCTCGTGAACAGGTTGTAGTCCGCCAGCGGCGGGGTCTGATTGAAAACAGTATGTGTGCCCGAGCTATGTTCCATGAATTCGATCTTGCGCCTAGCGCGCGAGCAGTGCTAGATTCCCCCGTGATGCATTCCTCCAGCAGCAAATTATCCTCTCTCGCCGGCGCCCGCTCGGGCTTGCTCGCGCTGCTGCTGCTGCGCCGCTAGGCGCCACTCAAACGCGCCACCGGTCGGCGCCTACAAGACCGGAAAATCTCAAAAAACGCGCTGCACGTAGCGCCGGGTCTTAAGTCTCTTGAGCGGGAAGAAAATCTATGTTGCGCAACCCATCCTCTAAGTATCGTGGCTTCGCCCCAATCGATCTGGCTGACCGTCGCTGGCCAAATTCAGTCATTACCGCACCTCCTACGTGGTGCAGCGTGGATTTGCGCGACGGCAATCAGGCGCTGATCGAGCCCATGGACTCGGGCAGAAAACGCCGCATGTTCGACATGCTGGTTAAAATCGGCTTCAAGGAAATCGAGGTGGGGTTTCCGGCCGCCTCGCAAACCGATTTCGATTTTGTCCGTGAACTGGTCGAGCGGGAATTGATTCCCGACGATGTGGTCATCCAAGTGCTCACCCAAGCGCGTCCCGAACTCATCGCCCGCACGTATGAATCGCTGCGCGGGGTGCGGCGCGCCATCATGCATGTTTATAACTCGACCTCGGTGGCGCAACGCCGCGTGGTGTTTCGCACCGACCGTGCTGGAATCATGGACATTGCAGTTCGAGGCGCCAGCGTGGTGCGCGAACACGCCTTGAAGCAGCCGGACACGGAATGGACCTTCCAATACAGCCCGGAAAGCTTCACGGGCACGGAATTGGATTTTGCCGTGGAGGTCTGCGATGCGGTGAATGCGGTATGGGAGCCGACCCCCGATCGCAAGTCCATCCTCAATCTTCCGGCCACGGTGGAGATGGCCACGCCCAATATTTACGCCGACCAGATTGAATGGTTCTCGCGCAACCTCAAGAATCGGGACCGCAGCGTCCTGAGTGTGCACCCGCACAACGACCGCGGCACCGCGGTGGCCGCGGCGGAATTCGCGCAGATGGCGGGCGCTGAACGCGTTGAGGGCACATTGTTCGGCAACGGCGAGCGTACCGGCAATGTGGATATCGTGACCTTGGCGCTTAACTTGTACTCTCAAGGCGTTGACCCGAAGCTGGATTTCTCCAATATCAACGAGGCCGCGCGCTGCGCCGAGGCCTGCAATCAATTACCGATTCACCCGCGCCACCCCTATGTCGGCGACTTGGTGTTCACCGCCTTTTCCGGATCGCACCAGGACGCCATCAAGAAGGGCCTGGCCGCCAGAAGCGATGCAGATCTATGGGACGTTCCCTACTTGCCCATTGATCCTTCGGACTTGGGCCGATCCTACGATTCGATCATTCGGGTCAACAGTCAGTCCGGGAAGGGCGGGGTTGCCTATCTCTTGGAGCGCGATTACCAGTTGGTGATGCCGCGCAGGCTGCAGATTGAATTCAGCCAGGTCGTTCAAGCCGCCGCGGATATCACCGGTAAGGAACTGACTTCTGGGGAGATATGGGACCTGTTCAACTCTGAATATCTGGCCGCGCGAGGACCGTATGTGTACCGGGCCCACCAGCTCAGCGCATCGACCGATGGTGCCGATCACGAGCGCCTGATGCTGCAGATTGAAGATTCCGGCCGCCCCGATACCTGGTTGGGTTATGGTTCAGGGCCCATTGACGCGATGGTCCATGCAGTCGCATTGCCCTTCGATGTCCTGTCCTACGAAGAGCACTCCCGCGGTAAGGGAAGTGGCGCGCAGGCGGTCTCTTATATAGAGATCACCACGCGTTCGCGGCGCACCCTGTTTGGGGCCGGCATGCACCCCAACATTGTCACCGCATCGTTATTGGCGGTCGTCTCGGCGGTTAATCGGGCAATTGCGCTGGGCGCGCTGCCGGCGCGGGCCGATTCGGCGCGCACTGGGACATGAGGAATGTTATATAAGTTATTGATATAGAAAGATACATTATTGGCCTCAGCTCACCGAAAACTGTGCGCCGGTTTTCTGGTCAAACATTTCAAGTGAATCTTGTCGCACTAGTTGAATGCCGGGCAGAATCGGCTATAGTGCGCAGCTTCACGAACTTGAGCTGATCGATGCTATTGATTTCAGGGGCTTTTCTTCAAAAATGAGCGAACGCGAAGACGAACATTTCGATATTGACGATGAGTTTCTCGGCGAAGCCGAGGAAGCGCACGAGTTCGATCCCCTTATAGAGCGCACCGAGCGGCGCCCAAAAGTGGCGGCGGCGGGCAAGCGCGGCAAGGCAGCGTGGAGCCGTGTCGAGGACGTGCTGGCGGAGCGCCAGCTCGAGAAGGAACTGCGCGAAATATTCGAGGACGATTAAATAATCGCTTCACACTGACGCTGCGCGCGTCAGGCTTCGCGGGACTTAAATCACATGTCTTCCTCCTTGCCGGTCAATGCTGACGAGTGGCTTGTGCTCAAATTCGGCGGCACGAGCGTCTCCAATGTGGCCAATTGGCGCAACATCGCGCAGGTGCTCAAGAAGCGCGCGGCTGAAGGCTTCCGCCCGGTGGTGGTTCATTCCGCGCTGTCGGGGATTACGGATCGGCTCGAGTCGCTGTTGTCGGCGTCCCTAATCGGCTTGCACATTCCGATACTCGAGGACATCGAGCTTGCGCACCGCAACCTCGCCGAGCGCTTAGGTGTAGTTCCGAACACACAGTTCGATGCCTTCCTGCGGGAGCTGCGCGAGCTGGTCGGCACGCTGGCAGAGCGCCGCACCATCGGCGATGCTGCGCGCGCGCGGGTCATGGCGATGGGAGAATTGCTGGCCACCACGCTGGGCGCGGAGTTCTTGAACGCGCAAGGCATCGGCACCGTATGGGTGGACGCGCGCACGGTGCTGCGCGCCGATGACCGCCCGAGCGCTACCCATAAGGCCAGCCTGCTATCGGCGACTTGTGACTTTACGCCCGACCTGAATCTTCAGGCGAGCTGGCGTTCACTCGATAAAGTTGTGATCACACAAGGTTTCATCGCCGCCAATGCGGCTGGAGACACGGTGTTGCTGGGGCGCGGCGGCTCAGATACGTCCGCTGCCTATTTCGCAGCCAAGCTGAGCGCAGCCCGTCTCGAGATTTGGACCGATGTGCCGGGTTTGTTCAGCGCCAATCCACGCGCGGTGCCGACTGCGCGACTGCTGCGCGAGCTGCACTACGATGAGGCGCAGGAGATCGCGAGCAACGGCGCCAAGGTGCTGCATCCGCGCTGCGTGCTGCCCGTGCGGCAGTACAAGATTCCATTGCATGTGTATGCCACGCAGGCGCCGGGCTTGGAGGGCACGGTGGTGAGCGCCAACGTCGCCGACACCGCCGCGCAGGTCAAAGCCATTGCGATCAAGAAGGGGATTACGCTGGTTTCCATGGAGAGCCCCGGCATGTGGCATCAAGTTGGTTTTCTGGCCGACGCCTTCCAGGTCTTCAAGCAGCATGGTCTCTCGGTCGATTTGGTGTCGACCTCGGAAACCAATGTCACCGTGTCTCTGGATCCCACCGCCAACACCCTGGATGGCGCCGCACTCGAGGGACTGACGACGGCCTTAAGCGAAATTTGCCGGGTCGAAATCCTAGGCCCGTGCGCCTCCTTGAGTTTACTGGGCCAGAATATTCGCGGCATCCTGCATGAATTGGGTGCGGCCTTTGAATTGTTCCAGGACCAGAAAATCTATCTGGTGACGCAGGCCGCCAATGATTTGAATTTCACCTTTGTCATCGACGAGGCGCAGGGCGATCGGCTGGTGCATCAGCTGCATGAGCGGCTCATTCAGAGCATCGGTTCGGACAAGGTTTTGGGTCCCACGTGGGGTCAGCTATTTGGCGACAAAGCGCAAGGCGCCAGGGCTTTGAATTGGTGGGAGCAGCCGCAGAAGCGCCGCGTGCTGCTTGATATTGCGGCGCGCGAGTCCGCAGCCTTCGTGTACGACATGGAGTGCTTGGACGCGGCGATTGCCGCGGTACTCTCGGTGCGCTCGGTCAAGCGCTGGGCCTATGCCATGAAGGCGAATTGGCACCCCGAGATCCTGCGCAGGATCTATGCCGCGGGACTCACCCTGGAATGCGTGTCGCGCGGAGAGCTCGAGCATGCCTTCGCCTCCGTGCCGGCACTTGACCCGCAGCGAGTCTTGTTCACCCCCAATTTCGCGCCGCGCGCCGAATACGAATTCGGCTTTGCCAAGGGCGTCCGAGTCACCCTGGATAATCTCTACCCGTTGAAAATGTGGCCGGAAGTGTTTCGCGGCAGGGAGATTTTCCTGCGCATCGATCCCGGCTTTGGGCGCGGCCACCACAGCCACGTGCGCACCGCCGGTGTGCATACGAAGTTTGGCATCCCCCTATCTGAAGCCGATGAACTCGTTGCGCTTAGCCAGTCGGCGGGCGTCCGCGTGACGGGGCTGCACGCCCATACCGGCAGCGGGATCTTTGATGTGGCGAATTGGACTGAAACCGGCGTGCTGTTGGCCGGTCTCGCCAAGCGCTTCCCGGATGTCGCCGTCGTGGATCTGGGCGGAGGTATTGGCGTTCCCGACCAACTGGGCCACAGTGAGATCGACCTTGCCGTACTCGGTCAGGGCGTCGCGGGGTTGGCGAAGGATTTTCCGCACATTGAATTCTGGATGGAACCAGGCCGATATCTGGTGGCGCGGGCGGGAGTGCTGGTCGCACTCGTGACCCAGCTCAAGGGTAAGGGCGACGTGCATTATGTCGGCGTCGCCACCGGCATGAATTCCTTGATCCGCCCGGCACTGTATGGGGCGCATCATGATATTCGGAATCTTACCCGCCTCGATGAGCCGATGAGTCATCGCGTCAATATCGTCGGCCCAATCTGCGAAAGCGCCGATCAATTGGGCGTGGATCGATGGCTTCCCGACAGCCGCGAAGGTGACGTAATTCTCATTGCCAACTGCGGAGCCTATGGATACGCCATGTCTTCGAACTATAACCGGCGCCCACCGGCCCGAGAGTTTACTATCTGACTATGCAACAGGTCGGCATCATCGGTTGGCGCGGCATGGTGGGTTCAGTGCTCCTCCAGAGGATGCGCGAGGAAAAGGACTTCGATGTCATTGCGCCGACGTTTTTCAGCACTTCACAGGCAGGTGCGGCCGGACCGCAATTCGGTTCGGGCACCGCCAAGGTGCACGATGCAAATGATATTGCCGCGCTCGCGCGGCTGCCCATGCTCATCAGCACCCAAGGCGGCGACTACACGCAAGCCGTGCACCCGCGCTTGCGGGCGGCCGGCTGGCAGGGGTATTGGATCGATGCAGCGTCGGCGCTGCGCATGGAAAAGAACGCGGTAATCGTGCTCGATCCGGTGAACTTGGAAGTGATGCAGGCTGCCCGCGCACGCGGCGTCAAGGATTTTATCGGCGGCAATTGCACCGTGTCGCTGATGCTCATGGCGGTGGCCGGCTTGCTGCGAGCGGGCGTGGTGGAATGGATCACGGCGATGACCTACCAGTCCGCCTCGGGCGCCGGCGCCCAGAATATGCGGGAAATGCTGCAGCAAATGGGTGTGCTGCACCAGTCGGTATCCAGCCTATTGAGAGATCCGGCATCGAGCATCCTCGAGATCGACCGGACCGTGAGCGCGGCGTTATCAGCGGAGGATTTTCCCCATGCACACTTCGGCGTGCCGCTGGCCGGCAGCCTCATCCCCTGGATCGACAAGGACTTGGGCAATGGTCAAAGCCGCGAGGAATGGAAGGCAGCGGCGGAAGCCAACAAGATCCTGGGATCCGAAGCGCGCCCGGTGCCCATTGAAGGGATCTGCGTCAGAGTAAGCGCGATGCGCTGTCATTCTCAGGCCCTGACCATCAAGCTCAAGCAAGATTTGCCCATGCAGGAAGTCGAGAAACTGATCGGCGCCGGCAATCCTTGGGTGCGCATTGTACCGAACAACAAAGAAGCCTCGGTGCGCGAATTATCTCCCGCAGCGGTCAGCGGCAAATTGGAAATCCCGATTGGCCGCCTGCGCAAACTCTCCATGGGCGGCGACTATCTATCCGCCTTCACGGTGGGCGATCAGCTCCTGTGGGGTGCGGCCGAACCGCTGCGGCGCACGATGCGCTTCTTGCTGCCGCATATGGCCTGACTCTTAAAGTGCGCCTCGGTGTTAAGGGGCCCACATGACTTCGACCGGCGTGTGGCGCTGACGCAGCACGCAGCGGATAGGCATTTCTTCCGCAGGTCCATCGCCGCTCGCGGCGCAATAGGTCTTCCATTTTTGCGCGCCGCTGAGCGGCAGCACGATGCGGCGCGAATCGAGCAGCGCACTCAAGTTCAAACTCAAACGCGGATGCGGCGCCACCGGCGATCGCATGCCGACGCAGCCTGCGACGGCTGCCGGATTAAGAGCACTGGCCAAATTCGGCGATCGCGGGAACAGCGACGCCGTGTGGCCATCATCGCCCATGCCCAGCACCACCGCATCGAAGGGGCGGGGAACACGGGCAAAAGTCTCCCAGGCCGACACCGCGCCCAGGTCCGGCGTGGGCGCCGCGTTCTTGAGGCCAATGAAGCGCGCCGCCGCGGCGGATTCTTTCAGTAAATAATCGCGCACCAGCTTCTCGTTGCTCTCAGGATCCGTGGGATCGACCCAGCGCTCATCGGCGAGCGCAATGCACACCCGGCTCCAATCGAGAGTTTCGACGCGCAGTAGCTCGAACAGCTTGATCGGCGACTTGCCGCCCGATACCACCAAGCTGGCCAACCCGCGCGCGGCGATCGCTGTGCGAAGGTTGGCGGCGAGTTGATCGCTGAGATTGCGCGCCATGGCGTCGCTGTCGGCAAATTTCGTGGCCGGGGGATCGGAGTTCACAGTCATTGGCGCAGCGTAACATTTGCGCGCGCGTTCTAGAAACCCCTAAGCGCTATGGCACAATGCGCCATGCCAATGAATATCCGCGATATTATCGCCTTGGCGCCCGTCATCCCCGAGCTCGAGCTTACCGACAGTGCACTGGCACTGCCCCTGGCTCGTGCGCTCTGCGCGGGCGGCCTGCGAGTGATGGAAATTAGCGTGCGAACGCCCGTAGGACTTGCCTGTATCGAGTCAATCCGCAAAGGACTGCCGGACGCCGTCGTGGGGGCGGGGGCACTGACGCGCGCGGTGGATTTTGCGGCCGCGGACCGCGCGGGTGCGCAATTCGGTGCGACCCCCGGCTTGACGCCGGAGCTTGCCGCCGCCTCGCGCGGCGCGCGCTTCCCTCTGATGCCGGGGGTAATGACGCCCACCGAGGTGATCAGCGCGCGCAATTCGAACTTCAATGTGTTAAAGCTCTTTCCGGCGGAGCAGGCGGGCGGTGTGGGGATCTTGCACGCATTCGGTTTGGCGTTTCCCGACGTGCGGTTCTGTGCCAGCGGCGGGGTCACGAGGACGAACGCCGCGGACTATTTGTCGCTGGCAAACGTCGCATGCGTCGCGGGAAGCTGGGTGGTTCCAGACGCTCTGGTGATGCAGGGCGATTGGCCGGGAATTGAGGCGCTGGCGAGAGACGCTAAGGCGCTGGCCAGATCTTGAAGGCGGGGAGTATATGAAGGATTTGACGGACAGTTCCATCGTCAAGAACATTTTGCAAATGGCGTTGCCCATTGCCGCGGGCATGTTCTTTCAGACCTTATATTTCCTGATTGACCTGTACTTTGTCGCGGGGTTGGGAGACGCGGCGATTGCCGGCGTCGGGGCCGCCGGCAACGTGATGTTCGTGGTTTTTGCGATCACCCAGGTGCTGGGCGTGGGTACGGTCACATTGATTTCGCATGCAGCCGGCCGCAAGGATCAGGCCGACGCGAATTTGGTGTTCAATCAAAGCTTGTCGCTCGCCGCCTGCTGCGCGGTGTTCACCTTGGGGTTGGGATTCTTTGCGGGACCTTACTATGTGAGCACGCTGGGCGCGAGCGCGGCGACCGTGGCCGCGGGAATTGAATATCTTCACTGGTTTCTGCCGAGTTTGGCGTTGCAGTTCGCCGTGGTCTCCATGGGTTCGGCGCTGCGCGGCACGGGGATTGTGCAACCGACCATGATTGTGCAGGTGCTGACGGTCGTGCTAAACGCCATTCTGGCGCCCGTGCTGATCGCCGGTTGGGGCACGGGACACCCGATGGGTGTCGCCGGCGCCGGACTCGCCAGTTCCATTGCACTGGCGGTCGGTGTTGTCATGCTTGCCCTGTATTTTCACCGGCTCGAGAAGTACGTGGGCTTCGTTCGTGCGCAGTGGCGGCCGCAGATGGTGGTTTGGCGCCGGCTGCTGCGCATCGGACTGCCCGCGGGCGGCGAATTTCTGCTCATGTTCGTACTGATGGCGGTCCTGTACTGGGTTTTGCGGCCGTTCGGACCCGATGCGCAGGCCGGTTTTGGCATCGGCATGCGCATCATGCAGAGCATGTTCCTGCCGGCTATGGCCGTGGCGTTTGCCGCAGCGCCGATCGTCGGCCAAAACTTCGCGGCGCGTAAGTTCGCGCGGGTGCGCGAAACCTTTGTTTTATCCACCCTCATCGGCAGTTGCATCATGGTGCTCATGACATTTTTCTGTCAGTGGGGATCGGCGCCCGTGGTCGCGGCATTTACCAAGGACCCCACGGCGATCAGCGTCGGAACGCAGTATTTGCAAATTATTTCCTGGAACTTCGTAGCGTCGGGATTCGTGTTTACCTGTTCGGCGGTATTTCAGGGCCTTGGCAATACCGTACCGGCGGTGATCAGTTCGGCCACGAGGCTGCTGAGCTTCGTGCTGCCGGTGCTCTGGCTGTCGACGCAACCCCATTTTGAAATGGTTCACGTTTGGTACATTTCGGTCGCCAGCGTCGCCTCGCAGGCCGTATTCAGCCTGTGGCTGGTGCGCAGGGAATTGAGATTGCGATTAAACCCGGCGCCGCTGCCTGCTTAAAGACGCATGACGCTGCAAACCTTCGTATCGATTGCTGGATGGATGGCGGCACTGCTCATCCTGGGTGCCTATGGCCTGCTCTCCTTCGGCAAAATCTTGCCGAGCTCGTGGGTCTATCAGGCGATGAACATCGTGGGCGCCGCCGGGTTCATCATCAATTGCGCCTATAACAATGCCTGGCCGTCGGTGGCGCTCAATATCGTATGGATGGGAATTGCGTTTTACGCGCTGCGCCGAAACGCTCGCGTTCGTCAGGGAGGGTAAGAGGACTCAAGGCCCGACGGAAACAGGGCCTTGAGTCTTCTTACCCTCCCTGACGGGTGCTCGGGCCGCTCTACATCACATGCTGGCGCTACCGGCGGATGTTGTACAGACACCTGTCTTTGCGGGCCTACCAGTGTGCATGAGGCCACCCCACCGACCGTAGCCGGCCGAATCCCGTCCTTCTCCACCGTGGTGAGCTTGAGCGTCGGCCCCGCAAGGCCTTGGGGGGATGGGAGTTGCGTTTTATACGCTGCGCCGAAACGCTCGCGCGGGGAAAGGTCAGGCGCTGAAGTCGTAACGCATGATGGGCCGGGCTGGAGTTCGGCAGGCAACGGTTTTGAATCCAGCGCGCGCAAACGTCGAGCGATATCCGGTGCCGGATGCACTCGGCGACTTGCCGGCATCGAGAGGGTAGGCTTCGAGTGCGGGCGCTCGCGCCCGCTTGGCACTGCGCAACGCTGCCTGAATTAGACGCGAAGTGACTCCGCGTTTGCGGTAGCCGATCCGCACATAGAGGCAAGAGAGTGACCAAACTGGGATCTCGTCGACGCGTTTGAGGCGCCAGGTGTGATCCATCCAGGGTAGGGCGCTGCGCGGCGTAAGCTGACACCAGCCCACGGCCAAAGCGCCGTCGAATGCAAGCAGGCCCGGCGGTGGGCCCTGATTCACCACGCGGCGAAAAGCCATTTTGTTATTATTCGAGGCATTGTTTTTGTAGGCGCTGCCGAGTCGCCAGTACATGCACCAGCAGCCATTGCAAGCCCCGTTCTTGCCGAAGAGATCTTCGAGCGCAGGCCATAAATCAGGGGTCAATGGTCGAATCGTGAGTTTCATCTCGCTCAGTATTATCGCTCGGATGCCGCAATGTTAAAAATCTACGCGACAACGCTTTCCGCCAACGGCCGCAAAGTGTTGGCGGTGAGCCGGCAACTGGGATTGAATCCGGAAATTCACGATGTCAATGTCTACCGCGGCGAGGGGTGGCCGGGGGGATAGAGAAGCGTCGAGGCCCGGAAGAACCCAGGGCCTCGACGCTTCTCTATCCCCTTGGCCTTTCATGCTGGACGCTCAAAGTCACAGTGCCGGAGGACGAGTGTCGAATAGCCACCATCGGCCGGGTAGCCTCATGCGCACCCGTAGGTCGTAAATTAGGTGTCGCCAACACCGCGGTAGCGTCGGCATGTGATGTCGATCGGCTCGAGCATTCGCCAGGGAGGGTAAGACGAGTCAAGGCACTGCGCCTCCGTGCCTTGACTCGTCTTACCCTCCCTGGCGAGCGCTCACGATCCGGTCGACATCACTGGGCCGACTCGACGTGCCGCGACTCCAGTTCGGCCGCAACCTGAGCCAACGACAAGCCCTTGGCCTTGAGCAGCAGCGCGGTGTGATAAAACAGATCAGCCGCCTCGCTGATGACCGCCTCGTCATCCCGCGCGACGGCCGCCAGTGCCAGCTCCACGCCTTCTTCGCCGACCTTCTGAGCGATTCGCGTCAAACCCGCCTCGACCAGTGTTG
>Ga0210387_10003299_pt1 | contig 12404 bp, 11 predicted proteins | sample IncBWC7OmetaG_FD_160108 | JGI IMG/M metagenome (GOLD analysis project Ga0210387, IMG submission 160108) | Forest soil microbial communities from Barre Woods Harvard Forest LTER site, Petersham, Massachusetts, United States - Inc-BW-C-7-O ... | reverse complement strand
CTCCGCAGGATCGGGCATCCGCGACAACCGGACCTTGCGGTTGGAAGGCGAGAAGAGATTCCGGGCGAATTGTGGTCGCTGCCACGCGGCGCCGCCAAAGTTCCCGCCGCGGGCGATGGCCACGATTCTGCGCCACATGAGGGTCCGCGCGCTCATCACGGACGAAGACAGGCGTTTGATCCTGCGCTATATGACGGAGTGACTATGGGGAGACTGTCTACAGCTAGAACGAGACTGCCCTGGCGATACCTGGTGTTCGCAATCGCCATTTGTTCAAGCCTCTTACCAGCACTCCTCAGCCAAACGCCTCGGCGCTTGATTGAGGTATTGGCCGATCATGACAGCCGGTTCAAAATCCAAGGTCAGAAGCAGCCCACCATAACAGCCAAGCCGGGCGAGGAACTCACCCTGCGTGTTACTGCAATCAAGGCCCAGAACCACAATCGGGATGGTTCGGTGCATGGACTTGCGTTGTTGCGAGCCTCGGACCGGAAACCGGTTCCCGGCTGGGACCTCCTGCTCAAACCTGGTACCCAAGAATTCAATTTGACCGCACCAAGCGAGCCAGGCGAATACATCGTCATTTGCACAGTAATTTGCAGCCAGGGCCACGAGGAGATGACCATGAAGTTCGTCGTCGAGCCGTAGGTCCGATCGCAGAGCCCCTTAGACGACACGCAGACGATTGAGAGTACGGATGACTAAAACACGAGCATTTCTTATCTCAGCAGCCTTGCTGGCAGCCCTGATCTTCACGGGGCCGGCTACTTCGGGCGCAGGGGAAACAACCTTTGCGGGCGAGATCGCCGATTCGCAATGCTCCATGGGTGTCCATTCTCTAAACCGGTCGCACAAGGAAATGATCGAGATGGGGCATGCGGGCAGCACGGCAGAGGACTGCACGCGCTATTGCGTCCAGAGCCGTGGCGGTAGATATGTGCTGTTGACCAAACATGATGTCTTCAAGCTAGACAACCAGGAGATGGCCGAAAAGTACGCGGGACAAAAGGTCAAGCTCACCGGCACACTGGATTCCAAGACCAACATCATTCAGGTCAAAACAATGGAGCCTGTTCCCGCCAAGTGAGCTAGGGTTCTGCAGGTCCTCAAGCTCTTACGAAACAAGACTATTGTACAAACGCCGATCCAAGTAGCAAGAGCCCAAGTCCTGTGTTCCTTAATCCAGGCCCAAAAGCGCACGCCACCACCGATAATGCACACGGCACCGAGAGTGCCCAAGCCGAGGTCGCGCCAGTACGCAAGGAACTTGTCACTGCCTCTCAGGTATACAGTCGTGTATGGCATCGACCAGGCATGTGATCGTCAAGGACCCCGACATTCTAGGGGGGAACTCCGATCTTCCGTGGAACACGTGTACCCCTCCAGGCGCTATTCGACTCGCTCGAAGGCGGAGAGACGCTGGAGGAATCTCTCGAAGGATTTCCGACTGTGACCCGCGAGATGGCCATCGCCGCCCTGGAAGAAGCTCAACAACTTCTGTCCGGCAAATCATGAATGCGGGTTCTGCTCGACGAGTGTGTGAATCAGAGACTGCGAAATTACCTTCGTAGGCACGAATGTGAGTCGGCGGAGTACGCTGGTTTCGCCGGCCTCAAGAACGGCGACTTTCTGGACGCCGCCGAGTCGGCCCATTTCGATGTTTTGCTGACGGTAGACCGCGGCTTGGAGTACGAGCAGAATCTGGCCGGGCGGCGAATCGCAATCATCATTTTCCGCTCGAAATCGATCGCTTTGCAGGACCTGTTGCCGCACGCCCCGCTTGCCTGGCCGTGCTGCTCTCGATCAAGTCGGGCAAGATCGCGAAGATCCCCGACAACCCGCACTAGCCAATAGCACGCTTCCGCTTCGACGCTCCGCTCCGCCGCTCACACTCGTTTACCCTGAGGAACGAAGGCCACTCTTCACGCGCCACCGCAGAAGTTTATTCGTCGCGCAGGGCCACCATGGGATCGACCTGAGTGGCCCGGCGCGCGGGGATGTAGCAAGCGAGCAGCGCGGAGAGCAGAAGTACGGCGGTGACGGCGCTAACCGCGGTGGGATCCATCGCGTTGACCTGATAAAGGAGCGATTTCATCAGGCGGCCGGCGAAGTAGGCACCGCCGAGGCCGAGAAGCAGTCCGCCCAACGCGAGGAGTATGCCTTCGCGGAGAACCAGGCGAAGCACTTGCGCAGGGCTGGCGCCCAGGGCTATGCGCAGGCCGATTTCATGAGTGCGCTGCGCGACAGCGAAAGACATGACGCCATAGATTCCGATGGCGGCCAGCAGGAGTGCAACGGCTGCAAAACTCCCAAACAAAACAGTGCCGAAGCGATCTCCGGACAGGGATTCGTCGACAATCTGGTCCATCGTCTTGACCTGATCGAGCGGCAAATCGGGATCGATGGAAAGAACGACGGCAGCGATGCTCTTGGTCATGCTGGCGGGGTCGCCCGCGGTGCGAACCGCGATAGCAGCCTGCGGCCATGGACTCTGCGAGAAAGGAACATTGACCTCCGGAAAGCCGTCTCCACGAATGCCGCCATTGTGGACGTTATGGTAGACGCCGACGATTTGCCATTCGAGAGCTGGGCCCAGCTTGGTTTGACCGGGGATCAACTGCTCGATCGAGAGGCGCTGTTTGAGGGGATCAAGGCTTGAAAGATATTTCTTGACGAAAGCGTCGTTGACGATCGCAACGGGCACATTGCCGGCAAGGTCTTGGCTTGTGAAAACGCGCCCTTTGGAAATGGATATGCCGAAGGTACGAAAGTATTCTGGAGTGACCATGGTAAAGCCGGCGCCGGGGCGAGAGGAGAGGTCACCGACGGGCTGGCCGACGATGGAGAAGGGCATTCCAAAATTGGTGCCTTGCAGCGGCATGCCGGTACTAACGGAAATCGAAGAAATGCCGGGGAGCGCGCCGATCTTTTCGAGGAGTTGGCGGTAAAAGGCGTTGATTTGCTCGGGTTTGGAGAAGCGATCGTTGGGAACAGGGAGGCCAAAGGTGAGGATGTGATCCTGTCGGAAGCCGAGATCGACGCGCGACAGTTTCCAAAAGCTGTGAATGACGAGGCCGGCGCCGGCTAGAAGCGTGAGGGCGAGTGCGAATTCGACCACGACAAGCCCGCGACGAAGGCCGTGGCGGCCTGCGCTGGAGGCGGAGCGGCCGCCTTCCTTGAGAGTGTCGCTCAGATTCATGCGAGAAGTTTGAAACGCGGGAGCGCAGCCGAAAAGAATGCCGGAGAGAAGCGACGCGGCGAGAGTAAAGAAAAGGACAGGAAGATTGAGGCGCACGTCTGCTTCCGAGGGCAGAGTGAAAGGCGGCATCATGACGACGATGACTCTCAGCATCGCGAACGCGAGACCAATGCCGAGAACACCGCCGATGGCTGAGAGCGCGAGGCTCTCTGTGAGGAACTGAGCGAACAGCTGACGGCGCGTCGCGCCGAGGGAGGCGCGGACAGCGATTTCTTTTTGGCGAACGGTGCCGCGGGCGAGCAGAAGATTGGCCACGTTGACGCAGGCAATCAACAGGATGAAAGCCACCGCGCCCATGAGCAGCCAAATGTTCTTGATAAGTTCTGGACTGATGAAGTCGTTCTGCAATTGCTCGACGGAAGCGCCCCAGCCCTTGTTGGAGACGGGATAGATTTCGGCGATGTGACGCGTGACGGAGTCCATGTCGGCGTTGGCCTGCTGGAGAGTGACGCCGGGCTTCAAGCGACCCATGACAAGAAGCCAGTGGAAATCGTGGTTGATCTGATCGGGCTTGAACGCGAGAGGGACAAATAGGTGGGATTCCAGGCGGTCGGGCTGACCGGCGGCGAGGACTCCAACCACGGTGTACGTTTCGCCATTCATACGGATCTTCTGGCCAATAATCTTAGGATCGCTGCCAAAGCGCTCGATCCAGAGTTTGTGGGTCATGACGACCACGTGGTCCCTTCCCACCTGACCTTCTTCCGGAAGAAAATCGCGGCCGAGCTTGAGGGGTTCTCCCACCATATCAAAGGAGCCAGGGGAGACGATGCGGGCCCGAATCTGCTCGGGATGGCCGCCCGTGGAGAGACTGAAACTGCCGCCAGTCCAGGCGATCATGTTTTGGAAGAGCTTATTTTGGTTTTTCCAATCGAGGAAGTCGCCAGCGGAGACGCCATTGTTGTTGCCGTTGATCTTGGACCAGACCATGACAAGCTGGTCTGGATTGGGGTACGGCATGGGAGCGAGGAGAGTCGCGTAGACGACGCTGAAAATAGCGGTATTGGCGCCGATACCCAGTGTGAGCGCGAGAAGGGCAACGGAAGTGAAGCCGAGGTTTTTTGCTAGAAGGCGAAAACCGAAACGGAGATTGTGGACGAGATTCATCATGTGCTGGCTCTCCATGTAGACACAAAGCCACTCGCTGAATGATTTAGACGATGGGATAGCCGAGTGGTCGCCCGGATGGGACGAAAAATGAGAAAGCAGATTAGAGAGATTTCAGATAAAACCATTCGACAAGCGAAGGAGGTTCCGGGGCGGAGCTATTCTTCGGAAGCAGCGAGATGCTGGAGGCGCTTCGGGGCTGCAGGGCGCCAGGCGGCTTCGAGAGCACGGCGCGGCGTAGGTTTTCTCACTCCTTTCAGGCGCTGGTTTTGTGTCAAGCAAGTGACGATCTGGCGGCGGGCCAATCTCCGGTAACGCCAAATCGGACATGTTCGTATTAGCAATTATAGGTCTTTCCTAGGATGATGGAGAATGTTGCAAAGACTTTCTGGCCACTTTGACGATTATAATAGCAGGTCGAAGTGCTCTTTATGGCCAGTGTGGTTTGTCAGACGCTAACAACGTAGAGTCGGACCGCCTTTCCACTTTCACAAAGGAGCCCGACTCAATGTTTAATCAATTGTTCTGCCGTTCCGACGCGTTAACTCGTCAGCTTTCGGCCCCGCTCGTTGACGAACACCGCCAGAGGGTCAACGGTGAAGAGCGGTTCTTCTTACTCTTTTCGATTCAATGAGATGGCGCGCCCGGAGAGACTCGAACTCCCGACCTTCTGGTTCGAAGCCGTTCGATCTACTGATCTACTTTGCCAAATCTTGCAATCTTGCCAGAGGAGTGGCTAACCGAACGGATTCAGCAAGTTGGGGCAAATTCCTGCAACCTACTTTCTCCATCATTTCTTCATTTGTTGCCATTCGCCGCAGAATTGCCACCGTTTTCCGCAATTTGCGTGACATTTTCAGACAGCCCCACACGATCTCCCATTCGCTTGGAAGAGCGGTGTGACGCATGTGGTGAACCTCGCTGCTCTCGCTTCGGTATCAATTTGTCAGAGACACGTAAGTACTAGTGCCCTGTACGACATGGCCTATTGTCTCCGACCGAAATATCCCAGAGAATGACAAAAGAGTGAAGCCACCCCCTGGCTGCCCACAGTTCCTTGCTTGCGCAGAAGCTAGTGTTGCCGCCTCGAATACGAGAACCCGTGCGTGTTATCTGAAATCCATTTTGCCGACCGACGTCGGCCTTGCTGCTTTGAAGGCGCACGGTCACTTGCCGGTCTGGACGGTCAAAAGCAATCTAAGTACTGGCACAGGAGAGAAGCACGAACCGCATCTGACCTGCGGCAAGGTGAGAACCGTCGAAGGAGAACGAGCCGCGGATTTACCTTGGTCGAACTGTTGATCGTGGTGGCGGTTTTTTTGACGATTTGTGCAATCGCTATTCCGAACCTGATGGCCGCCATGGACCAGGCGAGGATTGCTCGCGCAGTGAGCGAAATCCATACGCTAGAAGACGGGATCACCCTCTACCAGGTGATCAATGGCACTTTGCCGGACGATCTGTCTCAAGTGGGTTACGGCAACCTTAACGATCCGTGGGGCAATCCGTACCAGTATCTGAATCACTCGACAATGAAGGGGAATGGTAAAGCGAGAAAGGACCGCTTCTTAGTCCCGCTGAATTCAGACTACGACCTGTACAGCATGGGCAAGGATGGCCAAAGCACGTCACCGATCACAGCACAGAAGAGTCAGGATGACGTCATCAGAGCAAGCGACGGGAGCTACGATGGATTGGCTTCGCAATTCTGAGATGCGGCTAACGGAATGAAAATCGAAGCTACATTTCTGCATAGCAAGCTCGCTCGCCGAATCTTTTGGCTTTTCGTTTTATGCGCCGTGATACCCATTACCGTGCTCGCCGCAGTGTCTCTGCGGAACGTGACGGCTCAGCTCGAGGAACAGAGCCGGCGGCAATTACACCAAATGAGCCGGGATGAGGCCATGGCTATTTATGAACGGCTGAACTTTCTAGAGGCCGACCTGAAACTGGTTGGCGACAGCGTGCGCGACAGTCTTGGGTCAGAGCGTAGGTCTTATGCAGGAAGCCACGGTGGACTCTCGTCCAACCTGGTGAACCGGTTCGAGGGATTAGAACTAGTCTTCCCGGATGGGAATCAGAAAAGTCTGTTCGGAAAAAATCGGCAGCGAATTGGTTTCACGCCGAAAGAACAAGAGTTTCTGCACTCTGGAAAGAGCATTCTGTCTACTGTAGATTGCGGCGAGCGTGAACCATGTGTTTTCCTGAGTCACCAAGTGAATGCGGAGCAGGCGAATGAGGGGACTCTCGTCGCGGAAATCCAGACGGCCTATCTCTGGGACGCGGACAGTCTCCCACGGGACATGAACGTTTGCGTCTTGGATCCTTCCGGCCGGGCATTGTTTTGTTCAGCTGAACCGCCAACGGCATTCCCGACCAGAGTCACACACACATTTTCCGGGGAATTCGACTGGAGACGAAATGGCCAAGAGTTCCTGGCGAACTATTGGAACCTTCCGTTAGAGAGTTCCTTCTTCGCAACGCACTGGACGATAGTCACTAGCGAGGCGAAACCGGATGTGTTGGCGCCATTGGCGCGCTTCAAGACAAGTTTCCTGCTCGTGTTTCTTTTGGCGCTTTGGATCGTTCTTCTTCTCAGTCTGGTACAAATTCGTCGACAGCTGATTCCGCTGGGGAAGCTCAAGGAGGGCACGCAGCGCATTTCTCTCGGAGACTTCCAGTCGCGCGTGACAGTAACAAGCGGGGATGAATTCTCAGAACTGGCAGACTCTTTCAATTTCATGTCCGGCCGAATTGAGAGGCAACTGCACTCGTTCAAGGTCAGCAATGAAATCGACCGGGCAATCCTCTCATCGTGGAATATCGAAAAGATCGTGGATACGCTTTCGAACAAGTTGGGTGAGCTTCTCCCTCACGATCTTCTGAGCATGGCGCTATTCGATTCTGCGGGGGCATGCACGGCAACAACGTATGTATACGGTCCGGCGTTGGATGGCGATAGGCACACTGAGAAAATCGAGGTAACGCCGGGGGAGATGCGTGAACTCGCAGAGCAACCGGAGGTTTCCGTCCTAGTTCAGGGCGGCAATCTGCCGAGCTATCTGAGGCCTCTAAGCGCGCGAGGCATGAACTGTTTCTTAATCGTCCCCGTATGTCTGGACGGGAGTCCCTCCGCGGTCTTTACCCTGGGGCGCGCAGCAGTCAGTGCGTGGACCGAAGAAGACAAGGAACACGGGAAGCAACTCGCAAACCAGCTGGCTGTGGCCCTAGCCAACTCTCACCTGGTGAGCGACCTGGAACAACTGCATTGGGGGACGCTGACTGCATTGGCCCGGGCGATCGATGCCAAATCGCCATGGACGCTCGGCCATTCCGAACGAGTTACAAGTTGCGCGATCAAGATCGCGGAAGCAATGGGTTTGCCAGCGAAGGAACTGGACGTCATGCGCCGAGGCGGGCTGCTGCATGACGTCGGGAAAATCGGCACGCCCGCCCAGATACTCGATAAGCCCGGGAAGCTGACTGACGATGAGATGAAGGAGATGCGCGAACACGTGAACATCGGAGCGCGCATCTTGCAGCCGATCCCCGGGCTAGCTGATTCCATGTCCATCGTGTTGCAGCACCACGAGTGGGTAAACGGAGGCGGATATCCAAATGGTCTTACCGGGGACAAGATTACATTGCACGCCCGCATTTTCGCTGTCGCGGATTGCTTCGACGCCCTGATTTCCGATCGCCCCTATCGCCCAGGCATGCCGATCGAACGCGTGATGCAGATCATTGAGGCAGGAGAGGGGAAGCAGTTTGATCCGCTTGTGGTGGATGTTTTCCGGGGAATCGTCGAGCAGGGAGGAGTTGGAACGGAGCAAGAAGAATCTTCCAAGCCGATGGTCGAGGTGGGCTGAGCCGAGGCTGCAGGAGGGAAACGCTGTTCTCGAGGGAGTGGATATCTGTGATAAACAAAAACAAGGCGAGAAGAATAATTTGGGCAGCGGTCGTTGTGACCCTTTTCATTATTTCGGTGCTGTTTGCTTGGCAGCCTCCCAACAAGGACGTTCCTGAGCAGCTTTTAGGAGAGTGGCACACGGAAGATCCTAATTACGATGGCCGCTCGTTCGAGATAAATTTGGTCAGTATCAGTTTCGGGACCGGCGAAGGCAAGGTTACGACAGGTTTTATCAATAATATCAAGGAAGTGCGAGAAGGTGTCCGCGTGTTGTACACCATCTCCTACACACAGGATGACGTGGCGAGCGAAGTCTCGTTCTACTACGATGTGGCCAAGGGCGAAGTCATCCGTTTCAAGAACCAAGAATCGGTTCTTTGGACTAAGGACAAAAAAGGCTAGTCGCACTTTGCTAAATGGTGCTCGAGGGTTGCGGCGATTTCTTGGCGTTTTCGACTCTCTGGAATTGCGCCATCCTTACTGTTATTTTCTGCCAGCCGGGCTGGCTTCTTGGGTTCCTGAGCCACGGAAGCACTGTTACCTTTCAGCGCAGCACCTGCCACCCGGTCTCTCGTACAGGTAACGGTTCAGAGGCCGCGGTGCGTTCCCGATGTAAGCCTAGGCCTCCGCTTCCTCTAAACTGGGAATCGAACCTTTCAACACCGATCTCAAACTCCCCGATCCAGTCATTCATATTCGCGGCGAGGATTTGAAAATCTCGCACTGTCTAGCGCGATTCGAAACGCATCAGATAATTGGAGACGACAATTGAAATTCAACGATGGATCAGCTGATAGCGGTCTGAAATCGCGAATCCAGGGGTTTCGCGGCGCAGGCTTTTTCTGTGTGATAGCACTTCTTTCTTCCTACTCTCCTTTGTTTGCGCAATCGCCGAATCCCGCTGCAAACGGGCCGACAAAAGATAACCCTGGAGGCTTCACCCCTGGAATGACGCTGGGAGCCAAGTTCGAAGGAAGCTCCAGCGGTGACGGTGCCGTGTACGATTTGGGCTCCGCTCTCGGATACAACTTTTCTCGTCACTTTGGCGTTGATGTGGGCCTGCCGTTTTATTTTGTGAGCACCCCTTCCTCCATCAAGAAAAACGATCCCGGTGCAATCTCCGGCATCGGCGTGGGCACCTTATTCACGGACCTCCGGTTGAACTACCCTAACCCGTCCCTGGACTTCAGCTCGACCCTGCATCTTACCGCTCCCACGGGCGATACGAAGAAGGGCCTCAGCACCGGTCATGCAACTTGGAATTTGGCGAACCATTTCGACCACGCCTTCGGAGATCTCTCACCGTTCCTCGACGCCGGAGTGGGTAACTCCGTAATGGACACAAGATTCTTCCATCGTCCATTCGTCACTTTCGGCTACAACGCTCAATTCAACGGCGGAGTTGAATACGACCCTGGCAAGTTCAGCTTCTCGGCATCAGCTTACGACGTTGCACCCTGGGGGAATCAAACAGTGATCAGCCGGGTCTTCCGCTGCAGTTCCCCCGCCAAATGCAGCCCCGGGGCACCGACCAAAAACCGCAAGAATTTCACCACCGCCAGCGTTTCCACGGGCGCCGCGGATCTCGTGCGCGACAACGGCTACAATGCGGGAATCGACTACAAGCCGGTTGGTTACTTGGATCTCGAGTTCGACTATAGCCGCAGCGTTCCTTTGCAACTAAATAGCTATTCGTTCGGCATCGGCGTCGACCTGAGCTGGTTCCTGCGCCCGCACGTGCACTGATTTTCCGCCTACCATCTCAAAACGCTCGTGGAAATTCCACCTCGAGCCCAGCTGACACTTAGAAAGCAACTAAGGCTCGACCACGCTCAGCCAAAGATAAGAGGCTGCGCTGTGGCGCTCCTGGCCTGTGGCTGGCGAATTGCTATTTCGCCGTTACCTGGCCCATTCCTGCACGGCCAAACGGACCGCTTTCAAGAAGACCACCGCCAGCCCGTAACCGTGATGTGCTTTTCCATGGGCTTAGCTGGCTTTCAGTTTACGAGACAGGGGACGAGCCACAAAGTTCGGGAGTGGGCGCGTCCGCAAATGAGTCAACTTTACACCAGGACCGCGAGCGGGCATTCACTGATCGAGGCAGATCTTGCGCCGTTCCCGGAGATCCAAAAGAGGCGCTCCTATACTCCCGAGCAGCTGCTTCTGGCGACCATGATCCGCCGAATCGCTAAGAGCAGCCAATGAAGTCAACTTCTTTAGCGGTGATTGTGGCACCGGCAGTTACTTTGAGAGCCATGCCGTTTGTGTCTAGATTCGTCGTCAGTGAAGACTGCGAGCAAATAGTCGCTCCTCCGGACATAGGTTTTGTCGCGTCCGCTTCGACGCTGTAGAGGACGTTGCCGCTCGCAGGCGTCAAAAAAGTGATCTTGCCCGCCGAGAAGCTGCCAACGTTCGGGTTGCTGGCCGGTACGATCAGCGTGTATTGGGCGCAGAAGGCGCCGATTGGGCTTCCCGTAGCCGGGCAGGGCGTGGCGGATTGGACGGCGATATTTGAAGTTGAACCCTGCACAAGGGGAATGGTGACAGGCCGAGTCGCTCCGCCGGAAAGCAAAACGGATTGCAGCGCGCTCGTGCTCACGTCAATGTTCGCTCCCACGGTTCCGTTCAGCGCCGTGACGAACCCTTGGATGGTCGCAGGCCCGTTCTGCGTTGCTGTCTCCGCCTCAAGAGGAAGGGTGCCGACATCGGTTCCTCCGGGAACATTGACTACGACTGTCGCGTTGTAAGAGGCGCCCGAACTGCTAACCGCGTCAACGACGACATCAAAGACGGCGCCCATGGGCAAGGGGCAAAAACTGAAATGCCCTCCGGAGTCCGTTAGGGCCTCCATGAAGATGCGATCCGTCCCGGACTTGTCTGAGCTTTCGAGGGCTACCGTGGCGCCCGCGATGGGTTGCGAGGTCACGCTGTCCACAACTTGGCCTGAGATTCCCGTTGTATTCGTGCTGACCACTCCAGCGGTCAGGGTAGGCTTGAGCCGAAACTTGCCATTTCCCTCCTGGATGATGGAAGCGCAGGCATTGAAATCCACATTGATGTCCACGGACTGGCCGGCGGCGACGTGGATGGCGCCGCCAACGACTTGCCCCGGTGGAATCTTCAGGCCGGTATTGGCCTGGCTGGAGAGCTGAAGCTCGGAAGTATTATTGCTGCTATCCACAATGCAATTAAACACTTGGCCGAGAGTAGCGCATGCATTCGGAGAGGTCCCGGCGCCCGAGCCAGGATTATCCGGAACAACGAGGAGGCGAATCTGTTGGTAGTCGCCGGGGGCAAGGCTTGTGTTGGAACCGAGCGTCTTGAGCAGGCAAGCGCCGTTGGCCGGAAGGTTTAGGAGATCCACCTGAACCGGCTGGCTATTCAACTCGGGAAGGAGTTCTACCCAACCTGGAGAATTGTCGTCCGCAGTGGCGCTGATGTGCGCCTGCACCGAGCGGATGGTGATGAAAACACTCTTGAAATTGCCCGCCGGTGGCGAGCAACTCGGGGGATCACTGAGGCTCACGTTGACGGTGGCCATCCCGTTGTTAACCTGGGTCATGGTCGTTGTCTTGCCGCAGGTCACCAAGGTCAAGGCCACTGCAACAAGGGCGGCAAGAAGGCCCAACGGAATATAGGAAGAAGGAAGCTGGCGATTGGAACGAGCAGAAGATCGCATCCCGACACCTCCACGTTTTCACCTGAACAAAGAGCGAATCCTGAGGGCGTGGACTTTGGCAGTCTTCCGGTAGATTATGAGAAGAGGGAGCCTGATAAGTCAAGGAGAAGTGCATTGCTTGCCATTAGGAGCGTCTGCCAAATGCCCCAGTGACTCAAACTATAACCTTGCTCAACGCAGCGCCAGTAGCTACCGTGGCGACAAACTAATTCTGAAGCGACATCGGGCCGCCCTGCGCGGTAGGCTATTCTTTCAGCGATACGGGATCGGACTCGTTCTTCGGGGACTTCTTATCCAGCAGCGAGATTAATTCGCGGCCCGAGGCCGGGACGGCGACCTTGCCTTGGCGGACAATCTCCTTAGCACTGAGGCTTCGGCCATAGAGCTTTCTGTTCGCACTGCCATCAGACCGAAGCGTAGAGCCCTCCAGCGAAATGCCAGCGAACAAG
>Ga0210387_10003297_pt1 | contig 12408 bp, 14 predicted proteins | sample IncBWC7OmetaG_FD_160108 | JGI IMG/M metagenome (GOLD analysis project Ga0210387, IMG submission 160108) | Forest soil microbial communities from Barre Woods Harvard Forest LTER site, Petersham, Massachusetts, United States - Inc-BW-C-7-O ... | reverse complement strand
TTGAGTCAGGACGAGACACGGGAACGGGAGCGCATCGCCCATGGTGGGCAGGTTACGCCCGGTGAGCGCCTTGATCCGGCGTATCTGAAACGCTACGATCTGGACCCGGGCCAATACGCCGACAGTCAGGGCCATTTTTCACCGACGGGGGCCGACTGGCAGCGATGGAGGCTTCGAACCAAAGCGGCCGCAACGGTGATGTGGCTCGGCCACGATCCGCCAGGCACATGGTGGACGCTATTACAGATCAAATGTGTCGATCGCTTTCCCGAAGCCCACGCCGATAGCGAGCCGATCGTCGACGTCGCCGATGCGTGCCTCGGTCAGCCGCACTGATTGGTTCAATGTTCAGCGGTCGCGCGAGGGACTGCGCGTGGGCTGGGCGATGAAGCCGGCCGGCACCGTGAGCAGGCACTGTCACGCAAGCGGCGAAGGGAGAGCAGCGAGCATGAGCATCACGCTTAATCACACTATCGTGTACGCGCGGAACAGGGATGCATCGGCGGCATTTCTCGCAGAAATACTCGGACTTCCCGAGCCGAAGCCATTCGGGCCGTTCCTTGCCGTGCAACTGGATAACGGCGTCACACTGGACTTTTACAGCGACGATCATCAAACGCGGCCGGAACACTATGCGTTTCTGGTGAGCGAGACTGAGTTCGATTGCATTCTTGCGCGAATACAGAGCCGCGGATTGCCCTACTGGGCGGATCCCTTTCACCGCCGGCAGCGCGAGATCAATACGAACGATGGCGGTCGAGGCACGTATTTCGAAGATCCGAGCGGCCACAATCTCGAGATCATCACGCAGCCGTACGGCAGCGGCGCATAAGGAATCCAGTCGGCTTCCGGTCCGGACCGGGAAGGGCGTGTACGTGGGAAAGCGTGCACGCCCAGGATTGGCCTGCGGAGAAGCCAAGTGATTTCCCGGCATTCACGCGCTGGTCGCCGATCGCACGTTGATCGAGCCCTGGTGTTCTCGCGACAGTCAGCACTCGACCCAAAAACGACGAATACCCCTGCAGCGTCGCCGACCGCTATGCATCTGATGGCGGCCGACCACGAGGTGCAGCTTAGCGCGCGCCCGTTAGAACGATATTGCAGCCATCGCATCCGATGCGACTAACCGCCCAGATTGACCGCATTGCAAGTCAACCCGCGTACGGTCAGGCATGTGAAATGCTCGGCTACTGACGCCGACGCGCATCCGAAGGGCGGATGCGCGAGACAGTCGGAGGTGGTGAACATGGACATCCTGAAAATTGCGCGCGAGTCGGGACTGGCAATAGTCCTGGACGGCAAGATCGGACGCGAGGAATACACCAGCGTATCCGGGTCAATGAGTGCACTACTGCGATTTGCCGAAGCGGTGCGGTCGGCTTCGCTATGTGAGTCCCGCCGTTTCAAACTATCGAGCCACCTGGGTGACCAGGTAATGATCACAAGAACAACCCGCAAACGGGCTTCATGCCAGCATGAACGTCCGCGCCAGCGTTAGCAATGGAGTGACGTGTTGCATCATTGGCCGTGCGAGGATGCTGATGATAGTTGCTCGTCAATCGCTCGCCCCATCGGGGGGAACTATCGGACGTTCACTGCCCGGACGTGCGGCTGGTGATTCCGGGTGCGGTCTGTCCAGCAGACTGTGAATCGTCTTTAAGAGGCGACCAATGGGTACGGGCTTGCGCAACAGTACGTCCCATGAGGGCTCATTCGGCGCAGGCGGCAACGCAGCCGACAACATGACGACAGGAATTTCAGCCGTTGTGGGGTCGCCCTTCAACCGCCGGCACAGTTCAACGCCATCAACTTGAGGCATCATCCAATCGGTCACAATGAGATTGGGACTCTCAATGGCAGCGGCAGCCAGCGCTGCTTTCCCATCCAGCGCCGTTACGACGCGATATCCCTCCCGTTCAACCAGCACTTGCAGTGGGCGCAGAATATTCGGATCGTCATCAACAAGCAGTATCGTGGCCAATCCAGATGCCCCGTTTACCTCAATAGGACAACCACTTTCATCAGCAATAAATGTACCTGAGGATTCCGGCATTGCGCCCGCCAATGCTGCGGCATGATCGTCGCGACACAAGGACTACAATTCATGCAGCATAGCCACTCGTGCCATGCATCTAAAGTACAATTTACAAGCCGGAGATCTTATGGCGGAATCGCCTGCGTCACCCGCAGTGGACCATGCACGGTGGGCGGGCTGCCTGGTGACACCCGCGCTCGAAACGCGTCCGCATCGGCCACCCGATTTTGCAGCTGAAAGCCAGTCGATGCATCGTCTTGCACAGGCACTGACGTCGTCAGATGTTGCCCTGTTGCAGACGCTCTCGGACATGGCGCTCAATCTTTGCGAGGCAGGTAGTGCGGGCATCGGCCTGCTGGAAAGTGACGTCAACGGCACCCGGGTTTTGCGCTGGGTGGCGATTTCAGGTGAATGCGCTGCCTTCGTGAACACCGCAATCCCGATTGCGGACAGTCCAGGCGGAATTACCCTTGAACTGGCCGCTGGGCAATTGTTCTCGTTTCCCAAGCGCCACTTTGCCTGTCTGAACCACGTTATTCCCGAGGTAATCGAGGAGCTGGTCGTACCGATTCCGGGTCAACCTGAGCCGTGGGGCACACTGTGGGTGATGTCTCACGACAGAACGCGCCTTTTCGATGCCGAGGACCGTAGAGTCCTGACCGCTCTCGCGAACTTCACCTGTGCAGCGCTCACGATTACCCGGGCGAAAGCGTATGCCGAGGCCCGTGCTGCAGAAGCCGAGGCAGCAAGGAACGCGCTTGCGCTCGCCGAGGCGCGCAAGGACGATTTTATTGCGCTGCTGAGCCACGAACTGCGCAACCCCCTTGCGCCCATCGACAGCGCCATGATGGCAGCGAGAGGGCTGGCTGCAGACAATCCCGCTGTGCTATCCGCGCTGGGAATAGCTGACAGACAGCTGCGTCTCCTGAAACGGCTCGTCGGTGACCTCCTCGATGCCTCGCGGATCAGGCACGGGAAGCTATCTGTCCATCCCTCGTATGGGTTGCTGCAGGATATCGTGGCTGACGCAGTGACGGCGATGAGGGCCGATGTCAACAACGGTCAACACCGACTTCATGTCACTGTTCCTTCGTATCCCGTGACCGTTCATGCGGACCCCATACGGCTCACACAGGTTGTATCGAATCTATTGTCGAACGCGGTGAAGTACACGCCTCCCGGCGGCGAGATCTCCCTGACGGTAAAAGCACCGGACCTCAGCGTCGAATCGACATACGGCTCGTCACCCCGTTATGCAGTCGTCACGGTCAAGGACAACGGCACGGGCATTTCACCTTCGTTGTTGCCACACGTCTTCGAAATGTTTGCCCAGTCGGCATCAGCACGAAAACGCCCGGAAGGTGGACTCGGAATCGGACTGACCGTCGTGAAGCATCTGGTGACGGCACACAACGGCACAGTCACCATCGCGAGCGCTGGCGAAGGTCAGGGAACGGAAGTAACCATACAACTACCCATTGTCTGCGAAAGCACCTGCGAGAAGACCACGACGGCGACGCGCACGATGGCACCGGCTCGCATCCTCGTCGTAGACGACAATGCGGACGCTGCGGAGGCGCTCGGCACATTGCTCGAACTCGAGGGTCACGAGGTAAAACGGGCACAAAGCGGAGTTGAGGCGCTTTCGATAGTGGAGTCGTTTACTCCGGACCTCGCCCTGATTGATATCAACATGCCCGACATGGATGGCCTTGAGCTTGCGCAGCTACTTCGCCTTCGGGCTCAGTGCTCGCTGACGAAACTGGTTGCATTAACCGGCTACACGGATGCTGCCAGTAGACTCCATACCGACGAATGGGTATTTGACGGTTATCTGACCAAGCCGCTGTCGCTCGATGATCTGGCGGATGTCATGCGGCGCACATAGCGGCTCTTAAGTCCGAATCAAAAAGTTTTGCGGCGAGGCCACAAAGCGATAGACAAGCGCATCCCCAGTGACCCGCGCAGAACGGGATTTTCCTGGTAGCGCTTTTGGCCCTGTCGAAGGAGCAGCTCAACGTGTCCGATGTCAGTGCCTGACGAGACGTTCCCACGCATGGCGCGACGGACCGCTCATGGCCGGTCTCTGCCTGTCGGTGATCGGCAGCACGCGACCCACAGCTGCACTTCGAGCTGGACGGGCCGAGCAGGCTGACGCTGAGGTGCAGGTCACGCGTCGGCTCATCGATGCCGTCAAAAAGGCGCCAGCGGGACGCCCTGCGTCTGGGCAGAAACCGGTTTGCAGTGCTTAGGTACAGGTCCCGCTCCATTGATCCCCAAAGGCCAACGTCATGCCATCCGTCGATGTAGGATTCGCCCAGCTGCGATGCGAAGCCGCGGTAGGGATCGATCTCGGGCCTGAGCAAGTGCGCCACAACGGTACCCTACAACGCACTCGCCTTCCCGGAATTCCGCAAATCGAGAGGTGCGGCTCGTAGCGGTCAGCTCTTCGCATGCATTGCTTTCACAAGGGCGGCTGCGGAGGCGCCTTCGAGCGACAACCCATAGCCAACTTCCTGCACGATGCGTTGCTTCAAGGGCCAAATAAAGTGTACCCGCGTGTTGCGGCGTGCCACTTCGGGCGCTTTCAAATACTGCCTCGCCAGTTCCTGCGCGCGGCCAAGCGCCTGGCCGTCTGGCACGACCTCTGCAACCACTCCCCACTCGCGGGCGACAGCCGCCGTAATCGGCTGCGCGTTGAGCAGGAAAGCTTCCGCCCGCCCCGCTCCCGCGCGATAGCTCCAGGTGGTAAAGATACCGTCGCCAGGCACGACACCCGCAGCATAGTGGCCCATGTCATGAAAGGATGCGCCTTCTGCTGCCACTATGACGTTGGACAGCAGAATATACTCCGAGTGGATATGTGCACGCCCCTCGATGGCCGCGATGACTGGCACGCGAATATTGGCAATGTTTTCCAGAACCTGAACGCCTTCGTCATGGATCTGGCTCCAAACGTCGGGATCGGAGACATCCTTGAAAGATGCCCAGTCAACCCCGGTCATGAAGTCCCCGCCTGCACCCGTGAGGATGACGATCTTGTTCGCCCGGTCCTGCGAAATCCGGTAGAACGCATCGACAACCTCCGTGTGAGCCTCCGCCGTGAAAGTGAGCGGGCCGCCATTGCTATGGAATTGCACGACCAGCACGCCGTCCTCATCCCGCGTCAACTTCAGGTTGCGGTAGGCCGTGAAATAGTTTTCCAGATTCGTTTGCATGATGTTCTCCTATGTCCGAACGGACTGCATTAGCCGCTACCAGTCTGCAGCGGGCCGACTTCACCAGATACTGTGGAAGGGCTTCTTATGAAGCCCCTTGGCGTAGCGCGAGGGCTCGCAGCGTCGCTCCCGAAACACGCACGCAATTGACCGGACGCCTGGCTGGCAAGTACCTTGCCGAACCTTGCATGAGTTCCATCCGCGAGCGGGGAAAGGACCGGCGAGCGACAACCGATCCCGCCTGCTGCTCTGCGTCAGATGAAGAACCCAGCCAACGCGCGAGCCACTGCGACAGCGTCATTTTCCATGGGAATGTGGCCCGCCTTGGGAATGCGGACAAGCTGCGTGTTCGGGATCTCTTTGGCGAAGCGCTCCGCGTGCTCGACGAGCTGGAAGCTGTCGTCTTCGCCCCAGACGAGCAGCTTTGGCGTCTGCGACGCGCGAAGGCGCGGCAACAGCTCCATCGTGTAACGATTGTCCGCCGCACCGGCCAAGGCGATCCACGACCGTGCGACGCGCGGGTCCGTCCAGGGTTCGAGATACTCGGCCACCTCGGTTTCCGTTGTTGGCCTGGCCAGTGCCGTGAGGACTGACTTGCGACGGGCAGCAAGGATATCCTCCGTCGTCGTCACAGCGGCCACCGCCGGATCGCGGAATCGGGCAACGCCGGGCACCGGCCATGAATCGAACATCACTGCGTTGACGAGTGCGAGCTTGCTGACCTCTATCTTCCCATCGACGGACACCTGCTGCGCAATGCCCCCGCCAATGTCGTGCCCCGCGACGCCCACTGGTCCCACGATACCGAGCGCATCCAGGAAGCGCGGCAGCCAATCCGCCAAAGCGGGAATCGAGGCATCCGCAATGGTCAGCTCGCCACCCGAGCGACCGAAGCCAGGGAAATCTACCGCGATGGGGCGCAATCCGGCCGCGGCCAGGTCGTCGAGCACCGGCTGCCATACCCGGCTCCAATAGGTGCCGTGCAGCAACAGCAGGACGGGGCCTGCCGGGTCACCCGCGCTCAGGTAGCTGACCGGTACGCCAGCCACGTCAACAGTTCGTCGTTCCATGGTGAAAATCCTCCGTTGCGGCCCGTGGTGCCGGGCGATCGAGGTGCCCGGCCGTCGCCGCGCACAGGGCACATCTTCGTTCCTGCTTTCGCGGCATGCGAAAGTTTGTACGTAGCGAATATGCTTAGCGAATGAACTGCTTTACGTGGTCGGCGCCGAGGCCGATCTCTTCATAATGCTTGCGAGCCGCTTCGATTTTCGTGAACACATCTTCGTATCCCACTGCTGTGCCTTGGGGATCGACATAGGTGTACCCGCCCGTGACGTGGAACCACGTGATCATCTCTGTTACGTCCTCGGGCACGTACAAGGTATGCGTCTCGCCTGCCGGCTCGTGTGCGTAGCCACCCTGCTCCGCAACCCAGTCGTGCTCGAGGTAATACCATCTGCCTCTCAGAACGATCGCGTGCACAGGCCCGGTATGCCGGTGGCGCGAGAGCACGCCGGACTGGCGCACTCTGAGCAGATTGACGTAGTAGCCCTGGCTGGCGCTGAGAAGCAGCGGCTTGAACGAAACAGTCGGCGTCATCGGCACCCAAAGGTTATCGTCCTCCAGCCATTTGTCGAGTATGCCCAGATGCACGATGTCGGGTGACATGTCAGGGGGTTGAGGCAGCTGATAAGGGATAGCAAGCTCATCAGGTTTTGCTGCAGTTGTGTTGGTCATGTTACGAGACCTCCATAAGATATCGGCGCACCATGCGCAGGGGTCAGGCGGCGGACCTTACCGTCATGTCCCACTTGTTGCCGTTCATGAACGGGTCGTACTGCGTATGTACGATGTGGTTCGTGTAGTTGCTCATGCCCTTCGTGGCAAATCCGGGTACCACTTCAAGTACGTTCTGGCCCAGGTCGGGTTTCGAAGCGGCCAGTGCGGCCGCGATCGTGTACGACGGGAACGTTCTCGCGTTCTTCTCCAAACGGGAAATTCGTGTTATGCAGATGATGCGCGCGGCGTCACGCTCGCAGAAGACTCTCGAGACACATAACATCCATTCCTGGCAGGCATAGGACGTTTAGTGCGCGGGCCACGCCTGATGTCAGACTGCGCCAGGATGCGGCAGCACATTGAGAAAGGTTGGCTCCGAGGCAGCGCTCCGGAGAAAAATGGGTGCTCTCACCGTGCGGGAACAGAATGGCAGATATCGTCAGCAATATGCGGATATTCGTCCGCGTGGTCGAAACCGGTTCCTTCACCGCCGTCGCGAATGAAAACAATGTGACGGCCGCGCAGGTCTCGCGTGCAGTCACGACGCTGGAGCAACAGTTGCAGACCGTCGTGCTGCATCGCACGACGAGGCACCTCTCTGTCACCGAACCCGGGGGACGCTTCTACGAGCGCGCCAAAGGGATTCTCGCAGCGATCGACTCGGCAACCGACGAGGCTCGCAGTGCAGGCGTGTCGCCGGCAGGCAGGTTGCGGCTGCATTGCGCACCCGGCCTCGCACAGAGCATGGTGGCCGCGGCGCTGACCAGTTACCGGAACGTCTACCCCGATGTCTTCGTCGAACTGAAGATCGAGCAAAGCATGCCCAATCTGGTCGAGGAGGGGTATGACCTCTCGCTGATCTCCGCCACGGCGCTTCCCGACTCCGTGTACGTCGCGCAGCCGCTCGGCGCGGCGTACGCGGTCATGGTGGCCTCGCCGGACTATCTGAAACGGCACGGCACGCCACGCACGCGCGACGAACTATGCGCCCACACGTTGCTGATGCTCGAATCGCCCGTGTCGCCGCCCGACGAATGGCATATCGAAAGCGAAGCGGACGCTCAAATCTGCAAGATTGCGAAGTCGCCGCTCCAGGTCAATGTCCCCGATGTGATGCGGGCAGCGCTCCTCCTCGGGGCCGGCATTGGCACACTCGCGACTTATACCGCCGTTGACGATCTTGTCGACGGAAAGCTCGTGCGCGTGCTCCCGCACTATCGTCTCAGGCCGTTCACCGTGTTCGCGGTCTACCCCTCGCGCCGCTATCTCGATGCCAAGGTGCGCACGCTGATCGAGCACCTGCGCTCGACGCTCTCGTCGTCCTTGAATAATGCGATCGAGCGCATTGAGGCGCTGGCCCGCGCGGATTCGCTGCAGACCTGAAGCCTTCGGGCGCGGGGCACGCAACGCGGATAGCCCTCTCGATCCTGGTTTGCGGCTGCCGCAGCCCAGGCGCCTGACACTGCCCGCGGCCGTCAATCAAAAGGCGCGCATGGGGATTCCGTGCGGCGCCATCAAAAATCTTTATCTGCGCCACCGGCTTAATTGCGCTGATGCCGTTCAATAGACTGATTCCCAACCGGTAGACGTTCACCTCATCGAACGCGCTGACCGGATCCCTTATTGGAGAATCGATCATGAAACGCATCCTCATTGCTTCACTGCTCGCGGTCACGACGACCCTCCCTGTCGCAGCCTTTGCTCAATCCGGTGTCACGCGCTCAGAGGTACGGGCAGAGCAACCCGAACTGCAACAGGCGGGATATCGCGGCACGACGTCCGACGCCACGTACCCGTCCGAACTGCTTGCCGCGCAACAGCGCGTCGCGGCCCGCAACGTCCCGCAAGCGGGCGGCCCTGCCGACAGCGGCTACGGCGCACCGGTGTCCGGCTCGACTTCGTCCGGCAGCCGCACCGCACCTGCACAAGAGGTCCCTGGTTTTCACTCGATCTATTTCGGGAGCTGATCATGAGCCATCCAGAAGTCACTCATCATACGATTAGCGCAAACGGAATCCGCCAGCACTATGTCGAAGCGGGCGAAGGCGCGCCCGTGGTCCTGCTGCACGGCTTTCCGGAAACACACTATGCATGGCGTCATCAAATCCCCGTGCTTGCGCAGCATTACCGCGTCATCGCGCCGGATCTGCGTGGCTATGGCGAAACGGAGAAGCCCGCCGGCGGCTACGACAAGCGGTCGATGGCGAACGATCTGCGCGCGCTCCTGCGCGAACTGAAGATCGAACGTATTGCGCTCGTGAGCCACGATCGCGGTGCACGGGTCGCGACGCGCTTTGCGAAGGACCATCCTGAAGTGGTCGATCGTCTAGTCGTCATGGACAACGTGCCGACGCGCATCGTCGCCCAGTCATTCGACGCACGGATTGCGCGCGCCTATTGGTTCTTCCTGTTCCATCAGGTTCCCGATTTGCCGGAGAGCCTGATCGCGGGCAAGGAGCGCGCCTGGCTGCGGCACTTCTTCTCCGACTGGTGCTACGACCCGCACGCGATCTCGGGCGACGCCTTCGAGACCTACGTGCGCGCCTACGAAGCACCGGGGGCCGTGCGTGGTGCCCTGGCGGACTACCGCGCCAACGCGGTCGATGTCGCCCAGGACAAGGAAGACGCAGACGTGTTGATTCAGGCTCCGACGCTCGCCCTGTGGGGCGAGGAGTTCTATGCGGTGGGCAAGATGTTCGACACGGCGAGCGTTTGGAAAGGCATGGCACGCGACGTCGTCACCCATGCCATTCCGCACGCAGGGCATCTGCCGCATGAAGAGCAGCCGGAAATCGTCAATCGGCTTCTGGTCGACTTTCTCAAAGGTTGGCAAGGCTAGAGCAAATCGGCCGCGGCCACCGCCAGCCATAGCGTGGTCGCGGCGTTTCGTCAGGCCTGCCCAGAGGTAACCATCATGATTTCCAGAATCGCAAGTGCGCTGATCCCATTCCTGTTCTCCATGGGAGCGGGATACTTTGCCGGAAGAGTCAAACAAGGCGCGATGCCGCTATCGTCGATTAACACGATGCTCGTCGACTATGCGCTACCGTTCGCGCTGTTTCTTTACACTGCCAGGATGCAGCGGGCGAGCCTTGCCCAGCATGGCGTGCTGATCGTGATGCTGGTCGGCGTGATGCTGGTGCCTTATTTTGCATCCCTGCTAGTTTCCCGCTTTGTCTTCAAGACGGATCCCGCCACCGCCGCCGTGAGGGCCGTCACGATCGGCATGCCGAATTTCGCGTCGGTGGGTCTGCCGCTACTGCGCGCCGTGTACGGCCCGGGAGGCGACCTCACGGTCGCCATCGCCGTCACGACGGCGGCCGTCGTCATGTCGCCCGCGGCGCTCCTTCTGCTCGAACGTGCGCGTTCCGCAGCGCCCTCCGGCTCGAACGAGGCCCGGCGAACCGATGGATTACTCGTCAAGGCGTTGCGCAACACGTTCCTCAAGCCTGTCGTACTCGCCCCCATTGGAGGTGTGCTCGTGTCGCTGTGCGGATGGACGTTGCCCGATCTCCTGTCCCAGTCGCTCAATATCATCGGAAGTACGACGGCCGGTCTCGCGCTGTTCTCGACTGGGCTCGTGCTCGCGGCGCAGCCGTTCAAGCTCGACGCGCAGGCGGGTTTCGGCATTGTATTGAGTAATGTTGTGCAACCGCTAATTGCACTGGCGCTCGTCAGCCTGCTGGCCGTGCCGAAGGCTATCGCCGGACAGGCAATCCTGCTCGCAGCGATCCCCTGTGGTTCTTTCGGCATTCTATTTGGCTTGCCGTACGGCGTCAGCGACGCGTCTGCGGGAACGACGCTTGTCGCTTCGAGCCTGCTATCGGCCGTGACGCTGAGCGGCACCATCCTCCTGCTGGGGCACCTGTAGCGCGTCGCAGTCATCGTGCCTGTACAAGCAAGTCCGTATGACGCGATCGCGCGAACGATGACACTCCCCATGAAAAATCGCCCTTCGGCGAACGCCCCGATATTCCGCCCGGGAATGAAATGTATTGCCCGGACCTGTCTTCTGCACTGCCGCAAAAGCATCGAAAATTTCGCCATCGCCTGCACTTGACTGGCAGCCTGGCGTCATCGCAAGTCGCGGCAGGCTCTCGCTACACAGTGCCCGTCAACCCGATATGAGACAGAATCCCATGAGCACGAACCTCGCTGCCCCGGCCCGCGCCGCCACCGCGCCGACGATGGCGCGCAACCTGATCCTGCTGTTCGCCTTCAGTTGCGGCGCGATCGCCGCGAACCTGTACTACGCGCAACCCATCATTTCGCTGATCGCCCCTGACCTGCACATGTCCGAAGGCACCGCGAGCCTGATCGTCTCGCTCACGCAAATCGGCTACGCCGCCGGGCTGTTCTTCCTCGTGCCGCTCGGCGACCTGGTCGAAAACAAGCGGCTGCTGATGATCAGCGCCGCGCTATCGATTGTGAGTCTCGCTGCCGCCGCGACGCTGGACGAGCCCGGCCTCTTTCTCGGGATCTCGCTGTTGATCGGCTTCACGTCGGTTGCGGTGCAACTGCTGGTTCCGCTCGCCGCGCATTTCACGGCGGCCGAGACGCGCGGCCGGGTGGTCGGCACGATCATGAGCGGGCTGGTTCTCGGCATCCTGCTCTCGCGTCCGATCTCGAGCTTCATCGCCGCGCAGTTCGGGTGGCGTGCGGTATTCGGCTTCGGCGCAGTCGTGATGACGCTCGTCACGGTGCTGCTGGCACTGACGCTACCGGGCCGGCGCCCCAACCATTCGACAAGCTATCTGCAACTGATCCGTTCGCTCGAACACCTGGTCGCGACGCTGCCGGTGCTGCGCCAGCGCTCGCTGTATCAGGGACTGTTGTTCGGCTCATTCAGTCTGTTCTGGACCGCGGTGCCGATCGAGCTGATGAACCACTACCATCTGTCGCAGACGGCGGTCGCCGTGTTCTCGCTGGTTGGAGCGATGGGCGCGACATCGGCGCCGATCGCCGGGCGCCTCGCCGACGCTGGCCAAACGCATCGCGCAACGGCGTTCGCGCTCGCACTGGCGGCGATCGGCTACCTGCCGGTCATGCTGGTTCCGGGCCTCGGCGTGTTCGGGCTCGTCGGCACCGGCCTGCTGCTCGACTTCGCGGTGCAGATGAACCTGGTCCTGGGACAGCGCGAAATTTACCAGCTCGATCCGAAAAGCCGCAACCGTCTGAACTCCGTCTACATGACGAGCGTCTTCGTCGGCGGCGCCGTCGGCTCCGCAATTGCGAGCACGCTGTACAAGAACGGCGGCTGGACCTGGGTCGCGGTCGTCGGCATGCTGTTCCCGCTGCTTGCACTCAGCCGATTTCTGTTTGCAGCAAGGCCCGCGCAATGAATAACGACCTCGCTCGAGCGCTACGCAAGGTGCG
>Ga0210387_10003295_pt1 | contig 12414 bp, 9 predicted proteins | sample IncBWC7OmetaG_FD_160108 | JGI IMG/M metagenome (GOLD analysis project Ga0210387, IMG submission 160108) | Forest soil microbial communities from Barre Woods Harvard Forest LTER site, Petersham, Massachusetts, United States - Inc-BW-C-7-O ... | reverse complement strand
GCCTGTTCCGGATATGGAGGTGCACGCCGTCATCAGCGCCATCAGCGAACGTGTCGAAGCCATGTCCGGCGGTTGGCGGGTGCGCAAGCCCTCGCATCGCTTCGATATCCGCATCGAAGCGGATCTTATTGAGGAGGTCGCACGCCTCCGGGGATTCGATAAAATCGCCGAACTGCATGCGACTGCTCCGCAGATAGCGGGCACTGCGACCGAAGCGCGCGTTTCGAATGATCGCTTAGGTTTAGCCATGGCCGATCAGGGTTATCGCGAGATGATCAGCAACGCATTTGTCGATCCGAATCTTCAGCAACTGCTTTTTCCGGGTGTTCCGGCTCTAAAGCTGGCGAATCCCATTTCCGCCGACTTGAGCGACATGCGCGTCTCGCTGTGGCCGGGTCTTGTGCATGCCTGCCGCGAAAACTTGAGGAGGCAGCAGTCCCGAGTTCGCTTATTCGAAATCGGCGGCAGATTTAACGTCTCGCGTGAGCCTGGCACCAATGACCTTCAAGAGGTCGAGTCGCTCGCTGCAATCGCGACGGGCTCCCGCTGGCCACAGCAGTGGGGCAGCGGCACCGAACAGGTGGATTTTTACGATGTGAAGTCCGATGTGATGACGCTGCTGACGCTGACCGGCGATGTAGCGAGCGTGCGATTTGTACCTGAGACGCTGCCGGTGCTGCGTCCCGGCCGCTGTGCCCGCATCTATCGCGATGCAACGCCGATCGGGTGGATCGGAGAGATGCACCCGCAGATCGCGAAGGCGCTGAATTTTGCGTCAACTGCATTTTTATTTGAATTAGATATCGCTTTAGCATTCAAATGTAAAGTATTGAAATACGAAAGGATATCGAAGTTTCCCAGCGTACGACGGGATTTGGCCATCGTCGTAGACGAAAGCGTCCCTCTCGCAGTTTTGCAGGAAAATGTTACTGTTAGCGCGTCGGGTCTATTAAGCGAGTTGCGGGTATTCGATGTCTATCGGGGCCCCAACATAGAAACTGGACGAAAAAGTGTCGCTTTAGGCTTGATTTTACAGGACTCTTCCCGCACTCTAACTGACGTAGACGCAGATGCCGTGGTAACCGCAGTGGCTGCCCGGTTACGGGATGTATTGAGCGCCACAATAAGAGATCAATAAGCATGGCAGCCCTAACGAAGGCAGAAATGGCTGAGGCCCTGTTCGATCAATTGGGACTCAATAAACGCGAGGCACGCGAACTCGTCGATCTGTTTTTCGAAGAAATTCGTGCGGCGCTGTCCTCGGGCGAGCAGGTGAAGCTTTCCGGGTTTGGAAACTTCGATTTGCGGGATAAGAATCGGCGTCCTGGGCGCAATCCGAAAACCGGCGAAGAAATCCCCATCAGCGCCCGTCGCGTAGTTACATTTCGTCCTGGTCAGAAACTGAAGGCGCGCGTCGAGGCATATGCTGGAACCAAGCAACAATAGCGATCTGCCGCCGATTCCGGGGAAGCGCTACTTCACCATCGGCGAAGTCAGCGACTTGTGCGGCGTCAAGCCGCACGTACTTCGTTACTGGGAGCAGGAATTCCCGCAGCTCAAACCGGTCAAGCGGCGGGGCAACCGGCGCTATTATCAGCGCCAAGACGTATTGATCATTCGGCAAATTCGCAGTCTGCTCTATGAACAGGGCTTTACCATCGGCGGAGCCCGCAATCGACTCACGGGCGACGATGCGCAGGTGGATCTCAATCAGAGTCAGCAGTTGATTCATCAGATGCGCCTGGAGCTCGAGGAGCTCATCAAAATTCTGCGCCGCTGAGGCTTCTCGCGATTAAAAGTCTTTGACGGCCAATTGGGCTATCATTCGTTTCCGGTCGGGGCGTGGCGCAGCCTGGTAGCGCACTTGCATGGGGTGCAAGGGGTCGCAAGTTCGAATCTTGTCGCCCCGACCAATTAATCCATTGTCTGGACTTCACCGCGTTGAGCGCAATGGAAATGGCGCGCGGAAGATCCGCTGCGCGCGCATCCTGATCGGAAGTTAGCGGTGTGTATCCGATACTGTAGTCAATCGGATCCAATCCAAAAGTTCCGCCAGCCGTCATTTTATTGATGGGATTCAGGATCCTTCAGTCGCAGCCTGCCTACGAGCATGGCGGGCGGCTCGTGTTAATATTGGATGCGACGTCAGCGTCAATTTTGAGGAATTGCCGATGAAAACCTTGTTCTTACATCCGCCTTCATTCGATGGTTTCGACGGTGGCGCGGGTGCGCGCTACCAGATGAAACGAGAGGTTCGCTCCTTCTGGTATCCCACGTGGCTTGCGCAACCGGCGGCATTGGTCGAGGGGTCGAAGCTGATCGATGCGCCGCCGCATGGCCTGAATTTCGACGACATCGTGCCGGAGTTGAAGAACCGCGATTTGGTGGTGATGCACACCTCAACGCCGTCGTTCAAGTCAGACGTCAAGACAGCCGAGATGATCAAGGCGATCAACCCGGACGTCAAAATCGGCTTCATCGGCGCCAAAGTCGCGGTTGAACCCGAGAAAAGCCTCATTGCAGGACGCGCCGTGGATTTCGTTGCGCGCAATGAATTTGATTTCACCATCAAAGAGGTGGCCGACGGCATGGCCTGGAGCGGCATTAAGGGCCTGTCTTACCGCAACGCCGATGGCATCATCGTTCACAATGAGGACCGCGCGGTTCTGGAAAATATGGATTCACTGCCCTGGGTGACGCCAGTCTACAAGCGCGATCTTGACGTCGAGAAATATTTCGGCGGGTACTTAAAACATCCCTACATCTCGTTCTACACCGGCCGCGGCTGCAAGTCCCGCTGCACGTTTTGCTTGTGGCCGCAGACCGTGGGCGGCCACCGCTATCGGGTGCGCTCGGTTGAAAACGTCGTCGAGGAAATGAAGTGGGCCAAACAGGCCTTCCCGCAGGTAAAGGAGTTCTTCTTCGACGATGACACGCTGACCGACAATTTGCCGCGTGTTGAAGCGCTGGCGAAGGAGCTCGGCAAACTCGGAGTCACTTGGTCGTGCAATGCGAAGGCCAACGTACCCCGAAAAACGCTGGAAGTCATGAAGGCGAACGGCTTGCGGCTGCTGCTGGTCGGGTATGAGTCCGGCAACCAGCAGATTCTTATCAACATCAAGAAGGGCATGCGGGTCGATTTCGCGCGTCGATTCACCAAGGATTGTCATGAGTTGGGAATCGTCATCCATGGCACCTTTATTCTCGGTCTTCCCGGCGAGACCCGCGAAACAATTCAGCAGACACTGGATTTCGCCAAGGAAATCAATCCGCATACGATCCAAGTTTCGCTGGCCGCGCCTTATCCGGGCACATTCCTGTACCGCCAGGCAAAGGAGAACGGCTGGCTTTACAACGAGGAGATTGATCTTCTGACGCAAGAGGGGACGCAAATCGCGCCGCTCAACTATCCGCACCTGGGCCATACCGAGATCTTCAAGTCTGTCGAGGACTTCTATAAAAAGTTTTATTTCCGGCCCTCCAAGATCGCATCCATCGTCGCGGAAATGATCAAGAGCCCGGAAATGATGAAGCGCCGCTTGCGTGAAGGGGTGGAATTCTTCCACTTCTTGCGGTCGCGCCACGACGCCGCCTAGCACGGAGCTCGAGAGCGTGAGTTCTTCGCCGGTGATGAATGATTCGAGCCACGAGTCCTTCGCAGAAGGACCGATTCGCATCGGCAGCGACGCGCATAAAACGCTCTTTTGCCGCACGCTGCTCGACACCTTCAACCCGTACAAACCAGCGGTGATCGATTGGCCCAAACTGGATGCGGAAGCGCGGGGTCGTTTGGTCGATCTGCCCATCTGGGACATCGCGGTGCAAACGGAGGGTCGCGCGCGCTTGAATGTCGCCGCCTACGGCGCGGTCACGTCGGATCCGCTGTTGCGCAAGGCGATCGAGCTGAACGCTTTCGAAGAGGGCCGGCACAAACACGTACTTTCCAATCTGGTGGCGGCGTATGGCATTGCCCTTGCGCCCGAGCCGGAGTACGTCGTCCGCGGGGATCCCGAATGGGCCTTCATGGTGACCGGATACAGCGAGTGTATCGACAGCTTCTTCGCCTTCGGCCTGTTCGAATCCGCCAAGCGGTCGGGATTCTTTCCGGCGGAACTGGTTGAGACTTTCGAACCGGTTATTCATGAAGAGGGCCGCCACATTCTGTTTTTCGTCAATTGGGCGGCGTGGTATCGCAGGAACATGCCGTTTTGGCGCCGGCCGTTCTTTGAACTGAAGGTGTTGGCTGTCTGGCTCTTCTTGATCTGGGAGCGCATCGGCATCGCACGCGATGTGGGAAGCGGAGTACAGGACAATAATTTCACGGTGACCGGCGCAAAAGCGATCGGCGCTGACATCGACGTCGCAGAACTGATCGATATTTGCCTGGCGGAAAATGAGCGCCGCATGAGTGCCTACGACCAACGGCTGTTGCGGCCCTTCGCGGTGCCGGCGCTGGCGAAACTCGTGCGCCGTTTCATGCGATCGGGCAGCAAGCCAAAGACTCGCCCCTAAGGGTCGGTATGAAATTGCGGCGCGTCGTCATCGCGGCACTGCACAGTTGAATCAAGAACTCAGCATGGAAGGGTCGATTGCGCAATCGCCGTACGCCGGCCGCAGCGCGCAAATGTTCCCGCACCTCACGCCCGTGCAGATCACGCGGCTCAGCGCCCACGGCCGAAAGATTTCGACTCAAAGGAGCCAGATTCTCTCGGAACCCGGCGATCACCCGCCGATGTACGTGGTGCTGTCGGGCGCCATCGAGATCATTCAACCCACCCTGTCCGGTGAGACCCTGATCGTTGTCCACACGCCGGGAAGCTTTACCGGTGATACCGGCACGTTGCGCGCCATCAGTTCGGTAGTGCGCATGCGCGTGCGCGAAGCCGGTGAGATCCTGGCGATTGACGACGCGCATTTGCGCGCCATCGTGCAAACCGACTCCGAACTGAGCGAGCTGTTCATGCGCGCGTACATATTGCGGCGCGTGGCCATCATCACTTCGCAGTTCAGCGATGTGATTCTGCTCGGCTCCAAGCATTCGGCCGGCACCTTGCGGCTGCAGCAGTTCCTGACGCGCAATACCTATCCATTCGTCAACCTGGATATCGACACGGATGCCTCGGTGCGCCACCTGCTCGAGCGCTTTCATGTGACGATTGAAGATCTTCCCGTGGTTGTGTGCCGGGCCTCGATCGTGCTCAAAAATCCCAGCAACGAGGAAGTGGCGGCCAATCTCGGCATGAATCAGCAGATCGACGATGATCGAATTCGCGACGTCATCGTGGTCGGCGCCGGTCCGGCCGGTTTGGCCGCGGGAGTTTACGCCGCCTCGGAGGGGCTGGATGTCTTGGTGCTGGAGACCGGGACGCCTGGGGGCCAGGCGGGATCGAGTTCCAAGATCGAAAACTACCTGGGTTTTCCGACGGGGATATCCGGACTGGCGCTCGCCGCGCGCGCCTTGATTCAGGCGCAAAAATTCGGCGCCGAAATACGAACCGCCTATTCAGTGATGAGTCTAAAGTGCGACACGCGGCCATATGCAATCAAGTTCGCGAACGGCCACGCCGCGCGCGCACGCAGCATTGTCATTGCGACGGGGGCGGAATATCGCCAGCTGTCCCTCGACAATGCGTCGCGCTTTCTCGGAACGGGAATTTATTACGCGGCCACCAGCACCGAAGCGCGCCGCTGCGGATCGGGCGAGGCCATCGTGGTCGGCGGGGGCAACTCTGCCGGCCAGGCGGCCGTATTTTTGGCGGGTACTTGCCGCATGGTGCATTTGCTGGTGCGATCCACCGGCCTTGCCGACACGATGTCGCAATACTTGATCCGTCGCATCGACGAGATGCCCAACATCACCCTGCATGTACTCACGGAAATCACGGCGCTGGAAGGGCAGGACCAATTGACCCGAGTGACTTGGAAAACTGCCGGTAAAGACGCGGAGACGCACGACATCGGCCACGTTTTTCTCATGATGGGCGCGCGGCCCTGCACCGGTTGGTTGAATTCTTGCATTGCGCTCAACGACAAGGGTTTTGTGCGCACCGGCGCGGACTTACACGGAGCGGATTTGCAGCCGGCCGATTGGCCGAGCGCGCGTCAGCCGCAGTTTTTCGAATCGAGCATCCCAGGGATATTTGCGGTCGGGGATGTTCGCTGCGGCAGCGTCAAACGCGTCGCTGCCGCGGTCGGCGAGGGGTCAGCCTGCATTCAGCAAGTGCATCGCGTGCTGCACGAAGGCAGCTAACTTCAGCGGCGGCAATCCTCGGCGGGCGTCGCTCAAATCTCCCAGCCCTATCGGAGCCGCAGCCGTTCACCGTAGCCGGTCAGTTCCAAATAACCGCGGCCGACTTCGTTATTCTCATCCAAGGCGCGCACGGCGCCTTCCCAATAGATGGCGCCCGTTGATAGCCGCGTATCGTTCTCTTGATCATCGAATAACGGTACGAGCTTTAATTCCTTGCCGTCCGCCCGAACCGACCATTGCACCGGATATACGATGCCCGTGCGCGGCGAAGTCCAGCGGCGCCCGGCGCGAAATTCCACATCCTCCGGCTTTAGAATTTGCGAGACGCCGGTGCCGGTGCGAAGCGTGCCGCCCGCCCAACGAGTTTTGCCGTCGAGTCCGCGAATCTGAAAGGCCATCAATGCGCCTCCATCCTGCAAATTGATGCCGATCCAATCCCATCCGGCCGCTTGCGCGTCCAGATACTCGCTGGACCATTCGTGGTCGAACCACGCTTCGCCGGTAACTCGGCTTGGGTGTCCTTGACGCGAGACAGTCCCCGTAACCTGCATGTGCGGCAGGCTGTAGTAATAACTCGCCGCTTGCGGCTGCGGTCCTTTGCGGCTGACTCCGTCCTCGCCGTTGATCAACACAGCCTGCGTGTCCGAGAGCGAGAGGTCGAATGAAAAATCCTCGGCCGCAATCTTGGCGATGTAGCCCTGCGCCTCGCGCTTGAGCGACCATTGATCGATCCAAACCTGGGTATCGCCTTCCGCGGCACCGGCAAGATCCAAGGCAGCGCGGCGAATTTTCTGGTCCTGCCACAGCGTGCGGTGCTTAGGATCACTCAGCGCGCAATGCGCGACAATGATCTGGCGGGGCGCGAAATGGCTCGGATTATCGGCATCGATGTCGGGTTTGGTGCGAAAAAACGTAATTTGAAATCCCAGGGATTCACCGCCCGCGGTCGCAAGCCAACCCGTGACATACCACCACTCGGTGCGAAACTGCGGATGGCTTCCCAGGTCAGCGGGAAATCTCAGCGGGTGACCGACTGTAACGGGCGCGTAAGCCGCGCCCGCTGCGGCGGTCATGCAGTAAAGGCCCAACGCCAATAAAGCGAGCGCCTTGTTCACCAATCCTCACGAACGGCGCGTACCGCATCTTGACTCAAGGCCGCACGGCCGCTGATGACGGCGGTCACGGCGGCTGCACTGATCAATACCAGGCTGAGCAGCGCCAATGGCCGCGCCGGCACACTAAGATCAATGCTCCAATTAAAGGATTGCCGATTGACGACGTAGACCAATACCAAACTCAAGGCAACGCCGAGCGCCAACCCATAGATCACGCCGAAGGCGCTGGTGAGGATGCCCTCGTCGGCCAGCATGCCGAGGATCTGCCTGCGCAGCATGCCGATGTGCCTGAGCATGCCGAATTCAGCGCGGCGGGCGAGGGCGGTTGAACTCGCGGCAAAACTCACGCCGGTGAGCCCTATGATGACCGCGATGAACTCGAGCGCGTAAGTAATCGCAAAGGCACGATCGAAGATCTGCAGCGATCTTTCGTGAAGGGCTGTGGTGGTGGTGATCTCCACGGCATCGCCATCATTCAATCGCGACCGCAGCAGCTTTTCCACGGATGCCGGCGCAACGCCGGGCTTGAGCCACACTGAGCCTTCATTGGCGCCGGAATCGCCGGTAGCCTCGCGATAAGCCTCTCTGGAGATCACGATCGAGCCTGAGAGACGCGCATAGTCGCGCCACAGGCCGGCGACCGTGAACGTTTGCATGCGCCCGGCCAACGGCAGGACAATTGCATCTCCGACCTTGTAGCCGTAAAGATCCTGCAGCGCCTCAGAGATCCAGGCCGACGGGTTCTGAGCGGGCAGCGGCGGCGCACCTTGCAACAAAGGCAACTCCGCGCCCGTTTGGGCTTGGGTTGCACCACGCGCAATCAGCGTCACGGGCGCACGCTTGGGATCGAGCAGCAGTTGCCGCGTTCTGCGAAATTCCACTCGCGCAACACCGGGGGTCGCGGCGAGACTGGCTTGATCGGCGCTTGACCAAAACGCCGTGTCATTCCCGAACGGCTCGCGCATTTGCAGGTCAGCCGGCAGGAGCTTGCCGAGCCATAGGTCGAATGACACGCGGAACGAATGGATCATGATGGCCATGGCCACCATCAGGCTGAAACTGACGATGATCGAAGCGAGGCTGAGCGCAGACAGGCCGACGTTCTCCCGCAGCTGCGCGACCGCGGTGTCCAGCACGATGCGGTGGGTGCGCGGCGCAAGTCCCAACGCCTTCAGAGTGAGTGCCGGTACCAACAGCACCGCGCCCAGCAACAGCGCGGCGATCGCGGCGTAGCCAAAAACCGGCAAACCATTTATGGGCGGCAGCCACGCCAACCCTGCGCCCACTATAAGAAGCCCAAGACCTGTACGCCAACTGACACGCGCGATCGTCTGGTAGTCGCCGTCGCCGCCTTTTAGAGCGCGCGCCGGCGGCTGGCGCGCAGCATTGCGCGCCGGCACCCAGGCGCCCACGCCGGCCACGAGGACTCCGATCGCGAAGAATGCCGATAGCTGCAATGGTGCGGCTCGAAGCGAGGCGCCAACCGCGCGTAACTGCCCGTTGCCGAGATCGGCAGTGAGAAATTTCAAAATCGCGGCCGCCAGAACTAAACCGAGCGTCACACCGATCAGCGATCCGACGACCCCCAGCGCCAGTCCCTCGCCGAGCAGCGCGCGGCGCAATTGGCTCTGGGTGACTCCGAGCGCGCGCAGCAACGCAAGCGATCGGCGACGGCGCAGCACGGAAAGCGATTGGGTCGAGAAGACCAAGAAGGCGCCGGTGAACAGCGCCACCAATGCCAACATGTTTAAGTTCACTCGATAGGCGCGGGTCACCGTGATTGCCCGATCGCGTTCGACCTGGGGTGCAATGGCAAGAACGCCCGGAGGAAGATTTTTTCCCAGATCAACCCGCAAGGCTTCCACATCTGTCCCAGGCTTCAAACGCAAATCGATGCGATTCAAGCGGCCTACCGCATTGAAGGTCCATTGCGCCGAGGCGATGTCCATCAGCCCCAGTGGTTGCGGATACGCGCCTTCCGGCAATATGCCGAGGACCCGCAGCGTCTTGGCAGAACTGCCGACCGTGACCGGCAACGGATCGCCGCGGTGAACTTTGAGTGCCTGCGCGGCGGCGCTGCTCAGGTAAATGGCATCCGGCGCGAAAAGCTGGAACACGCCATCGCCGATGTCGGCAATGAGCGCGGGCTGCAGGGCGGCAGCTTGGAAAGGATCAACGCCCAGCACTTTGAGTGTGTCGTTGCGCCCGGAAAGCGCGACCTCGAGTTCCAGAACCGGGCTCAAAGCGTTGACAGAGGTGTTGTGCGCCAAATCCACAAACACTTGCTCCGCAAATCCTTCACGCGGACCGCGGATGACTATGTCGGCCTCGCCGACGAGTCGTTTGGTGGCCAGTCCAAACTCGTTGAGCGCGGAGGTGTTGACCAGATAGACCGAAGAGCCCAGTGCGACGCCCAGCGCAAGGGCCAGCACCGTGACTAGAAATCGCGCTGGCTGTTCACGTAGTTGGGCCAGGAGCAGTATTCGCCACAGGCTGAACGAGCCGCCGGCGCTCACCGTGCCGGCCCCAAGGGGCGCAGTCCATGCGCATCGAGCATCAGGATGCGATCGGCGGTATCCGCCGCCATTCTGGAATGCGTTATGAGAATGCCGGCGCCGGCGTTCGCTTTGACTTGCGCGCGCAGCAGGGAGAGTATTTGCGTCGCGCTGCCTGTGTCGAGATTTCCAGTCGGCTCATCCGCCAGCACCAAGCGCGGCCGGTGCACGAGCGCACGAGCAATCGCCACGCGTTGAATTTCGCCGCCCGAGAGCTCGCGCGCATGACGCAGGGCCAGCCCTTCGATTCCCACCGCGCGCAGCATGTCGCGGGCGCGCTCGCCGCGCTGCGGTTCGCGGACGCCGAGCAAGTCGAGGGGCAGCGCGACGTTCTGTTCGACCGAGAGATAAGGCAGTACATGAAAAGCCTGAAAGACAAAGCCGACGGCGCGGCGCCGCAGCAGCGTTACCGCGTCGTCATTCAAGGTGGCGAGGTCGACGCCCTCGAGCAGCACGCGACCGCTGTCGGTTCTATCGAGCCCGGCCAATAAGTTGAGCAGCGTCGACTTGCCGACGCCGGACTCGCCCATCACGGCGAGGTATTCACCCGCTCGAACCGTAAGTTCGACGCCCTCAAAAATCGCCGGCCGATCCTTGGAGAAGCGCTTGCTTAAATTTTCGAGCCGAACAATGGAGTCAGTCACTCAGGAGCCTGTCTGGGTGTTCCGCACAGGCTCCTCGAGGCGGCCGGCATTAAGCGGCGTCGACTCCGATCACCGCTTTGACCTCCAAGAAATCGCGCAAGCCGAATTCGCCCCATTCGCGGCCGTTGCCCGACATCTTGAAGCCGCCAAATGGCGTGTTCATGCTGCCCGCGGCGCCATTCAAGGTCACTTGTCCGGCGCGAATCTGTGCGCCGATGCGCCGCGCATGTAAGTTGTCCTTGGACCACACGTAAGCGGCAAGACCGTAAGGTGTGTCGTTCGCAATCTGCACTGCCTGTTCTTCGCTGTCGTAAGGCAGTATGCAAAGCACAGGTCCGAAGATCTCTTCGCGCGCGATCGTCATGTCATTGCGTACATTCGAAAATATGGTCGGCTTGACGAAATAGCCTTTGGTCAATCCGTCAGGGCGCCCCGAGCCGCCGATGACAACTTTGGCGCCCTCGGCGATGCCTTTGGCAATATATCCTTCGACCCGCTCGAATTGCAGTTTCGAAACCACCGGACCCAAGTTGGTTTTCTCAGAGGTGGGATCGCCGGTGATCACCGATTCAGCCACGCGCTTGGCGATTGCCTCCACTTCGGCCAATTTCGCGGCGGGGACCAGCATGCGAGTGGGGGCATTGCAGGACTGCCCGGAATTTTGGAATACGTGCAGCACGCTTTTCGTTACCGCACGTTCGAAGTCCGCATCATCGAGCAGCACGTTGGGCGATTTGCCGCCGAGTTCCTGATGCACGCGCTTGACCGAGGCGGCCGCGTTCCTGGCGACTTCCGAGCCGGCGCGCGTGGATCCTGTGAAGGACACCATGTCCACTTCACGATGCGATGACAGCGGCGCGCCGACGCCGTTGCCGTCGCCGTTGATGAGGTTGAACACGCCCTTAGGAACGCCCGCCTCATCCATGACCTTGGCCCAGATGATGGCGCTGAAGGGCGAATACTCAGAGGGTTTGAGCACCATGGTGCATCCGGCAGCGAGCGCCGGCACCACCTTGGCGGCCACTTGGTTCATGGGCCAGTTCCAGGGCGTGATCAATGCGCATACGCCGACCGGTTCCTGGACCAGGCGCACGGTGCCGCGCATTTCCTCGAATTTGAAGGTTTTCAAGACATCGATCATGGCGCTGATGTGGCCCACACCGATGCCCGTCTGCGAGCCCTTGGACAGGGTGATGGGAGCGCCCATTTCGATGGAAATGGCCTGCGCTATTTCATCGTAATGCGCCTTGTAGGCGGCGAGCATGCGTTCCAGGAGCGCCAGCCGTTCCGCCGGTGCGCTGCGCGAGTAGCTGTCGAATGCACGACGCGCGGCCATGACGGCCCGATCGACGTCTTTGCTGCTGCCCATCGAGATGACGCCCGCAACCTCTTCGGTAGCCGGGTTGATGACCTTCAGTTCCTTCGGCTCGATTGGATCTACCCAAGCGCCATCGATGTAGAACTGCCGATTGTCATATTTCATGCCAAACCCCTTCAAAATGCGGTTACTTCCTGACCCCGCATTCTACCCGCTGACCGGGCAATTCGCTGGGTGATTGGCCGTCCGTCCATTGGTTACGGCGCGCAACAACCGGTCGGCCCTGTCTCCGGCGGCCGACTATCGCGGCCCAGGGCAATCGACAGGCATGATTCCGCTCGGGTTTTGCCGTGATAGTTCGCATTTTGGCCCCTCCATAGTTGTTAGGCTACGGTCCATGAGAAATTTGTGCGCATCGCTTGCGGTTTTCGCCCTGACTGGCTTCTTGGGCCTGACGCCGGGGTCCGCGGCTGCCGCGCCGGAATGGAATCCGGTACGTTCGCACCCGGTCGAAATCGGACCGCAAGCGAGC
>Ga0210387_10003293_pt1 | contig 12421 bp, 9 predicted proteins | sample IncBWC7OmetaG_FD_160108 | JGI IMG/M metagenome (GOLD analysis project Ga0210387, IMG submission 160108) | Forest soil microbial communities from Barre Woods Harvard Forest LTER site, Petersham, Massachusetts, United States - Inc-BW-C-7-O ... | reverse complement strand
ACTGGATGCTGTGCGCGTCACCGGTGGCTTCAACCCATTCGATTTTGGCTACAAACTCAAACCTGCCGAACATCTCGAGACGCCCATTTTTTATGGCGGTTATTCCCATCACGGCTTGGGCGGCGCTTCGCGCTTGATGCATCGTTTCGAGCTCGCTCACATCTTGCCGCAAGCGCCAGACCCCAAGCCCCGTCCCGTAATTTACAACTCGTGGGAAGCCACGGAATTTAGAGTTGATGAAGCCGGACAAATCGCGATTGCGGAGAAAGCCGCGTCCATCGGTGTCGATCGCTTCGTGATGGACGACGGCTGGTTCGGCCAGCGCAAGGATGACCACGCGGGACTCGGCGACTGGTACGTGAACCCGGAGAAATTCCCCCGCGGCCTGAAGCCGCTCATCGACAAAGTTCATTCCCTTGGCATGGATTTCGGTTTGTGGGTTGAGCCAGAGATGATCAATCCGAATTCCGACCTTTATCGAAAGCATCCGGATTGGGTTTTGAATTTCCCAGGACGCCCGCGCTCAGAGTCGCGCAATCAGCTCGTACTCAATCTCGCTCGCCCCGATGTCCGCGACTACGTCGAAGGATCTCTCGACAAGCTGCTCACCGAAAACGATATTGCCTTTCTCAAGTGGGATTACAACCGCAACTGGTCCGAGCCCGGCTGGGATCAAGTTCCCTTCGACGAGCAGAAACGCGTCTACATTGAGTTCATCCGCAATCTCTATTCGATTCTCGCGGACCTGCGCAAAAAACATCCCAAAATCGAAATTGAAAGCTGTTCCGGCGGCGGCGGCCGTGTCGATCTCGGCATTTTGCGCTACACCGATGAGGTCTGGCCCTCGGACAACACCGATCCCTTCGACCGCCTATCGATGCAGGATGGCTTCACCTACGCCTACACGCCGCAAATCATGATGGCTTGGGTCACGGACTCGCCGCACTGGCTCAACAACAAGCGCACGACCTCTCTCACCTACCGCATGCTCAGCTCGATGCAAGGCTCGCTGGGTATTGGCGCCAATCTAAATAATTGGACCGCGGAGGACTTTGCCACGGCCAAGCGTCTGATCGCGGCGTATCACTCCGCCCAGCGAACGATCGTCCATGGCGATCTCTATCGCCTTATCAGCCCGCGGGATGGCAGCGAATTCTCCGCCACGCAAACGGTCTCTGCCGAAAAAAATCAGTCCGCCGTTTTCGCCTTCGCAAATGCCACGCAGGAGGGCCGCGACTTTCCTTTGCTACAACTCCAAGGACTCGATCCAAACGCCGAATACAAGCTCAGCTGGATCGAAGGCAAAGCCCGGCCCGGTACTCCGGAAAGCGCCTCAGGCGCATGGTGGATGCGCCACGGTCTGCAACTCGATCTGCGCGGCGATTTCCAGGCCGCTGCATTCCGGCTGGATCGCCAGCACTAGTCCTGCAATACGCACCCAATATTTTTTCTGAAAGTCTCCAGAGCGAAACACAGAGAGCCGAGCGCTTCAACACTTCTTCTCACATGTAATAACCGCTCGAGCCGCGATTTTATTCTAGACCGCGCCGCTCTTTTCGCGCCCAAGCCTACAAATTCAAGAACGCAAATGGACTTGGAATAAGCCGCGCGCCGCTCCAGTCGAGATAAATGCAAGCACGTTCCATGGTGACGCGAACAGTTCGATACAAAATGCGCCGCCAGTCAACGGCGCGCAGAGATAGTCAAGAAACAAAGGAGATCTACAATGAAATTGTTGAGTGGGATTTTGGCCCTGGCCTGTGTGCCAGCGGCTCTAGCAGGAAATGACGCACCCCTTCCCAAAGATAACGTGGCCGAGTTCGTGGCCGAAAAGTTGGATATCACAACTCTTCCCTCATCCATCCGCCCGAAACTCCAGAAGAGCAAGAAAACCTTTGGTGATTACGGCTACGTCATGCGGCAAGCGGACGACAAGCAAGTGCTCGTCGAGGCGACACCTGAAGGTTCGCAAATCAATATCCGCATCCTCGAACAAAAAGCATCCGCAATGTACGTTTGCGTTCAAGCTCCGGCACAAGATGCGAAAGGCAGCCCCATCCAGCGAGTCCTCCTGCTGAAGCTCAAAAATGCAGACGGTCTTCTGAAGGGCAGGGAGTCCTGGAAGGAATTCAGTGGCTGCCCGGTTCTGGGTGGTGACAGTGCGGATTCTTCAGCAGGCTCCTACGGCGGATAATCAGCGACTCCTCTAAACGCGCTCCGCGGACCTAACTGTCAGTTGATGGTGTCACACGCTGACAGACGGTCCGCGGTGTTTCTCCATAAGCATTAATGAACAGTTTCGCCGCTCTCTGTCACCCAACCTGGCCCCGCGGTCGCCGAAGCCTTCCGCGAATGGCGCTATCAACCCACTCTGGTCGACAACAAACCAGTCGAAACCAGGTGCTATCTAGTCTTCTAATTTCATACCCCGCAGTACCTCGCCGCAAAGCACTAGCGGCAGCCCTCGATTGATCTCTCGGCGACTTGCCTTCTCATTCCGTCCGGCTAGCGTGGTCAACGGAAAAGCGGTTTTTCACATCCTCGGTAATGGGAGGCCGTGGAACCTGGCCAATGGGGTTCTCGTGTTTGACTTGACTGCTCGCGCATCCTAAGATTCGCCCTCATAATCGTACTTCCTGCCATGATTGGACGAACACTCGGACATTATCGTGTTGTCGAACAGATTGGCTCCGGGGGGATGGGTGTCGTCTATCGGGCCCGCGATATCAGGCTAGACCGAGACGTAGCCCTAAAAGTGATTCGTCCTCGCGCACTTGACGACACCTCTGCCCGTGAGCACTTCCGGAAGGAGGCACTGTTATTGTCAAAGTTGTGCCACCCGAACATTGCCCAAGTCTATGATTTCGACGCACAGGACGGCGTCGAATTCATAATCATGGAATATGTGGAAGGCACCACGTTAGCGAGCACAATTACAAGCGGACCGGTTCCGGAGGAGACCGCAATCATTATAGGGATTCAAATCGCAAGCGCATTGGAAAGCGCCGAGGAAGTCAGAATAGTTCATCGTGACCTTAAACCAGGCAATACGATGATCACGCCGAAAGGAAGCGTTAAGGTTCTCGATTTCGGCCTAGCGAGGTTGTTTCGATCTGAGGACGAAAACATAACTGAGAGTTTTGACAGTGCGGGGGGAGTTGCCGGAACGCTTCCTTATATGGCTCCAGAGCAGCTGAGAGGAGAACCGGCTGACTTCCGAAGTGATATCTACTCTGCAGGAGCTGTTTTATACGAAGCCAGCACCGGTCACCAGCCGTTTGATTCACGCACTCCAACGGCACTCGTTTATGACATTCTCAAGAGGTCGCCAGTACCGCTTCGACAGCGCAGTTCCAATCTATCGCCCAGGTTCGAGAGCATTGTGCTGCGTTGCTTAGCTAAAGAACCGCGGCGACGGTATCAACGGGCTTCCGAATTGCGAGTCGCTCTGGAAACAATTCGGGGCACCGGGGGATCGTTCCCGTCGGCGATCCCCGACAGGAAGTCACGCTTACTCGGATTCTTCGCGATTGCTGTCTTACTTCTAGTGACGATTTGTATTGGCGTTGTGGCGGCCTGGCGGTCGTCGAAACGAAGACCCAAGGTCGACGCTGCAATCGCCAACCAGCTAGCCGTCCTACCGCTGGGCTCCAGGGATGGTGGCAGCGACGCACTCGCTTTTGACAACGGACTCGTTGAAACGCTAACCTCGCGACTGACCCAGCTTGGCAAAAATCATCCGCTACAAGTTGTACCGGCCAGTGAGGTCCGGGCAAAGGGGGTTACAAACCTACAGGAAGCGCGCGAACAATTTGGCGCCACACTGGGACTGCAATTAAATGTTGAGCGATCAGGACGATTCGTTCGAGTGAACTACTCTCTGGTCGACACAAAAATGCACACACAACTCGGCGGAGAAACGATCACAGCGCCCGCCTCCGATCCCTTTTCGTTAGAAGACAAAGTGGCCGATAGTATTGTGAAATCTCTCGAAATTCAACTCCAGCCCCAGGAAGAAAAGGCTTTAACCGCACACGGAACCACTCAACCCACTGCGTACGACTATTACTTGCAGGGACGCGGTTACTTGCAAGAGCCCCAGAAGAGGGAAAACGTGGACAGTGCAATCACCGTTATTGGTCATGCGCTTGAGCAAGATCCTCGCTACGCCCTTGCTATCGCTGGGTTAGGAGAAGCTTATTGGCGGCGCTATGAGCTCGAGAAGCAAAATCGATGGGCCGGCCAGGCTCAGGCTTCGTGCGAAAAAGCGATTGCGATGGACGCCAATCAAGCTGAAAGTCGTTCCTGCTTGGGTATGGTCTATGAAGGTACTGGCAAATACGAAGACGCCGTCAGCGAGTATAGGCGCGCCGTGGAACTAGAGCCGACCAACGATGATGCTATTCGCGGACTCGCCTCCGCGTTTGCCAGTCTGGGAAAAACGGACCAAGCCGAAAAGACGTTGCAAGCCGCCGTCGCTGTTCGTCCTCAGTATTGGAAGAACTACAACTCTTTGGGTGCGCTTTACGTGGGAGAGGCACGCTACGAGGAAGCAGCAAAGATGTTCACCCAGGTGATTGCTCTTGCTCCAGACAGCTTTCGCGGATACAGCAACCTGGGAGCAACCTACATTCGGCTAGGTCGCTATCCGGAGGCGATCAAATCGCTTCAGAATTCGATCACAATCAGGCCCACGGAAGATGCCTTCTCCAATCTCGGAACGGCCTTTTTTGCTCTTCGGCAATTTGATGACGCAGCGAAGAACTACAGCGAGGCGGCAAAGCTCAATGCTCAAAATTATGTGATCTGGGGAAACCTCGGTGATTCCTATTACTATTCCGGAAACCACTCACAGGCCGCCTTGGCTTACCAAAAGGCCATTTCATTGGGCCAGGAGAGATTGGAAGTTAATCCGCGAGACGCATCAGCGTTGAGCGATATTTCGGGCTACTATGCGATGCTTGGACGGCGCCAGGAAGCTTTAAGCAATTTGGAGAAGGCTCTTCAGTTATCTGACAAAAAAGATCCTGACGTGTTATTCGAAGCTGCCATGGTCCATAATCAGCTCGGCGAATCGTCAACTGCCCTCGAATGGCTGGAAAAAGCGCGAAGTGCAGGCTTTCCACCTGCAAGCATCTCCGATGCGCCCGCGTTGGACAACTTGCATGGCAACGTGGCATTCCAGGCCATTCTGAAAGGGCGATTGAACCTAAAAAGGTAAAGCTAATACTCGCAAAGGAGAATCCTACAATGGCAAAACAAGCCGAAGCAGGCAGAACTGTCCACCTACATCAAGGAGACGATTTTGAGTGGACAAATCACGGAGAAACAGACTGCGTCCTTACTCAATGTGACCCACCCTTGGAACAGAGTAGCTACACCGTCAACGCAGGGCAGCCTTTGAAAGCGAAAGTAAGGGTTAACGCGCAGAAAAAGACGTACGACTATAAGTGTTCGTGTAACGATCTGAAGAATAATCCCCATATAATTATCAGTTAGCTTGATCTCGCAGATTCCGCCTGCGGCCATTTGAACGGTCAACGCGCTGATCGGAGGTCGAACTGCCGCCCAAGAGAGTCGCCAGATCCTCTATTCGATCGAGGTAAATATCCGCTGGATGCGCGTCGCGATCATGCACTCCAAATCCGTAATTCACCGCTGCCGCTAGCATCCCCGCGTTCCTCGCCGTCTGCACGTCCACCTCGGAGTCGCCTACTAACAGCGCCTCCCGCGGCTCAGTTCCTAATTCACGCAGGATCGTCCTTGCGCCCAGCGGGTCGGGTTTCTTTGTTTCGAAACTATTTCCGCCATAGATCGCTCGAAAATACTTCGCAAGCCCCATGGCAGCCAGAATTCGTACACTGATGCGCACCGGCTTGTTGGTCAAAACCGCCATCGGCATGCTCGCCAGTTTTTCCAGCGTCTCCGCGACTCCGGGATACGCGCACGTCGTATCCATTTTGTGCGTTTCGTAGTAACGCAGAAAAAAGTCTAGCGCCCGTTGCCGTTCCTCCTCCGTGCATCCTTCGCCAAGCGCCCGGGCCACAAGCTGCGGCGCTCCGTGTCCGATATAGCCGGAAATCGTTTCCTCCGCCAATTCTCCGCGCCCCAATTCGCGCAGCATCGCGTTGACCGAATGAATCAAGTCCTGCTTCGAATCGATCAGCGTGCCATCCAGGTCGAATATTAGCGCGCGTACGGAACCAAAAGTGAAGTCAGCCATGAACTCTTCATCTTAATATGCTTGCCGCCCGTTTGCCGCTCCCGTCGCGATTTTTAACGCATCGTGAACGCCGCATTAAAGAAAACGTTCTATCGTTTATCAGAATCGTCCCCACTTCGCGTAAACTATAAAGCTTGCCGCTCGGCACAATAGACGACCGGAGACCCACACGACATGGCGCAGGTTCACCCGTTCCAGGCGTTTCGCTACAACCCCCAGCGTGTCCCGTTCGAACGCGTCCTGACTCAGCCTTACGACAAAATTTCTCCGGCCATGCAAGCCAACTACTACGCCACCGATCCGCATAACCTCATCATCATTGAAAAAGGCCGCACATTTCCGGACGATTCTCCTCAGAACAATGTCTATACGCGGGCCGCAGCCGCGCTTGAGAACTGGCTCCGCGAAAACACCGTCACGCAAGATCCCGTTCCATCGTTCTACGCCTACACCCAGGAATACACCGTCCCCGGAACCGGCGAGCAGCGCACGCGCCGCGGTTTCATCGGCGCCGGCAAACTCGAGGACTATTCCGCCAGTGTGGTCTTCCGCCACGAGCACACACTCTCAGGTCCCAAGGCTGACCGCCTCGAGCTTCTCCGCCATACGCGCATGCACACAGGTCAGCTCTTTATGCTCTATTCCGATCCCCAGCAGCGCGTTGACGCGATTCTGAGAGACGCCGAGTCAGCCCCTCCCGCGACCACGCTGCACGACGAATACGGTGTTGTGCATCGCTTGCGAGTCATCGCCGATCCTGATCGCACTGCTGCAATCAAGTCCGCGATGGAAGAGCACAGGCTCGTGATCGCCGACGGCCATCATCGTTATGAAACCGCGTTGAACTACCGCAAAGAGCGGCGTCTCACCGCTGGCGGTGTTCATCCCTCCGCTCCGTACGCGCAGGCGCCCTACGATTTCGCAATGATGACGTTCGTCAACACGTGCAGCGAGGGCCTCACCATCTTGCCCACGCATCGCCTGGCGGCGAATCTGCACGATTTTTCCTGGAGTGAAGCGCGCCGCTACCTCGAGCCGTGGTTCGAAGCGCAAGCATTTCCGTTTGCGGATGACGGACAAAAAGCGGAAGCCCAAAGCAAATTTCTCGCGCAACTCCAGCAGGCTCGCGGGCAAAGAGCCATCGGCGTCTATCCCACCGCGGAACACGCGAAGCGCGCCTACTTTGTCCTAACGCTGCGGCGCGGCGCCGACCTCACGCAGCTTCTGCACAGCGTTTCGCCCCTGCAGCGCGAGTTGGATGTTGTCTTGCTGCACGACGGAATTCTCGAACCCGCATTCGGCATTACGCTGCAATCCGTCACCGCCGAAAGAAATCTCAGCTACGAGCGCGAAGCCTCCGCTGCTCTCGACGCAGTCGATCGCAGTGCTGCGCAGATCGCGTTCCTCCTGAATCCGGTCGATGTCGATCAGGTCATGCGCGTTGCCACCTCGGGAGAGGTGATGCCGCAAAAGTCCACTGACTTTTATCCCAAGCTTCTGAGCGGCATCGCCATGTACCGCGTCGACTGACACAAAAGGGTTCTCGTTCCAATTGGTGCTTACCAGACTAGCGGGATTAGCCGGGACCGCGTACTCTGGCAGTATTCGGAATAGCCTGCCAACTCCTGACGAAGAATTTTTTCCTCATTCAAAATTCGCAGAACAATCACGGGAATGATCAATGCAAAAACGGGCAGCGCCCAGTACGAACCCAGCGCCAGCGGTGTAAACAAAATCGAAATCACCCCGCCGAGATACATCGGATGCCGAACGATCCGGTACGGTCCAATGGAAATGACTCGCTGATCTTTTTCCACTTGAATGATTCGCGAAGCGTAGCTGTTCGCGCCCATCACCCAATACGTCATCAAGTATCCTGCAAGCGCAATCGCTCCTGAACAAATCATGAGCCAGATCGGCACCGCGCTGAAGGTTCTTCGCGACCATCCAAACCGGAAATCAAGCCCCGGAATCAGGATAGCGACAAAGAAAATCAGTTTCGCGAATTTCATAATCAGCTTCTGCTCGCCGATTTTTTCTTTGCTCTGCAGCCTTCGTTCTACTAACTGTGGATCATGCTCCGCGAAATAGATGGATGCCGCGACCATCGGAATCATCAGGAGTCCCAGAAATATCCAACCCTGCCAAAATTTCCACGTGCCCGCGGGAAGAAACAACATCCCGCCAGCCACGACGGCCGTGAGCATGCATTGAACAATGACTTTTGCTTTCAGGCTCATGGGCTCCCAAAGCAAAAGGGCACGCGCGCGCGTGCCCTTTCGCAAAGATTATTCTTCGTCCTACCGGCCCGGCTTGTTTCGCGAAGCTTGCGACCGCTTGCTTCGCCAATGCTAGCCGCGTTTACTTGGCGAAGCTGGCCACTGCTTCGGCTTCGGTGTTGTACACGTCGAAGACCGTCAGCAGCTTGGTGATTTGCAGCACTTCCTGGAACTTGCTGCCAAGGTGCGCCAGTTTCAGCGCCGCGCCCTGCGACTTTGCGCTGTGGTGCGCCGCCACCAGCGTGCCCAAGCCCGCGCTGTCGATGAACGTGATGTTCGCCATGTTCAGCACGACTTTCGTTTTACCTTCAGCGATCAAGCTCTTCACTCTTTCGCGCAGCGCGTTGCTCTCTTCACCGAGTACGATGCGCCCGTCCAGCGCCACCACGGTTACCCCGTCTACTTCCCGCGTCGTCATCTTCAAAGCCACTGTGTTTTCCTCCTCATCGAATAGCAGTTCCGGCGGCAACCCGGGCCGGGACCACAAAGCTTATCAATAATAGTCCGCGCACGACATGTAATAACCGCAGACCGGGCAAATCAACTTGCAACGCCGCGATTCCAGCCGCTGCGAGCACACCGGACAATAGCGCGAAGCATCTTCCCCCGTGACCCCCACGGACTCATCAACTCTTGCTGGCGAGGTCTGTTGCACAGATACCTCAACCGGCTCCCGCTGAACCGGGGCAAATTCCTGTTTCGCGGCACTATTCACGGCCCGTCGTTTATAGCACATCCCCCGCCAACTGTGTAGCGCAAGCGGCCTGCGCCCCAGATTGGCCCCATCTCCCCGGCCCCAATGGTGTGTCATCCCGAGCGGAGCGAGCGATCTGCTTTTCTCTTTCCTTCTCAGCGCTCCTCGGCCTCCGAGTTCTCTTAATCTCCGCCTCAATTCCCAGCGACGATATGCGGCGAAGCAGCATCCTTGCCGGCCACACTCATTTTGCTATTCTTTTCTCTGGATCCTCTTCCCATCCCATGCCCTCACTCACCCCAGAAGTCCTCGGCCTGAACCTCGACGCCCAAACCCGCTGCCTCCATTACCACTCCCCGCTCGATATCGTCTCCATCAAAATGAAATGCTGCGGCATCTACTACGCCTGCAAGGATTGCCACGATGCCCTCGCAGGCCATCCCATTGAAGTCTGGCCAGAGACCGATTGGGACCACCAAGCCATTCTCTGCGGAGCCTGCCGCGCCGAGCTAACAATCTCCGCCTACCTCGAATGCCAATCTGTTTGCCCCGCCTGTCACGCCGCCTTCAACCCCGGCTGCCGCAACCACCACCATTTCTATTTTGCCGGCCACGCGATCTGACCGTTGCCGCGGTACGCCAGATTGGCGATCTGCCCGGCGCGGGCCGCGGCGACTCCAGTCTCGACCGGTGCATTGGGCTCTTTGCGGCTCTTGATGCACTCGAAGAAATTCTGCATGTGGTCGATGGTCCCGTCGCGGAAGCTGTCTGCCCTCAGAACGGGATTTTCTCTGCCCAGCACGCCTTCGTGATACACGCCAAACCCGTTCCGGTTGAGCTTCATGGTCGCCTCCGTGCCGCGGAACTCCAGCCCGCCGTCGTCGATCGAAGACGCCATCATCCCCTCGTACACCACATCGAAACCCGGATAGCGCAGCGCCGCCTGCACCGTGTCTGGACAATCCCACTGCTCAAAAATATATTTGTCTCCAAGCATCTGCGCCTCGCGCGGCTGGTCCGATTTCATCGCCCAGTGCGCCACATCAATCCAGTGTGTGAAGAGGTCGGTCATTGCCCCGCCGCCAAAATTCCAGAACCACCGCCAGCGATAAAACTTTTCTTCGCTGAACGCCTGCTCCGGCGCTCCGCCGAGCCATTGCTTCCAGTCCAGGGCCTGCGTGTCGACCGCTTTGGGCGCTCCCCCAGCCCGATAGTTCTGCCACCAGTACGTCCTTACCTGCGGCACGCGCCCGAGGCTCCCTCCCTGAATCAGCTCAACGGCATCGCGAAAGTGGCTCCAGCTGCGCTGCTGCATCCCGCATTGCAAAATCTGTTTGCCCGAGCGCACCGCACGCGTAAGCGTCGCGCCTTCCTCCAAAGTGTGCGTCACCGGCTTCTCAAGATAAACGTCTTTGCCCGCCGCCAGCGCGTCCACTGCCATCCGCACATGCCAGTGATCAGGCGAGGCAATCAGGATCGCGTCGATCTGTTGCTGCAGCACTTCGCGATAATCGACGTGCGTGGTCGCGATGCCTTTGGAGCGTTCTTTGACGGCGTCCCGCCGCGGCCCATAAACGTCGCTCACGGCGACGATCTGGTACAGGCCGGCCTTGTCAGCGGCATTGAGCAGATCCCCCATGCGCCCGCCCGCTCCAAGCACTCCAATGCGCAAAGTGTCGTTCGCGCCAAGCACGCGCGTTGACGCCAGAGCGGTCAGCCCGCCCGCAATCAAAAAGCTTCGACGATTCGGTGGATATCTCATGCCGCCCATCTTAGCCATTCGCCGTCAACGAGGAAAGTGGGGGAGCAGCCCAAACGCAGCGCGGAGGGTGACCCAGGTTCGTCGTTAGAACCTGGGTCTTGCGGTTGACGTTTCCCTCCCTGAAGTTTAGCGGACGGGATGGATACCTTTACAACGAATTCAAGAACGCAAAGAGTGCCTGCTTCTCTTTCGGGCTCAGTTCGCGGAAGCGCTTCCTCTCGTGTTCGGCTTCGCCGCCGTGACGTTCGATGGCGCTTTCCAACGTCAAGGACGCGAGATCATGCATGTGCCGGGGGTGCATGCGGAGTCCCCACAGCGGCACGGTGCGCAACTTATTAGCCGTATCTTGCGGCGGATTCTGGACGATGCCGTCGCCGGTTTCGATGTCGTGCAGCAAGAAGTCGCCGTAGGGATGAATGATCTTATTCCCTAAAGTCTCTGGAACAGTAAACGCTCCGCCGTCGATGACAGTCCCCGCCGGTGCCGTAACGATGGTGCTGACATGGCAAGTGGCGCAGCCAATCCTCTCGAACAAGTTTTGCCCTTCTTGCGCGGCCGCGGTCGCAGAAAGAACCGCGTCGCGCGGCGGAACCTTCGTTCCGCGAATGAACTGAGCAAAGTGGTCGATGTCCGCCAGTCCGAGATTGTCGGGAGTATCCTCCGGATCCGTGGTGATTTTCCCGACGGTCGTCACATCTTTCGGGCGCAGACGGTTCGTGACTCCCATCTCATTCAAATAGGCGTCGCCGATGAACGACAGCAAGCTGCTGTGCTGATCCTTCCAGCCAAAGCGGCCGATTCGCGTCTGTCCTGGCGATTCCAGAACAGGAACTTCCACCGCTTCGCCATGAATCCGGCCTTCGCTCACTTCAATCTGGTGTTGAGCGATAGCCTGGAGGGTGCTGTCGTCGATGGCCTCGACAAATCCATCCCCCAGAGTGTTCAGAGCGGCGCGCAAGGCTCGAATGTTTTCTGCATCGGGTATGTGCTCCTGCGCTTGCGGGATCAGTGCGCGGTCATTGATGATCGAGCGGTTAGCGATCGTGTTTGCGCCGTCGTTTATGGGTACCGTTGCGGCCACGAAATTGCCGTTCGCATCGTTGTGGCCCGCGCGGATCTCCGTGAACTGGCTCGATCCTCCGCTGACGGGATTCTGATGGCAATCCGCGCACGCTCTGGCATTGAATACCGGGCCCAGACCGGTGCTGGCGTCGTGGTCCTGCTCGAAACGGGTTTGGTCCAGCGCGTAGGTATCGCCCGGCGGCTGTGTAATGCCGTTGCTGATGCTTTGTGACCCGGGATTTTGCGCCAGCGTCGGCGTGTCAAATCCGGCTGGCGCTTCGGTTGGACCCTGCTGCGCAACACCGGCAAGGCCGACAGCCATTACACCCGCGAGTAACACGGCAACAGAAAGCCATTTATGCGTCATTAGATACACCACCTCCAAGACAGGATTAAGCTTT
>Ga0210387_10003292_pt1 | contig 12421 bp, 10 predicted proteins | sample IncBWC7OmetaG_FD_160108 | JGI IMG/M metagenome (GOLD analysis project Ga0210387, IMG submission 160108) | Forest soil microbial communities from Barre Woods Harvard Forest LTER site, Petersham, Massachusetts, United States - Inc-BW-C-7-O ... | reverse complement strand
CAGAGCCTGCGCCTCGCTGGTCAGTATCGCGCCGATCCGCGACTGGTCCAGTCGACGAACGCTCGAGTCGCGGACGTCCAGACCCTCGATCATCGTCTTTTGCAGCTTGTAGAGGCCGCTGTTGCTGTGGAAGGCGCCGCCACCCTCGTGCGCCCAAGCGCCGATGACGGCGGGAATGCACAAAGCGGCGTGCATGTTCGCTGCGCCGTTGCGCTGCCGCGAGAAACCGAAACCAAGGCGAAAGAAGCTGCGTTTGGACCGCCCGACGAGCGCGGCGAATTCCTCAATTTGCGCAACCGTGAGCCCGGTGATCGCGCTCGCCCACGCCGGATCGCGGGTCTGAAGGTGCGCTTCGAGTTCGTGGGGCGCGTCGGTGTGTCGCTCCAGATAATCCCAGTCTGCGAAACCATCGCGAAACAGGATGTGCATCACCGCGCAGGCCAGCGCTCCATCCGTGCCTGGCCTCACGCACAATGCGAGATCGGCTTGGCGCATCGTTTCGGTTTCGTAGATGTCGACGGCGACGATCTTCGCGCCGCGTTCCTTGCGCGCGCGAATGGCGTGGGTCATGACGTTGACTTGCGTGGCGACCGCGTTGGTGCCCCAAATGACCACGCAATCCGACTTCGCGATTTCCCGCGGATCGGCGCCCATCAGCCGGCCGGTTCCGGCGGCATATCCTGGCGCGGCGATCGCGGTACAGATTGTCCCATGGAAGCGGGAGTAGCGCTTCGCGTGCGTGAGGCGCTCGATGCCGTCGCGCATCACAAGACCCATGGTGCCGGCGTAGAAGTAGGGCCATACGCCCTCGGGTCCAAGTTCGCGCTCGGCCGACAGGAAATGGTCAGCGACGCGGTCGAGCGCCTCGTCCCAGCCGATCGGCGCGAATTGTCCGCTTCCCTTGGGACCGACGCGGCGAAACGGCTGAGTAAGCCGATCCGGATGATGAATTCGCTCCCAATAGCGGGCGACCTTCGCGCACACGACACCGGCCGTATAGGTCTGACCGCGCGCCCCGTGGATCCGGCCAATGCGCTTGCCCCCGATCACCTCGACGTCAAGGGCGCAAACCGAAGGGCAGTCGTGGGGACAGACTGAGGGACGCCGCGTGACCTCGGTGATCGCGTTCATGAGCCTCTTACAATCGTCACGCTTCGAGCCCCCCGCGCTTGGCCCAGATACTAGTGCACGACGCCCTCCGATTGAAGCGCTGGCGCCCGGCTGAGCCCGATAATGATGGGGTACCCCGCCCACTTGCATTTGCAACCGAATACAACTACTAAGTTGTAGTTCTTCACCCGGTTGAGTCGACCTTGGCGATTCGCTTATTTCTCAGCGCCTGCGTGGCCTTGACCGCACTCGGAGCGGCTTGGGCGGAGATGGGGTCCAAGGTCGAGGGGAAGGCCGAGGGATCCCAACCGGAGGTCCATTATGCGCCGCGCGAAAACCTTGAGAGCCTCGACGCTCGGCAGATCGGCCGCGCCGAATTGTCTATCGACATGGCGGCGTACGTTCTGTCGGACCCGCGAATCATCGAGGCGTTGATCGACGCGGCTGAACGCGGCGTCCTCATCCGACTTTATTTGGACAGGTCTCAATTCGCTGAGCACGAACCCACACGCGGGGCGCCCATCGAAGCGTTGCTCGCCCATCCCAACGTCGTCGCGCGGGTAAAGGGCGAGGGCGTTCTCATGCATTTGAAAGCCTACGCCGTCGATGGGGCGGTGTTGCGCACCGGTTCGGGCAACTTCTCCCGGTCGGGGCTCGCCAGCCAGGACAATGACGCCATCTTCATTACCCATTCTGCGGTCGTAGACGCATTCGAGGGCAATTTCGAGCGGATATGGGCGCGCGCACAGAATATCGCGGCGCTGAACGCTTCCCGCTGAGAGATGGCGGGCTCGACGGGATGCGTCTTGGCCTAACGCGAATCGTTGCGCGGCTGGGGCAGCCCCAATGGGGTGTAGCGCTCGTAACGTTGATTGAACGCCTCGGCGCCGAGCACGCCGATAGTTTCCATGCCTCGAGATGCCGTATCACCTTGCGCGGCCAGAATTGATGACACGTGCCAGCGCCAAGTGGACAGGTCATCTGTGCTGGGGCCTGTGGCGACTTCGGTCACTCCCGCCGCGTAGCCTACGCCGCCTCCGATGGCGGTAAGAGCAAGAATGAGGGACTTCCGCATCGTCTCCTCCGGGATCTTGATTTCATTTTCATCGCCGCTGGCCCTCGCATCTCCCACACCGGCGGCGATAATTAAATTATTGTAAACATGAATTTGTGGCCCGGCTAGGGCGATTCGCTCTTCGAGGCGATTTCGCGCAGCGCATCGCTCGCCATTGCGCGAGTTATACGTCGGCCTTGCGTCAAAGCTTCGTTGTCGAGCATGGCGACAAACTCCCGCGCGGCGCCAAGCGAGCGCTCGATCCTGAGCGCAATGTGGGCGATCACATGGGGCTCCACCTGCAGCTGGCGGTCGCTGAACAACTTGAAGAGAACCGCCTCGGTCAATTCGATGTCGGGCGCGGCAAGGCGCACAACGGGCGCCAGTCGAAGTCGCGACAGAAGGTCGGGAGTAGTGAGTCCCCACGCGTCCGGCGGCGTTCGACAGGTCAGCATGAGCCAGGCGTTGTTTTGCATGGCGGTGTTTATCAGATGGAAAAAAAGCGCCTCTGCGCGTGTTGCGCAGTCGGCGTCTTCGATCAACACTGCACGGGCCCGGGCGCAGGCCTTGAGGCTCTGTTCGTCAAACCCCTCTCCGGCGAGAATGATGGCGCCGGCGGCGCGAGCCCAGATCGCCCCGAGGTGGCTTTTTCCTGCGCCTTCGGGCCCGACGAGCATCAACATGCGACCGGCCCAGTTTGGCCAAAGCTCGATCGCCGCCAGCGCGTCAAGGTTGGACGGCGCGGGCAGAAAATCCTCGCGCGCAAAGCTCGGCGAATGCGGCCATTGAAAGGTCAGCTGCCGAGGCGGAGACGTCATTGGCTCTCCGGTTCCGAACGGCCCCGGTAGAACGCACTCGTCAAGTAGAGGGCAATGAGATGACGAGCGACAACGCCGATCGCAGCTGCGGTTGGAACGGCGATGATCAGCCCCAGGAAGCCGAACAATTGTCCGAAAGCGAGCAGCGCGAACATCAGCCAGACTGGGTGAAGCCCGATCGATTCGCCGACGAGCTGTGGCGATAGCACGTTGCCCTCGAGGAATTGACCCGTTCCAACAACGCCCAGAGCCAACAAGAACAGCTTGAGACTTGGCCATCCTTGAAAGAGGGCGACGCTGAGAGAAAGCACGAGCGCAGTCAGCGACCCGACATACGGCACGAAGCTCAAGACACCAGCGACAACGCCGATCAAAAAGCCGTAGTCGAGTCCGATCAATGTCAAGCCGAGGCTGTACCAGACCCCCAAGAACAGGCAGACGATCGACTGACCGCGAATGAAACCCGCCAACGCATGATTTATCTCTCCGGCGATCTTTCGCAGGCTCTCGCGATGGTCGAGCGGGAGCCAACTGTCGAGCTTCGCGATCATCCGGCGCCAGTCGACGAGAATATAAAAAGCGACGACAGGCGTGACGATCAACAGCGACAGGAAATTGAACAGCGCTGCGCCGCCTGACACAAGCCGTGTGAAGGCGTCGAGAAGCCATTGTGCGCCCTGCGACACGAAGTCGCCCACCGACTTCTGAATTTGCGCGCTCGACAATTGTTGGTTGAGCCCGAAGGCGTCCAGCCATCGGCCGCCATATTTGGCAACGAACGCGTTTCCCTCCTCGACGGCGAACGTCTGCACCCGCACCGCATAGCCCGGCAGGTGCTGAGCGAAGGCGATGAACTGATTTCCCAACACCGGGACGATAAGAATAAAAAAGAGGACGACGTTCAGGACGAAAACAGTGAGAATAAGAAGCGAGGCCCCGAGGCGATTGAACCCGAACCTCTGAAGTTTGAGCACGACGGGATCAAGAAGATAGCCGAGAACAATACCGGCGGCAAACGGCGTTATTGTCGAGCCGAGCAAATAGACAACAAGCAAGAGGGCAGCCACTCCGAGCCCCCAGAAGAGGACCTGGCGCTCCAGGCTCACTGATCGAACCTCATAATATTTCAGCAGCTTCGCTGGGTGGTGCTGGCTGGCTGCGGCAAATCCCATTTCCCGCCCCAGGGATCGACAAAGACAGCGACAAGCCCATAAGCCTCGCGGCGCGGCGTTTCCAGGAAGCTGACGCCGCGCCCAAGCAGCTCCTCGTGATCCGCCCAGAAGTCCTCGGAGGGAAGGAAAAGCCGACCCGTCCCCCCGTCTGGTCGCCAACACGGGCCCACTGACGCTCGTCGCTCGGGACGGCGACCCCTAGCGCCGCGCCGGCGCCCAACGACGGGGCGACGACAACCCAGCGCTTGTTGGGCGAGAGGGGGGAATCTTCAAGAACCCCGAAGCCGAGGATACCGCGGAAAAAGGCGAGCCCATCCTCGTAGCTGGGAACTAGAACCGTTACGGCCGCGAGACTCTGTAGCATGATTGCCCTATCGACTCATATGGTCCAGCCACTGGGCGATATAGATGCCGCCCGAGGCCAGGGTTGTCGCGGCGACCGTCCATTCAAGAGATGTCTGCAAAAGTTGCTGGTCGAGGCCGTAGGCGCGGACACCAAGCGCGAAGCCAGCAAGTGTAATCTGGGCGACCGTATTCAGTTTCGACACCCAGACGGGCCGAATTTCAACCGGCTTGTCGAGCAGCCAGGAGACCAACACAGCCACGAGGATCATCACGTCCCTTGATACGACCGTGATAGCGATCCAGGCCGGCAAACCGGCATATATGGCCAGGGAAACATAAATCGAAATCAGCAGCGCTTTGTCGGCGAGCGGGTCGAGATAGGCGCCGAGTTCTGTGCGGAGATCGAATTTTTTGGCGATAAAGCCGTCGATCGCATCCGAGACGCCGGCGAGAATAAAAATAAGGAACGCCGGGAGGAATCGTTGCGAGATGATCATTATGACCGCCAGCGGGGTCATCAGCATTCGCGCCAGCGTGACGAAATTGGGTAGATTGTTGAGGACCGTACCAATATTCATCAAGTATTGACGCCCTGGCGTTACCGCCCAGTCATCTCTTCATTGGACTTCGCCACGCGCGGGGATGACCGGCCCAGGGATAGCACGAAGTCGCCGAGGTTGGAAAACCGAGCAGGCTCGCCCCTTGCGCGTTGCGGTGCGCACAATTACCCCGGTCGTCACCGAAGCCTTGCGGAGCCGGGATGCCCGAAAGCAGAAAACCGCTCACTTACGCCGAAGCGGGAGTCGACATCGATGTTGGCAACCGGATCGTGGATCGAATACGCCCATTCGCTCGCCGCACGCGTCGATCCGGGGCGGACGCGGAGCTTGGCGGATTCGGCGGACTGTTCGATCTCCGAGCGGCAGGGTTTGTCGACCCGATCCTGGTCGCCGCCAACGACGGCGTCGGCACAAAGTTGAAGATCGCCATTGAGAGCGGCGTGTACGACACGATCGGAGCCGACCTGGTGGCCATGTGCGTCAACGACATTGTCGTTCAGGGCGCCGAGCCACTGTTTTTCTTGGATTATTTTGCATCCGGCAAGCTCGACGAGGACATCGCGTCCGCGGTCGTGCAAGCCATCGCCGAAGGGTGCGCGCAATCCGGATGCGCATTGATAGGCGGCGAGACTGCGGAGATGCCCGGCCTTTACGCCCCGGGCGATTTCGACATCGCCGGCTTCGCCGTGGGCGCCGCCGAGCGTGGGACGCTGCTGCCGCGCCCAGGATTGAAGCAAGGAGACCTTATATTCGGTCTGCCGTCGTCCGGCGTCCATTCCAATGGGTTTTCATTGGTGCGGCGCATCGTCGCGCGGTCTGGGCTCGGATGGGACGCTCCCGCCCCGTTCGATCCACAACGCTCGCTAGCCGCCGCGCTGCTGACGCCGACGCGGCTTTATGTGCGCCCGTTGCTTCAGGCGCTGAAGCGAGCGGGAGGCATACATGCGCTCGCCCATATCACTGGCGGCGGCTATCCAGACAATCTGCCTCGCGTGCTCGATGACGGTCTCGCCGTCTCGCTTGATCTCAACGCCTTCATGCCGCAACCCGTCTTTTCCTGGCTCGCGTCGGCCGGCAATCTCGACGAAGCGGAGATGCTGCGTACCTTCAATTGCGGCTTCGGGATGGCGGCGTTCGTCTCCGCCGACCGCGAAGGAGAAGCGCGCGAGGCGCTCGCCGGCGCGGGCCTGTCGCCGGTCCTCATCGGGGAGCTTGTTCCCGCCGAAGGCCAGCGCCTCATCAGCCATGGCAGATTGAAATTGTGATCCCCCGAGTGCGAACGGCAGTTCTCATCTCGGGCCGCGGCTCCAATATGAGCGCCTTGATCGAAGCCGCGCGATCGCCGGACTTTTCCGCTGAGATCGTGCTGGTTCTGTCGGACGGCCCGGCCGCGGCCGGTCTGTTGCTTGCGCGCAAGCTCGGCGTCGCCGCCGAGGCGATCGACTTCCGAGCCTATGCAGGTAAGCCGGCGTTCGAGGCGGCGCTCGCGGCGCGGCTCACCGCCGCCTCAGTCGAAATCGTCTGCCTCGCCGGGTTCATGCGCGTGCTGAGCGCCCCCTTCGTCGAGCGATGGCGGGGACGCCTGCTCAACATTCATCCCTCGTTGTTGCCGAACCTGCGCGGCCTCAACACCCACGAGCGCGCGCTCGCCCAAGGGCTCGTCGAACACGGCTGCACGGTTCACCTCGTTACGGCCGAGCTCGACGCCGGGCCGATCCTGGCCCGGGCGCGCGTCCCGGTTCTCCCCGGGGACGACGCCCGCGCCCTTGCGGCGCGCGTCCTGAAAGAGGAGCACCGGATCTATCCGCAAGCCCTTGACGCGGTCGCCCGCTCGTTGCGCGCCGCCGCTCCTGGAGGCTTGTGAGCGCCCCAAACGTTTGGCCGTCGGCCCGCTACCGTTGAGCGCGCTTGCGGCGCGCAACGATTGGATCAATATTTCGCCGACGGAATAGGAGGTTTGTGTGGTCCGCGCGGTTGCGACGAAGGAGCAGTATTTGTCGTCGACCGCGACAGTCGCGACGAATGACGAGACGCCGCCGTTGTTATCGTCGCCCGAGCGGTTCATCAACCGCGAATTGTCCTGGCTCGAGTTCAATCGAAGGGTGCTGGAAGAGGCCGCGAACTCGAGCCATCCGTTGCTTGAGAGGCTGCGGTTCCTTTCAATCTCGGCCAACAATCTCGACGAGTTTTTCATGGTCCGCGTGGCGGGCCTGGTTGGCCAGGTGCTGTCCGGAGTCGCAGAAATTTCCGATGACGGACGCACCCCGGCGGAGCAACTCGAGCGCATCAGCGAGCGCGTCGCCGCACTGATCGCTTCGCAACAGTCGCGGTGGAAGGCCTTACAGTCTGAACTCGCCGCCAACGGTGTCGTAATCCTCGAGGTCGGCGATCTGACTCGTCGCGAACGAGAGTGGCTGCAGGAATATTTCCTCCTGCACGTGTTTCCGATTCTGACTCCGCTTGCGGTCGATCCGGCGCATCCGTTTCCGTTCATTCCCAATCTGGGATTCACGTTGGCGCTCCAACTCTTAAATCCGCGTGACGGTAAGACGATGAGCGCGCTTGTGCGCGTTCCCGGAACCGTCGAACGTTTTGTCCGGTTGCCCGATGGTCCGGCTGGAGGCGCCGGGCGCTTTGTGATGCTTGACCGGTTGATTGTCGCGTTTATCGGGCTGTTGTTTCCGGGCCACGAAGTGCTGGGCGAAGGCGCCTTTCGCGTCATTCGCGACAGCGACATTGAAGTCGAGGAAGAGGCGGAGGACCTGGTTCGCCTGTACGAGAGCGCGCTCAAGCGACGCCGGCGCGGCACCGTCATCCGGCTTGAGGTCGAAGCGAGCATGCCGGAATCGTTGCGCGGGTTCGTCGCCGGCGACGTCGACGTGGTCCCGTCCGGGATCGTGCTCATCCAGGGAATGCTGGCGCTCAACGACCTGTCGCAACTGGTGGCGATCGACCGCCCCGAGCTCAAGTTTCCGCCTTACAACCCTCGGTTTCCAGAACGCGTCAAGGAACTCGGCGGGGATTGTTTCGCGGCGATCCGGCAGAAGGATCTTGTTGTCCATCATCCTTATGAATCGTTTGACGTCGTCGTCCAATTCCTCAATCAGGCGGCGCACGATCCCAACGTGGTTGCGATTAAGCAGACGCTTTACCGCACTTCGGCTGACAGCCCGATCGTAAGGGCCCTTATCGAAGCGGCGGAGGCCGGCAAGTCGGTCACCGCGCTGGTGGAATTGAAGGCGCGCTTTGACGAAGAGGCGAACATCCGCTGGGCGCGCGATCTCGAGCGAGCCGGGGCGCAGGTCGTCTATGGATTCATCGAGCTCAAGACCCACGCCAAGCTGTCGATGGTGGTGCGGCGCGAGGGTGGAGCGCTGGTCAATTACTGTCATCTTGGCACCGGCAATTATCACCCCGTTACCGCCAGGATTTACGCCGACATTTCGCTTTTCACCGCCGATGCGGCGATCGGGCGGGATGTCGCGCGTATCTTCAATTTCATCACTGGCTACGCCGAGCCGGACGGCCTCGAGCAGATGTCGATCTCGCCGATCACGCTTAAGAAAACACTGCTGCGCAATATCGCTGATGAGATCGACTACGCGCGATCGGGTAGGTCAGCGCAGATCTGGATCAAATGCAATGCGCTGGTCGATTCGCAGATCATCGACGGTCTCTATGCCGCCAGTCGAGAAGGCGTGCAGATTGACATCGTGATACGTGGAATTTGCTGTCTGCGGCCGGGCGTCCCGGGCCTTTCCGACAACATTCGCGTCAAGTCGCTCGTGGGCCGATTCCTGGAGCACGCCCGCATCTATGCGTTTGGCGCGGGCTATGGTCTGCCCAGCCCGAAGGCCCGGGCGTTCATTTCCTCGGCCGACCTCATGCCGCGCAATCTCGATCGGCGCGTCGAGGCGCTGGTCCCGCTGCTCAATCCGACGGTTCACGAACACGTCCTCGATCAAATCATGCAGGCCAACCTGATGGACAATCAGCAGAGCTTTCGCATCCTGCCGGACGGGTCGAGCGAGAGAATCGTTGCCGCCGAGGGAGAGGAGCCGTTCAACGCGCACAACTATTTCATGACCAATCCAAGCCTTTCGGGTCGCGGCAAAGCGTTGATGGATTCCTTTCCGATGGCGCTGCGTAGGCGCGTCTGATAGACGCCGTGCCCGACGACGGGATGCGCCCGACAGGGATGGTCATGCTCGACAGCGCGCGAGGACGATTGCCGGGCGAGCCGCTGGCGATTGTCGACATCGGTTCTAATTCGGTCCGCTTGGTGTCGTACGAGTCGCAGTCGCGCGCGCCGACGCCAACCTTTAATGAAAAAGCTTTGTGCGGTCTTGGCAAAGGCGTTGCGATGACCGGACTGTTGCCAGAAGACGGCATCGTCAAGGCGCTGGCCGCGCTTCAGCGCTTTCGCGTTCTCTGCGATACGATGCGAATCCATGACGTACGCAGCGTTGCGACCGCCGCAGTGCGCGACGCAGCGAACGGGGCGCAGTTTCTCGATCGCGCGGAGGGCGCGCTTGGGCACAAAATCGAGCTTCTGAACGGTCAGCGGGAAGCAAGGCTGTCAGCGCTGGGCGTCATAAGCTCGATTTACAAGGCGGATGGCGTTGTCGGCGATTTGGGGGGCGGTTCGCTCGAGCTCACCGACGTTCGGGACGACCAATGCGGGCCGGGGGTGACCCTGCCATTGGGCGGCCTGTCGCTGATGGACCTCTCGGAACGCTCGCCGAAAAAAGCCGCCAAGATCGTCCGTGAGAAGCTTGTGACCGCGAAGACGCTTCAGGGGCTGTCCGGGCGCACGTTCTACGCCGTTGGTGGTACCTGGCGCGCTCTAGCGCGCCTGCATATGCGGCAGCGGCAGTATCCGATGAACGTGATGCACAATTACGTCATTCCTTCGCGGGACGCGCTCGAATTCGCCGCGCTGGTCGAACGGATCGAAGCGGACGCGCTGCTGTCGATCGAGTCGGTGTCGTCGGCGCGCCGGCCGCTATTGGCTTACGGCGCCGCAGTGCTGGAAGAGATCATCCGCCAGTCCAACCCGAAGGAGATCGTCGTTTCGGCTCTTGGCGTTCGTGAGGGGCTCATCTACTCGCGGCTAACTTCTGAGGAGCAGGCGGAAGATCCACTGATCCTGTCCGCGCGCGAATTCAACCAACTGCGCTCGAGGGCGCCGGAGCATGGCGAAGAGCTTTATGCCTGGACAAGCCGCCTGATTGAATCAACCCATCTCGAGGAGGACGATCAGGATCGGCGCCTCCGTCATGCCGCATGTCTGTTATCGGATATTTCCTGGCGCGCCCATCCCGACTATCGGGGTGCCCAGGCCTACGATCTGGTGGCCAACGCGGCGTTCATCGGCGTCGATCATCCCTCGCGCGCGTTTCTCGCGCTGGCCGCTTCCTACCGGCACATGTCCAATGAAGATCTTGTTTCGCCGCAGTCTCGCACGCTGGTGACGGCGCGACAACTGGATCGGGCGCGAATTCTCGGCGCGGCGATGCGGGTCGCTTACAACATTTCGGCGGCGATGCCTGGGGTGCTGCCGCGCGCCCCGATCGTTTCCGCAAAGGGTCGCGTGATCCTGACTTTGCCTGCCAACCTCGCGCCGCTCCGCGGTGAGCGGCTTCTGTCGCGCATGCGGCAGTTTGCTCGTCTAATCGGCGGCGAGCCGGAGATCTGGGCGTCTGTTTGAGCCTCGCCGAGGTCCGCGCGCGCCGACAGCATCGCAGAGCTTCCGTGCGTCCAAGACGACAGTTGCGTCAAAACGCACTGATCCGCCAAACGGATTCTTTAGGCGCCCGAAGGCAAGCTCGCCCCTGATCTCTTTCCCCGCCTTATGCCAGCGATCGGTGAGACATGCATTCATTCCGCACCGATAGCCAATTTTTTCGTGACGCTCTCGAAAGGGCCGGCAAAGCCGATGATGTGCGAACTGCGCGTTTGACGACCCAGGTCAACGCGGAGCGACGCGAGACCGAACAGACTGGCGCGAAGGCGTTGCTGTCCGAGTGGCAGGGGCTCGAGCCAACACGCGTCATCGGTCACCTAGCGGCTTTGAACGGAACACAAGGCGTCATCAGCTGCCCGCTGAAACTAGACGAAGAGGAGTGGTCAGTTGGCCATCTCATCACCATCGCCCACCGTAGCGCGCGTTTGGTGGGCACTGTCTGCGACGTTGCGACCGATGATGGCCGGTGGTCCGAGAACGAGCCCAACGCCGGCCGCGTCACGATCGAGTGGAACGGCGAAATTGCCGCCGATTCAGACGGCGCCCCTTTTTTCCATCGCGGCGTGCGCTCGTTTCCCTCGCTTGGCGCGCCCGCGCATCGCATCCGCGCAGACGATCTCCGAGCCATCTATACGTTTCGCGGCCGGCAGGGGGTCGAAATCGGCAGGCTAAGCCAAAACGAAGATATCCCCGCGGAGATCGACGTCGGCGAATTGATCCGGCGTCATTTTGCCGTTTTGGGGTCGACCGGCGTCGGCAAGACGACTTCGGTCAGTCTGCTGCTGAAGAAGTCGCTCGCCATGAGGCCAAAGCTGCGCATCATCATCTTCGACCCGCACAATGAATACGCAGCCCATTTTCCTGGGCTAGCGCAGATCATCGATTCGGAAAGCCTGGAGCTGCCATTCTGGATGTTTCGATTCGATGAACTGGCCGACGTCGTGTTTAGCGGCCGACAGCCACACGCTGACGAACGGGATGCGCTTTACGAGGTCATCCGCGTCGCAAGGGCGAAATATCAGGCCGAATTGGGTTCCTCGACCGGGACGAGCGCGGTGCGCCGGCAGTCGATCGTCGAGGGGAATTCAGCGACGCCCGATACGCCGACCCCGTATCGCATCGTCGACGTCGTCGCTATCATCGAGGAATGGCTCGGCATGCTCGATCAGCGGTTTCCTCGGTCCGATTTGCGGGCCTTGCGCCATCGACTCGAGGGGCTCAACCGCGATCCGCGCTATCGGTTCATGTTCGGCAGGCTGGTGGTCGAAGACGATATCGGCAAGGTGATTTCGCGACTCTTTCGTATCCCGACTCGGGGGTTGCCGGTTACCGTCGTTCGGCTTGCCGGTCTCCCCAGCGAAGTCACCAACTCAGTCGTGTCGGTGCTAGCGCGGCTCGCGTTCGAAATTGCGTTCTGGTGCTCGGGCGCCTACGAAATCAATGTGTTGTGCGAAGAAGCGCATCGCTATATTTCCGCTGACAACAGGCAAACCTTTGGTCCGGCCAGGCTGGCGATCGGACGGATAGCAAAGGAAGGACGGAAATACGGCGCCTCGCTCGGCGTCGTCACCCAACGGCCGTCGGAACTGGACCCGACCGTGTTGTCCCAGTGTTCG
>Ga0210387_10003290_pt1 | contig 12429 bp, 5 predicted proteins | sample IncBWC7OmetaG_FD_160108 | JGI IMG/M metagenome (GOLD analysis project Ga0210387, IMG submission 160108) | Forest soil microbial communities from Barre Woods Harvard Forest LTER site, Petersham, Massachusetts, United States - Inc-BW-C-7-O ... | reverse complement strand
CTGTCGGCGATGGTCTGTACCTCGGCAATGTCGGGATCGCTGGCAATCACCTGGATCGGCTGCGCAGAATGGAAGATCGGGGACCACGGAGACGTCTCACTCGCATGGGTCGATCTTGCCAGCACCGGAGAGTGCCGCCACCAAAGAACTAAAGCCACGACGACCGCAAGTGCCGCCAGGATCGCGAGTTGCCTTGGCCAGCGGAGAGAATGGGTTACCGGTATGTGACCGACTCCGGCCGCGTCAACATGCTCTTCATGCGCAGGCGACACGGTGAGAACCGGCTTCTCTTCGTGCCCGCTGGATGGGTGGGGCGATTCGGCCGCTAAAGCGCCGTCCGGCCGCTGCTGCGCCAGGCCTCGTTGGATTTCGGGAATGTATCCGCCGGGCGGGAGGCCGATGCGGAATTCGGTATTCTGTCCAGCACGACCATAATGCTGAAGAAGTCGGCGACGCACATCGCTCGCCGTGACCCGCACAATCGCATCCTCCCCTGTATCGTAGGCAGGGGTTCGGCCGAAGAGCTCAATGCCGATAGTTCGCTCTTTCAGCGCATCGAGCTGCTGATTGAGTGATCTCTCCACAACATAAAGCAGGAATTGGGCGCTTCGTCGGCTGCCCTTGAATGCTTCACCCTCCACAATGAGCCGAAGGTGTCTTCGCAGGGCGGCTCGATCTTCGTCGGTGCTGACAGTTTTCGCTATTTCCTGAAGCCTTACGTTGTCCTGCATCTAATTCCCCGGTGCGAAGGCGACACCAATATATCACGCACATAAGAGACATTGCCCTGCGCACACCCCCTTGGAAGGGATGTGAGTCGAGACCAAAATTCGCTGGCGGGATAGTCGGCAAAAGCGATCACAACACTAATGCATCAAAGGAGTTGAGAAGAAATTCTATAGCTTGCTTCGATCGAGCCGCATCCCGTCTGGTGCAGCGAGTGTCGCATAGCTCAGCGCGCCAAGCAGTGTGATTATGCTGCACAGGCTAAGCGAGAGGCTGAAGGAGTGCGTCCGGTCCAGAATCCAGCCGGTCAGGACCGGCGCGGCCGAGGCGATCATGAAGCTCGCAAAGTTCTGCAACGCGCTGAGCGAGGCGACGCAGTGGCTGGGACTCACGGTCTGTACGTATCCCCAGCCGGAGGTGCCGGCGTAGTGGATGAAGAACAGCGCGAGGCTGATTCCGCTGACGGCTCCAAAAGTGGAACTGCTGTGGGCCACCGCGAGGGTGCTTCCGGCTGAGACCACCATGCCCGCCACAATGTTGCAGCGATGCACTGTCGTCAATCGCGCGCCTGCACGGGCGAGCCTGTCGGCCAGGGTGCCGCTCGAAAACATGCCGGCAGCTCCGGCGAGGAAAGGGAATGCCGCGACCCAACCGCTCCTGGCCAAGGATAGATGACGCTCGTTCTGCAGGTATCCGGGAAGCCATGTCGTGTAGAGCCAGTTCGTATAGTTAATCCCGCCGAACCCCAGCATCATGCCCCACACTGTGCGCTGACGAATCAGGGCCTTCCATGCGCCTTCGTGAGCTGCTGATTCATTCTCCTCGCGGAAGCCGGTTGCGCTGCGAGGACGATGCAGGGCGACCCAGGCAAGCGCCATCAGAAGGCCGGCAGCGCCCAGCGTAATGAACATCGCTCGCCAGCCAATACGCAGCATCAGCCAGGTAAGCACGGGCGGGGCGATCGCAAGGCCGATCGTCTGGGACATGCTCATCACCGCGGTGGCGCGACCACGTCCTTCCACAGGAAACCATTCGCGGACGCTACGGACCCCGGAGGGATAGAACGGCGCCTCACCCGCGCCGAGCAGCACACGCAACGCCAAGAATGCCGGAAGACCGCGCACGAATCCGGTCAGCACCTGTGCCGTCGACCAGATCGCGAGCCCGGCGCCGAGAATGATGCGTGTGCCCGCACGATCCAGCAAGCCGATCAGCGGAAGCTGCGCGAAGCCGTACGCCAGCGAGAACGCAGAGAGCAGCAGGCCCATCTCGGTCGCGTTCAGATGCATCTCGCTGCGAATCGTCCCATTCGCAATCGAGAGTGAGGAGCGATCGAGGAAATTGATCACCCCCGCCAGGAAGAGGAGGGACAAGGTAATTGCACGGTGGTGGGACATACTGCGGGTTCCGATAGAGTCCTCCGTGGTGACGGCTCTGGAGCCATGTTGTCCGGCATGGTAGATGCCCGGCTTGCGTGGACGACCGGATCGATCGTGCACAGGAAGCGACGACCGAATAGTAACCCGCGTACAGCAAAGCTGGCAGAACTAGCGGTATCTACGGAATGTAAGTACCGTTAGACCTCCATCCAGCTTCCAAGTAGCTAATTATAAGAGACTTATTTGGGTGGCCGTCGGGCCTCTAACGTTGCCAATTGTTCTGCGAGTCCTCTAGTGTCAACCAATGTTTGGGTCGCCCTTCGACAGTCTGATATGTGTCAGAGGTTTACGCAGAACCAAATGGCAAGTTGACTCAACGAGGGACAGTGAAAGTGATGCGACTGGAAAACCTGATACTCGGCTACGCCGGTTGGTGTGGGAAGACAGATCGGAAGCACCTGCTGGCCTGTTCTCTCTCGCTGATCCTGATTGCGGCCTCCGCGCCTGCGCTTCACGGCCAGGCGCGGAGCGGCGGGGTGATGGCGACTCTTTTGCCGAAGACCCGCGACGTCGTCGGGCAGCTGGGCGGTTTACGCGACCTCGACGCGACCAACTGGAAGTACCACGCCGGCGACCTACCTCACGGAGAGGATGTCAACCTCGACGACAGCTCGTGGCAGACCGTGGAACGCCGCGGTACCGCGGCGGCCGGCGCCGTCTGGTACAGGCGCTGGTTCGAGATGCCTGCGAATCTCCACGGTTATGACCTGGCGGACACGCGCGTCTGGTTTCAATTCAGAGTTGACGGCAATGGCGCCTTCACCCAGATTGTCTACTTCAACGGCCGCCGCGTCGCTCTGGGAGAAGGGCTTGAGCCGATCATTCTCTTTGACCACGCCAAGCCCGGCGAACGCGTTCTGGTCGCCGTCAAGCTGCTCGAGACGGTTGGCGAAAAGAACTTCAATGGAGCGAGTGCGACGCTTGCCTATGGCCCAACGCGACCCGATCCGACGCGCCTGTACCAGGAGCTTCTTGTGGCGAGCACGCTCGCGCCAAATCTCGGCCAAAGTGCCGAAGCCACGCGGAAGACCGTGGATGCTGCCGCGGCCGCAGTGGACCTGACAGCTCTCGCGAAGACGGATTCCAGTGCCTTCGATGAGTCGCTTCGCAAGGCGGAAGCGGCTTTGCTTCCGCTCAAGCCCCTGCTAGCGCGCATGACGGTTCACCTGACGGGGCAATCTCACATCGATGCGGCGTGGCTCTGGCCATGGACCGAGACGGTTGACGTGGTGCGCCGCACGTTCGCCACGTCGCTTCAGCTGATGAACGAGTATCCGGAGTTTACTTTCAGTCAATCCGCGTCTGCCTATAGCGAGTGGATCGATGAGAAGTATCCGGAGATGCACGAAGCGATCCAGCAGCGCGTGAAGGAAGGGCGCTGGGAGATGGTCGGCGGAATGTGGGTCGAGCCGGACCTCAATATTCCAGATGGCGAGTCGCAGGTGCGCCAGCTGCTGGTGGGGAAGCGTTACATTCAGCAGCACTACGGCGCGGAAGTTCGCATCGGGTGGAACCCCGACTCTTTCGGCTATAACTGGCAACTACCGCAGATCTACAAGAAGAGCGGTGTCGACTACTTCATGACCACGAAGCTCATGTGGAACGAAACCAACAAATTGCCGCTCAAGCTCTTCTGGTGGCAGGCCCCCGATGGCAGCCGGGTTCTCACGTATTTTCCCAACGGCCTCGGGGCGGACATCAATCCGGTATCGATCGCCGGCGAGATCAACTCGAACATTCAAGACAATCCCGGTGTCGACGAGTTCATGCACATCTACGGCGTTGGCGATCACGGTGGAGGCCCAACCCGCGTATCGCTGGATGCAGCCGTTCCCTGGACGAAGCCGGACAGCATTTTTCCAAAGACTAGCTTCAATACAGCGCAATCATTTTTCTCGGACATGGAGCATAAGGTCGATTCAACTAACGCGCCGGTCTGGAACTATGGCGTTATGATGGCGGGCACTAATAAATTGCCTGCACCGCCTCAAGGCAAGGTGAGCATTCCGATCTGGAACGATGAACTATACCTGGAGTTTCATCGTGGCACCTACACAACGCAGGCCAACCTGAAGCGCAACATCCGTACCGGCGAAGAGGGTCTGCTCGATGCCGAGAAGGTCTCCTCCCTGGCATGGCTACGCGGTGGCGACTACCCGCAGGACCGCCTGACCGAAGCGTGGAAGAAGCTTCTGTTTAATGAGTTTCACGATCTCGCCGCCGGCTCGGGTATTGGCACCATTTATAAAGATTCGCAGCGCGACTTCGACACGGTACATATGACCGCACGCGAGACGGAGGGCAAGGCTCTAAAGGAAGTACTGGCCGACGTCAGCACTCTCGGATCGGCTGACCGGAAGACTCCGGAAAACGAAGCCTCCGTTGTGGTGTTCAACTCGCTCGGCTGGTCGCGCGATGGCAGCGTGGAGGCCGATGTTCAACTACCGGAAGCAGCCTCCCAGGCGAGTGTTACCGATGCGACAGGGCATCCGCTAAGCTCCCAGGTATTGGATCACGCCGCAGGCAGCAACAAGTTTCACCTCCTTATCGAGGCGCACGATGTTCCGGCCGTGGGCTATGAGGTTCTGCGGGTCACTGGAGGCCGTCCTCCCGTTCAGCCGGTCAATGGACCCGCAACCGTCCGCGTCACCGGCACTACGCTCGAGAATCAGTATCTGCGCGTGGATGTCAACCCTGCGACCGGCTGCATCACCAGTCTCTATGATAAGCAGCAGCACTTTGAGATGATTGCCACCGGTGGCTGCGGCAATCAACTACAGACCTTCCATGACCTGCCAAAGCAATGGGACGCCTGGAATATCGACGCCGATTTCGACAAGGTAACTACTCCGATCAGCAGCGTGGATTCCATCGAGACGGTCGCGCGCGGCCCAGAGCGCGGCGTACTCCGGATCACGCGGCACTGGCAGAGCTCTAAGTTCGTGCAGGAGATTGTTCTCGATTCAGGTTCGCACGAAGTCCAGGTCGTCAACGACATCGACTGGCACGAGACGCACGTATTGCTGAAAGTGGCTTTTCCACTCGCGGCTTCAGGCAGCAAGGCCACGTATGAGATTCCCTATGGATCGATTGAGCGTCCTACGACTCGCAACAATACGTGGGACAGTGCGTTCTTTGAGGTGCCTGCGATTCGCTGGGCTGACTTGGGCGATGGTCAGCACGGCTTCAGTCTGATCAACGAGTCCAAGTATGGCTATGACGCGAAGGGCAACACGCTTCGGCTCTCGCTGTTGCGTTCGCCGGTCTGGCCCGATCCGGACGCCGATCGAGGACACCACCACTTCAGCTATTGGCTTTACCCACATGCGGGCGACTGGAAGACGGCGCTCACAGTACATCACGGCTATCAGGACAACTACGGTCTGACAGCCATGCAGGTCGAGCGGCACCCAGGGACACTGCCGGCACGCCACTCCTTTATCTCGCTCTCTCCGGCCAACGTGATTCTCACCGCGGTAAAAAAAGCGGAGGATACCAATGCGCTGATCTTCCGCTTCTATGAGTCCGCGGGTCAGCGCACAGAGGGGAGTCTGCATGTGCCCAACGGCAGCAGATCCGCGACTGAGGTCAACCTGATGGAGCATCCGGAGACCGGGGACAAAGTGTCTTTATCTTCCGACAATCTCTCCTTCACGATCCATCCCTATGAGATCCAGACGATCCAGGTAAACTACACGCCGACGGCGAAAACCCTGCAAAGCGTTCCATAGCCGGCCGCAGGATACCAAGGGAATAGGGAGAGATGATGAACCTTGAACGGGCGTTCCAGCCGAAACCATGCTTTCGTCTGGTGCTAATCGCGTTCCTCACACTTGTTACCACAAGCTTTTTCATTTCGACTGCAGACGTTTCAGCGAAGAGTCCTCAGAATGCGACTACTTCTTACCTCCTCTACGTTGGCACCTATACGGATACTAAGAGCAAAGGTATTTACGGATATCGCTTCGACGCCGCGACAGGTCAGTTGACTCCGCTGGGCATGAAGGCCGAGATCGAAAACCCCTCTTTTGTCGTGACAGACCCAGGGCATCGCTTCCTCTATGCGGTCACGGAGATCGGCAACGATGGTGAGACAAGCGGTATAGTCAGCAGCTTTGCAATTGATCCTAAGAACGGCGATCTCAAACTCTTAAACAGGGTGAGTTCCGGTGGCGGCGGCTCGTGCCATCTGACGGTGGATAGCACCGGCAGGATTTTGTTTGTCGCCAACTATGGCAGTGGGAACGTGGTGGCCTTTGCATTGAAGGAAGATGGAAGCATCGGCAAACAAACTGGTTTCGACCGGCACCGAGGTTCAAGCATCAATCTGCTTCGTCAGGAAGGGCCTCATACGCACGAGGTGGTTCTGTCGTCCGATGATCATTTCCTCCTCGTGCCTGATCTTGGCACGGACGCGATCTCGATCTACAAAGTCGATCCGGTCAAGGGTACATTCACACTCAACGACCCCACCTTGGCTTCGGTAAAGCGTGGCTCAGGTCCGCGGCATCTTGTATTGAGCCCTGGAGGCAAATTTGCTTATGTGATCTGCGAGATGGGATCGAGCGTTGATGTTTTCTCCTTCGACCAGGCGAAGGGATCGTTGATCTTCGTGCAGACCATCTCCACGCTTCCTCCCGGCTTTATCGGGGAAAACAACTCCGCGGAGATACAGATCGACGCTGCGGGCCGATTTCTATACGCGTCCAATCGCGGCCACGATAGCATTGCTGTCTTTGCGATCGATCCGCGCCGCGGGACCCTTGCAAAAATACAGACCGTACCAACACTGGGAAAGACACCGCGCAGCTTCGTGATCGATCCCACCGGAAAATATCTACTGGTTGCCAATCAAGATTCTGACCAGATCGTGGTCTTTGTCGTCGATCAGAGATCGGGCAGGCTAACGCCGACGGGGATCTTGTCGGCCATCCCATCACCCGCGTCCCTGGTGTTTGTCCCTGCAGAATAGCTACCGCGACATCGACAGCGGCGCATCGTTCGGGTTTGCGCCCCAGGCCTTGTTCGGAGCAGGATTCCTATGCAGCGTCGGGGTTTCTCCGCTAGCATTGGCAAGTTCAATGGAGCCAATCGGCTTGTAAACACTGGATAAACCTTCTCCATATTTTGCTGGAGTAGTAGATGTTGATTGCTCAAGTCGATGTAACATCATTGCTGCAGAATCACTTGCATCGCAGCAAAGCTTATTCAGTTGACGCTTACATCAGTGAGATATTCCGCAGTCTCTTGTGTACATCATCGAATCGGGGCGCCGGATGCGGAGTGCGCGAACTGCACGCTTGCACCCATTCGGACGAAACACTCGTGGTTTGGGGAGTTTCACGGGTAGCAAAATACTTAATTTGCATGAGGTAGTGCAGCGCCGTTGACTAGGGAACGAGCCGGTCTTACAATTAGCGACGCTTATTTAGGTACCTTTATGGTAACGATATCAAAATCACGTAAGGCAATACTTAGGCGTTCTACATGACAGAGCGATGCTCATGCAAGGTTCATGAGGCAAGGAGGATTATTGAAGCGGCGCACATTCGTAAGCACATTGGCTGGTGCAGCAGCGGGACTGGTGTCTCCACAGGTTGCTTCGGCGGCGTTCCCTTCTCTTCGACTGAGGGAAAAGTTGTCAGGAACGGAGTCGAAACCGAAACGCACTCCGCTCGTGACTGCAGATGGATCTACCGTTGTTGAGACCGCGTACGGCAAGGTGCGGGGATTTAAGCGCGAGGAGGTTTACTGCTTCAAAGGCGTTCCATATGGCGCATCGACATCGGGAAAGAATCGCTTTATGCCTCCTCGCAAGCCGGAGCCGTGGCAGGGCACTCGGAATGCGCTGGCGTATGGTCCGATCTGTTATATTCAGGATCTTTTGTTTGAGCAAAGCGATCACCTCAATCTGGCTAAAACGGATGAGGACGCGTTTCTGCTGCACCGTGGCTCCGCAGTGATGGTGCCTGGAGAAGACTGTCTGCGGTTGAATGTGTGGACACCAGAGATCAACGGTTCCCATCGCCGTCTGGTCATGGTCTTCATGCATGGTGGAGGATTCTCTAATGGTTGTGGGCACGACCTGCTGTCCTATGAAGGAGACAGCCTGGCCCGCAATCATGACGCTGTGGTCGTCAATCACAACCACCGTTTGAATGCATTTGGATATCTGAACCTCTCACAGATTGGAGGAGAAGAGTTCGTATCGTCCGCAAATTGCGGGTTGCTGGATCTCGTTGCAGTCCTGGAGTGGGTCAGAGACAACATCACGAGTTTCGGCGGGGATCCAGGAAATGTAACGATCTTTGGGCAGTCCGGAGGTGGCGGCAAAGTGCTTGGGCTGATGGCCGCGCCAGCCGCGAAGGGCCTGTTCCACCGCGCCATCGTGCAGAGTGGACCTTACCTGCGCATGCTGACTCCCGACTATTCCCATCAGGTCGCCGAACGTATGCTTGGCGAATTGAACATTCCACATGAGCGTGTGCGTGACCTGAAGACTATTGCGCCACGGACACTTTCGGCAGCCGCGGCAGCGGTAATGCAAAAGATGCCCAGACCTCCTGCAACGCTCCGGGCAGACTTCGGCTCCTCCGGCTGGGGCCCCACCGTGGATGGGAGAATCTTGCCTGCTCATCCATTCGACCCGGGCGCTCCGGCGTTGTCTGCTGATGTGCCGCTGCTCACGGGCACTAATCTTCACGAGAGTATAAGCGGCATCGATCATCCAGATGCATCGTCCATGACGGCGGACGAGATGCAACACCTTTTAGACGAAAGTTTCGGCAAAGACGCCCCGGCGATTCTCGAGGCATACCGGCAGGAGTATCCGGGCGCGAAACCGTTCGACCTGTATGCGGCAATTGCAGCCTCGCGCTTTCGCCTTCCGGCCGTAGAACAGGCGGCGCGCAAGGCTGCTCTGGGCCGTGCGCCGAGCTACTCCTATCTGTATACCTGGCGCACTCCGGTGCTTGATGATCGAGTCGGAACTTTTCATGCTTGCGAGATTTCGTTTGCCTTCGACAACGGAGCGCTGTGCGACCACTACAGCGCCGGCACGAGTGAAGGCTTAGCGCTATCGCACCAGATGGGGGCAGCCTGGGTTGCGTTTGCACGCACGGGAAATCCTAACCATAGCGGTTTGCCTCACTGGCCAGCCTATACGAGCGACGCGAGGGCTACCATGCTCTTCGGCGCGCCATGCCAGGTGAAGAATGATCCTGAAGGCGCCGGTTTGCGGCTGATCGCGTCGTCCAACCGTTCCGCTACTCAATCACCGTCCTAGAGGATTTATGCGACTTCTTCGATCTGCAAACATATTTCTATTTTTTCTTGTATCTGCTGGGTTGTGTTTGGCGCAACAGCAAGATAGCGCTTCCATGGACGAGGATGGAACGGCTCGCCTGACGCGCGTGATTCCCGTGCCGCGTAGCGTCAGCCCGGAAGCACAACGTTCTCTGGCCAAGCACGTTACAGATCCGCCGCAGGGCGAAACGCTGGCGGCTAAACGTGTGCGCACAGATGCGTATGCGCACTCTGATGCCGAAGCGTACAAGGCTATCTACCCTTCGAAAATAGAAGAATCCACGATAGGGGGTGTGCCCGTGCATGCGATCACTCCGGAGAGTGGCATCGACGCTGACCGGCGGGACCGGGTGCTGATCAATCTTCACGGAGGAGGCTTTACCACCGACTCGGGTTCGTGGACAGAGTCGATCCCAATTGCTGCGCTGACACACATCAAGGTCATTGCTGTCCTGTACCGTTTTGCCCCAGAGCATCCATTTCCGGCAGCAGTAGACGATGCCGTAGCGGTCTATCGCGATTTACTAAAGACTTACAAGCCCGAACACATTGTGGTGTACGGCGCATCCGCTGGAGCAATTCTTACCGGCGAGTTCGCCGTCAAGTTGAAGATGTTGAACCTACCGGAACCTGCAGCGCTCGGCATCTTCTCGACTACGGGTGACTTCTCTACCCCTGGCGATACGCAGGCTGTGTATACCGTTACAGGGGTCGCCGGTGCTCTGTCACCACCGCAACCAGGCCGCAAGTTCATCGGTGAGTATGTCGGCAACACCGACCCTCGTGACCCTGGGCTTTCGACGTTGTATGCAGACTTGCAGGGATTACCTCCAACCCTTTTCCTGACCAGCACACGCGACATGTTATTGAGTCAGACAACGATTCTGCACCGCGCTTTTCTGCGCGCTGGGGTGGACGCTCGACTGGTTGTCTTTGAGGCACTGAACCACGGCTTCTGGTACGAAGCTGGCCTGCCGGAGAGCAGAGAAGCCAACACCCTGATCGCGAAGTTCTTTCTTTCGCACCTTGGCTTGCCCGTTCAGTAGGAAGCTGCGAATAAGAACCGTTACCGTGGGACCGGCGTCATAGAGGGTGGTGCGTCCTGAGGCCGGCTTCCCCAGCTCTTATTTGGTTCCGGTCCCATTTGCAGTACTAGAGTCGCTCCTTGAGCGATATCCGCGTGCTCAAACCACGGCTTGTTCCAGGGCTTGCCGTTCAGGCTCGCGGACTGAATGTACTTATTCTGCGCGGAGACACTTTTTGCCACGACGGAGAAGACTTTGCCGTTGCCCATCGTGACGCTTGCTTTCTCGAAGAGTGGACTGCCAATCTCATAGACCGGCTGGCCCGGGCAGACTGGGTAAAATCCAAGCGCGCTCATCGCGTACCACGAAGATGTTTCGCCGCCATCATCATCTCCCGGAAGACCCAGGGGGCCATCGCCATACCAGACGTCCATCGCCTGGCGCAGGCGCTTTTGCGCTTTCCAGGGCTGACCGGAAAAGTCATAGAGATAGTTCACGTGGAAACCTGGTTCGTTGCCCTGTGAGTACATTCCGATGAGACCCGTCATATCTGGGAACTGGCCGAGAAAACTGTATTTTGAGGTGCCATAAGGTTCAACAAAAAGTTGGTCGAGCTTAGCGTTGAATTTGTCCCGGCCGCCCATCAATTCGATTAAACCCTCCGGATCGTGTTGTACGCTCCAGGTGTAGAGCCAGTCATTGACCTCAGCTGTGTAATCACGACCACCCTGACCGCCGCCGGTGCGGGGATCGAACGGTTCGATCCAATTACCGTCAGCATCTTTGGGAGCCATCAGGCCTAGCTCGGGTTTGTACAGATTACGGTAGTTCTGTGCGAGCTTTAGAAAGTACGTCTCGTCCTCATGTTTGCCTAACGCCGCAGCCAGTTGTGCAACGCACCAATCGTCATAGCTATTTTCAAGAGTGATGGAGATAGCTTGTCGTCGCTCGCCTTTGTTGATGGGCAATGTTTCAGCCTCGCCCGGGCGCAGGGCAGGAAAGAAGCCTTTTTCAAAGTAAACTTTGTCCCCTGCCGTGAGCGGACCGCGGCTCCATGGGAGCAGGGTATATTCCGTAGCGTTCTTCTTCATGCCAGCATAGGCCGCTTCCACGTCGCAGTCTCGATAGCCTTTACTGTAGGTGTCCAGGATCAATTGGGCAGCGTGATGGCCGATCATCACGGCCTGCTCGCCAGCTATGGAAGGAAAGGCGGGCAGCTGGCCACTCTGCTGATACATGCGCACATAGGAGTTGACCATATCTTCCTGTCGCTTCCCATCAAGCAGTAACTGAAGCGGGTGCATGGAACGGAAGGTGTCCCATAGGCCATCGTCGGTGTAGAAGGTATGCGCGCCTGCGTCATGGACTTTGTTGTCATATCCGCTGAAGTAACGTCCGCCCTCGGTGACGTTCGTCATTCTTGTGAGTGAACGGTAAAGCGCCGTGTAGAAGATGGTTCGTTGCCGATCGGTCCCCCCGCTAATATCGATTTTGCCGAGCGCGTTATTCCATATGTCGCGCGCCTGTTTTCGAACTGCATCAAAATCCCATCCTGGGATCTCAGCTTGCAGGTTATGTTTAGCCTGCTCGACGCTGATGTAAGAGATGCCAATGCGTACCTGTTGTATGGCGCCAGCATGGTTGGTTTGGGTCGAAACAAAGCCGAGATTATCTCCAGCCTGCGTCGCGAGATGCCCCAAACTTCCGTGTGACCATGTTTGATACTGCGTGAATGGCTCTTGGAACTCCGCATAGAAGTACATCCGGGTCTGTCTGGAAAGGTCAATCACCCGAGCTACAGTGCCCGTAATACGCTGACTGCCGGTTAGTACGTTGTCGCCAGAGACCTGCAGTTCGGCATCTCTGCCCAAAGCGAGCTCGATGTGCGCCGCTGAGCTTGCGGGTAACGTGAATCGATAGATGGCCGAGTGCTC
>Ga0210387_10003289_pt1 | contig 12429 bp, 11 predicted proteins | sample IncBWC7OmetaG_FD_160108 | JGI IMG/M metagenome (GOLD analysis project Ga0210387, IMG submission 160108) | Forest soil microbial communities from Barre Woods Harvard Forest LTER site, Petersham, Massachusetts, United States - Inc-BW-C-7-O ... | reverse complement strand
GAAATTCTGCCGCGAGATTTTGGGTCTGGACGGAGCCGCGGGGCAGATCGATCGCGCCCGGCTCAACGTCGACGGCGGCGCGATCAGCCTTGGTCATCCCGTGGGCTGCAGCGGCAACCGCATCGTTTTGCACCTCGTCAATGCGATGAAGCGGCTCGGCACCAAGCGCGGCATCGCCACCGAATGTATCGGCGGCGGGCTGGGCGGTGCCATGTTGATCGAAACGGTATAGGAAGCGTCATGGAAAGCCACATCCTCGACGTGCTTGCCGATCGCGTGCTGGAGCTCGGGCCGAAGCCCGCAGCAGACGGCCCTTATCACCATTTCAAGCTGACGCGTGACGCCGACGGCGTCGCGTGGCTCCTGTTCGATCGCGAGGGCGCCGGCGCCAACACGTTGTCGGCCGATGTGCTGGCGGAGTTCGATGCTGTGTTGGCTGCGCTCGAAAGCGAGCGACCGACCGGGCTTGTCATCCGCTCGGCCAAGACCTCCGGTTTCATTGCCGGCGCCGACGTCAACGAATTCCGAGGTGCGACCGACCCGGCTGCGGTCGAGGCGCAGATTGCACGCGCGCATGCGGTGGTCGATCGGTTAGAAGCGGTGAAGTTTCCTACCGTCGCCGTGATCCACGGCTTCTGCCTCGGCGGTGGCTTGGAAGTGGCGTTGGCCTGTCAGTCGCGCATTGCCATCGACGGCGCGCGTTTCGGTTTCCCCGAGGTGATGCTCGGCCTGCATCCCGGCCTCGGCGGCACCGCGCGCTTCACCGAGCTTGTCAATCCGATGCAGGCGATGACGCTGATGCTCACCGGCAAGACCATCGATGCGCGCCGGGCAAAATCGCTCGGCCTCGTCGATGCGGTGACACAAGAGCGGCATGTCCGCAATGCCGTGAAAGACGCGGTATCCGGCCGGCTCAGGCGTTCCCGGCCGGGCTTTCTCAATAAGCTCCTGAACGCCGGCCCGGTGCGTGGATTTCTCGCTTCGCGCATGCGCGCTGAAGCTGCGAAGGCAGCCCCAGCCGAGCATTATCCGGCGCCATACAGCCTGATCGAGCTCTGGGAGAAGCATGGTGGCGACAAGGCCGCGATGCTTGCTGCCGAAAAGACGTCATTCGCGCGTTTGATGGTGACGCAGACGGCGCAAAATCTGATCCGGGTTTTCTTCCTGCGCGACCAGATGAAGAAGGTCGCCGGGTCCGGCAGCAAAATCGCGCATGTGCATGTTATCGGCGCTGGCGCGATGGGCGGCGACATTGCCGCATGGTGCGCCAATCAGGGTCTTAAAGCCACATTGGCGGATATGAAGCCCGAGCCGATCGCGGGTGCGATGAAGCGCGCCGCCGATCTGTTCGGCAAGATCATCCGCAAGCGCACCGAAGTTCGCGATGCGCTCGACCGCCTGATTCCGGATCTCGATGGCGAAGGCGTTCGCACCGCCGACCTGATCATCGAGGCGGTGCCGGAGAAGTTGGAATTGAAGCAGAAGGTCTATGCCGGCCTCGAACCGCAGATGAAGGCGGGTGCGATCCTTGCGACCAACACGTCCAGCATTCCACTGCAGGATTTGCGCACGACGCTGGCAAAGCCCGAGCGGCTGCTGGGCCTGCACTTCTTCAATCCGGTTTCGCGCCTGCAACTGGTCGAGGTCGTCAGCCATGACGGCACCGATCCGCAGCTTCTGAAGGAGGCGCTTGCCTTTGTCGGCGCGATCGATCGCCTGCCGCTGCCGGTCAAGAGTTCGCCGGGCTTTGTCGTCAATCGCGCGCTGACGCCCTACATGCTGGAAGCCATGGTGATGCTCGACGACAAGATCGACAAGGTCACCATCGATGCCGCCGCCGAAAAGTTCGGCATGCCGATGGGACCGATCGAACTCGCCGATCAGGTCGGGCTCGATATTTGCCTCGCGGTCGGCGACATGCTGCGTTCGAAATTCGGCGACCTGTTGCCTCCGACGCCGGCATGGCTGCGCGACAAGGTCACCAAAGGCGAGCTCGGCCGCAAGACCGGCAAGGGATTTTATGTCTGGAAGGACGGCAAGGCCGACAAGGCGCGGGCGTCGTCCAGCGCGGCCGAACCCGATGCGGAAATGATCGACCGGCTGATCCTGCCGATGTCGAACGTTTGCGTCGCCTGCCTGCGCGAGGGCATTGTCGATGATCCCGACATGGTCGATGGCGCCATGATTTTCGGGACCGGTTATGCGCCATTCCGCGGCGGTCCGTTGAATTATGCGCGGACGCGGGGTGCAGAGAGTGTCGCGTCGACCCTGCGCCAGTTGGCTACAAAGTTCGGCGGCCGGTTCACGCCGGATGCCGGCTGGGCTAGTTTCAAATAACCTTAAATTCGCTTCTGGTGAGCCGTTTCTGACATGACCGACCCGCAAGCCGTCCACGCCCCGCCCGTCACCGAAACCGAGCCGTGTGGAGATCTCTGCATCCGCACGCTGGCGATGCCGGCCGACACCAACCAGAACGGCGATATTTTCGGTGGCTGGCTGCTCAGCCAGATGGACCTGGGCGGCGGCGTGTTCGCGTCCAAGCTCGCGAAATCACGCACCGTGACGGTCGCCATCGAAGCGATGAATTTTCGCAAACCGGTTTATGTCGGCGATCTCGTTTCGGTGCATGCCAATCTCGTCAAGATCGGGAAAACATCGATCACGGTGCACCTTGAGGCCTGGGTGCTTCGCCGCAAGGAAATGCAGTCGATCCTGGTAACCGACGGCAATTTCACCTATGTCTCGATCGACGATGAGGGGCATCCGCAAGCTGTCCAGCACGACCCGCCGCCTGTTTCTGCGTAATCGTCGTTGCGGGCTTCGTTTCGTGCGCTTCTCCGCCGCATCCGCACCACCGCTTTCCCTTACCCTATCCGCATCACAACGTGGCACAATGGGGCCACGCATTCTCGTGTATCGTGAAGTTGGAGTCAGTTATGAAAGCGTTATTCAAGGCAGGATTTATCCTGCTCGCATGCACGTTAAGCGCAATTGAAATCGCCGCCGCGCAGCCAGCCAATCAAGGCTGCGTTTCCGAAAACTCGTCCGCTATGACGCAAACGTTACGCTGCGAGGGAGGGATTACGATCGTCGCTGAAGGTGGCGCCAAGTATACGCTGCAAAGCGGCCGCAAGGGCCGCGTCGATGCGGTTGAACTTGACGGAAAGGCCTTGTTGATCGAAGTCGCGCCGAAACCCGGTGGAAACAAATTTCAGGTCGTGACACCGCAGGCGATCGCGGCGGTCCGCGGCACGAAGTGGGCCGTCGACGTCGCCGGCGACAAGACCTCCGTCCTCGTTGTCAACGGGCGGGTCGGTGTTGGAGGGCGGACCGGCGGGCGCGGCGTAACCTTGCGGCCCGGCGAAGGGGTGGACGTGGAAGTGGGCGCTCCTCTCACGGTGAAGCGATGGGCTCCCGCTCGGGTGTCGGCCTTGCTGGCTCGCCTCGGCCAATAAGCGCTGATGATCCGCCGTCATATCCTGACTTCGATTGCCGTCGCTCAGGCGGCGATCTGGGGGTTCGGCGTCTACTTCGAGCACAACCGGGGCGGCTTGCGATTTCTTGATCGCATCGAGTCCGCAACGATCGATATCAGAACGCTCGCCCGCGGCAAAAGAGTGCCTCCCGATCTCGTGACCATTGTGGCAATTGACGATGATGCGGTGAGGCTTCGGGGCGCTTACCCGCTTCCCCGGATCGATCTTGCAAAGATCGTCGATACGATTGCGAGGCTGGAGCCGAAGGTCATCGCCATCGATCTCCTTTTGATCGACAACGGCGTTCCCGACGCCGATGAGGCTCTCGCAAAGTCGCTTCAAACGCGCCCGGCTGTCGTCGGCGCCGCCGCGATTTTTCCGGAAGCGAGCCAGGCTATTTCGTCAGAGAATGACAACGGGCCGCTCGCCGGGCTCCCGACCGCCGAGAGGTTCCTGCTGCCTCTGAAGCGGTTTACCGATTACGCTAGCATTGGCATCGTCAACGTGGCGACGGATCAAAGCGGTACGCCCCGTTCCATTCCGGTATTGTTTCGTACCCGCGATAGGGTCGAACTGTCATTTCCGCTCCGCGTTGCCGCGCTCGCCGTCGGAAAGGATGTGGCGATCGAGCCAGACCGTTTGACGCTGGGCCAGCGGTCGGTGCCGATCGACGTCGATCATGCGTTGCCCATTGCATTCTATGGCCCGCGAGGGACCATCCGGACGATAAGCGCGGCCTCAGTGCTCGCCGGCGACATATCGCCCGGCGATATCCGAAACCGAATCGTTGTTCTCGGCTCGACAGTCAGCGGCGGCGGCGACTTTTTTTCCACGCCCTTTGATCGGCTGTTGCCGGGGGTGGAAGTCATTTCGACGGCGATCGACCACCTCGTGGCGGGGGATGGTCCGTTGCGGGACGAATCTGTTCGCATGGCCGACGGCGTCGTTGCGGTCCTGCTGCCTGCTGTTCTTGTTGGCCTTCTGGTGTGGCGGCGAAACGCCATGGGGCTCCTTATCGCCGCCGCCGTCGGTCTGATCTGGGTGGCGGTGAACTTCCTGGCGTTTTCGTCCGGAATAGTCATGAGTGTCGCGGTGCCAGTCGCTGCTGCCGCCGTGCCGGTGATTTTTTTCGGATCATTGCAGCTGTGGTCGGGCCGGCGGCAGGCACAATACTTTGCCGCCAGGAACGAGTTGCTCGAACAATTTCAGGCGCCCGCGATACAGAAATGGTTGGCTCGCGATCCGAACTTTCTTGCTGAACCGGTTCGCCAGAATGCGGCGGTCGTCTTTATCGACCTGTCCGGGTTCACCGCCTTAAGCGAACAGCTTGGGCCGGATGAGACACGCGATGTGTTGAAGGAATTTCACGCTTTGGTCGACAAGGAAGCGGTCGCGTGCAGCGGGATGATTACGAGTTTTCTGGGTGATGGCGCGATGATTCTGTTCGGCTTGCCGGCAGCCGCCACGGACGACGCCGTGAGAGCCGCGGAATGCGCGCTCAGGCTTTGCGGCAGTGTCGGGCGATGGCTGTTTTCGTTGCGGCCGGCGATTTCGTCGAAGCTTGGATTCAAGGTCGGCGCCCATTTCGGCGTCATTGTCGCCTCACGGCTCGGCGGCGGGAGCTATCATCACATCACGGCGACGGGCGACACCGTCAACGTGGCAAGCCGGCTGATGGAAGTGGCCGCAAGCCACGGCGCAGAACTTGCGGCAAGCGACGAACTGCTTCGCGCTGCAGGACCGGACTGCGCCCTGCTCAATTCCGGTCGCCTGACCGGGCCGGAGGAAGCCCGGATACGGGGGCGTTCGAGCTCGCTGATGATCTGGCTATGGCGCAGCACAAGCGGCGACCGGCAGCACCAGATATAAAGCCGCGCCCGGACTCCCGGTCCGGCAAACCTGCCGTGAAAAGCCCGCGTGAGGCCTAGTAGCTGATTTTCCGGGAAGGATCGTCGCTCATATTCGGCGGAGACTGGGAAGACGTCCTGGGTGCTTGCATCTCGGTCCCTGCCGGGGCTGTCTTTTTGTGTTTCTTTTTCACGGCCGTGCTGCCGTCTGTGGCGGCCTTCGCCGGCGTCGTCACGGGAACTGCGACTGACGCGATCGCGAACATGGCGAGCGTTAAGAGCCGGATGGCAGATTTGTTCATGCACTTCTCCCGTTTGGCAGGACGATCGTTCGAGGCCTGATAGTGTTACCCCGCAACCGGGCAAACATTCCCTCAGCCCCATCAAACTGAGGGGCTAGTAGGTTCTATCTCGACCGCAACGATCGGCCTGTCGCCGGTTGTTCGGCTCCACCGGTACCGGGATCGGTCATCTGATGCCATCTGAGCGAATAAGCATCGCGGAAGACGCCATATCACGACGGTCCAAGCTTGGACGACGCCCGACATCTTCCGCGATCGCTATTTCTCAAAGTGGGACATCACTCCGCCGCGGCGGCGGATTGAAGCGCCGGGTAATCCGTATATCCCCTCGCGTCGCCGCCGTAGAAGGTCGCCTTGTCGGGCGTATTGAGCGGTGCGCCGCGCCTGAAACGCTCGACCAGATCGGGATTGGAAATGAACGGTTTCCCGAACGCGATCAGATCCGCTTCGTTGGCCGACAACACCTTGTCGGCGAGTTCGAAGTCATAGCCATTGTTCGCGATATAGGCGCCTTTGAAGCGGTTGCGCAGCGAATGATAGTCGAACGGCACGATGTCGCGCGCGCCGCCAGTCGCACCTTCAACGACATGGATATAGACAAGCTTCTGCGCGTTGAGGTGATCGACGATGTAGTCGAACAACGGCTGCGGGTTGGAATCGGACAGGTCATTGGACGGCGTTACGGGCGAGATCCGGATGCCGGTACGTTCGGCACCGACTTCTGATATCACGGCCTTGGTTACTTCAAGCGTCAGCTTGGCGCGGTTCTCGATGGAGCCGCCATACGCATCGGTGCGCTTGTTGGCGCCATCACGGGCGAACTGATCCAGCAGATAGCCGTTGGCGCCATGGACCTCGACGCCGTCGAAACCGGCCGCGATCGCGTTGGCCGCGCCCTTCTTGAAACTGTCGATGATGCCTGGAATCTCCGAAAGTTCCAGCGCCCGAGGTTCGGAAACGTCCGCGAAGGTGCCGCCGACGAAGGTCTTGGTCTTGGCGAGGATCGCCGATGGCGCCACCGGTGCGCCGCCGTTCGGTTGCAGCGAGGTATGCGAGATGCGGCCGACATGCCAGAGCTGAAGGAAGATGTGGCCGCCTTGCGCGTGCACGCGCTCGGTGACCTTGCGCCATCCGGCGATTTGCTCCTTCGAATAAATGCCGGGGGTATCCTGATATCCTTGACCCTGCTGGGAGACCTGGGTGGCTTCAGTGATCAGCAATCCGGCGGAAGCGCGCTGGCCGTAATATTCAACCGCGAGCGGATTGGGCACGAGGCCCTCCAGGGCGCGATTGCGGGTCAGTGGCGCCATCGCAAAACGATTGGGAAGTGTGATCGGACCAAGCTTGAACGGTTCAAGTAGTTTGGACGTGCTCATTTTTATTGATCTCGGTGGGTTAAGGGGAGCAGGCGAGGACTTGGGAATAAAATTGTGCATTGCCGCGAGCCGGACAAGCCAGCCACGATCACGAAATCGCAAGCGAGTATAATTTGCCGAAAACAGGCCCGGGAAGATGGGTCCATCCTCTTCCCGGTGCCTGTTTTGGCAATTTTACTCCGTAGCGCGGCTTCCCCTCGCGTTGCCCCGAGACTCAGGCCACGCCCAGAAAATCGCGCTTGCCGATCTCGACGCCATTGTGACGAAGGATGCCGTGAGCGGTCACGGCATGGAAATAGAAATTCGGGAATGCAAAGCGGTTGAGGAATTCCTGGCCCTTCAGCGTCAGGGTTTTATCGGGACCGATCGGGAAGGTGACTTCGCGGCTGTCGCCGCCCTCGAATTGCGCGGGCGTGAACTTCTTGAGGTAGTCGATGGTCTTGGCGAGCCGCTGCCGTAGTTCTTCGAATGTCGTCTCGGTGTCGGGTGTTGACGGCACATCAACATGGGCTAGCCGGGCGCACCCCTTGCTGGAGAAGTCGCACGCCAGTTGAATTTGTTTCGACAGCGGCAGCATGTCCGGATAGAGCCGTGCGCCGAGCAGTACCTCGGGCTTGATATTCTTTGCGGCGCAGTGCGCTTCCGCCTTGGTGAGAATGCCGGAGAGGCTGCCGAGGATTTGCAGGAAGGCAGGAACGGAAGCGTCGTAGAAGGACATGTGATGCTCTTTCGTAGCGTGGATGGTTGCAGCCGAACGGCGCATGCCACAAATGGTAAGAGCTATGGAATAATACAACTCTGCTGGGATCAAAACCCGGCAGGAAATTATCTCGCCGGCTCGGCCGCCGCTGCGGCCGGCTGCGCGCGCGGGCCACGCATCCGCGCGAGCAATTCGGCCGTTGGCCAGGAGTCCGCCGGCAAGCCGAATTTGATCTGCATCGCCTTCACGGCCGTGCGGCTCTGTTGACCCATCACGCCATCCACCTTGCCGACATCGAAGCCCGCGCGCACCAGAAGCTGCTGCAACTCGCGCAGTTGATTGAACGGCAACTGCGCCACGGGCGCGGTCGGCCGCTGCATCGGCGGCGCGCCCGCAATTCTGGTGGCGAGATAGCCGGCGGTGGTCGAATAGATGAGCGAGTTATTCCATTCGGTGTAGGCAGCGAAATTCGCATAAGCGAGGAAGGCCGGCCCGCTGCGGCCCATCGGCAGCAGTACCGAGGCGGGCATGTCGTCATCCGGCAGCGGCCTGCCATCCGGATATTTGACGCCAAGCTCCGCCCATTTCGAACGCGGCAAACGGATCGTGAGGTCGGCCTGATCCCAGGGGAAATTGGCCGGAGCCGTTACGCGCACTTCCTGCAACCAGGGCTCGCCGCGTTTCCATTTCAGGCCGTTGGCGATGTAATTCGCGGTCGAGCCGATCACGTCCTCCGGACTGCTCAGGAGATTGCGGCGCCCGCCATAGTCCACCGCATAGTTGAAATAGTGCGTCGGCAGAAATTGCGTCTGGCCGAGTTCGCCGGCCCAGGAGCCGATCATTTCATCCGGCGTGAGATCGCCGCGATCGATGATCTTCAGCGCGGCGATGGTTTCGCCGGCGAAACGCTCCGAACGCCGGCAATCATAGGCCAGCGACACCAGCGAGCGCAGCGTCGGCAGCGTCCCCATGTTGGAGCCGAAGTCGCTTTCAAGTCCCCAGAACGCCGCGATCACCGCCGGCGGCACGCCATATTCCTTTTCGGCACGCGCGAACGCGGCCGCATAGGTTTTGATCCGGGCCTGACCCTGCTGCATCCGGTAGGGCGCTGCCATACGGCCGGAGAATTCGGTGAACACCTGGCCGAAGACGCGCTGGCCGCGGTCGCGATTGACGATGCCCTGGTCGTAGACGAGGTAGGGCGCGGCCTCACCGATCGCGCGCTGCGAAACGCCGGCAGTCAATGCTTGCTGCTTCAGATCCGCCAGGAAGCGATCGAAGTTCGCGCCGTTATGGCAACTGGCGGCGCGCGGAGCGGGCGCGGTTGCCGCGCGAGCCGGCGCGGGAAATCCCGGCGCGACGCCTTGAGCCCAGGCTGCGCTCCCGAGCATCGCAAGGCTGATGGTGACGAGTAGGGGTTTCGAAAATATCCGCATGGGTACCCGGTTGGAAGCTGTCTTTGACAGTCCTTCCAGTACCATTCTTTTGACGCTTCGTGCACACGGACAGTTTTATGCACACAGACAAAAGGGCTGCCGAGGCAGCCCTTTTGCGTCGTCAGATGAAAACGTGCGGTTGCGCGCTACCTCGAGCTACCTAGTAAGACCAGGCAGAGATTGACGAACCCGGGACGCAGTTAGGTCCGCAATAGCCACCACGTCCTGGCGGCGGTCCCAGCGTGAAACCCAGGGGACCAAGGCTGTGGCCGCCCCCATAGTAGGTCCCGGCATCCTGGCCTCCATAGACGCCAACGACACGATGGCCGTGACGCCAGTGATGACTGCCCGCGCCGCGATGGCCGGAAGCCATCGCTCCCGAGGTCATTGCGGTCGCGAGAATAAGCGCCGCCACACTTCCAAGAATCCGTATTTTCATCGGAATCTCCTTTCTCATTTCAATCGCTCACAACGACTGTGGTTCCGCTTCGGTTTCGATCGGCGGCAACGGATCGCCATGGATCATTGCCTCGAAGCCGCGCAGCCGCTGATAGATCGAGATCAGTTCGACAATGGTGCTCCAAGAGTTGATGAGATATTGGAATGATTGCCGTACCTGCGTGAACGCGTTCAGAATCTGGTTCAACGCACCGAGTGTAATTTTGCCGGCAACGATCGTCGGTACGAGCAAGATATACGGAAAGACGACGTCGATCTGCAAATAGACGATGCGGGCGATATTGAAATACAAGAAGTTCAAATAGAGCCGAAAGTAGTTGCGGCGAATATTGGCAAACAACATCGCCAGCGTCGGCGGGTCGGCGTGAGTGGAATCGTCCTCGCCAAGTACCAGTTCCTTGCGGTAGGCCGCTTCGACGCGCTGGTTGTGGAACTCGATGCCGGGTAGTCGGATGCCGACCAAGGCGAGTCCGCCGGTGCCGATAACCGACCAAACCACCGCGGCGATCACCAACGGATAGGAAATAACGCCGATCAGAGGCAATTCGGTGATATTGGCCGACAGCCGCAACAGCACGGGCAGGAAAGCAATCAGCGTCAGCACGGAGCTGATCAAGTTAACGCCGAGACCTTCTGTGGTCGTTGCAAACCGCATGGTGTCTTCCTGAACGCGTTGCGAAGCGCCCTCGATCGTGCGCAGCCTCGGCCAGTGAGATGCGTAGAAATCGTTCATCGCTGTCCGCCAGCGGAAGATGTAATGGCTGACGAAAAAGCGCGTCATCACACCGACGATGACCGCAACCAGCGCGATACCGCCGAATGTCGACAATTCGCTGTAGAATTCCCCGGCCGTTACTACTTTCGATTTTGAAAGGGCGGCCTGCAACAGATCGTAGAACGGTCCGTACCAGCTGTTGATGGCGACACTGACCTGGACCTGAAAATACGACGTGAACAGGATCAGTGCCGAACCAAGAATGGACCAGTTCGCCCACGGGTGTGGGGCGAGCATCATCCAGAAGCCGGCAAAGATCGCGGCACTGACCAGGAAATAGAGGTCGAACCACAACGACGGCGCCGACCAGAACAGCGCTACGCCCACCACTCCCGGTGTCGAGGCTTCAGTGAGACCGCTCACATAGCCATACCAAAGCGTCATCGATAGGGCTATCCAGATCACGGCTGACCAAAAGAACAGCTTGGGGCGAGGGAAAAACGAAACGAACATTTCGGGATATCCAATTTGGAGGGCCGGATGGCCGATAGTCCTGGACACCATAGCGGCTCGGGCGGATTAGCCAACCGACGGGACCGGTCGATTACGCCTTGACGCCGGGTGTGTCGCTCACAATTCGCGGGCGTTAGAAAAGACAAACGACGACATCCGCCGCGTGTTTTCGTCCAGAATGAGCGTGCGGGTGATCGGTGGTTCGGCGCGCTGGCTGCAATTCTCGCGTTCACACAGCCGGCAATTGACGCCGATCGGGGCGCCCTCGGCGGCCTCGAGATTAAGCCCGCTGGCATAGACGAGTTTCGGCGCATGCCGGATTTCGCACCCCAGTCCGATCGCAAAGCGCGGCTGCGGCTGCGCATGCGGTGCCGCCGGACGTCTCACCACCTGTGCGATCGAGAAGTAGCGTGTGCCGTCAGGCAATTCGATCACCTGGCTCAACAGGCGATCCGGCGTGTCGAAGGTGGAATGCACGTTCCATAGCGGGCAGGTGCCGCCGAACTTCGAAAACGGGAAGGTGCCGGAGGAAAACCGTTTGGAGACGTTGCCGGCGTTGTCGACCCGCAGCATGAAGAAAGGAACGCCGCGCGCATTGGGCCGCTGCAAGGTGGTCAGGCGATGGCACACCTGTTCGAAGCCGGCATTGAAGCGCTGCGACAGCACGTTGAGGTCGTAGCCGAGCGCTTCGGCTGCGGTCTGAAACGGCTGGTATGGCATCATCGCCGCAGCGGCGAAATAATTCGCAAGCGTGATCCGGTAGAGCCTTCGCGGCGCATCGTCCAGCGGGCCGGCGCGGCCGATGATGGTGTCGATCGTGCCGGTGCATTCGGTGAGCCCGATCTGAAAGGCGAGCTGAAATGCGCGGCCGGAGCCGTCGATCAGTTCCGAGATCAGTAGTTGCCGGCGATGGCGGTCGAAGCGGCGCAGCGTCTCGCGCATGACGTCGACCGGCATGATGCGGGTGAGGATCGAGTGCTTTTCGCGCAAGCGCGCCGAGAGCGCGGCAAACAATTCTTCTGCTGGAACATTCAGCTCGTCGCGCAGCGTTTCCGCTGCGGTCTCGAGTTCGGGAAAGTAGTTGCGGTTGGCCTCGATCAGATCGCGCACGCGCTCGATCGGGTTGGCCTCGAAGCGTGTGCCTTCGTCGCGATCGGCCATTTGGGCCGCGACCATGGTCTCGCCGCGGCGCGCCTCGGCATAGGCCGCGTACAGCCGTTGCAGCGCATGGGTGACGCCGGGGCAGAGCTCGGCGAGATCGCGCAATTCCTGTTTAGGCAGATCGATTTGCCGGAACAGCGGATCGGAAAAGATCTCGTTCAGTTCGGCGAAGAAGCGGTCTTCGTCGGCGGTCGCAAGGTCGCGCAGATCGAGATCGTAAGTCTCGGCCAGGCGGAGCAGGATCTGCGCCGTCACCGGGCGCTGATTGCGTTCGATCAGGTTGATGTAGCTCGGCGAGATGCCGAGACCTTCGGCGATCTGGGTCTGCGACAGCCCAAGCTGCTGACGGATGCGCCGGAAGCGGGGCCCGACAAACAGCTTTTTTCCGGAATCGGCGGGCATCGCGTCGTCCTAATGCTTGGTCCTAGTGTGAGCCCGGTTCCG
>Ga0210387_10003283_pt1 | contig 12451 bp, 8 predicted proteins | sample IncBWC7OmetaG_FD_160108 | JGI IMG/M metagenome (GOLD analysis project Ga0210387, IMG submission 160108) | Forest soil microbial communities from Barre Woods Harvard Forest LTER site, Petersham, Massachusetts, United States - Inc-BW-C-7-O ... | reverse complement strand
GGCGCTGTCTATCCGGCGGGCTCGCCCAGCCAGACGCCGGGGACGGTCATCGATGCGAAGGGCCGCACCCTGCTGCCCGGATTCATCGACATGCACGCGCACGTCTCGCCCGGCGATTATCTCCTCAATCTCGCATCCGGCGTCACGACCGTGCGGGATATGGGCAACGACAACGCAACCTTGGCGCAGGCGATCGGCCGCCTGGATCGCCACGAGTCCATCGGTCCCCATGTCGTTCCCGCCGGCTTCATTGAAGGTAAGAGTCCGTTCAATGCAAGCGGCGGCATCTTGGTCGACAGCCTCGACGCGGCGAAGCACGCTGTGGATTTCTATGCGCAGCGCGGCTATCCGCAAATCAAAATCTACAACTCTTTCAAGCCTGAATGGGTCAAGGAGACTGCCGCGTATGCACATCAGCGCGGACTGCGTGTGAGCGGCCATATCCCTGCGTTCATGAAGGCGGAAGACGCGGTCAAGGACGGCTACGATGAGATTCAGCACATCAATCAGGTGTTGCTGAATTTCTATGTCAAACCCGATACCGATACTCGTTCGCTGCAGCGCTTTACCCTGATTGCAGAAAACGCCAATTCACTGGACCTCGATGCGCAGCCCTTCCAAGACTTGATCAAGCTGTTCGTTGCGCACAAGACCGTGCTTGATCCGACGCTCACGGCATTCGAAGCGCAGTTCACCCAGATGCCCGGCGAACTCAATCCATCGCTCGCCGCGGCGGCGGATCATCTGCCGATCAATTTGCGCCGCAGTCTCTACAAGAGCGAAAGCGAAATCACGAAGGAGATGGCGCCTCGATGGCGTGCGTCCTACGCCAAGATGCTCGCCGCGGTGGCGCGTTTTCACCGCGCCGGAATCCAAATCGTTTCGGGGACCGACGATGTGGCGGGATTCACGTTTCAACGGGAACTGGAGTTGTACGTCAAGGCAGGCATCCCGGCGAACGAGGTACTACGAATCGCAACATGGAACGGCGCGACCTATGCGCGGGTACTCGCCGATCGGGGATCCATTGAGCGCGGCAAACGCGCCGACCTGATACTTATCGACGGCGATCCGACCCGCGACATATCCGCGGTGCGCAAGGTGGCTTTGGTACTGCAGGACGGAGACGCCTATTACCCTGCGGAACTCTACGGGGAATTGGGCGTGAAGCCCTTTGCGCCCGCGTTGAAGCCCGAGTAGGTTAAAAAGCGCGGCCGAGCCTTTCATTTTGGTCTCCCGGGGGCGGGGCCATTGCAGCCCCGGCCGCGCTCTGCTAACAATGCGCTGAACACCGCATCTGCAGTTCGACATAACAAAGAGCACCTTCTTGAAGGTCGCCTAAAAAACGGGAGAAAAACATGGATGTTCGAGTGTTGGCCGTAATGGCAACGGCCTTGTTGGGCCTTTCTATTAGTGCGTCCGCTGCCATCAATGACTGGACGGCAATCGGTCCGAGCGGCGGCGGCGTGAACAAAATTGTCTACAGCCAGGATGGCCATACGGCGTTTATGGCCGCAGTCGGCGGCTACTACCGCTCTCAAGACAGCGGCGTTTCGTGGCACCTTATCAAATCGGATTTCCTGAACGCGCCTGTGGATGTGGCGATAGACCCGTCTGATCCAACACGAATCTATGTCGTCGCGCAGAACGTCCCGTGCTTGTACGTGAGCACCGATGGCGGCGCGACACTCGCCGCGAACGCGGCGTTGCCGAGCACCGTTACCCAGGCTCACCAAATTGCAGTCGGCAAGGACGCGACGACACTCTATTTAAGCAATGACGGGCGGATTTTTTACAGTGCAGACCGTGGGCAGACGTGGCTGGAGCGCACCGCTTTATCTGCGGATCCGACGACAAGCGTACTGAAATTGATGATTGATCCAACCGATGCAAAAACTCTGTATGCCGCCATCGCCACCGCTTCAACGGGTAATGAGGGGATTTTCGCAACTCACGATGGCGCCGTAACCTGGCAGCAACTGACCTCGGGCACGGAATCTGCGAGCTTGACCATGGACCTCGCGATCAATCCGACCAATCCGGCGCAGATTTGGTCCGCGCAATATGACGGGATTTGGGCAAGTGCGGATCGTGGCGTCCATTGGAGCAACGTCTTTACTGGAGCCATGTTTGGCATCGCGATCGATCCGAACAACCCGGCGATCCTCTATGCGGGAACAGCATTCGGCAAGGTCTATAGATCGGCGAACGCGGGGGTGAGCTGGGTCGATGTGAGCGGCAACATTTCGGCGGGCCAAAATCTTCACCTGGCGGTTAACCCTGCTGTATCCACGCAGTTGCTCGCGGGCGGCATCGCCGGCGTGTCAGGTTCCAGCACATCGGGTACCACCTGGGCTAGCCAGCAAGCAGGGTTCACCGCCACCAGCGTTACGGGTTTTTCAGCGGATTCCGGCGCCGATCGTATCTACATAGACGTGCGCAGCAATGGGGTGTTCTACACCGCCCAAGGCGCCCCGATCGCGCTGCCTGTCAACAATGCGGCTCTGCTCGCTTTATCGACTATCCCCACAATCGATGTGACTTCGATTTTGGCTCAACCGGGCCGCCTGTTCGCATCGCTGAATAACGGACTCACATCCTCGGCGGACGGTGGGACGACATGGGCTCCCGAAGTGCAAGTGTTGCCGCCGACGGGAACCCAACAAGTATTTTTGATGACGAATGCTCCCGGCGCGCCGCAAAGTATTTTGGCGGCGTCAAGCCGGCCTATTTTCAAGTCCGCGGACCGCGGTGTTACTTGGTCGCAGGTTGTGGCCGGAGTGCCCGTCAACAGCAGCGCGGCGAATCTTCTTTTCGCAGCATCCAATCCGGCTATTGCTTACGCCGCCTTTTACAATGGTGTCGCCGGACCCGCAGCTTACCTGGGCGTGTACAAATCAACTGATTCCGGAAGTAGTTGGGCGCCCGTCAATACGAATCTTGCCGCCAGCCCCATACTTCTGCTTGCCGTGGACCCGACCAACGCCAACACCGTATACGGAGCCGGGGCCTCGAGCTTGCTCAAAAGCGTGGATGGCGGCGTCACGTGGTCCGTCTTGACGTGGGACAGCACGGGGTCGAGCGGTACACCCAACGTGCTCACCGTCGATCCTTTGCATCCCAACATTCTATATGCGGCGGCTACCCAACGCGTCGGGCGATCAGTCGACGGCGGAACATCCTGGGAAACCCTGGGCGGTGCCAGCACGCACTTTGGAGTCAACGCTTTGATTGCGGATCCGAAACGGCCCGAGAATCTGTTGGCAGGAACCGCCGCGGCAAGCGTGCAGCAAATCACGATTGCGCCGGACCTGGCGCTCGCCGTGAGCGCACCCGCAAGTCCGCTTGCCATCGGCGCCGTGGCGACCTACACCTATACGGCGACGAACCTGGGGCCATTCGATGCCACCGGCGTCAAGGTTGCCGTTCAACTGCCAGCCACGGCGCAAAGCATTACCGCGTCGGCGACAGGCGGTACCTGCGCGGTCTCCGGTATGGCTGCGACCTGCACCTTTCCGATCTTGCGAAAGGCTGCGAATAGCACGCTGACGGTAACGGCCGTCGCGCCCAGCGCGGGGCCGTTCCAGGTCACGGCCGCCGTTCTTGGCGACCAACCTGATTCTGACCCAACTGACAATGCGGTCAGTTCGCCCGCAACGGTCACGACAATTTCCGATATGTCCGTGACCGTGGCGGGTAGCGCGACAGCGCATGTTGGCGATGCCGTCAGCTACACGCTGGTCGCGACCAATGTGGGGCCGAATGTTGCTCCAGCTGCGCAATTGACGATTCAACTGACCGCTGGCTTGAACTCAGCGACGGTCAGTTCCGCGGACGCGACCTGCACCGGCGGCGCCTCGGGACAAGTGACGTGCAACCTCAGCGATCTTGCCGTCGCGAAAGCGGTGAGTGTGACAGTCAATGCGACCGCCGCTGCGGCGGGCACGCAAACCTTGACGGCATCGGTGGCCAGCAGCGCAACCGACTCGGTGAGCGCAAACAATTCGGCCACCGCAACCACGAACGTCAGCGCCGTTCCGCCTCCGGCCAGCGGACACGGCGGAGGCGGGGCGTTGTCCCTGTATGAAGCGCTGCTGCTGCTTTTGCTGGTCGGGGGAAGGCTCAGAGCGTTCCCGTCCCGCCTGGCGGCCGCCCCTAACACCTAGGTTATCGGTGGTCAAATGACCCTCGGCGGGGTGGTTGCGGCCGCGATTTAACCGAAACAGGTGTGAATTGGCGCACATGCCGTCAATTTATTAGGTAAACACGGCCGTTTTATGCGGATCGGTCTTCAGTCTTATGGTCATTAACGGGGTAGGCTGCGGGGGCAAATGGACCCTAACCTGCACTCATGACACAACAGCGGCTCGATCCAATAGAGGATGACTCGGACTCACTGGAGCCGGACGACCTGTTTCACTCAATTAAGTCGAAGCTCGCCCAGCGCGAAAGGCGCGGCGACGCGGACGGTATTACCGTCGACCTGTTTCCCGTCGCCGGAACTCCGGTCCCCAAGCTCGACACGGCCGTGCTGCCCGAACCCGCGCGTACGGAATTAGGCGTCGGCGAAGTTCTGTGCGGCCGCTACGTTATTGAAAGCCAATTGGCCAGCGGCGGCATGGGTACGGTTTACAAGGCGCTCGATCGATCGCGGAGCGAACACACCCAAGCGGATGCCTATGTAGCCATCAAGGTGCTGCATGAGAAAGCGCGATCGCGATCCGACGTACTGGCCAAGTTGCGCCGCGAGTTCTATTGCGCGCAGGCGCTTTCACACCGCAGCGTCGTCAAAGTGTACGAACTGGATTTGCATCAATTTCCTTTTTTCACCATGGAATTGATCGACGGCGAAAACCTGCCGAGCTTGATGCAGAAATTTCATCCGTTGCCGTTGCCGCGCTCATACGCGTGCGCGGTCATCCGCGAGGTCGGCGAAGGTCTCGCACATGCGCACGATCGGCGCGTGATCCACGGCGACATCAAGCCGCAAAACGTCATGGTCACGAATTCAGGAGAAGTGCGCATTCTCGATTTCGGCACATCGGGCGAAACAGCCACGCTGACGCCGGCGTACGCATCGTGCGAATTGCTGGAAGGGCGAGAGGCTGATCCGCGCGATGATCTATTCGCATTCGCCTGCCTATCCTACGAGTTGCTGGCGGGTGAGCATCCGTTTCAGCATAGACGCTCAACCGAGGCGCGCAAGTTGAAAATGACGCCATCCCGTCCGCCAGGTCTCTCGGGGCGGCAATGGAGGACACTCATGCGCGGTCTCGCCTGGGATCGTGCCGATCGTCCGGCCTCACTGCGTGATTGGTTGGCGGACTTGGATCTAGGGCGCGATTCTTTGGGGCCGATTCCGCAGCGTGAAAATTCCAAAGGGCCGCTCCTGAACCGAAGCGGCGTTGCTTCCGCCCTGATTGCTCTGCTCGCACTGGCTATTGTCTGCGGGGTCACCTGGGCCGTTCTCAGCCGCCCCAAGCCGGCTCCCACCGTCGCGGATGTTGCCGTTTCTGACGTGGACGCCGCGCCGCCCATCATGGCCGATACTGGACCGGGAGACGCCGACACCGACGACGCGCCGCCGCCGGCCGCGGCAACGCCGTTGCCAAAGACCGACCTCAAGATTCGTAACGCCGCCGCTCATCCGATCGACAAGACCGAGAGGATCGGAATGTTGGCGACTTCCTATTCGTTTCGAGGCGGCGAGAAATTCGCTGAGATCCGCGTGCATCGCTCGACCGGATCCAAGGGCGCGACGAGTTTCGAATGGTGGACCGAGCCTGCCTCCGCGCTCGCGGGCACCGATTTTGCGCCGCAGGCGCCGGCGACAGTTTTCTTCCCCGCGGGCGTGCGCACGGTAAGTCTGTTCGTCAAGCTCCTGCCGAATACAGCACGAAAACGAACTGCGCTATTCTACGTCGTCCTCGGTAACACCAGCAGCGGCAGTACATTGAACAGCGCATCCAAAGCATCCGTATCGCTTCATCCATGACGTCAAAGTCGCCCCGTTACGGGGCGGCACGTGCGATCTCGAAACTCGGATTAGGCTCGCGCACACAAGGGGCGCAATGGGTCAAAGAAGGGCGAGTACGCGTCAACGGCCGCGTCGTGACCGATCCTGAATTCCCGGTGAGCCAAGGCCGTGATCGCCTTACGGTCGAGGGAGTGGAGAGCTCGCGGCCGCGGCTGGTCATCATGCTGAACAAGCCTCGAGGCTTGGTGACGACAACCCGGGATGAGCAGGGCCGCGATACTGTTTACCGTTGTTTCGCGGAGGCCAATCTGCCATGGCTCGCGCCGGTGGGAAGACTCGATAAAGCCAGCGAGGGTCTTTTGTTATTCAGCAACGATCCCGTTTGGGCGGCTCTTGTGACGCACCCTGTGACAGGACCGGACAAAACCTACCATGTGCAGATAGACCGAGTGCCGGACTCGGCACTGATCGAGAATCTGCATCGTGGCGCGACCGTTGATTGCGAACGGCTGCATGCCAAAGCGATTCGTTGCCTGCGAATGGGTCAAAAAAACAGCTGGCTCGAGATTACCCTCGATGAAGGGCGAAACCGACAGATACGCCGCCTGCTGAGCGCCTTCGACATTGCGGTGTTGCGCTTGGTGCGAGTCTGCATCGGCGATCTGCAATTGGGTCAACTTCCCAAAGGCGGATGGCGCGCTGTGACGGAGCAAGAAATCGAATCCTTGGGTGCGGCGGCGCACGCAACATCGGTTACCGCCGCAACGCGCTGATTGCCGCCTACTTGCCGCCGCTGCCTGGTGCCGCGATGGCTGTTGCTGTCGCCGGCGGCGGAGGCGAGGGGGGCGCTGCCGGGTCGGCGGGCAATTCGGCCTCGAGACCCACTGTGGCGATGACTCCATCGGCCTTTTGCAGTACTTCGCGGGCGTAGTCCCAATGAATCGCGACGGTCGTATTGCCGACCGCCGCTCGCAAAAGGTCGGAAAATTGGTCGATGTTAGGTTCAAAGCTTTGGCCCTGCGCATCGACGGGCGGATGCGCCTCGAGCAGCAGTTCGCCGTCGATCCATGCGACCTTCACCGGCTGATTGATGAGGCGCACCGGAGTACCGACCGGAATCAGCGGGAACAGCGCAGACACATCGTCTGGGTACATGCGAATGCAACCGTGCGTGACCGCAAGACCAACGGCGATCGGATTGTTTGTGCCGTGAATGAGGTAGGTGCCGTTCCCGGCTGCCAGGCGCATCGCATAGGCGCCGAGGGGATTGTCAGGTCCCGGCCCCACCTTGGCCGGCAGCGGATCGCCGGCTTCAGCATGTTCCTTGCGCACGGATTCGGGGGGGTACCACGTCGGATCCTTTTGCTTTTGAATCACATGCGTCACCCCGAGCGGCGTGCGCCAATCCATCTTGCCGATACTGACCGGGTAGGTGATGACCTCGATCGGGCCGCCGCGTTTGGGCTTCGGATAGTAGTAAAGCCGGTGTTCGGGCAGATTGACGACGATTCCCTCATGCGGGCCCGGCGGAAGGATATGACGCCCCGGAACCACCAGCACTTTACCGGCCCCCGGTAGCCAGGGATCGACGCCGGGATTGACGCGGATCAGTTCCTCTGAACCGAGGCTGTACGCTCGCGCCAGATCATAAAGCGTGTCTTCATAAACCGTGATGATGGTCTGATCCTCACCGACCACGGTGTCATCGGCTTTGGGCAGGGTATAAGTCGTCGCGTTTGCACAGGGAATGGCAGCGAGCAAGGCGAGGACGAGCAGGCTTTGGCGCACCAGACTGCGCCTGCGACCAGAGGGATCAGCATCTAACTTCAAAGTTTCCACCGTATAAGCCTAGCACGGGCGAGTTTGACTCACGGTATCCTCGCACAAGGGGCTGTTTTGGAGCCGATCATGGTCAAATCAAGAGGACTATTTGTCCTTGGCCGGCCCTTTTCTCTTCGCCACTGCCTGCCGCAACACAAATTCGATTTGCGCATTCACACTGCGTAAATCGTCCGACGCCCACTTCTCGATCTCTTTCCACAGATCAGGAGAAATCCTGAGCAAAAAGGGTTTGCGCTGTTCCGAGGACACGTCAGGTGTAGAGCGTGCCGGTATTGATCACTGGCGATGCATCTGAATTTCCGCACAGTACGACCAACAGATTGCTGACCATGGCGGCCTTGCGCTCGTCGTCGAGCTTTACGACGTTCTTTTGATCCAACTCGTCCAGCGCCATGTGGACCATGCTGACCGCATTTTGCACGATGATCTTGCGCGCCGCGATGATCGCCTCTGCTTGCTGCCGTCGCAGCATGACCGGCGCGATTTCCGGTGCATACGCGAGATGCGTGAGGCGCGCTTCCTCGACGATGACACCGGCCTTCAGCAATCGAACCTGCAATTCTTCTTTCAGCGCCAGCGCCACTTCATCTGCGCCGCCGCGCAAGGTAATTTCGTGCTCCTCGCCCTGGTCGTATGCGTAACGGCTGGCGATGCTGCGAATGGCCGACTCGCTCTGTATTTCGACGTAGCTCGTATAGTCCTCCACGTCGAACACGGCTTGAGCGGTATTTTCGAAGCGCCACACCACCACCGCCGCGATCTCGACCGGATTGCCGCGTTTGTCGTTCACCTTGATGGCGTCGCTGCTGAAATTGTGAGCGCGCAGAGATAATTTGGTGGAAAGCCATTGCAGGCCCAGACCGCCGCCGGCGCGGCGATGGCCGAGGCGATTTCGCTGATCACCCTCGCTCGCTCGGGAATCCTTTTGTGCATTTATTCCGCGGCTGCGTGAGTAGAACGGGTTGGCCCAGTGAAATCCGCTGCTGCGCACGGTGCCCTTGTAGGCGCCGAACAATATGAGCACGCGCGCCTGATTCGGCTGCAGCGTGAAATACCCACCGACCATGATGATCCCGAGCAGTGCGCACAAGCCGCCGATCAGCCGCATGGCGCCGCCCTCGCCGGCGTACAAGTTGATCAGGTATGCCCCGCCGACGAGCAACGCAACGTTTACGAGCAACATTCCCCAGCCACTCATAGTGTTGGCGATGCGTTCCGATGCAACGGGCTGGGTAGTTTGAGCAGGCATGATTCGCTCCGGATGCTGATATTAGAGTGATATCATAATGAAATCTAAGAGACGCTGTCAATTGGCGCTCGTCTTAGTGGCGTTTCCGCGGCGAATTGCCGGGAAAACGTGTAATGTCGCCGGTCATCAATATGTTAAAAAATGATCGGAGCAAACGATGGGATCAGCTTTGAATGTTCTGCGTCTGTCCATCGCGGCGACGTGCTTGTTGCCGGCCGCCTTTTCATCAGCGCAGGCCCAGGCGGCGCTCAAGCCCTATGTAAGTGAGGATTCCCCCGTCATGGTGCTCATGCACGCGCGGGTGATCGACGGAACCGGCGCCGCACCCGCCGAGGACCAGCGCATCGACATCGAGGGCGGCAAGATCACGCGGGTGCAAAGCGCAAAGCTGCGAAATGCCTTTCCGCCCAATGCGAAGATTTTGGATCTGAGCGGCAGGACCGTCATTCCCGGTCTGGTCGGCATGCACGAACATCTGTTTTATACGGGTCCCGAACGCGGCAAGGATGGATTGCCATTTTGGATCGAGATGATCGACAGCGGACCTCGCCTGTATCTGGCCAGCGGCGTAACCACCGCGCGGACCGCCGGCAGCATGGAGCCGTACACCGATCTTTCGTTGAAAAAAATTATCGATGGTGGCGAGAAACCCGGTCCCAAGCTTCGCATCACAGGTCCCTACATAGGCGATCTCTTGGGCATTGCGCCGCAACTGCATACCCTCAGCAGTCCCGAAGACGCCGGCCGCACCGTCGACTATTGGGCGGCGGAGGGCGTCACCTCATTCAAGGCCTACATGGGCATCAAGCCCGAGGAGTTGAAGGTCGCGGTTGAACACGCGCATGCCAAGGGATTGAAAATCACCGGACACCTCTGCGCCGTGGGCTTCAGAGAAGCCGCCGCCCTGGGGATAGACAACCTCGAGCACGGCATCGTCGTGGATACGGAATTTTTGCCTACCAAGAAGCCCGGCATTTGCCCGGCGAAAGACGCGGCGGAAGATTTCGCAAAGAATGTCGACATCGAATCGGCGCCGGTGCAGGCGATGATTCGCGATCTCGTCGCTCATCACGTCGCCGTGACTTCAACGCTGGCGGTGTTCGAGATCACCGTGCCGAATCGGCCGGCGATGAAAAAAATGCAGCGAACCCAGGAGGCGCTCAGCCCGCAAGGCTGGTCGACCTACCTGCGGATTCGCGGCGGCATTGCGGAGGAAAATAATCCGCTGAGCGTTGTTTCTCTCAAAAAGGAAATGCAATTCGAGCGCGACTTCGTGAAAGCCGGCGGATTACTGATGGCCGGGTGTGATCCCACGTCATTCGGCGGTGTCTTACCCGGCTATGGCGATCAGCGCGGACTGGAGCTCTTGGTCGAAGCGGGATTCACTCCCGTCGAAGCCATTCATATCGCCACGCAGAACGGCGCCCTCTACTTGGGCGAGAGTGATCAAATCGGCTCGATTGCGGCCGGCAAGGCGGCCGACCTAGTGGTCATCGCAGGCAATCCTGCGCAAAACATCGAGGACATCGAAAATGTTCAACTCGTATTCAAGGACGGCATTGGCTTCGATCCCACGAAATTGACCCAGTCCGTGCAGGGCCTGGTAGGTCAGCGGTAGTGTCGGCGGCTTCGGTCTCTCGTGTCCAACGCGATTGAGCCGCTGCTGGCCGCCGACGAGCCGCCGGCCTTCCAGGAATTCCGGATGGAGGGCCGATCGGATTTCGTCGTTGTCGCGGATCACGCCAGCGCACGCATTCCGCGGCGCTTGGCGAATCTGGGACTGCCCCACTCAGAGTTGAGACGGCACATCGCCTGGGACATAGGCGCGCTGGGTGTGGCGCGGCGCGTGGCAGAGGCCCTGGACGCGCCGCTGGTGGCGCAGAACTATTCCCGGCTGGTGATCGATTGCAACCGGGATCCCAAAGTGGAGACGTCAATCCCCCGCATCAGCGAGCTGCGCGAGATTCCCGGCAATATCGGCCTGAGCACGGCGGAAATTGCCGCTCGGCGCGCGGAAATCTTCGATCCCTATCATCGGCGCGTTCGCGAGTTGCTCAACGCCAGGCAGGCGATCGGGCAGCGCACGATATTGGTGGCACAGCACACCATGACGGATGTCTACAAGAGCGATCGACGGCGGATGCATGCTGCGGTGCTCTACAACCGCGATCGACGCTTCGCCGGTGCCGTGCTCGAGATGTTGCGGCGGGAGCAGCACTTGATCATCGCCGATAACCAACCCTACTTCGTCAGCGATGAGACCGACTACACCATCCCTCACCATGCGGAGGCGCGTTTGTTGCCGCACGTTGAACTTGAAATCCGCCAGGACCTCGTCGCCGACGAGGCGGGTCAGGCCGAGTGGGGAGAGCGCATCGCTCGTGTCCTAAAAGACGCGCAGCGCGCCTTCCAAATCAGCTAAACGGGCGTGCGGCTGAAGCCTATTCCCGCTGTCTGACACGGATTTGCGCCGCTCGCCCGCTGCCACGCACAGCCTCACGCGCCATGATGGGAGCCTCATAAACGACGCAGAGAGATGTTATGACAGTCAGCACGCGATGCAGCAATCTGGTCACGATTGCCGCCGCAATCACAACGGCGCTTTGTGGATTGGAGGCGCAGGCATCAACACCCAATGAGCCAATCCCAGCTTCCTCTGATCTCGTTTCTCAGCAGCCGGCGACTGCGCAAAAGCACGCCCCACGAAGGCTGTCAGCGAACATAAAGGCGCCGGTCGATCGGTCCGGCAAAAAACGCGTCGGCAAGGCATCGTTTTACGCGCCTATGTTCGCCGGCCGAAAAATGGCCGACGGCACCAAGATGGATCCGCAAGACGACAACGCGGCGAGCAGGACGCTGCCGCTTGGGACCACCGCCAAGGTGACCAATCTTGAGACGGGCAAGAGTGCATTCGTCACCATTCAAGATCGCGGCCCCTACGTCGACGGCCGGATCGTCGATCTTTCGCCATCGACTGCGCGGGAAATCGGCATCAGCCACCGGCAAGGCGTGGCCCGCGTGGAAGTGGCTCCCATTGCCGTACCGTTGCCGAACGGCGGCGTGAAACTGGGAGCCGCCGGGCAGGCCATTTTGGCGCGAAACGATCGTGCGTCGCGGCCATTCCCGCCAGTGGGCTGGTAGGAACTGCGCGCGGCTAGGATGGCGCCATGGGCATTGCCAGGACAGCGAATGCCGCATGCGATAGCACGAACAGCGGCAGGACCAGCATGTAAGGCCGGTAGTTGAGATGATTGCGCCGGTCGAACAGAATTAGCGCGATCAGAACCACATCGAGGAGTGCATTCGACGCCAGACCCGACGCGTATCGGGGAACCTCAAACCAATACCCCAGGACTCGAGCGATGCCAGCCGGCGCCACAATG
>Ga0210387_10003281_pt1 | contig 12457 bp, 14 predicted proteins | sample IncBWC7OmetaG_FD_160108 | JGI IMG/M metagenome (GOLD analysis project Ga0210387, IMG submission 160108) | Forest soil microbial communities from Barre Woods Harvard Forest LTER site, Petersham, Massachusetts, United States - Inc-BW-C-7-O ... | reverse complement strand
CGACTTTCGAATCACGGTGAGAGTCTGTTCAATTGGCTCACGCGCTCGACCGAGGCAAATGGATTAAGTGCACCATCGAATGGCAATAACGGTAACACTGCACCTAATTGGTTCGTTGCGCTTGACGAGAGAGGGTTAAGTGCACTGTCACCGTAATTCGGGGCCAAGCGTAATAAGTACGCTGTGACCGCAATCGCGGTCTCACGAATGCGTCTTGTTCTTACGTTTGGGTAGAGGTAGCAGCGGTGTGCACTTTCCAGGCGCGTATCGCCTGAAGGCGCGAGCAAGCTCTTCCTGAGCGTATCGCTTCTGATCGTCCGTTGGCTTTCTGTCGATAACGGCCTTCCCGTCGATTAGCCCTGGCCAGCCGGAAGCCGCGTTCAGGACGATGATGCTGATATCCGGGCGACCGTGCGCTATCGTATCAAGAACGTCTTTCCATTTCGGCCAGCGTTCATGACGGCCAACTTTCTGGCCAAGCTCTTTGTAGTAGGTGACGTGGCCGCGTTCGATGACCTTCTTCAGCTCATCTCTCGCCGGCTCGATCGTACAGAGATAGTCATCACTAGTGGTCGCCATTGCTTCCCCTTTCGATGAACACGAAATTGCGGTGGCGGCGCACTCAATGGCGACCTCTCCTACGGCGCCACGGCTATCTATGCTCCGCCCTCTTCGAGACGACTTGGGGAACGATAGGGAATTACGCGACTCTGGTATAGACCAGAGATGGCTAAAGAACCGAAGCACCACTACGTCCCAATTTTCTATTTAGAGCAGTGGGCCCAGCCCAAGAGTGGGCAGCTCGTTGAGTATTGTCGGAGGCATGAGAACCGCGTTGTGCCCAGACCGACACACCCTGCTGGCACTGGATATGTCAGGGGCCTTTATAAGTTGCCCGACGCACCGCCCGGCCAAGAGTACATCATCGAAACCGAGCTAATGAAATCGATAGACAACTGGGCGGCCAAAGCGCTGCAACAAATGATGCAGGACGGCCGGCAGCCGGGAAAGCTGGACTCGAAGCCAGCGCTCGGTTGGTGCCAGTTCTTATATTCGTTGATCGTTCGTAGCCCCGAACACATAGCGCGAATGAAAGACCAGTTAGCGACGGCCAATCCGGCGGAAGTGATCGAGAACATACGCGAGTCATACCCGCGCATTCGAGGCACGAGCGACCCACCAACTTTTGACGAATACAAGGCGGCCTTTCTCAAAAAGCCGATTGAAGTGCCAGCCGTGCGCGTGCTGCCGGAGCTGGTTAGGAGCCCGCGCGTCGTGAGTGTGCTTGCCTCGTTTAAATGGCAGACGATGAGAATAAGCGCGGCGAAGTATCCACTCCTCACCTCCGATCGACCGATCATCATGTCCAACGGACTCACTCAGCAGGACGCCCACATCGTCCTGCCGATCTCTCCGTATCGGCTGTTCATAGCAACGAGAACCGAGGAGACATTTCAATACTTCCGCGAGATGAACGAGAAAGACGTGGCGCTTGCGGTAAATAATCAAGTCTGCCAGCAAGCTCAAAAATTCGTTTTCGGAGCGGATGCCAGCCAGGTTCGGTTTGTCGCCAATCGTCTCGGTAAGCGAGTTTGGTCAAGTCCCATCGGCTGACCGCGGAAGGTTAGGCGCACTTACGAAGCTGGGTCGAGCGAAAGAAACGACGGACCAGCGCCGCGAGAGCCGGCGCTCCTCCCCCTACACCGGATCAAACGCCCGGATCGGCGGCAGATTCCCGTTGAACCGCTCCACCTGCACCGTCGTGATCTGCCCCGTGCAGCCCTGTGCGAACGACGACGTGCCGACGTCGCGCGTCAGCACGTTCGGATTGCCATGGACGCAGAGCGGCGCGTCCTCCTCGGGGTCCATCGGATCGTACCAGGCGCCGGTGGGGAGCTGGACGATGCCGGGGGCGATGGCGTCGGTGACGTGCACGGCGGCGAGGCAGGCGCCTCTGATGTTGAAGAGGCGGATGATGTCGCCGTCGGCGATGCCGCGCGGCCTGGCGTCGCGCGGGTTCATCCGCGCGACTTCGCGGCCGCGATGCTTTGCATCGAGCGAGTGCCCGCCGAAGTCGAGCTGGCTGTGCAGGCGCGTGGTCGGCTGGTTGGCGATGAGGAAGAACGGCGAGCCTTGATCCGGGACATCCGTCTTCTTGAGCCAGACCGGGTGGCCCGGACAATCGGCATCGCCATGGCCTGCGATCTTCTGCGAGAAGATCTCGATGCGGCCGCTAGGTGTCGGTAGCGGATGCGCGGTGGGGTCATCGCGGAAGCGTCGCAGCCGGCCGCCATCGTCGAGATGTTGCGGCACGGTCAGGCTGCCGGCCTGCCAGAACTCCTCGAAATCAGGCGCGGCAACGCCTTGGGCAGCCATCGAAGCGCGGGCCGGCTCGTAGAGATGGGCCAGCCATTCGCGCGTGGTGCGGCCTTCGGTGAAGGGCTCGCGCGCGCCCAGGCGGTCGGCGAGATCGGCGAAAATGTCAAAATCGTCGCGCGCGAGGCCGAACGGCTCGGCGATGCGGTGCATGGCGACCATCAGCGGATCGTTGGTGGAATAGCCGATGTCTTCTCGTTCAAGAGTCATGGTCGCGGGCAGCACGATGTCGGCATGCCGGGCCGTGGCGGTCCAGGCGAGCTCGTGCACCACCAGCGTGTCGAGCCGGGCGAACGCCTTGCGCAGGCGGTTGAGATCCTGGTGATGGTGGAAGGGATTGCCGCCGGCCCAATAGACGAGACGGATGTCCGGATAAATTCGCGTCTCGCCATTGTAGCGATAGGTGTGGCCTGGATGTAGCAGCATGTCGGCGATGCGCGCCACCGGAATGAAATCGGCGACGCCGTTCTTGCCCTGCCCGAGCGTCGGGCCCGGCACCGCATTGACGCGGCGGCCGTAATAGCCGATCGCGCCGAGCGAATAGGCGTAACCGCCGCCAGGAAGACCGATCTGGCCGAGGGCTGCCGCCAGCACGAGAGCCATCCACACCGGCTGCTCGCCATGCTCGGCGCGTTGCAGCGAATGGGAGACGGTGATGAGCGACCGCTTCCCGGCGAGGCGGCGCGCGAGCTTGCGGATGGTGTCGGCATCGATGCCGCAGATCGCTGCGGCCCAGTCCGCGTCCTTGGGCTTCCCGTCCACTTCGCCGGTGAGATAGCGCAGGAAGACCGGCCAGCCCTCGGTGTAGCGATCGAGAAAAGCCTGATCGTGCAGGCCTTCGCTGACCAGCGTGTGGACGATGCCGAGCATCAGCGCGGTATCGGTGCCGGGACGCGCCGTCATCCACTCCGCGCCGGCCTCCACCGGCAGATCGTCACGCAGCGGACTGACCAGGATGAACGCGCAGCCGCGCTTGTGCGCCGCTGCCATGGCGCCGCGCTCGACATGCCTGGAGATCGAGCCGCCGGCCACCATGGAGTTCTTCAGCGCCATGCCGCCGAATGCGAGCACGATCTCCGTCTCTGCCGCGATCTGCTCCCAGGTGACGTTGCGCTTGGTGATATCCTCATAGCCGGCGAGAATCTGCGGCAGCAGCACCGAGGACGCGCCCGAAGAATAGCTGTTCACCGAACGCACATAGCCGCCCATGGCGATGTTGAGAAAACGATGCACCTGGCTTTGCGCGTGATGGAAGCGGCCGGCGCTCGACCAGCCATAGGAGCCGCCGAACACCGCGCCCGGCCCGCGCGTATCACGGATGCGCGCTAGTTCCCCGCCGAGCAGATCGAGCGCCTTCTCCCAGCTGACGGAAATGTACTCATCGCGGCCGCGGCGACCGTCGGGACCGGGGCCGCGCTCGAGCCAGCCGCGGCGGATCGCGGGTTGGGCGATGCGGGCCTGGTGGCGCAACGCGCCGGGGAAGTTATCGATGATGCGGTTCGGATCGGGATCGCCCGCATATGGCCTGACTTCGAGACCGGCCTCGCCGAGACGCGCCGAGAACACGCCCCAATGCGAGGTGTGCGGCTTGAAACCATCCGACAAATCCAGGGCGGGGTCGGGGTAACCGATCGTATCGCTCATTCGTGTCCTTCGTGGCGGGCGGCCGGAATTGACATCGGCGCATACACGAACCCGTGATCGTCCCCCACAGCACCAGCGTCAAGGTCCGCAGATAAGCAATTTGATCGCGACAGGGTTGCTCTGAAGTGCCTTGGTCCCGGGCCACCCGGCACCAGCTAAGCGGAACCATTTCACGACGTAGGCAGAAAGCTCGCTCGGATGTCAGCCGCAATTCAAGGTCAGGTTTTGGCGCGCCAAAACGCGGGAGTTTGGGTGCTGGCCTTCGGCCTCCTCCTGGTCCTCGCTCTCGTTTCGCCCGCCTCGGCCGAGCCGCCATCCGAGATGGGAGGCTCCGTCTTGTTCGGCATGGAAACCGAGCCTCTTGCGGGCGCTGCGGTCTCGGAGAAATGGAATCACGCGAAAGCCGAGATCGCCCGCGAGCTTGACATCGTGGCCCGGTGCCATCGAAACGGTGCATGCCCGACGGACGCGCGAAAGCTGATCGATCTGAGCGCGGCAGGCGCCGGCCGAAACAGCCGTGCCAAGATCGGCCTCATTAACCGCGCCGTGGATCGGGCGATCAGCCCCGTCAGCGATGACGTGCAGTGGGGCGTGCCGGACCGTTGGAGCGCGCCGTTCGAGACGCTTCGGTCCAGCCGCGGCGACTGCGAGGATTACGCGATCGTCAAATATCTCGCGCTGCAGGAGGCAGGCATTCCCAGGGACGATTTGAAGATCGTGATCCTGAAGAACGCATTCCCGCGCGAAGATCACGCGGTGGTGGCGGTTCGCGTCGACGATCAGTGGCTCATTCTCGACAACCGCACGCTGACGCTGGTGCGCGATGTGGACCTTATGCGAGCGACGCCGGAGTTCGTGCTCGATCAGGCCGGCGTCCGGCGCTTTGTCTGGAGAGGCCGCGGCGTGGCGCGGTCGGGCTGAGGCCAGAGGTGCCGTCATCGCGGGTCGCGAGCGGCACGTTTTAAACAGACGCTGAATTGTCGCTTTAAACTTTGTAGGTGGTGCAATCCACGTCTCGATCGCATTCCATGGTGGAACGTTCGATCGAGCATGGAGCTTCGCATGGCCGCCACCGACATCCCGACAGGCGTTGAACGCCGGGAGAAGCGATCCAGCCTGGGAATGAGCCTTCAGGACGTGATCGCGACCAATGCTTCGGCCAGCTTGAATCGCCTGGCCGGATTCAAGGTCACGGCGGCGGAAAACGGGGCTGCCGAAATCGTCATGTCGTGGAACGACGACCTCACCCAATACGCCGGTCATCTGCATGCGGGAATGATTGCGGCTCTATTGGATACCGCATGCGGCTTCGCTGCCGCCACCCTGGCCGGCAACGTCACCGCCACGCATTTTTCGATGAACTGTTTGAAGCCCGCCGTCGGCCGGCGGCTTATCGCGAAGGGCACGACCGTTCGAGCCGGACGCAGACAGATATTTGCAAGGGCCGAGCTCTTTGCCGAGAACGATCAAGGCGAGAGATCACTGGTCGCAACCGGCGAGACGTTGATGGTCCCGATCGATGGTTGAGGCAGCGGCCACCGAGCCGACTAAAGCGCGATGAGATCAGGTTGAATCGTCATCGCGCTTTAGGTTTTTGATTGAGCATGATCTTTTCGGAAAACCGCGGCACACTTTTCCGGATCATGCTCTAGGACGATGGCCTCGCGCTGAGCGTCTTGAGGTCGCCCCGCACGGGCATGCCGTCCTGGGCGCCGGGCTTGAGGCATTTCAGCGCGGCAGCTTCGCAGCCGACTTCCAATGCTTTTTCGAGCGGCGCGTTCTCGCTGACGAGGCAGGCGAAGGCGCCGGCAAAGGTGTCGCCGGCCCCGGTCGTGTCGACCGGGGTGATCTCCGGCGCCGGGGCATGGGAGCGGGTGCCATCGGCAGCGACGGCAAAAGCCCCCTGCGCGCCGGCGGTCACGACGCAGGTCAATTGGCCGGCCTCCGCCAGCAGAGACGCAGCGGCTTCAAAGCCGGGCGGCGAAAGCCCGAGCGCGAAGGCCGCATCCTGCGCCTCATGCTCGTTGGCGATGAGAACGTCCGTCGCCTCCAACAGGTCGCGGATCATGTCATCCGTCATCTTCTCCGGCACCGGCGCCAGATTCCAGATGACGCGGCCGGATGCAGCCCTGGTCCGGCGCGCCACCGCCAGCGATTGCGCGAACGGCACCTCCATCTGCAGCAGCAGGACCGTGTCGGCGTTCAAGTGCTGTGCGGTTATGTCGGCGGCGCTGGCTGCGCGGTTGGCGCCGCTCGCAACCGTGATCGCGTTCTCGCCGGAGCCGTCGACCGTGATGAAGGCGCAACCGGTTGGCTCACCGGCGCGAACGATCAGGTGGGTATCAACGCCATTGGCCGCGAGATTACGGATCGCTTCATCGCCGAACCCGTCCTTGCCGACCCGCCCTGCCATCGCGACCTTGCCAGGACCTGCTATACGCGCGGCGGCGACCGCCTGGTTGGCGCCCTTGCCACCGCAATGGGTTTCATAGGACGGCGCGAGCACGGTGCGGCCGGGACCGGGAATGACCGCCACCCGCGTGACCAGATCGATATTGAGCGAGCCGAAGACCAGGATCATGCCTTGATTGATAGCAGATTCTGGGATGACAGCAGATTCTGGAGATAGCAGGCTGGCGAGCCATTTGCCCGCAACGGCCGGCGATAACGCGCCAACGCGGAACTAACACGGCGACGCCGGCCGCACGCAGACAACACTCCGGCGCTCGCACGCCGGTACGCAAACAAGCAATGACTGCTGGGTCCCCTAAACCCGCCTGAAGGCTAGTTTTGGCTGGTAACAGTCGGATGACGATTTGCCGACGAAGCGCAGAGATTCGCGATCAAAGATGTTGCAGGCGATCGGGGTAATGCGGGTTTCGCCCGGCCGCGCGCTAATGGCGGCCGACTGTGTCCTTACCTGTCTTCTGGCCCTCGCGAGGTTTCTCTCTCTGGAGATACGCGTTGGGTGGAGGCGGCAGGTTCATCACCGAAGCCGCGTGATCGTCGGCGCCGATTGCGACAAACAAGCACGCCGCCACCACCGCCAGCAGCAATCCGGAAACCATAAGTGCGAGGAAGAAGCGCTCCATCCCTGTGAACGTATCCGGCGCCGATCCCGTTCCGGCTTCACTTCAAGATTTGGCGTCAAGATTTGCGAGGTCGGGAAAGGTACAAAAGTGCACAGAGGTAACGAGTGCAGTCGTCTGCACGTCATGCTGCGCGCCTCGCGACATCTTGCCTTAGGAACACCGAGGCCCCGGCCCGATTGGTCTCTCATCAAACAAGGAGAGAAACATGGGAATTTTCAACAAGGACATCCGCTCGCTGGACGATCTGTTCCTGCACCAATTGCAGGACATCTATTACGCCGAGCAGCAGATCACCAAGGCGCTGCCCAAGATGATCGACAAGGCGACGAACCGCGACCTCGCGGCCGGCTTCAAGACTCACCTCGAGGAGACGTACAAGCAGATCGAACGGCTCGACAAGGTTTTCGAGAAGCTCGGCAAGAAGCCGAGCGCCACGCCATGCGCGGCGATGGACGGCATCATCAAGGAAGCCGATGAGGTCGCAGGCGAGGTCGAGGACAAGGCCGTCCTCGACGCGGCTCTGGTTGCGAGCGCGCAGGCTGTCGAGCATTACGAGATGTGCCGCTATGGCACGCTGATCGCCTGGGCCACGCAGCTCGGCCATGAGGACGTGGTGCGCTTCCTCACCACCAACCTCAACGAGGAAACGGCAACCAACACCAAGCTCAACACGCTCGCCATGCGCAAGGGCGTGAACGCCAAGGCTGCCAGCGCAGCGTAAGTGCTGCCAGCGCAGGGTGAGTCGTCTTCCACGCAAAGTAAAAAGGCCTCCGGTTTTGCCGGAGGCCTTTTTCTCTGCATTGGATCTCGCATTATTTCGGCGGCTGCAGGCCGGGCGAGTTGAGCCATTCGGTCAGATGCGAAGCGGTGTCGGCCCGTCTTGCCCGCAGCAGCAATTGCTCGCGCTCCGGGCAGGGTGGGAGTTCGTTGGCCCGTTCGCGATCGGCTTCGGCCTGAATGCGAAGCCGCTCTTCCAGAGGGACCGTCTGTTTGAATCGTCGTCGTTGCATGACGCGCTCCCTTTTATTCGATCTGGGCGGGAGCGCTACTGGCGCTCTCATCAACTGGCAACTGCCCGAAAACATCGTACGCCGGCAGCGTACGCCTCCCGACGAAACGACGCGACAACAAATATCAAGTTTATTGTCGCACCTCGATGGAACGTCTGCGAACCCCTTATTTTAAAGCCTTTTCGGCGTTTTGAGCGACTTACTCAATTTCTTCATAAGTAGCGCAAATAGAGTGCGACATGGTGCAAGCGAAAACCGCTTCACGAGCTCTCACGCCGCGCTTCACGCGCGCGCGAGCAGCACGCGCCGCTTGGCGTCGCGCAAAGGCCGCGCATAGCGGATGCGTAATCTCGTCGATGGGCCGCGTCTTTCCTTCAAGCGCTCCTCGATCGTCGGCAGGTGCGCGATGCCGCCGAGATGCGTCCACTCGCGCACCAGCGTGCTCATCTGCACGCGCATTGCCATCAGCCGCTGGGCGGAGGCTGTGCAATCCCGGTCGTGATTGACGAGGTTGCGAATCTCGTCCTCGGCGCGCAGCATTTCCACGCGCAACGCGTTCATCTCTTTGCGAATTCTGTTCAGCCGGTTGTCCATCCAAGCCTCCTCAAGCGGGGACATCCACATAAGAACAAAACAAGAACATAAGGTCAAGCGAAATTGCAAGACGGGATTCTGCTTGGGTTAGCGAAATCTAAACACGACCGCTCGATTGCCCCGCTTTTCGCGGGGCGAACCTTAAAATTTTAGCTGTATTTCTTTTGGCCATTCAAACCAAACGAGCGGGGGCTCACATGGAGAGTCTGGCAATTTTCGGAATTATGGGATTTGCATTCGCGGCGACGACGAGCGGCGTATTGGTGTACGATCACCAGAGCGACGTGTTGACGAATGTTGAAGGCCGTGAACAATCGCGCGCGGTTTCCGCGACATTGGTTTTCGCGCGCGCGATCGCCGAGGCCATGGTCGAGCATCTGAACTGGAAGACGCGCGACGCGGTGTACCTGGCGTCGCTGGCGTAAGCCTCATGTAGCCCGCATGAGCGCAGCGACATGCGGGTCGCTGCGTGATTTCGCTTCGCTCATCCGGGCTACGCTTTCTTCGCGCGGAGAAATTCTACCCGATCGCGACCCCGCCGCCGATGGTGCGGTTCAGCACCTGCGTCGTCCGCTCGATCCTCTCCGCCGCTGCGTTCAGCGCGTTGGCCACCGCCGTCTGCGTCTGCCGCGCTCGGTCAATTGCCGCGGTGCGGACGCCGCGGAGATTTTCAAGCTCCTGCTCGAGGTTGCGGAGGCGGGCGCCGGCATCGAGCAGCTCGTCGCAGACGGTGAGCGCAGCCATCACGGTCAAGCGCTGGTCACCGATCTCGCCGAACTTGCCGCGGAGCTGCTCGACGCGGGACTCCAGGCTCTCGGCGAGCTTCAGCAGCCGCACCTCCTGCCCCTCCTCGCAGGCCATGCGGTATTGCCGGCCGTTGATGGTGACGTTGATGTGGCTCATTCCTCATCATCCTCCGCTTCGCCGTCATCGTCTTCCATGAGCGCGGCGGCGAGCTCGCTGTGTTCGTCGTCCTCCGGATGCGCCTCGGCCAGCTTGGCGCGGCCCTCGCCGGCGAGTACGTCACGGATGGTGCCGATCGCAGAATCGAGCTTCTCGGCGATCTCGCGATTGGTGCGTTCGAGCTTGCGCGATTTGACCAGCGAGGTGTCGAGCTCGTCCGCTAGCCGCGAGCGGTCGGCGCCGAGCGCCTGGATCCGCGTCGCAAGCTCATCCTCGTCGCGGTCGGCCTCGCGGCGCCGCTCCACCGCGCTCTCCAGCGCATCAAGCGCCGACATCAGCCGCCGTGTCGCGGCATCGATATCGGCCGCGGGCGGCTCCACAAAACCGGGATGATTAGGACGGTCGTTCATGCGGCTCTAGGTTTTGCCTTCCAGGCCCGTAGGTCTGCCTTGCAGGCCCGCGTGCGGCGCGGCAAAAGCCACGGTCCGGCAAGCCTTTAGAGTGAGAAGCTTACGTGGGCGGAAGGGCCAGTGCAACGCCGGCGCCAAGCTATGCACTGCAAAGCAACTTTTGGGGGCCCAAAGGCGTTGGACTCGCCAAAATCAGGTGCTAAGCACCCTTTAACGCCGCAAGCGCCCTGTTCCTCGCCCGCGTTGCGCACGCAACCAAACACCTCAATTCGGACGGATTTCAGTCATGACGCAGGTCGATCACACCCGTATGGCCAACGCGATTCGCGGGCTCGCGATGGATGCCGTGGAGAAGGCCAATTCCGGCCATCCCGGCCTGCCGATGGGCGCGGCCGATATGGCCACCGTGCTGTTCACGCAATTCCTGAAATTCGATGCCGCCGATCCGGCCTGGCCAGACCGCGACCGCTTCGTGCTCTCGGCCGGCCACGGCTCGATGCTGCTCTATGCGCTGCTCTATCTCACCGGCAACAAGGACATGACGCTGGATCAGATCAAGCGCTTCCGCCAGGTGGATTCACTTACTCCGGGCCATCCGGAGAATTTCCGCACCAAGGGTATCGAGACCACGACCGGCCCGCTCGGCCAGGGCATCGCCACCGCGGTCGGCATGGCGCTGGCGGAGAAGATGCTTTCCGCCGAGTTCGGCAAGAAGATCGTCGAGCACCACACCTATGTGCTCTGCTCGGACGGCGACCTGATGGAAGGCATCTCGCAGGAGGCGATCGCGCTCGCCGGCGTCTGGAAGCTCAACAAGATGATCGTGCTCTACGACGACAACGGCATCTCGATCGACGGACCGACCTCGATCTCGGATACGGTCGACCAGGTCAAACGCTTCAAGTCGGCCGGCTGGGCCGCGGAGCTGATCGACGGTCAGGACCAGAAGGCGATCGCGGCCGCAATCGCGCGCGCGCAAAAATCCAACAAGCCCTCGATGATCGCCTGCAAGACCACGATCGGCTATGGCGCCCCGCATAAGGCCGGCACCAACAAGGTGCACGGCGAGGCGCTTGGCGCCGAGGAGCTGAAGGGCGCCAAGGAGAAACTCGGCATCTCGCTCGAGCCGTTCTCAGTGCCCGACGACGTGCTCAAGGCCTGGCGTGAGGCCGGTAGCCGTGGCGCCGCCGCGCGAAAAGAATGGGACGCGCGTTTTGCCGAACTCGGCCCGCGCAAGCGCGCCGAATTCGAGCGCAGGCTGCGGCATGAGCGGCCCGCTTCGCTCGCCAAGGCATTTCGCGACTACAAGAAGAAGCTCCTGGAGAGCCCGCTCAACGTCGCCACGCGCAAATCCTCGCAAGCTGCGATCGATGTGATCGCGGAGGCGATGCCGATGGAATTCGTCGCGGGCACGGCCGACCTTATGGGCTCCAACAACAACAACGCGAAGACGTCGACCGCCTTCGGCGCCAAGACGCCGAAGGGCCGCTACATCCATTACGGCATCCGCGAGCACGGCATGTGCGCGGCGCTGAACGGCATCTTCCTGCATGGCGGTTTCGCGCCGAACGGCGCGACATTCCTCGTCTTCACCGACTATGCGCGCCCCGCGATGCGGCTCGCCGCGCTGATGGGCACCGGCGTCACCTATGTGATGACGCATGACTCGATCGGCCTTGGCGAGGACGGCCCGACCCACCAGCCGGTGGAACATCTCTCTGCGCTCCGCGCCATCCCGAACATGCGGGTGTTCCGCCCCTGCGACGCCGTCGAGGTCGCCGAGTGCTGGGAACTGGCGCTGAACCGCACCACGGGCCCGACCGTGCTGGCGTTGACCCGCCAGAACCTGCCGCAGCTCCGCACCTCGGCGCCCGCCGATATGCCTTGCGCCCAGGGTGCCTACGAATTGGTCGCCGCCAGCGGTGACGCAAAAGTGTCATTGTTCGCCTCGGGCTCCGAGGTCCAGATCGCGGTGGCCGCCCAGAAGCAGCTTGCCGAGCGCGGCATCGCGTCGCGGGTTGTTTCGGTGCCCGCCCTGGAGCTGCTGCTGGAGCTGCCGGAAGCCAAGCAGAAGGCCATCGTCGGCAATGCCCCGGTCAAGGTCGCGATCGAGGCGGCGGTGCGCTGGGGCTGGGATGCCGTGATCGGCCATGACGGCATTTTCATCGGCATGCACGGCTTTGGCGAAAGCGGTAAAGCCGCGGACCTTTTCAAGCATTTCCGCATTACTGCCGAGGCCGCGGTTGACGCAGTTCTGAAGCGCCTGGGCTAACGGTTGAGTTAGCCCTCAAAAAGGGCTACGAAACTGTCATCTTTTCCGTCCTCGTCCGGCAGAACCGGGCGAAACCGCCGTCAGCCTCTCCACAGGGCCCGCGCCCTTCGGGGACGGCGCAGGCTATTAGAGGAGAAACAGAATGGCAGTCCGGGT
>Ga0210387_10003277_pt1 | contig 12463 bp, 10 predicted proteins | sample IncBWC7OmetaG_FD_160108 | JGI IMG/M metagenome (GOLD analysis project Ga0210387, IMG submission 160108) | Forest soil microbial communities from Barre Woods Harvard Forest LTER site, Petersham, Massachusetts, United States - Inc-BW-C-7-O ... | reverse complement strand
GGTGAACGCCGTGGTCCGAAACAATGCGGCTATCGACCAGCTTAAAGTAATAGAGGGGCATGCACAGCAGACAGCAAAGCTAGTGCCAAGAACGGCTGGCTGGCGCTGTAAGAGAACGGAACCACCCTGCGCGCTGCTTAGGCCAATCGCTGCTCAAACTTCGGGACCGATGGTTAGTGTTTAAGCGCGGAAAGCATTCGCCGCGGCTATACAATGGGCGGCTGGGCTGTGCCGGAGCGCCGAGATGACAATTGGACTCACGACCCTTGCAGTTCTGACGATCATTGCGATCAACGAAATCCGCCGGACGCAACGCCAAACGTTCAAAGGCAAGAAAGGGGATTAGCGCCGTCGGTGAAGCCGCAGCGAACAAGGTCGTCGAGATCGCCAATAACTGTCGCGCCCGTCCAGGACGGACGCATCTACATCGAGAAGATCAACGCGGCTGCAGGATTAGCCCTCATGCAGCGGCCCATTCTCTACGGAATTAGACTGCGAGCAAATCAAAATGAGCCGCGGGGTTCACGTTTTCGCGCAAAGCGGAATTGGAAGAAGGTACCGCCTCGCCAAGGGGAAGTATCGGCGTTGCACTGATGTCCCGATCGGCAAACCAGCAAAGAGCAAATATCGCCGGCGGGATTCGCGGCCGCCATCGCACGCGCCCGCTTTGGCTTCATGCCATCGCCTCATCAAAGTTTGGTTTAAGGAACCGAAATGACAAAGGGGTTCCCTTGGACACCTGCGGAGGATGACAAGCTCAAATCGATGGCGATCGCAGGCCATAGCGCTTGTGAGATAGCCGACGCACTTCATCGATCTGCTTCAGCTATCTACGTCTGAGCGCAAAGATTTGGCTTTTCCCCTGCCCCATTTTGCCGACTAGACCGCAACGCTACCTGTCCGGTTCCCGGTTGGCGATCGCCGACCCACAAGGTATTGCCAGTACCGGGGGCTCAAGCCTTTGTGATTGAATCGCGCCGGAGCGAAGTGGCGCGCGGGTCAGCGGCAGTAGACGTCGCGCAGGCGAAAGGCCCTCTTCACAATTTGCGCGAACGTGCGGTGAGCGGCGTGAACGTCCGACAACCGAAGCTCTTCGTCGTCCGTCGCACGCGCTCCCCTTTGAAAGCTTTGTCGTGCACATCTGCAACCATCCATAAGAGAGAGAGACACCACCCGCAACGCGCCCGAGAGCCATAACCAAGAGCCATGCCGCGGGGAGCTGTCAGCCATCACCATAGAGCCGTCATGGCGCGCGCCTTGCCCCTCGACTCTGCCTGGATTGTCATGTGGAATATTGCAGCGAACATGCACATGGCGGGGTGATCCAATGGCGGATGCTTCTGTTCTGGCCGCGCCGAGCGCGCATCTGGTGGACAACTCCCGCAAGGCGACCTGGGCCGCCGCGATCGGTAACCTCCTTGAGTGGTACGATTTCGGCGTCTATGCCTATCTTGCCGGGCTGATCGCGACAAAATTCTTCCCGAACAGTGATCCAACCGCCTCGCTGCTCGCCGCCTTCGCGGCCTATGGCGTCGGCTTCCTGGCGCGGCCGCTTGGCGGCATCGTGATCGGCCGCCTCGGCGACACCAAAGGCCGCAAGACAGCGCTGGTGCTCACCATCTTCCTAATGGCGTGCGGCACGGTCGGGCTTGGCCTGTTGCCGTCCTATGAGGCGATCGGCGTCTGGGCGCCGATCCTGCTGGTCTGCTTGCGTGTTGTGCAGGGGTTCGCGGCCGGCGGCGAATGGGGCACCTCGACCGCCTTCATGGTGGAATGGGCGCCGCAAGACCGCCGTGGCTTGTTCGGCAGTTTCCAGCAGGTCTCGACCGCCGGCGGCTCGTTGCTCGGCTCAGCCGTCGCCGCCATCATGACTTCATCGCTGAGTCAGGCGGCGATGCTCGACTGGGGTTGGCGCGTGCCGTTCCTGCTCGGCGTACTTTTGCTCTTCGTCGGCGCCTATCTGCGTCAGAACGTCGACGAGACGCCGTCCTATGAAGCAAGCCGTCAGGTCGCCGCCGATCAGCCTGTTGTCGCCGGCTTGCCGCTCGGGGCTCTCGCGTTCGGCTTCACCATCTTCTGGACCGTCGCTTATTACACGCTGCTAGCTTGGATGCCGAGCTTCACCCAGCGCTTTGCCGGGCTCACGCCCTCGCAGGCGCTGTGGTCCAACACGATTGGCCTGATCGCCATGGTAATCGCGGTTCCGATCTGGGGCGCGCTGTCGGACAGGGTCGGCCGTAGGCCGCTCCTGATGGCAAGCGCGATCAGTATCGGGCTGCTCTCTTATCCGTTGTTCTCGCTGATGACCAACGGCACCGGGCTCGCGCTGGTAATGCCGCTCCAGATCATGCTCGGCATCCTGCTCGCACTCTATTCGGGCGCGGGACCCGCGGCGATCTCGGAAATCTTCCCGACGCATCTACGCTCCACCTGGATGTCGAGCGGCTACGCGCTCTCGGTCGGCATCTTCGGCGGGTTTGCACCGTTCATCGCGACCTGGCTCATCCAGATCACGGGATCGCCGGTGTCGCCGACCTATCTCTACCTGTTGCCTTCGGCGGTGATCTCGCTTGCCGTGATCTGGAGCCTGAAGGAAACCGCTGGAACAAAACTCAGATGAGAACCTGAAAAGCCAACCATGCTCATTCGGTTCGATGGACGCACCGCGATTGTGGCGGGAGCCGCGCGCGGCATCGGTCAGACTATCGTGCGATCGCTGGCCAATGACGGCGCGCGCGTCGTCGCTTGTGACCTGCTGGTCGAAGACCTCGCCGCCATCGCGGGTCGCGTCGATGGCGGCGGCGAGATCATCGCGGTCAGGGTCGACGTCACCGATGAGGTCTCCATTGCCGAGGTCGTGCGCACAGCCGGCGGCGCCGATATCCTGGTCTATGTCGCGGGCGGCGTGCGCGGCCAAAAACCCCGGCCGCTGGAAGAAGTGAGCGCGGACGATTTCGACGCCATCGTCGATACCAATCTCAAGGGCGCGTTCCTGTTCATCAAGGCTGTCGCGCCAGCGATGAAAACTAAAGGCAGCGGCCGCATAGTCACCATCTCGAGCCGCGCCGGCCTTGCCACCAGCCTCACCGGCATCCAGAGCTATCCCGCTGCCAAGCATGGACAAATCGGTCTGGTCAAACAGCTTGCCCAGGAGCTTGGGCCGTTTGGCATCACCGTGAACACTGTTGCGCCCGGCTTCATGGCAACCAGCCCCGATTACGAGAGGCAGTGGAACAACTGGCCTACCGCGTTCCGCGACAATTTCGTCAACACAATTGCGATGCGGCGTATGGGCGCGCCGCAAGACATCGCCAATGCGGTGACGTTTCTCGCCTCCGACCACGCCTCGTGGATCACGGGGCAGACCATCCCCGTCACCGGCGGCCCGCTGTAACAAATCATTCGGGAGGACCATCATGAACGAGACGTCGAAGCTCGAACCCTGGCAATGGCCGGAAAAGCACTGGCGCGGTCTGGTCAATCAGGTGCGCGCCGGAAGGACCTATCGGCCCAAGACCTGGAAGGATGGCGCGCGATGCGCATTCGCGTTGTCGTTCGATTCCGACCACGATACCAACGAGCTGCGCGACGGCGGCAAATCGATCGGGCGCATGGCGTGGGGACAGTACGGCAATCGTGTCGGCATCCCGAGCATTTTAAATCTGCTTGCGAAACACTCGGTGCCGGCGACCTTCTATGTTCCTGCCGTGTGTGCGCTGCTCTACCCCGACGAACAGCGCCGCGTCATCGCCGAAGGGCACGAGATCGGAATCCATTCCTGGATCCACGAGCTGAACTCGGTGCTCCCCTATGAGGCCGAAAAAGACCTGATGACGCGTGCGGCCGACGTGCTGGAGAAGACGACCAAGGTGCGGCCGGTCGGCGCGCGCACGGCGTCGTGGGATTTCTCCCCCTATACGCTGCGCATCACCAAGGAGATGGGCCTACTATACGATTCCTCGCTGATGGCCGACGTCGATTGCTACGAGCTGCTGCTGGACGGCGAGCCGACCGGCGTCATCGAATTTCCGGTGGAATGGATCCGCGACGATGCGGTCTATTTCATGATGCACCGGTTCCAGAGCCTGCGTCCCTATACGCCGCCGTCGGATGTGTTCGATGTGTTCCGGCGCGAGTTTGAGGCGGCCTATGAGGAAGGCGGAGTCTTCCAGCTCACCTGCCATCCGCACATGATCGGCTACCGCTCGCGGCTGTGGATCATCGAGGAGCTCATTCGCCTGGCCAAGGCGAAGGGCGACGTCTGGTGCGCTACCCACGCCGACGTGGTCCGTTACGCGCGCGACCACGCCGCGTGAGGCCGCTACATGACAAAGATAGCCCTCGTCACCGGCGGCGCGCGCGGCATCGGCCGCGCCTGTGCGCTGGCGCTTGCCGATTCCGGCTTCGACATCGCCCTCGTCGATCTCCTGGAGAAGGAGATGGCGGCAACCGCGCGCGATATCGAGGCGCGGGGCAGGCGCTCGCTGACCTTCCAGGCCGATGTCAGCGATTTCGCCCGCGCGCATGCGATCGTCGAACAGATCAACGCGAAATGGGGACAGCTCGACGTGCTCCTGAACGACGCAGGCGCGCCGAACCCGAAGCCGATCCTCGAGATCACCGAAGCCGAGTTCGACCGCACGATCGCGGTCAATCTCAAGAGCTGCTTCAACTTCATTCATGCGGCCGCCCCGATTATGATGAAGCAGGACTCTGGAGGGCGGATCATCTCAATTTCCTCCATCAACGCGCTCTCGGGCGGCGTGACCAGCGCCGTCAGTAAGCATGCCTATGCGGCAGCCAAGGCCGGAATCCTCGGCCTCACGCGCTCGCTCGCCAAGGAGCTCGGACCCAAAGTGTCTGTCAATGCGATCTGCCCGGGCATCATCGCCACCGACCTCTTGGGCGGCTTGCTCGGTGATCGGGGCGCAGAATTGACCGCAGGCATTGCCATGGGACGGGTCGGCAAGCCCGAGGACGTCGCCAGCATCGTGCGCTATCTGGCCGTCGAGACCCATATGTTCATGACGGGCCAGCATTTCGTGGTCGATGGATTTCAATGGAGCTGCTGAGCAGAGCTGCGCCTCGACTGACTAGCGCGTGATCCGGAAAAGTGTGCAGCGGCTTTCCGTTTTGTCGAAGTATGAGGACATCGCCTTGCCGAAATTACTGCAGGATAAGGCTGGACCTGAATTTTTTCCCGGGGTCGGACACACCGGTTGTAAAAATCGATCCCGAGTATCGCGATCTCCCTGCCGCCCCCGAAGGCGCAAAATATCAACGAACTTCTGTTTTGCTGCCGAGACCTTGGCTCGAACTCGGTGAAATTAGTCCCGTATGTTGCTACGCTGATCTTGGCAACGTTCACTGGAACCGTGGGATACCGTCGCATCCACCGCTCCACACCGCATCGTGATAGGTCACAGCGAAGCAACGCACCGAATCCAGAGCGCGAGGCAGGCCATGGTGAAACCGTTTCCGTCGAAGACCCACATCGGCAGCCACATGCTGCATCCCGAAACGCTGATGCTGAACTACGGCTACGATCCACAACTGTCGGAAGGGGCCGTCAAACCACCGGTCTTTCTGACCTCAACCTTCGTCTTCAGGACCGCCGAAGACGGGCAGGACTTCTTCGATTTCGTCGCGGGTCGGCGCGAGCCTCCCGAGGGGATGGGTGCGGGCCTGGTTTATTCGCGGTTCAACCATCCGAACAGCGAGATCGTCGAGGACAGGCTTTCTGTCTATGAGCGCACCGAGAAGTGCGCGCTGTTCTCGTCCGGGATGGCGGCGATTGCGACTACCATCCTTGCGTTCGTCCGTCCTGGCGACGTCATTCTGCACTCTCAACCGCTCTATGGCGGGACAGAAACTCTGTTTGCAAAGACACTTGCGGGCCTCTCCATCGGTGCTGTGGGCTTTGCCGACGGCATCGACGAAGCCGCAGTCACGCTGGCGGCGGCGGACGCCATGCGCAAAGGCCGGGTTAGCATGATTTTCGTCGAAACCCCGGCAAATCCCACCAACGGCCTGGTTGATATCGCGATGGTCCGCCGTATCGCGGAGACAATCGGCCAGACCCAAGGGTACACGCCAATCATCGCCTGCGACAATACGCTGCTCGGGCCGGTATTTCAGCGGCCGATCGAACACGGCGCGGATCTTTCGTTGTACTCGCTGACCAAATATGTCGGCGGTCATTCCGATCTGATCGCGGGCGCTGCGCTCGGGTCAAAAGCCCTCATGAAAGACGTCAAGGCATTACGAGGCGCCATCGGCACCCAACTGGATCCCCATTCCTGCTGGATGATCAGCCGGTCGCTCGAAACGCTGAGCATCCGCATGGAAAAGGCTGACAGAAACGCACGGCTCGTGGCGGATTACCTCCGCGACCATGCCAAGGTGGCGAAGGTCCACTACCTTGCTCACCACGAAGGGTCCTCCCCGGCCGGCCGCCTGTTCGCGAGGCAATGCACCGGCGCGGGCTCCACATTCTCGTTCGACGTTGTCGGCGGCCAAGCCGCCGCATTCAAATTCCTGAACGCGCTGCAAATCTTCAAGCTGGCGGTGAGCCTGGGCGGCACCGAGTCGCTTGCCAGCCTGCCCGCAAGTATGACCCACTCCGGCGTTCCAGCTGACATTCGTCAAAAAATAGGCGTTCTCGACTCCACGATCCGGCTGTCGATTGGCATTGAACACCCGTCCGATCTAATCGCGGACATCGCGCAGGCTTTGAACGAGGCATAGCTGCAGTCATTTGCCCGAGAGCAGCGCAAGAACCGGCAACGGCATTTGACAGCGGACGTGTCGGTCCGCTTTGCGCCGCAAGTGGCCATCTCATAACCACACACCTACGAATCGAGCAGAGCTGAGGTCGCAGCCCCTCGAAACATCGGTCCGACTGCGACCCTGAAGTGTGTCCAGCGGTCACGTTGGCCGTCTTGAGATTTTCTTTGATCTCCCGGTGCAGCGACCCAAACGCAGTGAATATCATCTAAGAAATCGATTTTCTTATCGCGCACAGTGTTGCCACCGCGTTTTGTTGACGGTCGTTACGCCAAGGCGACCGCCTGGTCTAGTCACAACATTTGCCGGACGATTTCGCGGGCATCCCGATACGGCACATGCACGAGGAGACGATCGGCACGTCGGTCAACGCCATGGCGGCTTCCAGCCTAGGTCTGAGCGTCTCTAGTTCTTGAAGTTCGTGGCGAACCTCCAAACATTCGGCCAGACCGTGAAGAGCCCAAACATTGCTGGGGTGTCGCGCACATCGTTGAATCCGATCGGTCAGGCCCAGATCGTCGCGATAGATCTCCTCCGCCTCGGCGAACTGCCCCTGCTCTGCCAGGAGCGCTGCAAGTGCATGTCGAGGAGGATGCATCCACGCCCACGGCTCGACATACTCCAGATTGTCGTCTCGTTCGACGGCCTCGCGCAGATCGGCAAACGCAGGTTCGTAATTGCCCTTGTGATACGCCAATTCACCGTCCAGCATCTTTTCGCCTACTGCAAGGATGCTGTGAGCGCTATTGTTGAACACTTTTCTCTCGGGGGGGATACGATACAAGCTCTCGCCGAACAGAGCCCGTTCCCTGTCAGCCGCGTCGAAATTCCTGAGCGTGGCGTGGGCAACGCCCCTCGCATAATGGCACATCGCCGTCGTGACCGGATACAGCGCGGGATCCCGGGGCAGCGGCCCATCGATGAGTTCCTGCCACTTCCCGAAGCGCACCATCACGTGCGTCCGCATCGAATAATAGCCTTCCAGGCTGGTGGTGAATTTCGGGCGATCCTTCAGCCCAAGCACCTCGTCCGTTACCATTCCGCACAATTTGTCCGCGGCACCGACCGCGTCGCCATACCTGCCCATGAACATGCAGGCATGCATCATCAGCAGGAGATCGTGCGCGCATGCCGTCGTGTAGGGCGTCAGCGGCCCGGCATAGGCGAGGTATTTGTCGTTGGCGGCGATCGCCTTCTCGCCCGCGAGCTTTGCCTTCCGGTAGTCACCAACGAGCATGTGGACGTGCGCCGGCATGTGATTGAGATGCCCCGCATCGGGACACAAAGGCGCCAGCGCCTCCGCCGACGCCTTCGCCCGCTCCGGCTCATTGGACATCTCGAGGATATGGATATGCAGATGCAGGAGCGCGGGATGTGGCGGCACGCCTTTTGATGTGGCGCGATCGATGCCGCGTTCGCAGACGCTGAGCGCCTCGGCCACATCGGAGTTTTTCGCCGGCAAGCCGGTGCGGACATCCCAGAGGCGCCGTGGGGTTCGCGTGATCAGGGCTTCGACGAACAGCGCGACGACGTCGTCATCGTCGGGATATTGCATGCAGATGCGTCGCATCTCGGCCGCGTAGGCGTCGTCCCAGCGGTCGTATTCCGCGCCTGACACCGGATGCGGTTTCTGGACATGGCAGGCTTGGGCCTCGACCAGCCAATTCTCCAGCGCCGTCGCCCCTCGCGCGAGCCCGCGCGCCTTCTCGATATGCGCAAAGGCGGTGGCGGTGGCGCTCTTCGCCTCCTGTTCGCCGAGATCGCGCCAGGTCAGGTTGTAGAAAGGCCCGCTGCCATAGGCGATGCCCCAATGCGCCATCACGCAATCCGGATCGAATTCCAGCGCTTTCCGGAAGCACTTCACGCCCTCCGCCTTGTTGAAGGCGAAGCACCAATTGAGGCCGGCGTCGAACCAGCGCTGCGCGTCCGATGAGGCGCGAGAGATCGTCCTGGAATGGCTGCCGAGGTTGAAATGATCCATCGGATCTGGCTCCCGTCAGCTCCCGGACAACCCCGGCGCTACCGTCGACGATAGTCCGAACCGGTCGGCCTGCTCGATCGCGATATCGTAGCCGGCGTCAGCATGACGCAACACGCCGATGCCGGGATCGCCGTCGAGCACGCGCTTCAATCGTTCCGATGTCGCGGGATTGCCGTCGGCAACGATGGTCAGGCCGGCGCTAACGCCGCGACCGCCCAGACCGTGGATGGCAACGAGATCGGCGCCGGAGGCACAATTGAGCAGCGCATTGAGGATCGGCCAGTCGGCGATCGCGTCCGACCCGTCCTTCATGTTCTCGGTCTCGCGATGCGGCAGGGCGGCCGAACCAGAATCGAGATGGTCGCGGGTGAAGGCGATTGGCGCCGAAATCCTGCCGCTGGCAACGGCCTCGTTGACCAGGAGCGCGAGCCGGCTGCGCTCGCCGTAGCCGAGCCAACCAATGCGCGCAGGCAGCCCCGTGAACTTCACGTGCTCGCGCGCCAGCCTGATCCACGACGAGATCGGATGGTTGGATGAAAACGTCTCCAGGATCATGTCATCGATGGTGTAGATGTCCTGCGGATTGCCGGAGACCGCGAGCCAGCGGAACGGCCCCATTCCCTGGCAGAACAGCGGCCGGATATAGAGATCGACAAAAGAGCGCATCCGGAAGGCATCAGTGACGCCGGCCGCCTTCGCCTCGGCCCGCAGGCTGTTGCCATATTCGAAAGCGATCGCGCCACGATCCATGAATTCCAGGATCGCGCGGAAATGCGCCGCGACGGATTGCCTCGCGAGCGCCATCAGCCTTGCCGGATCCTCCTGCCGCATCGCGCGCGCCTGCTCGAGCGTGAGCTCGGCCGGCACATATCCTTTCAGAGGATCGGGAAAGGTCTGGTCGGTGACGATGTCGGGAATGATGCCGCGCCGGACCAACTCGGGCAGCACGACCGCGGAGTTCGCGCAGAGCGCCAGCGCCAGCGGTTGTTTGGCATCGCGCGCTGCCTGCCAGTGGGCGATCGCCTCGTCGAGATCGCCGGTCGTGGCATCGCAATAGCCGCTGGCAATGCGGCGATCGATGCGCGCCTGATCGACCTCGATCACGAGCGTCGATGCGCCAGCGAGCTTGCCGGCCAGTGGCTGGGCGCCGCTCATGCCGCCGCAGCCCGACGTCAAAAGCAGCCGGCCGGCGAGCGTGCCGCCAAAGTGCTGGCGTGCCGTTGCCATGAAGGTCTCATAGGTGCCCTGCAGGATTCCCTGGCTGCCGATATATTGCCAGGCGGCTGCTGTCATGCCGGGATAGACGGTCAGCCCCATGTCATCGAGCTTGCGACGGCTGTCCTCGCCGCTCCAGTCGCCCACGAGGTTGCCATTAGCCATGATGACCAGCGGCGTGGTCGCCTGTCCCGGAAACACGCCGATCGGCTTGCCGGATTGCATGATAAAGGTTTGATCTTCGCGCATCGTCGCCAGCGTCGCAACGATACGATCAAAACTGTCCCAGTCGCGCGCGGCACGCGCGATCGACATGTAGATCACGAGATTGTCCGGAGCCTCGGCATTCTCCAGATTGTTCTCCAGCATGCGCAGGATCGCTTCCTGCCGCCAACCCTTGCAGCGCAGCTCGGTGCCGCGCCCGGCCTTCACGTCCTTGCCACGACGTACGGGGATGTTCATGCCGTAGCCTCCTCGACCAGAGGGACCCAGCCGGGCTGGGCCCTGACGCGCGCGAGCCACGCATCGATCGCCGGGAAGCGTTGCATTTCATAGCCGCCCTGATGGGCCATCGACACGTAGCCGAACATTCCGATATCGGCGATCGTGTAACGCTCGTCCACGAGCCAGCCATGCGTCGCGAGCCAAGCGTCCACCTTCCCGAGCGCGGGATAGGCCGCTTCCTGGAAATCCGCGATACGGCCCGCCATCTCATCGGCGACTCCGCGCAAGCGATAGACGCGCGGCAGCGCCAGCGCGCGCAGGAGATCAGCCTGCTCGAAGGTCAGCCAGCTCGTCACCTCCGCGCGCAGAAAGCGGTTGTCCGGGAGAAAGCGCGTGCCCTCGGCGAGGTACAGCATGATCGCCGCGGACTCGACGATGGTCCGGCCGTCCTCTAGCTCGAGCACAGGGACGCGCGCGAAACGGCTCTTGGCCCGAAACGCCGGGTCCGACGTCGCCCCCTTGGCGAGGTCCAGCGTGACTCGCTCGAAAGGCAGGCCGAGCTGAGTCAGCAATATGCGGACCTTCCAGGCATTTCCAGACAGACGGCTGTCGTAAAGACGCAACATGATCGCGAATCCCTTTTTCTCTAAAGATATGAACGCATATCGACGCCCATGGCCTTTTCGACCTCGGGAAACACCGCCGGATCGAGCGCGCCCTTGCCGACCGGAAATCTCGAGCGATGCGCCACGACGACCGCGACACCGCTGCCGGGCTTGGATTCCGAAATCGAAACGACGTCGCCGGTCTGGGGGTCGAGCGTTCCGATCATATCGGGGAAGGTCGCCACGCGCTTGCCGCCGAAATCAGCCGTCATGAACTCATTGTAGACACCGAGCACGGCTTCGCCCTTGCCGCCGCGCACCTTCATCTGGCCGAGGTCGAATCCGCCGCCATAGGTCACCGTGTTCTCGGTGACCTCACCTTCGACCAGGAGCTCGCCGCCGAGAAAATCGACCGTGGCCCGGACGCGATCGGCGCCATCAGCCGTCAGCATGGCGCGACCGAGATCGAGCTGGAACGTGACGGCGCCGGCCGCGCCATTCTCCTTGATGAAACCGGCATTCAGCGGACCGCGCGCCGCATAGATCAACCCGCCGTTGATCACCGCCGCCTGCCGCATCATGTTCGAGGTGCGAACGATGTCGCCTTCGACCACGACGGAGAGTTCGTTCTTTTCCGCCTTGCTGCCGCTGCAACCGACCTGCGTGATGGACAAATCGAGCCGCGACGCCAGCCCCATGCCGCCCATCTTCACCGTCGGATGACCGCGCCCGTTCGAAGCGGCGTCGACATAGTCGAGCCCAAGCGCGGCGGCGACCAGCCACGCATTGAAGCCGGGCACATGACCGCAGATCACGCCGACCGGCGGCCTGTCCAATTTGTCGATCAGCCGCCGCGCCGCATTGATCGCATCACGCGGCCGGATCGCCCAATTGGCAAAGCCCGGCGCGCCGACCGCGGTCGCCGTGATGACAGGCGCATCGCTATCGAGCTCATCGAGCCCGATCAGCCTGACGCCGCCATAGTCGAGCGCCATCTGGCCAAGCCCGCGGTTCTTGGCCACCGCATTGCGACCGCTGCCGCCGGCCGACAGGAACAGTCCGCCGACGAGCCCCGCCTCCACATCATCCACTGTCAGCATTCGCGTCATGTTTTTTCTGCCCGCAGGCAGCCTTCTTCTTGTCGACCTATGATTGGACGGATTCGTTCATGCCGAGGAATGTCGCGAACATCGAGCCGGCCGCCTTGGCTTCGGCAGCCGTGCCCTGATAGACCTGAATACCCGACGACATCACGCAGACCTTGTCGGCGACATCGAGCGCGCGCGCCGTGTTTTGCTCGACGAGGATAACGGTCAGGCCTTCGCGCCTGAGCTGCGTCAATGCATCGAGGCAGAGGTCGACCATCTTCGGCATCAGGCCCAGCGACAATTCGTCGACCAGCAAAAGCCGCGGCTCGGCCATCAGCGCCCGC
>Ga0210387_10003273_pt1 | contig 12468 bp, 11 predicted proteins | sample IncBWC7OmetaG_FD_160108 | JGI IMG/M metagenome (GOLD analysis project Ga0210387, IMG submission 160108) | Forest soil microbial communities from Barre Woods Harvard Forest LTER site, Petersham, Massachusetts, United States - Inc-BW-C-7-O ... | reverse complement strand
GCTCGAGGATGCGGACGATCCCGGGCTGCACGCAGCCTTGAGCTACGATCCGAATGACGATGTCGCCGCGCCATTTGTTCAACGCGGTGCACGCCCGGCGATCGCCATCCTGCGCGAACAGGGCGTGAACAGCCAGGTGGAAATGGCCGCCGTGTTCACCCGGTCCGGATTCGATGCTTACGATGTACACATGACCGACATCCTGGCAGGACGCGTGCATCTGGCGCGGTTTCACGGACTGGTTGCGTGCGGCGGATTTTCATACGGCGATGTTCTGGGTGCGGGTGAAGGGTGGGCGAAGTCCATTCTGTTCAACGCGCGCGCACGGCAAGAGTTTGCGGCATTCTTCGAGCGAAATGCGACCTTCACCCTGGGCGTCTGCAACGGCTGTCAAATGCTGTCCGCGCTAAAGGAATTGATTCCCGGTGCAAAGATGTGGCCGCGTTTTGTCCGCAACCGATCGGAACAGTACGAGGCGCGCCTGTCATTGGTGCGGGTGCCGCATTCCAACTCGGTCCTGTTCGCAGGCATGCGCGACTCGGTATTGCCGATTGCCGTAGCACACGGCGAGGGCAGGGCGGAATTTGATCCGGGCGTGAATACGGCCGCCTTGCTCGGCGAGGGTCTCGTGACGCTGCAATTCGTGGATCATCGCGATCGGCCCACGCAAGCTTACCCTTTCAATCCCAATGGTTCCGAATCAGGACTCGCCGGACTGTGCAGCACCGATGGCCGCGTGACTTCGCTGATGCCGCACCCGGAGCGCGTATTTCGCAGTGTGCAGAATTCTTGGGTGAGCAAGGATTGGGCCGAAGATGGCGGGTGGATGCGGCTGTTTCGCAATGCTAGGGTATTTGTGGACTAGGGGGATGGGAAGCGCCGCGGCACCGAAGAGCAGTGCCGCGACGCTTCCCATCCCCCTTGTCCATTGGCGCTGGATCGCTTCCTGTCACGCGCCGGAGGACGGGATTTGAATGATTACCTCAGTCGGGTTGCCTCGAGGGCGTCGTACATCGATCGGCCCGATACTTGGCAGGCAGGATAAAGACGAGTCAAGGCACTGCTTCCTCGTGCCTTGACTCGTCTTTATCCTGCCTCGGCCTGATTCGGCGCGACGAATCTGCGGAAAGTGACCGCTTGTATCAAACGTGCCTTGCGCACAAAGGTTTGATACAGCAAATCGCGCATGACTTCCAACAAAATTCCGGCGTGCTCCGAATTCAAGTTGGGTTGATTGGGCCAGGGATCGCTATCGCTGCCGAACAGCACGGCGCGCAGGGTCGAAAAGGTTTCATCGTCAAGGTCCGCGAGCGAACGGATTTCTTGCAAAGTGTCGAACAGCTCCAGCTTGCCCCGCTCGCCGAGTTCGCGAAACAGGGATTGCGCCGTGCGGCGGCTCATCGAACCGAATGCATTGAAGCAGGCTGCCGAGTAGCAGTTGAGCGCCTCTTTGAATAATTCCTCGGCCTCTTCGGGCAGATAAGTCAGCGGGAAATGCTCGCGTGCACGTTCGATCTCGATGAAGTTTGAGGCCAGCTCCACCCGCAATGCCGTATACGCCTTGACCGCAAACTTGAGGAATATCGGCTCGATGCAGGTATCGCAACGGAACACAATGCCGATGTGCTTCGGCTTGCGGCGCATCAGATCCTCGAATTTGGGGACTGCCACCGCAGTGAGGTGCGTCAACGTCTGACAGTGAGGGCAAGTCAGCGCGATGCCTTGATATTCGACATGCAACTCATCTTGGGGCGTGATGTAAATGCTCATGGCTTAACCCGTCAGTGGTTTGTAGCGAATTCGGTGCGGCTGATTGGCATCCTCGCCCTTGCGCTTGCGGTAATCCTCGACGTATTCCTGATAGTTGCCCTCGAACCAAACGACCTGCGAATCGCCTTCGAATGCGAGGATATGCGTTGCGATTCGATCCAGGAACCAGCGATCGTGCGAAATGACCACGGCGCAGCCTGGAAACGCCACCAAGGCGTCTTCCAGAGCGCGCAGAGTTTCAATGTCCAAATCGTTGGTCGGTTCGTCGAGCAGCAAGACATTCCCGCCGGCCTTCAAGACCTTCGCGAGGTGCACCCGGTTGCGCTCACCGCCGGAGAGCTCGCCGATCATCTGTCCTTGCTGGACGCCCTTGAAATTGAAGCGGCCGACATAGCCGCGGGACGAAGTCTCGTAGTTGCCGACCTTGATCAGATCGAGGCCCCCCGAGATCTCCTGCCACACCGTATTTTTGTCGTTCAGGGCTTGGCGTGATTGATCGACATAGGCGAGTTTGACGCTGGGCCCCAAGCGGATTTCGCCCCCATCGGGTTTCTCGATGCCGGAGAGCATGCGGAACAATGTGGTTTTGCCGGCACCATTGGGGCCGATGATGCCCACGATGCCGCCGGGCGGTAAGCTAAAGCTCAAGGAATCGATCAGCAGCCGATCGTCGTAGCCTTTTCTCACGTTTTTGCATTCGATCACCAAGTCCCCCAGGCGATCACCGGGGGGGATGTAAATCTCGTTGGTCTCATTGCGCTTCTGAAATTCCTGCGATGCCAATTCTTCGTAGCGCTGCAACCGTGCCTTGGATTTGGCTTGACGCGCTTTCGGATTGGTTCGCACCCATTCCAACTCGCGTTTCAGGGTCTTGGCGAGCGCGTCCTGTTGCCGCTCTTCCTGAGCCAGACGCTGTCCCTTCTGCTCCAGCCAGGAGGAATAGTTGCCCTGCCAGGGAATGCCGTGGCCGCGATCGAGCTCCAGGATCCACTCGGCCACATTGTCGAGAAAATAGCGATCGTGCGTCACCGCGATCACCGTGCTCGGATATTCCTCCAGAAAGTGCTCCAGCCATGCCACCGATTCGGCGTCCAAGTGATTGGTCGGCTCATCGAGCAGCAACATGTCGGGCTTGGACAGCAGCAGGCGGCACAGAGCGACGCGGCGCTTTTCACCCCCCGACAGCTTGCCGACCACGGCATCCCATGGCGGCAGACGCAGCGAATCGGCCGCGATCTCGAGCTTGCGCTCCAGTTCCCAGCCGCCGACCGCGTCGATTTTGTCCTGCATCTTTGCCTGCTCCTCCATGAGCTTGTTCATTTCGTCGTCGGACATCGGCTCGGCAAACTTGTCGCTGATCGCATTGAAGCGATCGATCAAGCTTTGCACATCGCCGACTCCTTCGCCGACCACTTCGCGTACGGTCTTGGCTTCATCCAGCAGCGGCTCCTGCGGCAGATAACCGACTTTGATTCCCGCCTGCGCGCGCGCCTCGCCCTCGATATCCTTGTCGACGCCGGACATGATTTTCAGCAGTGTGGACTTTCCGGAGCCGTTCAATCCCAGCACGCCGATCTTGGCGCCGGGGAAAAAACTCAAACTGATATCGCGCAGAATAATGCGCTTGGGCGGCACGACCTTGCCAACCCGGTTCATGGTGTAAATGAACTGAGCCATCTATTGCCTGTATTGAATTGGTTGCGTGAATTCGCGGGGAAACACGCTGATTATCCGCGACTGCAGCCGGCTTGTCACGGTGCGGCCGTGTCGCTAGGGAACCCTACTCCAATAAGCTACAATTACCGGCTACCTTTGGAGATTCATTCATGTTTAGCGCCCAAATGGCCATTGCCGGCTTCGATTCCGAGCTTGCGCAAGCGATTGCCGGCGAGCGCGGCCGGCAAGAGGATCATATCGAACTTATCGCCTCAGAGAACTATGCCAGCCCGCGGGTCCTCGAGGCGCAGGGGTCCGTGCTGACCAATAAGTACGCGGAGGGCTATCCGGGGAAGCGTTATTACGGCGGTTGCGAATTCGTCGATATCGCGGAAAGTCTGGCCATCGAGCGCGCAAAGCAGTTGTTTGGCGCAGCCTATGCGAACGTACAGCCTCATTCCGGATCCCAGGCGAATGCCGCGGTCTATTTCGCGTTGCTGAATCCCGGCGATACCATTTTGGGGATGAGCCTTGATCATGGCGGTCACCTAACGCATGGGGCCAAGGTCAATTTCTCGGGAAAATTCTTCAAGGCGTTTCAATACGGACTCGTCGCCGCTACCGGCATGATTGACTACGAGCAGGTCGATCGTCTGGCGCAAGAGCATCGCCCAAAAATGATCGTGGCTGGATTTTCCGCCTATTCCCGCATCATAGATTGGGCGCGCTTCCGCGCCATCGCCGACTCGGTCGGCGCCTATCTGTTTGTGGATATGGCGCACGTGGCGGGTTTGATCGCGTCCGGTGTGTATCCAAACCCCGTGCCGATTGCAGACGTCGTCACCACCACCACCCACAAAACCTTGCGCGGTCCCAGGGGCGGCCTGATCCTGGCGCGCCCGCATGCCGATTTGCACAAGAAACTCAACTCCATGGTGTTTCCCGGAATTCAAGGCGGACCGCTGATGCATGTGATCGCGGCCAAGGCGGTGGCCTTCCTGGAAGCGCTGCAGCCGGAATTCAAGACCTATTCCACGCAAGTCGTCGCAAACGCGCGCGCGATGACCGCGGTGCTGCAACAGCGTGGCTACAACATCGTTTCGGGCGGCACCGACAATCACTTATTCTTGCTTGATCTGATCGACAAGAACATCACCGGCAAGGATGCGGATGCCGCATTGGGGCGCGCGCATATCACGGTCAACAAGAATGCGGTGCCCAACGATCCGCGGCCTCCGTCGATCAGCAGCGGCCTGCGCATCGGTACGCCGGCGGTGACGACGCGCGGATTCAAGGAGCCCGAAGTGCAGCAGCTCTCCCACTGGATCGCCGACGTGCTGGACCATATGGGCGATGAAGCAGCACTTCAGCGCGTGCGCGCCGCGGCGGTGGAGATATGCCGGCGATTCCCGGTGTACGGTTAGCGATTGATGAGCAGCTCCGATGCACTGTCCATTTTGCGGCCACACCGAGACTAAGGTGACCGACTCTCGCCTCGCCGGCGAGGGACGGCAGATTCGCAGGCGCCGCGAATGTCTGGCATGCACGGAGCGATTCACCACGTTTGAGGCCGCGGAATTGCTTCTGCCCACGGTGGTCAAGGGAGATCGCAGCCGCGAGCCCTTTGACGAAAAAAAATTGCTGACCGGCATGCAAAAGGCCCTCGAGAAGCGTCCGGTGTCGCGGGAAGCGATCGAAGCGGCGTCGGCGCGAATCTGTCACAAACTGCGCAGCCTGGGAGAGCGCGAAATCGCGGCGCGCAGCATCGGAGAGATGGTCATGGAGGAGCTGCGGCACTTGGATGAGGTGGGGTACGTGCGTTTCGCTTCTGTTTACCGCAGCTTTCAGGACTTGGATGCTTTCCGCACCGAGATTGATCAATTGCGGCGGCATCGACGGCGCCGCGAGCCCAGCAAGGATCAACTGCCCCTGCTGCCTGGCGACGCAGCTGACGAAGAGGAAAAGTGAAAGCGGAAATCACAGCGCAGGATCGGTCGCACCTTGCGCGCGCGCTGGAATTGGCGGCGCTCGGACTGTACACGGCGGATCCGAATCCGCGGGTCGGCTGCGTGATCGCGAACGCGGAGGGCGTGCTCGGCGAGGGCTGGCATGTGCGCGCGGGCGAGGCGCATGCGGAAGTCAACGCGTTGCGTGCGGCCGGTGCGCAAGCCCGCGGCGCAACGGTGTACTTGAGCTTGGAGCCTTGCAGTCACGCCGGGCGCACGCCGCCCTGCGCCGACGCCCTGATTGCGGCGGGTGTCGCACGCGTCGTGTGCTGCACGCGAGATCCGAATCCAAAGGTGGCGGGTGGGGGGATCAAACGCTTGGAGCAGGCCGGCATCGCCGTGCAGGTGGGCGCGTTCGTCGATGAGGCGCGTCAGCTCAACGTTGGGTTTTTCTCGCGCCATGAGCGCGGTCGCCCGTACGTGCGCCTCAAGTTGGCGATGAGTCTCGATGGACGCACAGCTCCGGCAAGCGGCGGCCGTGCATGGATCAGCGGGGCGGAATCGCGCGCCGACGTGCAGACTTGGCGCGCCCGCAGTTCGGCGGTGCTCACGGGCGCCGGTACCGTGCGCAGCGATGATCCGCAGCTCAACGTGCGCCTGAATTATGGGCCGTGGGTGCGGCAGCCCCTGCGAGTGGTGCTCGATACCATGCTGACGACCTCGCGCGCCGCAAAGATTTTCGGGGACGATGAGGCGCTGGTTTTCGCGGCGCCGGAGGCGCCGTTGGGATCGTTCAAGGACCTCAAAGTCGAGCGCATTCCGCGCGGCGAAGGCGGCCTGGATCTTGATGCAGTCATGCAGAACCTGACGGCGCGCGAGGTCAACGAGTTGTTGGTCGAATGCGGCCCGACGCTCGCCGGGGCTTTCGTTGCCAAGCAGCTTGTCGATGAGCTGGTCCTATACGTCGCACCTAAACTGCTAGGGCGTGATGCGCTGCCGCTGCTGCACATCAAGCCAGGGCAGCACGCATTGCCGCTGTTCGACTTTCGCGACGCACAGCGATTCGGAGACGATATGCGCCTGATTCTCAAACTGAAGAAGCATTAAAGATGTTCACCGGCATTGTCTTGGCGAAAGGGCGCCTCACCTCGATCACGGAACGGGGCGGCGATTTGGAGTTGGGTATAGATGCTGCGGGGCTCGATAGCGCGCGCCTAGGAATAGGCGACAGCATCTCTGTGCAGGGCGCGTGTCTCACCGTGACGCGCAGGCAAGGCTCATGCTTCTTCGCAGATGTATCGCGAGAAACCATGGCCAAGACCACGCTGGGCAAATTGAAAGCCGGGTCCTCCGTCAACCTCGAGCCCAGCTTGCGGGCGGGAGATGCGCTTGGCGGGCACATGGTCAGCGGCCACGTGGATGCGCTCGGCGTGCTGCGGCAGCTCACCGAGGATGCGCGCTCCAGGCGCATGGAATTCGAGCTGCCCGCCGATCTGATGCGATTTGTGGCGCCGAAGGGTTCAATTTGCATCAACGGCGTCAGCCTGACCGTCAACAAGGTCGAGGGCCCGCGCTTTGATGTCAACATCATTCCGCACACGCTCAAGGAGACGACGCTGGGCGGGCTCGGCATCGACGATGAAGTAAATATCGAAATCGACGTCGTTGCGCGCTATCTTGAACGACTCATGACAAAAACCGGAACCTAAGGCATATATGGCTGCGTTCAACACGATCGATGAAATTCTCGAGGATCTTCGCCGCGGAAAGATGGCGGTGATCATGGACGATGAAGACCGGGAAAACGAGGGCGACCTGATCATGGCCGCGGAATGCGTGCGTGCCGAGGACGTCAACTTCATGGCGCGCTACGGCCGAGGGCTCATCTGCCTGACCCTGACCCGCGATCGCTGCCGCCAGCTTCGCCTGCCGCTCATGGTGAGCGATACCGACCACACGCATCGAACGAATTTCACCCTGTCTATCGAAGCGGCCGAAGGCGTGACCACGGGTATTTCCGCGCACGATCGCGCGCACACGGTCAAAACCGCGGTGGCGCCGAACGCGCGCCCGGAGGACTTGCGCCAGCCCGGGCATATTTTCCCGCTCATGGCGCAGCCCGGCGGCGTGCTGACGCGTGCCGGCCACACCGAAGCGGGGTGCGACCTGGCGAGGCTGTCCGGGTTCTCCGCCGCCGCCATGATCGTGGAAATTTTGAATGATGACGGAACCATGGCGCGGCGTCCGGATCTGGAACGCTTTGCGAAGACTCATACTCTGAAGATCGGCACGATCGCGGACCTGATCCGCTACCGCTTGAAGAATGAACGTTCGGTTGAACGCATATATGAGGAGTCGGTCGATACGGAATACGGCGCCTTCAAGCTCTGCTGCTACGAGGATCACGTCAACAAGACGGTCCATACTGCCTTGGTGAAAGGCGACCTGAATTCGACCCTGCCGCCGCTGGTGCGTGTCCATATCAAGGATACGTTGCGGGATGTCGTCGGGGTCAAGAATGAGAAGCTCGGCTGGCCGTTGCGCGCAGCGATGCGCCGCGTGGCCAAGGAGGACTCGGGTGTGGTGGTAATACTCCGGCCGGAAGAGTCTCCCCGGGATTTCATGGATAGCGTGCGCCTATTGGATGCCAAGCCGGCGCGGCAACGCGGCGGCGCCACGGTGGTGCGGACTTACGGCATCGGCGCGCAGATACTCAAGGATCTCGGCTTGAAGAGGATGCGCGTGTTGAGCGCTCCGAAACAGCTTCAAGGCCTGGCGGCGTTCGACCTGGAGATCACCAGCTACGTCGATGGCGATGATTGAGCTCGGCTTGAGCTTATACTCAGAGTCCAAATGCGAGGAATGACTTGTGCCGAATGAACAGCCGAAAACAATCGAGGGAGAATTGCTGGCGCGCGACCTGCGATTCGCGATTCTAGCCGCGCGCTTCAATGACTTTGTGGTGGAGCCGTTGATTCGCGGCGCGCTCGATGCATTGCGGCGCCACGGGGTCGCTGACAAGCAAATAGACATCGTGCGCGTACCGGGAGCGTTCGACATTCCCATTGTCGCGCGCAAGCTCGCGCTGGCGCATCGCCATGAAGCACTCATTGCCTTAGGCTGCGTGATTCGCGGGCAAACGCCGCATTTTGACTATGTCGCCGGTGAATGCGCGGGCGGGATCGCGCGGATCGCGCTGGAGTCCGGTGTGCCGATCGCCTTTGGCGTGCTGACGACCGACACGGCTGAGCAGGCGGTCGATCGCGCCGGCGGCAAGGCCGGCAACAAGGGCGCAGATGCCGCGTTGGTGGCGCTCGAGATGGCGAATCTATTGCGCCGACTGGATAACTAGGAGCCTGTCTGAGTATTCCGACTTCAGGGCCAACTGCCCATCGGGCCCGCAGTCTGGCGCGCCGCCTGGCGCTGCAGGCGCTCTATCAGATCCAGATCAATCCGCTCCCCTGGCAAGACGTGCAGGCGCAATTCGCTCAAGATCCCGAGGCGGATCGGGTCGACCTGGCATATTTTCGAGGGTTGATCGAGGGCATCGCTCCCAATCGTGAGGCATTGGATTTGCGCTTGTCCGGTTTGTGCGAGATCGCGCCCGAAGCACTCGATCCCATTGAGCACGCAGTTCTGTGGCTGGGCCTGTACGAATTGCAGTCGCACCCCGAGCTGCCTTACCGGGTGGCCCTCTCGGAGGCCGTGCAATTGACCAAGCAGTTTGGCGCTACGGATGGGCATAAGTTCGTCAACGCCGTGCTTGACCGCGCCGCGCAGGAGTCGCGGCCGCAAGAATATGGAACCTGATCTCGGCGAGTTTGAACTCATCCGCCGCTTTTTTATGAGAGCCGGCGCGGCGCCACCCAACGTACTGCTCGGCATCGGCGATGACGCGGCCCTGCTCGAGGTTCCCAAAGGCGCGGACTTGGCGGTCTCCGTCGATACCATTGTGGCCGGTCGGCATTTCCTTGAAGGTGCTGACGCGCGCTCGATTGGTCATCGCGCGCTGGCGGTCAATTTGAGCGATATGGCAGCCATGGGCGCGGTGCCGGCTTGGGCGACCCTGGCACTGACGATGCCCAGCGCCCATTCGGACTGGCTCGAGAAATTTGCCGCGGGATTTTTGGACCTCGCGGATGCGTATTCTGTCGCGCTGGTGGGCGGCGACACGACGCGCGGTCCGCTCACCGTGAGCGTGCAGATTCTCGGTCACCTTCCGCATGGCAGCGCGCTGCGCCGAGGCGGCGGCGCGGTGGGCGATATCCTGGCGGTGAGCGGCACGCTGGGGGATGCCGCCGCGGGCCTCGCATTGCTGCAAGCGCCGGCGGCGGCGAAGCGGTCGCCCGAAGCAGAGCTGTTGATTCAGCGTTTTGACTACCCCGCGCCGCGTGTGCGGCTCGGTTTGGCGGCACGCGGAATCGCCAGCGCCGCGATGGACCTATCCGACGGTCTCATCGGCGATCTGCCGAAACTGGCCGATGCCAGCGGTCTTGCCGCGCATGTCTGCATCGAAGCGCTGCCGCTGTCGGCGGCGTTGCGCCGATCGGTCAGTTTGGGCCAGGCGCGCGATTGGGCTCTTGCCGGAGGCGATGATTACGAGTTGCTGTTTGCCGTGCCCGCAAATCGCTTCACCGACCTTAAGGGTGCAGCCGATCAATTGAACTTAACGTTGACCCCGATCGGTGAATTGCATGCCGGCGCCGGCGTGACTTGGTCACTAAACGGCGAGGATTTCTCGCCCAGTGTCTCAGGTTATGAGCACTTTGGCCGAGCCTCGACCCAAATCACAGTTTAGGTCAGGCCACCCCAGTATCCTCGCTGCATTGAAGTCGAATGACGCTGCGCGGCGCACGGTTACCCTTGACCAATACTCGCTCCACTAATCTTGCGAAAGCCCCGCCCGGCCGCGGCTCGCTGCCCGAGAAAATCGGCAAGTACGTCATCATCAATGAAGTCGGTCGCGGCAGCACCGGCGTCGTCTATCTGTCGCACGATCCTTACTACGGGCGCGACGTGGCCATCAAGGTCTACAACGTCGACGCCAGCGGCGATGAAAATCGCAAGAAAATTGCCCGCAAGATGTTCTTGTCCGAGGCGCACATGGTCGGGATGCTGCAGCATCCGAACATACTGCCGATTTACGACGCGGGTGAAGAAAACGGTCATTGCTACATCGTGACCGAGCATGTGCACGGCGCGCGTACTCTGGCGGCCTATTGCCGTCCTGACAATTTGCTGCGCATCGACGACGTCGTGGAGCTGGTGTACAAGGCAGCTCGAGCGCTCCACTACGCGCACAGCCGCGGCGTAATTCACCGCGACATCAAGCCCAGCAACATCATGCTCACGCTGGACAGCGATGTCCGCATCATCGATTTCGGCATCGCGCTGGTCGCCGATTCGGAGATCTCCCGAATCGAAGGCATCGCCGGCAGTCCTTCTTATATGTCTCCCGAGCAGGTGCAGTCGATCGAGCTGACCAATCGCTCCGACCTGTACTCGTTGGGCGCCGTCATGTATGAGCTGTTGACGGGCACCCGGCCGTTTCGCGCGGGCAATTTACAGAAATTGCTGCACCAGATTGTTTTTGCAACACCGCCGCCGATTCATCTGCTTCGGCCCGAGATCCCCGAGGAACTCGAAAACGTCACGGCGATGGCGCTGCAGAAAGACCCCGAGAAGCGCTACAAGACCGGCCTGGACTTTGCCGCCGAATTGACGCGCGTGCATCAAAAGCTACGGGCCCCGTACAACCGAATCGATCAGCAGGAACAATTCAGCCTGCTGCGCAAACTGAAATTCTTTCATGAGTTTTCGCATGGCGAAATCTGGGAAGTGTTGCGCGCCAGCAGCTGGCAGGACTATGCGGATGCGGAGGAAATCGTCAAGGAAGGCGAAATGGACGACCGCTTCTACATCATCGTGCAGGGCAGAGTGGGCGTACAGCGCCATGGCAAAGCGCTCGGCTACTTGGACAGCGGCGATTGCTTCGGGGAAACCAGCTACGTGCGCGGCGCGAAGCGCACAGCAACGATTTTTGCTTCAGGGTCCGTGACGGTCATGAAAGTCAGTTCGACCCTCCTGGAACAGGTATCCGCCGAATGTCAGCTGCGCTTCAATCAGGTCTTCTTGCGCAGCATGATCGGCCGTCTGCAAAGCGCGGAGCGGGGCGTTTCCTAGCCGCGCTGCCGGCGTGTGTTGAGCCACACCTGATTTTCCGGCCAACGTGTGCGCATGACGCTACCCGACGATGGTGGCTATTCGAAACTCGCTCCCAGCACCATGGAATTTGAGCGTCCGCGTGCAGGACCTAGCGGGATAGGCAGAGTCACGGCACTGCTCTCCCGTGCCGTGACTCTGCCTATCCCGCTAGGCCACGCGAGCCGCTCAAATTGCGCTCTCTTTGTCGTGCTCAATCATCGCGTATGCCGAATGATTGTGAATCGACTCAAAATTCTCCGACTCGACGACATAGGCCTTGACGCGCTTGTCCTTGTTGAGCGCCACGGCGACATCTCGCACCGTGTCCTCGACGAACTTCGGATTGTCGTAGGCGCGCTCGGTGACGTATTTCTCGTCCGGCCGCTTCAATATTCCGTAGACCTCGCACGAGGCTTCGCGCTCGGCAATATCGATCAATTCTTCCAGCCACATGTGCTCGGCAAGCTTAGCCGTCAAGGTAATGTGGGAGCGCTGATTGTGCGCGCCATAGTCGGAGATTTCCTTCGAGCAGGGGCAAAGGCTCGTGGTCGGCACGACAATTTTCAGCCAAACCTCGGTCTTACCGGCGCGATGCTCGCCGAAAATTGTGGCCTGATAGTTCATCAGGCTTTCGACGCCGGATACCGGAGCCTTCTTCATCACGAAATAGGGGAAGGTCATCTCGATGTGGCCGGCGCTGGCGTCCAGATGCTCGGTCATTTCCTCCAGCATGGCGCCGAAGGACTCAACTGAGATTTCGCGTTCATGACGATGCAAAATCTCGACGAAGCGCGACATGTGCGTGCCCTTGAAATTGTGCGGCAGGTTCACGTACATGTTGAAGTTGGCGACCGTGTGCTGCTCGCCGCGCGCCCGATCCTTGACCTTTACA
>Ga0210387_10003270_pt1 | contig 12472 bp, 9 predicted proteins | sample IncBWC7OmetaG_FD_160108 | JGI IMG/M metagenome (GOLD analysis project Ga0210387, IMG submission 160108) | Forest soil microbial communities from Barre Woods Harvard Forest LTER site, Petersham, Massachusetts, United States - Inc-BW-C-7-O ... | reverse complement strand
CATGTTCCACGACTTCGAGGCCGCGGAAGATATCGCCTTCCGCATCGGGAATCGTCTTGCCCTGCTCGGCCGACAGCGTCTTGGCGATGCGCGGCATGTGTTCACGGATCAGCGCCTCGTACTTCAGCATGATGCGCATGCGCGCCCCGATCGGCGTGTTTTTCCACGTCGCGAACGCAGCATGCGCTGAACTGATTGCAGCATCGACCTCTTCGCCCGTTGCAAAAGGAACCCGCCCGAGCACCTCTTGCGTCGCGGGATTGACGATGTCGCGCCACTCCGCCGTCTCAGATTCGACAAACTTGCCGTCGATCAGAAGTTTGGCCGTGCTTACGGCCACGCTGGAATCCTGCGTAACAGCATTCATGATTTGCTCTCAAGTTTTGATTGTGTGAGGACGGCCATCTGCAGCGTTTATATCTCCGGGGCTCGTGGTCGAGTATAGTTATTCAAATCTGCGCGGCAAGACCCAAAAAAACCAATCAGTTGCGCAAAAAAACACAAGATCGCGGCAGGTAAATCTATGCGGCGATATGCTGAATCAGCAACCCGGCCAGGCGTTCGTTCCAATCTTCCGTTTCAGGCTGCGCAGGGGAGTCGTGCATCTACGTTCGCGCCATCCCCAAGGACCGCGGCGCCTGTATCATCGGTCAGCGCACCCGCTCCGTGACATAGCGGCCCGGCGCTGGTTCGATCGCGGTGTAAGCGGGATTTCCCAGTTCCGGGCGAGCGGCGACCACGCTGCCCGATCGCTGTTCGAGCCACGCGGCCCAATGCGGCCACCAACTACCAGCTACTGACCGAGCGGACGCCAGCCAATCGTCAGGGTTCCCGCCGATCTTTCCGTCAATCCAATAGTTGCGCTTGTTCTTCGTGACCGGATTGATGGGTCCTGTAATGTGTCCGCCACCTCCGAGCACAAACTCAAGGTCACCGTTGAGATGATTCACGCTCTCGTAACCCGATCGCCACGGCACCAGATGATCCTCCGATGCGGCGAATATATAGGTCGGAACGTCGATACGCCCCAAGTCAACGGGGGTGCCGAGCATGGCCAATGCGTCCGGCTGCACAAGTTTGTTGTCTATGTAGCAGTTACGAAGGTAATAAGAGAACATCGGCCCAGGCAGATTGCTGTCGTCGGTGTTCCAGTAGAAGAGGTCGAACGCATCAGGCGTCTTACCCTTAAGGTAGTTGTTGATCACGAACGACCAGACTAGATCGTTCGCGCGAAGACTTGAGAAAGCCATGGTGAGCTCCTTGCCCCAGACTACGCCGCCATTGGCATACATAGCTTCGCGCTGCGTGATGATCGTCGGATCCAGATACACGCCGATTTCGCCAGGGTCGGAGAACTCAAGCATGGCCATCAGCAGGGTCATGTTCGCCACCGGCCGCTCATCTTCAGTCGCGCGCACCGCGAGTGCGCTACTTAGCAAAGCGCCGCCAACGCAGTAGCCCGCCGCGTTGATCTGATCGCATCCGCTGATCTCGCGCGTCACATCGATAGCCTTTAGCACACCCTGTTCAACGTAATCATCCCAGGTCCGTCCTGCCAGTTGCGATGAGATGTTGCGCCACGAGACGATGAATACCGTAAAGCCCTGCGAAACGAGGTATCGCATGAGTGACGTATCGGGCGCCAGATCGAGGATGTAGTACTTGTTCACGACCGAAGGGACGACAAGAAGCGGTACTTCCTTAACCTTCCGGGTCGTTGGCGAGTACTGAATCAGTTGGATAAGCTCATTTTCATATACCACCGCACCAGGCGTATTTGCGAGGTTGCCACCAACCTCGAAGGACGTGCCACTGGACAACGAAATTCGCCCCTGTTCAAGGTCTTGCAGCAGATTTTTCAGACCATTTGCAAAGCTCTCACCTTTTGTCTCCACCGCAAGCGCAAGCACTTCCGGGTTGGTCGTGGCGAAGTTCGCCGGCGAAGTCGCGTCGATGAGTTGGCGAATATAAAACCGCATCTTCTGTTTGGTCTTCTCGTCCAGTTGAGCCAATTCAACCGCATCAAGCAACGCCTTCGAGGTTTGCATATACGACTGACTTATAAAGTCAAACATCGGGAACTGCGTCCATTGTGGGGCGTCGAACCGTCGATCGACCTTGACGACAGGCACGGCAGGCGGTCTCTCACTGCCACTAAATAGGCGCATTCCCAGTTCCAACTGCTCCATGTGGTACCGAGCGGCCAGCTGTACACCGGCAAAAAACGTATCGATTTCGACCATGGTTGTCTCCATTTTTTACTCTGTAATCCTGCTATATTGACCGGTGGAATCGCTCAATTCTGCGCGCCGCGACTTTCCAACGACCTGCAATCCGACTCCAAACCGAAATTGGCGATCCAATTCAACGTGAATTCTGCGGACAGAGATCCGTCGAATGAATAAAAATCGGCAAACGTTGCGCCCTTTTTAGGGTTCCTATTTATCTAATCGTGTTGCGCGACCGTTCGACCGGCTACCAACATGAATTGCCCGGGGACGATAACTACTACTTGCACACCGACACCGCAGTTTCCCGCCGACTTGCAACCTAGTATAGTTGCTTGAATATCCACATGAAGTGCAAAAAAACACCCATTGGATGGTCATAGAAACACAAGTGGAGACGACAGATGAACTGGGACGACCTTCGCTACTTCCTTGAAGTTGCCCGTACACAAAGGGCCAGCGTCGCGGCAAAGCGACTCGGCGTCGACCATACGACCGTTGCTCGCCGAGTAAGGGATCTGGAAGCCGCATTGGGGACGGTGTTGTTCGATAAGTCGCGTGCGGGCGGTTTCACCCTGACGGCGGAAGGTCATCGACTGGTAGCGTTCGCCGACTCTGTTGAGACGGTTGTTCACTCCGCAAGTGAGCAATTTTCTGGCGGCGGCCATTTTCTATCTGGCCACGTGCGAATCGGCTCTACCGAGGGTCTGGGCTGCTTTTTTCTTTCGCCACAGTTGGCACGCTTCACGGTAAAGCATCCCGAGATTTCGATAGACCTACTACCGGTTCCTCATTTCGTCAGCCTTTCCAAACGGGAGGCCGACATTGCAGTCATGCTCGAACGGCCAGAGCGCGGCCAGTACGTCGTCACGAAGTTATGCGACTATCGCCTCAGGCTATATGGAACGCGCGACTATTTGGGCCGCCACCCAAAGGTGCAACAAACTTCAGACCTGAAAAACCATGCTTTCATAGGGTACGTGGCTGATCTTGCCTTTAGTCACGAACTGCTTTATCTGGAGCGAACCGTTCCAAACGTTACAACAAAGCTGTGCAGCACCAGCATCATCGCGCAGTACTACGCCGCGCTTGAGGGAAATGCGCTGACAATCCTCCCCTGCTTCATGGCCGAACCAAACCCATCGCTAGTGCCAGTGTTACCTGATGAGATCGCCGTAACCCGCCATTTCTGGCTCTGCTGTCGTGAGGATCTACGCAAATTGCGTCGCATCCGCTCGTTATGGGATTACCTGCGGGCGGCCGCCGATGAAAACCGATCGCTGTTTCGGGGGGAATCAGCAGTAATGCGTTATGTGGACCCCTTGGAGGCGATCGGTTCGGAAAACGCCATTGGATGAATGTTCGCGCGCTGCCATGACGTTCCAGCGCGCAAACGAAACACCTATCTCCGTTTCGCGACATCGGACGGCCGCACTTCGGACGCGTGGTTGTTCCTCGCACCGCGTACAAACGTCACCACCTCAGCGATTTGCTGGTCCGATAGCACGTTCGCGAATTTCGGCATCGGATACGCAGCCGGTAAGCCATCTATCACGAGATCCTCTGTCCCGTTGAGCGTGACGTTGATTAGCGACGCCGCGTTGGTTTCGAGAACATTCGGATTGCCGGCCAGCGGCGCAAGCATCGGTGCGAAACCGCGTCCGTCGACACCATGACAGTACATGCAGTAAGTCGCATAGAGGCTTGCACCGGCGTGGTTCGCTGGCCTCTGGAGTACCGTCTGCGTCGCCGTCGGATCGTACAGATAAGGGGGCGTACCATTCCCACCGACAGCACGCAATGACTTCAAGTACCGCGCAATCGCGTTCTGATCATCCGTCGTTAGCCACTGCGTACTATGGTTGATCACGCTCGTCATGGAACCGAACGCGCTCGCGTACTGGTTCGCGCCAGTTTTCAGGAACTGCGTGAGGTCCGTCTCGCTCCACTGCCCGAGTCCCGTGTTGCTGTCGCCCGTAAGATTGGATGCGGACCAGGTGTCGATCAGCGCGCCCGACATGTACGCGGAACCACGTTCGTCCAGCGCCTTTTCCTGGAAACCGATACCGCGCGGTGTGTGGCACGAGCCGCAGTGACCGAGACTCTGCACCAGGTACGCGCCGCGATTCCACGCAGCGTCCTTGTCCGGCTTGTCCTGGTACGGGGTGGTGTCGAGGAAGACGATGTTCCAGAGCTTGAGCGGCCAGCGCACGTTGAGCGGCCACGGAATGTCGGATGCGCGGTTCGGCCGCGCCACCGGAGGTACACCGTACATGAAGTACGTATAGAGCGCCTTCGCATCGCCGTCCTTCAACTTCGCGTACGACGGATACGGCATCGCCGGATACAGGTTGTGATCGTCCTTCGCGATGCCCTCGCGCAGTGCACGCGCAAATTCCGCTTCACTGTAGCCGCCAATTCCCGTCTTCAGATCGGGCGTGATATTGGTTGAATAGATTGCCCCCATCGGCGTAGTCATCTCGAAGCCACCCGCGAACGGTTGACCGTGGGGCGCGGTGTGGCACGCGATGCAGTCGCCGGCTTTCGCGAGATACGCCCCGCGCGCGACGAGACTGGGATCGGCAGCGCGCGCGGCAAGCGAGCCGCACATGAAGAGTGCCGCCCCGAGCATCCGGGAGGAACGTATGGGTCGAGTCATCGGAGTCCTCCTCTCAGGCTTTGGGCGCATCTTTAAGTTGATCGCCGACAGGTAGCCGGCGCAGCCGCTTCCCCGTAGCGGCAAAAATCGCGTTCGTTACTGCTGGCGCGACCGCCGCAGTGCCCCCTTCGCCGATTCCGCCCGGCCCATCGGCGCTCTTTACGATATGCACATCGATCAACGGCGACTGGTCGATCCGCAACAACCGGTAGTCGGTGAAGTTGCTCTGCTCGACGCGGCCATCGCGGATCGTGATCTCGCCGTACAGTGCGGACGTAATCCCGAAGACGACGCCGCCTTGGACCTGCGCTTCTATCGTGTTCGGGTTAACGACCATCCCGCAGTCGACCGCGCAAACCACGCGCTTGATCGTCACTTCGCCGTTGTCGACCTCCACGTCGGCGACGATCGAGAAGAAGCTGCCGAATGCTTGCATCACTGAAACGCCGCGCCCCTGCCCGAACGGTCCCGACACCCCCCAACCCGCGGCCTTCGTCGCGGTGTCGAGCACGTTCAGTGCGCGCGGCGACTTGCCGAGCAGCGCGCGCCGGTATGCCACGGGATCAGTCTTGGCCTGCGCGGCCAGTTCGTCGATGAAGCTTTCGACGACGAACGTGCCGCGCGTCGCCCCCACTCCGCGCCAGAAGCCGGTGGGCACATGGCGTGGCTCGACCTGCGCGTATTCGATCCGCTGGTTCGGCAGGTCGTACGGCAGCTCGGAAGCGACCTCGACTGCGTCCGGATCAACGCCATTTTTGAATATGGACGGCGCGAAGCGCGCCATGACGGATGAACCGACGATGCGGTGCTGCCACGCGACCGGCTTGTCGTTCGTGTCGAGCCCTGCCGAGATCTTGTCGTAGTAGTACGGCCGGTAGACATCATGCTGAATGTCTTCTTCGCGCGTCCACAGGACCTTGACCGGCGCGCTTACCTGCTTGCTGATCTCGACCGCCAGCTCGATCATGTCGGTCTCGAGCCGCCGGCCGAAGCCGCCTCCAAGCAGATGATTGTGGACAACGATCTTCTCCCGCGCAAAGCCGGTCACTCGCTGCACTGCATCGGCTGCGCGCGCTGGCACCTGGGTGCCGAGCCAAACCTCACAGCTATCGGGCTGCATATGCGCGGTGCAATTGACTGGCTCCATCGTCGCGTGCGCGAGAAACGGCTGCTGGTAGACCGCATCGACGCGCGCCTTCGCTGACTCGAACGCCTTGGCAGTATTGCCTTGCTGGCGCGCCAGCGCGCCGTCTCGATCGGCCGCGTTTGCGAGATCCGTGACGATGTCCTGCATGGACACATGCGCACCCTCGCCCTCGTTCCACTTGACGAGTAGCGCCGCCGCGCCGCGCTTTGCCGCCCACGTGTGGGCACCGACCACCGCCACCGCGCTCGGCGTGCACACGATTTGCCGCACGCCAGGCACCTTCTTCGCGGCTGTGTCGTCAACGCTTGCGACAGTCCCACCGAACACCGGACTGTTTACGATGACGGCGTACAGCATTCCCGGCACGCGCACGTCGAGACCGAACCACGCGGTACCGTCTACCTTGGATGGCGAATCGAGCCGCTTGACGGGTCTGCCGATTACTTTGAACTGCGCCGACATCTTGAGCGCGACAGCCTCCGGCACCGGCAGCTTTGCCGCCGCGTCCGCGAGCTGTCCATACGATGCGCGGCGATCACTTGCCCGATGCAGGACCTCGCCTTGTTCTGCATAACATGAAGCCGGATCGACGTTCCACCGCTGCGCAGCTGCGGTGACAAGCAGCACCCGCGCGGTCGCGCCCGCGCGTCGCATTGGCTCCCACGCGTAGCGGATCGACGTCGAGCCACCGGTCAACTGGCCACCGAGCGGGCCAACCAGAGGATCAAAGAACAACTTCACGTTGGGCGGCGAGTGTTCGAGCGTCACGTTCGACAACGACACCTCGAGTTCCTCGGCGATCAACATCGGAATCGATGTGTAGACGCCCTGGCCCATTTCGACTTTCGGCACTACGAGCGTCACCATCCCTGCGTGGTCGATCTGCACAAACGCGTTTGGTGCAAACACTCCGGGCTGTGATCCTTCGATCGCGTCGCCGCCTATCGAAAAGCTGCGTAGCTCATCACCTCGGGCGGGCACTCCGAACCCCAGTAACAGGCCACCGGCGGCCCCCGCTGCGAGCGTCATCCCCATCTTGAGGAATTCGCGACGCGACGCTTCTCGTCGCGTCGTCGTGCGCGCCGGAGCGAACGTGCTTGCATCTCTGGTTGTGCGCGACATGTCAAACCTCGCCCGAAGCACGCTTGATCGCTGCTCGAATCCGGTTATATGTGCCGCAACGACAAACGTTGCCTGCCATTGCCGCATTGATGTCGTCGTCGCTGGGTTTCGGATTAGACGCGATCAGAGCCGCCGCCGCCATAACCTGTCCCGACTGGCAATATCCGCATTGCACAACATCGAGGTCACGCCACGCCTGTTGAATTTTCCGCCCTGCCGCTGTCGTCCCGGCCCCTTCAATCGTCGTGACGTGTTTGTCTCCGACGGCAGCGATAGGCAGGACGCAGGACCGCACTGCGGTCCCGTCGAGGTGGACAGTGCATGCGCCGCATTGTGCTATGCCGCATCCGAATTTCGTACCGGTCAAGCCGATGAGGTCGCGCAACACCCACAAGAGCGGCATGTCGTCAGGCGCGTCAATGCTATGCGTTACGCCATTGATGTTCACACTCATCATATTGCACTCCTGATTGGCGTATAGATGACTCGATCTCGGATCGACAAACGGGAGAGACGCGACGGCGACAGACGCCCCCGCGGCGCTTCACCGGACGGCGGCTAAGAAATCATGTATTTGCGCCACTACGGCCGCGCCCTCGCCCACTGCCGACGCGACCCGCTTGGTCGAACCAGAGCGAACATCACCTATCGCAAATACCCCTTCGACGTTTGTCTGAAGCGGTAGCGATTGCGCGCTGTCGCGGGATGCCTTGGCGCCCGTAAATACGAACCCGCTGCTATCGACCGACACCTCGCACGTCTTGAGCCAGCCCGTGTTGGGCTCAGCGCCGACAAACATAAACACGTGATGTGTCGTCATGCTTCCTTCAACGCCGCCGGCGCCGCGATAGCGCACGCGCTCAAGACGTTCGCCGCCCTCCAGCTCAGTAAGCTCCACACGCGTATGAAGCGTGACGTTCGGCAACGATGCGACGCGCTCGATCAAATAGCGCGACATGTTGGGTTCAAGAGTCGCGCCTCGAATGAACATATGCACATGCTCGGCGTGCAACGCGAGAAAAGCCGCCGCCTGCCCTGCTGAGTTACCGCCACCGACGATCACCGCCGGCTCCGTACGGCAAAGTCTCGCCTCGATCGGCGTGGCCCAGTAATACACGCCGCGGGCTTCGAACTGCGCGAGGCCGTCGACGGCAGGGCGCCGGTACTCCGCACCGGTTGCGATGACCACTGTGCTCGCCATGACCCTCCGGGCGTCGCCAAGCTCGACTGCTAGCGGTTTGGTGCCGCAATGAAGCGCCTTGACCTCGCATGGGATGCCGACGTGCGCGCCGAACTTCTGTGCCTGAGCGAATGCGCGGCCCGCAAGCTCCTGCCCCGAAATCCCAGTGGGAAAACCCAGATAGTTTTCGATGCGTGCGCTCGTGCCAGCTTGCCCCCCGGGCGCGCGGCAGTCCAGGACCGCCACGGACAAGCCTTCTGATGCCGCGTAGACGGCCGCCGCAAGCCCCGCCGGACCTGCACCGACGATCGCTACGTCATAGACATGGGCAGGATCGAACTCGGGAATCAAACCCAGGCACGATGCCAGTTGCCTCTCATCGGGGTTTCGGAGGATTGCGCCATTCGGACATACGACGAGCGGGAAATCATCGGGCTGCGGTGTCAATTTTGCTAGCAACGCGATGGCTTCCGCATCCCCGTCTATGTCGAGTGTCATATGCGGACAGCTATTGCGTCGCAGAAAATTCTGCAGCGCGACGAGCCGTGCGCTATCGGGTGCACTAATGAGGACGACACCCTCCCCCCGATCGATCGCCAGGCCACGCCTTAGTATCAGCGCGCGCAAGATCTTCTCGCCGAGTTCGGCTTCACTGATCATCATGGCGCGCAGTCCCTCAGGCCTGACCAACAGCGCCTCGACGTCTTCGATCACATGCGCATCCACTAGCGCAGGCCGGCTCGAAAGCTGGCCGATCTCCGAAGTAAACCCTCCCGGCAAATACGTGTGCAGAACGTGTTCGCGGCCGAGACCGTCGCGGCCGACTATCCGGACTGCGCCAGACAGCAATACGAACATGCCTGGGCTAAGCACCCCATTGCGATAAAGTAACTCTCCTCTGGGATAGCGACATAGGCGTCCGAATCGACGCACCCTATTGATCTCGACGTCCGTCAATCTCGGGAACATCTGGTCGTAGCGTGGATGGTCCCGCAAACCCGGGGCTTCGCCTATTGTGCTGCTATCGATATCGCACGCACCCGCCGTCGGCTGACGAACGCCCGTCTCATCTAACGGACAAGGCTCATTTTTCATCGTGCATAGTCCTCGCCGAACTCTCGATCGGCTCTACCACTTCGCGACCGCCGCTCGACCGGCCACCGGAATTTCACTGCCGCTAATCTCCAGGAAAGGATTTCTGACAGCTCCTGCTAGCCTTTAGACAATACACACTTATATTTCCGTCCAATCGCGCCATTTCTGTCACCGAAATCTGCAATCCTAATAGTGTGCTTTCAAATCTACCGCTCTGCTGTCCGATCGTTCGGAGCAGCACCGCACGATCGAATCTTAATAACGTGCCTCCCGTCGCACAACATACAAACGTATATTTTGCCAATGACATGTGATAACGGCGCGGTAAATTCTCGCCGAAATCACTACGTGTGCCTTCATTTCCTTTCTCGTTCATCTAATTGTCAGCGGCCCTCGGCTACACAATGCCGGTCCCGATCGCAACCTGCAACCCGTTGTAAAACATACGTTACGGGACCACAACAATTAACTGGAGAGCCTGTCGCCAGATGCCTCGACGTATACAGACGTATAGGCACATTAGGCACATAGAGGCGCTCAGTGAACGTTCGTAGAGTGGTGTTCTTCGTGCCGCCCGTCTATCTTGATTCCGTGGACGTTGCGCTTTCTTCTGGATGGAAGCCATGCCAACCGTTCTGCATACCTGGATTTATACCGATAGAAACGCGTACGACGAGTTCGCGTTCGTCCCTTGGCTGAACAAGACCGTGTATCGCGGGGCAGTTGACCTTAGCCACGTGAAGCCGACGCGAGCATTCGGACACCCACTCGCAAAGCACCGCAAACGAACACGGCGACGTGTACCTGCCCCACGGTTACATAGGCTCGAGGGCAAGCGACTGATCCGGGGTCGTGCCGCACCGGACATCGAAACGGCAGAAACGACTGGCCGCAGTGTCGGCCAAAAATGGAGCAACTATGTCAACTAGCACAGTCACCGCGCTCAAAAGCGCCAATGCCCGACGTGGCGCCGAAGTCCTTCTCGAAGTGCTGAAGAGCGAGGGGGTCGAGTATCTGTTCGGCAATCCGGGTACGACCGAGCTGTCCTTGATGGACGCTCTGCTACGCGCCCCCGCGCTCAAGTACATCCTTGCGCTGCAAGAAGCGTCCGCGGTTGCGATGGCTGACGGATATGCGCAAGCAGCCCGGCGACCCGCCTTTTTGAATCTTCATACCTACGGTGGCCTTGGCCATGGAATGGGAAATTTGCTGAACGCCAGCGTGTCGCGAACCCCGCTGGTCGTCACGGCTGGTCAGCAAGATTCCCGGCACACCCTGACCGATCCGTTGCTCTTTGGTGACCTTGTCAAGATCGCTGAGCCCGCGGTCAAATGGGCACGTGAAATTGCATCCGCGGACCAATTGCCCGTTCTGGTCCGACGCGCCTTTCACGACGCGAATGCAGCACCGACCGGGCCAGTCTTCCTGTCGTTCCCGATGGACGTCATGGAGGAGATGAGCTCCGTTGGCATTGCCGAGAGGTCGGTAATCGACCGCGGTGCCGTCGCCGGGTCACTGCCGAAGCTGGCTCAGCAACTGGCCTCGGTCCGCCCTGGTCGACTGGCGATCATTGCCGGAGACGAGATCCACTTGAGTCAGGCAGCGGCAGAGACCACTGCTCTGGCGGAAATGCTTGGAGCACCCGTGTTTGGCTCGTCGTGGCCTTCGCGCATACCGTTCCCGACTTCACATCCGCTGTGGGCCGGCAACTTTCCGACCAAGGCCACCGGAATCGCCGAAATCCTCTCGGACTACGACGCAGTCTTCGCGCTCGGCGGAAAATCCCTGATCACGATCCTCTACTCGGAGGGATCTGCAGTGCCTGCCGGCTGTGACGTTTACCAACTGTCGGCCGACGTGCAAGATCTCGGACGGACGTATGTGACGAAGCTGTCGGTTGTCGGAGACATCAAGGTCTCGCTTTGTGCGCTATTGCCTCACCTTCAAAAGGAAACCGACACGCAACGTCAGACATACGCCGATTTAAACACCAAAGCCCAAGAAAACCGCGCGGCACAGCGCAGCGCGCTACTGAGCCTCTCCGACGCTCAATTCAACGAGCCGGTTGTGACGCCGCTAGTCGCAGCTCGGGAAGCGGTTCGTGCAATCGGTCCTAAAGTCCCGATCGTCGACGAAGCGATTGCCACATCGGCGCATGTACGAGAGTTTCTCGACAGCGAGTCGGCCAATCAGTACTCGTTCATGCGCGGTGGCGGTCTCGGTTGGGGAATGCCAGCGGCCGTTGGCTGCTCGCTCGGTCTCGGACGAGAACCTGTCGTGTGTCTGGTGGGTGACGGCGCCGCGCTCTATTCTCCGCAAGCCTTGTGGACTGCCGCGCACGAGAAGCTGCCGATCACGTTTGTGGTCTTTAACAACCGCGAATACAACGTACTGAAGAACTTCATGCGATCGAAGGTCGACTACGTGTCCGCACAGACGAACCAGTTCATTGCGATGGAAATCAACCAGCCGGCTATCGACTATGTCGCGCTGGCACAAGGCTTTGGCGTTCCGGCACGGCGCATCGAGAAGGCCGGCGATATTGCTCAGGCCATCGAAGCCGGCATCGCAAGCGGGCGCGCAAATCTGATTGACATCGACATTTGCGCGTCATAAACCGGTACCCGTCGATATGGCCGATACCGCTGCCGTAAGTCAGCTCGGCCTTATCTGCACTGGTCCATTGAGTCCAAATGAGCCGCTTTTAGCTATGTTCGCCGTTGCACGGGAAGCGGACCCGCGTCCTGGACTTATCGAGGTATACAGACGTATTGGCGCATTAGGCACAATGAGGCGTTCAGTGAACGTTCGTAGAATGGCGTTTTTCGTTTCACCGGTCTATCTTGATTCCATGGACGTTGCGATTTCATTTGGATGGAAGCCATGTCAACCGGTCAGCACAACTTCATGAGCACGAACGCAAGAGACTTGCTAGAGCTACGCCGAGATGAGCCGGCGTCGGCCGAACTACGGAAACTGGCCGCGAACATCATCGGCGCTGGCGTCGCAAATCAACTCGAGGGCTGCTGACATGAACCCGC
>Ga0210387_10003267_pt1 | contig 12478 bp, 10 predicted proteins | sample IncBWC7OmetaG_FD_160108 | JGI IMG/M metagenome (GOLD analysis project Ga0210387, IMG submission 160108) | Forest soil microbial communities from Barre Woods Harvard Forest LTER site, Petersham, Massachusetts, United States - Inc-BW-C-7-O ... | reverse complement strand
CCAACTGATCGCGGTCGCCAATGTAGATTGCAATCGACGTTTTGCGTTTGGCCTTGTCTACGATCGACACGTACTCCTCGGCGATTCCCATGGCGTGGACCGCGACTGCGGCAAAGTATTCCGAATCGAGCGTGGCGGCGTCGTAGGCGAGGTAGCCGCCCATCGAATGGCCAAAAACATAGAGGCGGCGAGGATCGATGCTGGCTTGCAGTTTGGCGTCTTCCACCAGGCACTTGAACATTGCGGGGGCAAGAGGCTCGAACGTCAGAGTGCGCGGCAATTCGGGCGCAATCAGGACGATCTGCTTCTGTGCGGCAAACGATTTCCACGCGTCGATGAAGTTTGGAGGGTGATCGCCCGCGCCGTGCAGCAGCAGGATGGCCGGCAGCGGCTCCTTGGAGGCTGGCGAGAACAGCAAATACTGATACTCGGCGTCGCCACAGCGGAGGGTTCTGGATCGAATATCCGACGCGGCCTGGCAAACTGGCATAGTAATCGTAGCCAGGAGCCCTACGATAATCATGAGTTTTTGTGAGTCTTGCAATCGCAAACTTCCCTGAAAGAGTTTATCAGGCTGCGTTTGGCATTGGTTCTCACCAGCACGCCGAACCTCGTCCCTAACCTGGGGACCCTTCCCTTCTGCGCGAGAATCGCCAACAATAAGGAAGGCTCATGGTCACAGCTCACAACCCGCAACCGCTGCGCCTGGCAATCGAGCGATACTTTGAGATTGCGCTCTATTTGCTGGTGCTGACGGGGTTTGCAACGCTGGCGTCCACCGGCGGTCTCGACCTGCCGACGACCGCGTTGGCCGGAACTGCCATCCTGGTTCGCGGGTATTGCGTGGCCACTCGGCGCACCCCGCTAATCCCCGAACGCTGGACTACGATTCTTACGCTCGTGTACCTCGCGTTTTATCTCGCTGACTACTTCGTGATCTCGCGCGCCTTCGTAAGTTCGGCAGTACATCTGGTTCTCTTTGTCCTGGTGATGCGTTTGTTCTCGGCGCGCCGCGATCGTGATTATTACTTTCTGGCAGTGATTGCCTTCCTGATGGTGCTATCGGCGGCGGTGCTGACGGTCGACTCGACATTCTTGCTGGCGTTCTGCGGATTCATGCTGACGGCGGTGGTGACGTTCATCCTGATGGAGATGCGGCGCGCCGCTGCCAGCGCGACATTTCAGTCGACGACCGACGACCTTGCCGCCTCGCGGCAGATGGGACTGTCGTTAGCCAGAGTGACTCCGGCACTGGTGTTGCTGATCGCGCTGGGCGGAGGGGTCATTTTCTTCGTGCTGCCGCGTGTTTCCAGCGGCTATCTGAGCGCATACACTCCCACCGGCGAGATTGCCACCGGGTTCAGCGATCGCGTGCAATTGGGACGAATCGGTGAGATTCAGCAATCTGGCGCGTTGGTGATGCATATCCAGATCGATGGCGACTCACATGGAGCTTTCGATCTGAAGTGGCGCGGAGTCGCGCTGAGCGTGTTCGATGGCACTACCTGGTCGAATCCTTATGAGCATCGTCTGGTGTCGCGGTCGCCGAGTGGACAGTTCCTGCTTTCGTCACAGAGCGAAGCGCGGGCCGGCCACGTCATTCACTACCGGGTGCTGATGGAGCCGCTTGCCAACAATGTTTTCTTTCTGGCGCCGGAAGCGCTAAGCCTGGGCGGCAACTATCGGTTGGTGACGAGGGATGATGCAGGCGCCGTTTTCGACAGCGACTTTGACCGTCCGGTGAGCACGTACGATGCGGAGTCAAACGTGGTTCAGCCCGCGGCAGCATCGTTGCGTGGGGCTGGGCAGGATTATCCGCCGGCGGTGCTGTTGAACTATCTCCAACTGCCGCGGTTGGATCCGCGGGTGGCGCCGCTGGCCGCGCAGATCACGGCTGGCGAAAGCAACAACTACGACAAGGCTGTGGCCCTCGAACGCTACTTGCGTACGCACTTCGGATACACACTGCAGCTGGGACGCTCGGCGCAACGCGATCCGCTGGCGTATTTCCTGTTCGAGCGCAAGCAGGGCCACTGCGAATATTTCGGCTCTGCCATGGCGGTGATGCTGCGCACGTTGAAGATCCCTTCGCGAGTGGTAAACGGATTCCGCACCGGCGAGTTCAATGACGTGACGTCGCAATATCTGGTGCGCGCTAGCAACGCACATTCGTGGGTGGAAGCCTATTTTCCGGGATATGGATGGGTGAGCTTTGATCCCACGCCAGCCGCGCCGGCCGAGGTTAGAACGGGCTGGAACCGCTGGGCGCTCTATGCCGATGCCATGGCGTCGTTCTGGCGGGAGTGGGTGGTCAGCTATGACGTGAGCCATCAGTACATCCTGGGACATCGCGCGGCGCAAGGTGGCGCGGAATGGATCCGACGAGCGCGGCGGTGGGAGCGGAGAGAGTATGAAGCCTGGCTGCAGGCTGCGCGACGGACGGGAAACGCGGTGTCGGATGCTCCCTGGCGCTGGGCCGGGACAGCGTTGGGCGTAGCCGTTCTGCTGGTTCTGGGCGCGTATTCTGCAAGGTTGTGGCGGGCAATTCGCCGGCGTCGAGTGGCGGCGCGGCCGGAACGATCACCGAGAGTAGCGGCAACCATCTGGTATGAACGCGTGTTGCGCATGTTGGCCAAGCGCGGCTGGCAGAAGTTGCCGGCCCAGACTCCGGCGGAATTCGTGGCAGCTTTCAAGGATCAAGGCATGCGCGATCCGCTGGCGCGATTTGCCGAGCATTATGAACGGGCACGGTTCGGCGATTCGGCGGAGGATGCCGCGAGGTTGCCGGAGGATTATGAGGAAGTTTCGGCCGCGAGCAAGCGGTAGAAGCGCATTGTAGTTGCGCCAGCAGGATGGACCTCGCAAGCTGCTAAAATAGTTAGATTGATGCCGCCTCCGAATTCCACTGTAGAGACTGACAACGAAGCCGAAATCGTTGGAATAGAAAACGCGGCCCCTGCGCCGCCTAAAGTCGGCTTTGTCAGCCTGGGATGCCCCAAAAACCTGGTCGATAGCGAAGTCATGATGGGCATGCTGGCGCAGGCTGGAGCGGAGTTGATTGCCCGCGCCGAAGATGCCGACGTCATTGTGGTGAATACCTGCTCGTTCATCGAGAGCGCGCAGCAGGAATCGGTGAATGCGATCCTTGAAATGGCACGCCACAAGAACGATGGCCGGGCACGCAAGCTGATCGTTGCGGGTTGCCTGGTGGAACGCTTTCGCGGCGACATTCAAAAGAACATTCCTGAAGTTGACGCGGTGGTCGGCACCGGAGAGTTGGAAAACATTCTGGCAGCCGCCGGGATCTCCCCTCAACCGGCTTCGAATTCTCCCTTCAAGATTTTGACTTCACGAGCAGAAGGCGACGCGCGGGTCGCCCAAGGCCGGTTCTCGCGGGAGTCATGGGACGGCGCTATCGCCGATCTCCCCAATTATCTCTATGACGAGGCCACACCCCGCGTGCTGGCTACGCCCAAGTACACGGCTTACGTGAAGATTGCCGAGGGTTGCGATCATCCGTGCAGCTTCTGCATCATCCCGCAGCTGCGGGGAAAGTTTCGCTCACGGCGGTTTGAATCGGTGGTCGCGGAAGTCGAACGCCTGGCGCGTGGCGGAGTACGCGAGGTCACCCTAATCGGACAGGACACCACCTGCTACGGAGAAGATTTCGGCCTGAAAGACGGTCTGGCATTGCTGCTGGAAAAACTCGCCAGCATTGAAGAGCTGCGCTGGGTGCGGTTCCTCTATGCGTATCCCAACAAGATCACGGGCCGGCTACTCGAAACCATTGCCAGCCACGATAAGATTTGCTCGTACATGGATGTGCCCTTGCAACATGCGTCGGCCACGGCTTTGAAGCGCATGAAACGCGGCGGCGGAGCGGATGTCTTTCTGCGGTCGATTGAGAAGATGCGGCGGACGATTCCAGACTTAACCTTGAGGACATCTTTCATTGTAGGCTTCCCTGGAGAGACCGAAAAAGAGTTTGCAGAGTTGTGCGAATTCGTCCGCGAAGCCAAGTTCGACTGGATGGGCGCGTTCGGTTACTCGGATCAAGAAGGCGCGGGCGCTTTCGGGATCGATGACAAGCTGCCGCCGGGTGAAATAGAACGGCGACGCAAGCATCTGATGCAGATTCAAAAGCGCATCAGCAAGAGGAGCAAGAAGGCCTTGGTCGGTAAAGAGTTTGACCTGCTGCTCGGAGGCGTGTCCGAGGAAAGCGATCTTTTGCTCGAAGGCCGCACGGCGATGCACGCCCCGGAAATCGACGGCAAAGTGTTCGTGAATGACGTGCGCGACGGGCTTGAACCGAAAGAAGGCGAATTTTACCGCTGCCAGATCACCGAGGCGCACGATTACGACCTGGTGGCGAAGATTGTGTAGCGTCTATGGCCCGCAAGCGTGCCCTTAAGTTGAGTTGTCCCACCTGCCGGAAGCCGGTAACCAGCAAAGATCCGGACTTCCCTTTCTGCGGCGAGCGTTGCCGTCTGATTGATCTGGGTAAGTGGGCCAGTGGGAAGTACGTCATTTCGTCGCCGATCACGGATACCAGTGACGAGATCGATGCGGAGTCCGATGAGAAGCCGTGAATTGTCGATGGATGGCGGCGTTAAATGACACGTGCGCCGCGTTGGGCCACCCTAGTAGCAACGTTCTTCGGTGTAGGGCTGCTGCGGCCTGGGCCGGGGACCTGGGGGTCGGCGGCGACGGTGGTATTGTGGTGGCTGGTCGCCCGTGGGATCGCCCCGGGTTGGCAGCCTTTCGCAGCCATCGGGCTGGCTGCGCTGGTGGTGGTGGTGGGGATTCCGGCGGCTACACAGGTCTGCCGTGCCAGTGGGCTGAAAGATCCGCAGTTTGTAGTGATTGACGAAGTCGCGGGCCAGCTTATTACGCTGATTGCGGTGCCGGTAGCGTGGAAATCTCTGCTGCTGGGATTTATACTCTTCCGAGGCTTCGATATTGTAAAACCTCCCCCGGTGCGTCAACTTGAGCATCTTCCCGAAGGCTTTGGCATCGTAATAGATGACGTTGGCGCAGGACTTTACGCATTGGCGGTGATGCAGGTGGTGCTGCACTTCGGCCTTTTGCCGAAGTAGAAGGCACAGGGGACTTGGAAGTCCATGGGAATTTCTGACCGGTTACTGGGAAAAAAGAGCGTGAACGGAAAGCCGCATATTCAGGCGGTGCAGCCGAGCGCTGCCCTGGCGGGCGGCGAGGTGCGGATCAGCGGAAGCGATCTGTCACCGCACGACTTGCGGCGGCCGCGGGTTCGCTTTGGCGAAGTGGAAGGCGCGGTGGTCATCAGCTCCGATGATTTTGTGGTGGCAAAAGTACCGCACGGCGCATCTTCGGGCTCTATCGTGGTTTCCACCAACGGCCACTCCAGCAATGCTCATCAGATCAAAGTAGCGGTGACGATTGCGGAGGGACTGCATCCGGTGACCAATCCCGCGCTCGACGCCGAGGGCAACATTTACGTTAGTTTTTCGGGGAGCCGCGGACAAAAAGTGAAGGTGGCGCTGTTCAAGATCGATACCAACTATAACGTCAAGCCGTTCGTGGCCGACCTGATGAACGCTACCTCGATTGCTTTCGACAAGTTCGGGCAGATGTATGTTTCGTCGCGCTACGACGGAACCGTGTACCGGATCGCTCCCAACGGGACAATGTCTTCCTACGCGGAGGGCATGGGCGTGGCGACGGGCATTGCCTTTGATCGCGCCGGCAACCTGTACGTGGGAGACCGCAGCGGGACGATTTTCAAGATTGCTCCGGACCGGCAGACTTTCGTGTTCGCTACGCTCGAGCCCAGCGTTTCCGCCTATCACCTGGCGTTTAGCCCCCGGGGCGATCTGTTCGTCACCGGTCCAACGACTTCGAGCTTCGATTGCGTGTACAGGATTGACGGGCAAGGCAATGTTACCAATTTCTTCCGCGGGCTGGGACGGCCGCAAGGTTTGGCTTTTGACATCGAAGGCAATCTGTACGTGGCGGCTTCGCTCTCGGGCAGGCGCGGGATCGTCAAGATCTCTCCCGATGGTCAGGCATCGATCGAGGTCGCGGGCGCCGGCTTGGTGGGTCTGGCGTTTGCTCCCGGCCGCTCGGTCGTGCTCACGACGACAGACGCGGCGCATCACTTAGCTTGGAACATTCAGGGACTGCCGCTGGTGGAGTAGGGTCAGAAAAGCCATCAGCATTCAGCCATCAGCTCTCAGATTTCAGGTCTAAAACCTCCGGCAACCGGTCATGGACCGCTTCTAGCTGCTCACTTTCCCAACTCTGCTAAGCTCGCTTGGTTTTCATTTACACTTTTGAGAGATGAATGCTGAGATCATCGCTATTGGCTCGGAACTATTGACTCCATACCGCCAGGACACCAACTCGCTCTACCTCACAGAGAAACTCAACCAGATGGGAGTGGAGGTGAGTTTTAAGACGATTGTGGGCGATAGCCTGGAGAATCTTACGCAGGCGGCGACTGCGGCATTCGCGCGCACCGATGTGATTATCTTTATGGGCGGATTGGGGCCGACGGAAGATGATCTCACGCGAGAAGCCGTGGCGGCGGCGTTAGGATTGCCGCTGCGGCGTGATCCCGCGATTGTAACCTGGCTCGAGGAACGCTTTGCGGCGCACGGCTGGAAGATGGCGGCTAATAATTTGAAGCAAGCGGAAGTCATCGCCGGCGCAACTGTCCTTCCCAATGCCAATGGCTCTGCCCCCGGATTGTGGATCAGCGGCAAGTTTGATGGACGCGCGAAGATCATGATGCTCTTGCCGGGCCCTCCAAATGAATTGAAGGCGCTGTTTGAAGAGCAATGTGTCGCACGATTGCGGGCAAAGCTGCCGGAACAATTTATTGTCACCCGGGAACTGAAAATCACGGGCATGGGCGAGTCGCAGTGCGATGCTCGAGTGGCACCGATCTACAAGCCTTTCACTGACGTACAAACTACGATCCTTGCCGGAGCGGGAGAGATCCAGTTGCACCTGAAAACCCGCGCAGTCAAGCTCGACACAGCGCAGAAACGCGTGGATGAATTAGTGGAGCTGATCGAGGCCGAGATCGGCGATTTTGTGTTCTCCGACAACGGCGACTCGATGGAGCAAATTGTCGGGTACTACTTGCAAATGCGCAACGCCACCATGGCGGTGGCGGAATCATGTACTGGCGGGCTGATCGGCGAAAGAATCACTTCGGTGAGCGGCAGTTCACGATACTTCCTTGGCGGCGCGATTGTGTACTCCAATGACATGAAGACGGAGATGGCGGGAGTGCCGGCGAGGCTGATCGACAAAGAAGGCGCCGTAAGTTCGAAGGTAGCTACAGCATTGGCAGAAGGAATTCGTGCACGCTGCGGCTCGACCCTGGGTAGCGGGGTGACGGGCGTGGCTGGGCCGAACGGAGGAACTCCGGACAAACCGGTGGGACTGGTGTTTCACGCTCTGGCTAGTGAGGGCGGGACGGAAGTGATAGAGCGCAAATTTGTCGGCGACCGCAAGCGCATTCGCTGGTTTGCCAGCCAGCAGGCGTTGGACATGATCCGGAGGAAATTGAAATGAGAGGTTTCTTGGCAATCGGCATATAGCACTTAGCATTTGGTGACTCCGCTAAGTGCTAGATGCCAAGTGCCAAATGCGACTCTTCATTGCTCTCGAGATTGACGATGGCATACGCGCGCGAATTCAGCGGTTCGTGGAAGGCGTGTCGGGATTTGCCGAGGAGGCACGTTGGGTGCGTCCCGAGTCGATGCACGTGACGTTGAAATTCATTGGGGAGAAGCCAGCCGAATCGGTGGAAGAAATCAAACGCGCGATGGCAGCGGTGAAGGAAGAACCGTTTGAGATCAGTTTTCGCGGGTTCGGATTCTTCCCTACTGCGAAATCGGCGCGGGTGTTCTGGGTGGGGATCGAAGCTGGATTGCGACTGACCAAACTAGCAATGGCCGTTGATCAGGCGACATCGGCGTTGGGGATTCAAAAGGAAGAGCATGCCTACAGCCCGCACTTGACCCTGGCACGCTGCGGAGTGTCAGGCGCGCCCCGCAGGCAGAAGGAAGATCGTCCGAACCGGGGCTTTCAGAAGCTGCAGGAGAAATTGGCGGCGATGGCGACGCCCGAGTTTGGTACCATGACGGCCCGCGAGTTTTTTCTTTATCAGAGTCAGCTGCAGCGCGGCGGTGCGCGGTACACAAAGATTGAGCGGTTCGGACTGGGCCAGGCTCACGTATGAAATCACTCCTGATCACTGCCGCCATCAGTTATCTGCTGGGGACGATTCCTTTCGGATACTTACTGGTGCGCATCTTTCGCGGGCAGGACGTCCGCCAGACAGGCAGCGGCAACATTGGCGCCACCAACGTGTCCCGCACATCCCCGGTTCTGGGCGTACTGACTCTGGTACTCGACGGACTGAAAGGGCTGGCAGCAGTAGTGATCGCGCGAACGTTATTTCCCGGCCGGCCGTTCCTTCTAGGCACGGCGGCCATCCTGGCCATTGTCGGCCACATGTTTCCGTTGTGGTTAAACTTTCGGGGCGGCAAGGGCGTGGCGACAGGGCTCGGAAGTTTTGCGCTACTTGCCCCCAAGATCGTCCTCGTCATGGTTGTCATCTTCATTGCCATCTTCCTGATTTTTCGCTATGTGTCGCTGGCTTCGATCCTCACAGTTGGGTTGTTTCCGCTGCTCGTCTGGGTATTGAAACCCGATCAACGCTTGCCTCTAACAGGCTTCGCTGCCGTGTCTTCCCTGCTGATCATCGGCAAGCATCACGAGAATATTCGCCGCCTAGTCGCACACACCGAGCCCGGCTTCCAGTGGAGGAAGGGATGAGCGAAATCGCAATCATCGGAGCGGGGGCGTGGGGCACGGGGCTGGCCATTGCCCTGGGACGTAAAGGAACACACCGGGTTAGGCTGTGGGCCTATGAGACAGAAGTTCGTGACTCCATCAACCAGCGTCACAGCAACGATGTTTTTCTGCCGGGGCACAAACTTCCGGAATCGGTGACTGCTACGGGCCATTATCAGGAAGCGGTGCGCGGGGCGCAGATCGTAGTCAGTGTAATGCCGTCGCATCATTGCCGGAGGGTGTTTGAAGAGCTGTGGGTCTGCCTGACTCCGGAGATGCTGATTGTCAGCGCGACCAAAGGTTTGGAAAATGACACCCACCTGCGGATGTCGGAAGTGATCGTGCAGGTGATCAAGTCAGCGCAGGGATTTAGTCCGCGGGTGGGGGCACTGAGCGGACCGTCGTTTGCTACAGAGGTGGCGCGGGGAGATCCGACGGCGATTACGATCGCTTCGCCTGACGATGGGCTGGCCGAAACCGTGCAGAATGAGTTCAGCGATCCGCAGTTTCGGGTTTATACCAACAACGACGTGATCGGCGTGGAACTGGGAGGCGCGTTGAAGAATACCATCGCGATCGCTGCCGGAGTTTGCGACGGGCTGGGATTGGGCCATAACTCGATTGCGGCGCTCATCACCCGCGGCTTGGCGGAGATGACGCGCCTGGTGGTAGCCTGCGGCGGGCAGCCAGAAACCATGGCTGGACTGGCCGGCTTGGGAGATCTGGTGCTGACCTGCACGGGAGGATTGTCCCGCAATCGCAGTGTTGGTGTTGAACTCGGCCGTGGTGGTAAATTGCCTGACATCATTGCGGGCATGCACGGCATGGTGGCAGAGGGAGTTTTCACCACACACGCTGCGGTCGAACTGGCACGTGTTCATAAGGTGGAAATGCCCATCACCGCTCAGATGGACGCAATCCTGCATCATGGGAAGTCGCCGCGCGAAGCCATCCGCGAACTGATGACCCGCAGTGGGAAGCGGGAAACCGCGTAGATCGCTGCGTTCGAGAGCGATCCTGACCTGTTTTTTCCTGCCAAATCGCCAGAAATACGTGGCCTTCCACAGTACTTTCGTAACGGTGAGCGGCGCGTGTTCCCAAGTAAACTCGTAGAAGAACCCCCAAGACATTTACTGTGCGCCCCGCACGGCACGTAGGGTCACTTTGTCGCTAAAGCTGCCTACACCATCGCGCCTGCCCATTCTGTACGTCATCCTAGGTGTCCTTGTACTGGTCAGCGTGGTGCCGATGTATTTCTACTCAGCGCAGGTGGAGTCGATTAATCGCGACCGGCTGATCACCAACGAACGGCTGTTGCAGAACGCGGTCACGCGGTCGCTGGCGGATGATATTTCGCAGCACCAAGAATCGCTGCGCATGATGCTGGCGAATTTGTCTTCCGCATTGCAGGTGGCCAGTGGTGGAGACTTTACGTCAGAGCATGTAGAAGCACCTGAGCTGCGGGCGCTGCTGGAGAACTTTGTTTCGTCCTCCGACGACCTGGCTTACGCCACGTTGTTGAACTCCGAGGGCAAAGGCATCTCGGCAGGCCGGATTGCGGCGGACGCGTTTTTGCAGCGAGAGTTGGAGCGTGGGTACGCGGCGGCCCGCGAAGGCAGAATCTATAACGGCCAGGCACTGGCGGTGGGGAATGGAAAGTCGTCCCGCACAGTGGTGCTGGTCAGCGCGCCGGTCATGGTGGGCGGGCGTTTCGTAGGAATGATTGGGTCGGTAGTGGATCTCCAGTTCTTGATTCGACGCCTGCAGGAAGTCAGCCGCGGGGGCCTTATTCCGTATGTGGTGGACAGCGAGGGGCGATTGGTCGCAGGCGCCGGTCCGGAATACGCCACCGGTCAGGACATGAGGGACCTGGAGATCGTGCGTAGTTTCGTGGAACTAGGCAGCAAGGCCCAGATGGTGGCCGCCACCCGCGAGTTCAACATTACCCGCGGCAAAACCACGATTGCGATGTTGGGCACGTGCAGCCCGGTGACGAACCTCGATTGGGCTGTGGTGGTGCAAAAGCCGCGGGCCGAAGCCTACCGCGGCGTGTACGAAATGCAGCGCACGGGACGCATTCTGGCGATCATGGCGATTGCTTTGAGCATTGCCATCAGCGTTTTTGCGGCCCGGCGCATTACCAGTCCGCTGGAAGTGCTGACTCTCTCCAGCCGCGCGATTGCCCGTGGGGACTTCTCGCAGCGGGTCAATCTGAAGAGCCGCACGGAAATCGGCGAACTGGCACACACTTTCAACATAATGTCCCAGGAGCTGGAACATTTTGTTCACGATCTGAAGCGTGCGGCCACGGAAAACCGCGAGCTGTTTATGGGCTCCATCCAGATGCTGGCCGGCGCGGTCGACGAAAAGGACCCCTACACTCGCGGCCATTCTGACCGCGTGACCCGCTATTCGGTGCTGATCGCGCGCGAGATGGGCATTTACCAAGATTACATCGAAACCGTCCGCATTTCTGCTCAACTGCATGATGTGGGCAAGATCGGCATTGAAGATCGCATTCTGAAGAAGCCGGGCGCGCTTACGCCGGAAGAATTCGACATCATGAAGACACATACCACCAAGGGAGCGAACATCCTGCGGCCGGTGGCGCAATTGAAGGACATGATTCCGGGCATCGAACTGCACCACGAGTCGCTGGACGGACGTGGCTATCCGCATGGGTTGAAGGGCGACGACATTCCGTTGCTGCCGCGAATTATCGCTGTGGCTGATACGTTCGATGCGCTGACCACCAATCGTCCTTACCAACACGCGCACGATCCCAAAGAAGCGTTGCGGATTATTCATTCACTCTCGGGCAAGCGCTTGGACCCAACTGCGGTAGCAGCTCTGGCGGCGATCTACGAGCGGGGCGAGATTCAAGTTCAGCATCCGACGGCGCCGCCTCCGCCGATGGCGGCCGCGGCTGGGGCTGGCGTCACGGTGCCAGCGACGACGACAGGAGCGGTGGAAGCCGAGCCTTCGCCTGATCCTGCCAGCGCAGTGCAAACCAGCCGGGTGTGATCCCTCGTCCAGTTTCGCGCATTTCAAGTCTGATTCGAACCCTGCCGCTATAATTGGAGATTGCGCCGATCACGGCCATCCAATCCATGATTCAGACCCTTTTTGGCAGCCTCGACGAACAGCAGAAACCCAGCTTCCTGGAACGAATGAAAGAGGCGGTAACGCGCACGCGCGAAAGCCTCAGCGAACGCATCGAAGAAGCGGTTTCGTTCAGTAAGGAAATTGATCGTCACACACTGGATGAGCTGGAAGCCACCCTGATCAGTGCCGATCTGGGGAGTACGACCACGCGTGAGGTGCTGGGAAAGCTGCGGGAAAAGGCGGACCGCAAGCAGATCAAGAACGTGGACGAGTTAAAGCGTCTGTTGAAGGAAGAGCTGCTAACCATTCTGAATGCGGCTAATACGCGGCCAGTGGAAAAAGTTGAGGGTACGCCAGAGGTGATCCTGGTGGTCGGGGTCAATGGCACGGGCAAGACTACGACCATCGGCAAGCTGGCGCAGGTTTTTCGTTCGCAGGGCAAGACGGTCCTCATGTGTGCGGCCGATACATTTCGCGCTGCTGCCATCGAGCAACTGGAAATCTGGGGTGAGCGTACGGGGAC
>Ga0210387_10003266_pt1 | contig 12478 bp, 11 predicted proteins | sample IncBWC7OmetaG_FD_160108 | JGI IMG/M metagenome (GOLD analysis project Ga0210387, IMG submission 160108) | Forest soil microbial communities from Barre Woods Harvard Forest LTER site, Petersham, Massachusetts, United States - Inc-BW-C-7-O ... | reverse complement strand
GCGATGTTTTTCCGTTCGATCAGCTGGGTTGCTTGTCACCCCAATTTTACTACGTGGCCGGCGACTCCGCAGAATTTGCTTGTCAGCTCTCGAAGCGACTAAACGAGCACCATTCAAGATCGCTTAAACCCGTAAGGGAAGGCGGAATTTCTGCCGCTCTGCGCGCGTTCCGCGAGGAATGGAAGTTTCGCGCGGCCACCGAACAGGGCGTCTTCCTCTGGGAAAGCGTCGGAAATCTGGACTGGGTGGTGATTCATGACCCGGATCCCGGTCTGGTCAATAATCCATTGCATGGAACAATTTTAATTAAACCGATGCCCTCGGATCCCGAATTGGTGCTGTCGCCCATCCGACGGTTCATCAGCACCGTCGGGCTCTACCCGGTTAATCTTGAGCTGGTAAATCTTGCGGTCCGGTTAGGTGCGCAGCGCATCTGTAATATTGGTCAGATGCAGAATCCACCACTCACCTGGCACCATGACGGTTGGCCGGCATTGGGAAGCTTTGTTCGCTACGTCGATGTCGAGGGGCTCGGCGGTTGAAACCCTCTGCGCGGAGCCTCCGCTCTTTGAATTTTCGTAGAATCGCAGCATACTAAGCAGGCTGTCGTTGGCCTTTTGACTCGGCCCTGAAACTTTTTTCCATGACCCAACAGCTCCAAAGTTACCTCGGGTATTCCTACCCTGCGCAATTGGCCGAATTGGTCAAAAAAGTCTGGCCGAAGGATCGTCTGGCGAAATTGCCGCAGGACCATCACCTGCGAAAGCTCTTCGACATCGCGTACCACGCGAGTCTGCTGCGCGACGAGGATCGACAGGTCACATTCAGGCTGATTTTCGAGGATCCAGGGCTATTGCCGCCGGATGAGGGACCTCCGAGCGGTCTGATGCCGCTGCACCTCGATCGCCCGCGGCCGTTTAACGAACAAGAGATTCGCAGGCTCTCGATGGCTGCGCTGTATTTCCGTTCGATGATCGGAGTGTGCCGGAGTTTGCACCATGATCTGCAGATCTGGGGTATGGTCGTTTCGGGCACACGCTGGCTCAGCAGCCTCGCCGGCGGCCGCCACCATGGAGCGCCGGAACCTGATTCGCTGGTGATCCATTCGCTTGGTCCGGGCCGGTTGACTATTCACCTCGGAAGGAATCGAATAGCCACCCTGGCAGGTGGTCGAATCGAGTCGCGGGCCTTTGATCTATTTGACTCGATATGGCTCCAAGGCGTGTTCTCCCAGGTCCGCACCAGTTTTCTGAACGAGGCATTCGGTGAAGGCACCAACGCCAAATACGTTCCAGTGGATGTCGATTTTGTGAGGATGATGACTTATAACATCGTCCTTCGCACGCTTTCGGTCGTCCGGAACGGTCGTCATGGGGGGACCTTGGTGATTATCGCCCCGGAAGACGAGGAGATGCTGCGGGAACCTACGGCCGCGGTCCGTTTCAAATACCTGATTGCTGATTGTCCCGCACGGAGACGTTATGCGCGGATGCTGACCCAGGCGATCGTCCGACTTTCGAAGCTGGCGAGCCATCATCGCAGGCCCAACGCCGGATGGTCGGAATATCAGACACTCATGGATACCGAATTAAGCGATATGGATGAGGCTTTGTTCGATTTCGCGCATTTTCTGGCAGATCTGATGGCGGTGGACGGGGCCCTGGTCGTCACCCAGGCCCTCGACCTGGTTGGGTTCGGCGCCGAATTGCGCTTCGACGCGCCCGGCTTGAAAAGCGTCCGACACGCACTCGACCTGGAGGGCGAGATCTGGGCCAACGAACCGCTCGATAACGTCGGGACCCGGCACCGTGCGGTGTACCGGTTTTGTCGAGGCTATCCAAGATGCCTGGCGATCGTCGTCTCACAAGATGGATCCGTTCAATTTGTGCGGAACCACAACGGGGCAGTCACTTACTGGAATCAACTCTCATGGTAGGCTTTGCTGCCGGTGCAAGGGTAGTGGGGTCGCCAAATTGGAAACGAGACCGGCGTGAAGCTCAGGGCAACTGAAAATGGCGCCGCCTTGAAACGCGGGAACAGCCGCCCGCCTTCGCTCTCACTGGAAGAAGCACGGCGAGCGGTTCTCCGGGCGCAGGGGTTCGGGGATCGATCATCTGGACGTCTGACTCGCCGACATCTTCTGGCCGCATCCAGGCGTATCGGGATGCTGCAAATTGATTCGGTGAATGTCTTGGTGCGGGCGCACTATTTTCCGTTGTTTTCGCGCCTCGGCGCTTACCCGGTGCAACTGTTGGACGAAGCGAGCTACTCAACGGAACGAAGGCGCTTTTTTGAATACTGGGGACACGAGGCGTGCCTGTTGCCGTTGGAGGTTTATCCCCTTCTCCGCTGGAGGATGGAGCGAGCACGCGACTTTGTGGGGACGTGGAGCAGACTTGCCCGCTTTGCCAAATCCAATCAGAATTTCGTCGAGAGGGTTTTTGAGATCGTCAACGAGCACGGGCCGGCAAGCGCCGGCGAAATCGCGCGGCACCTGATGGAGGAACGACCACGCGGGTCCCGTGGATGGTGGGGATGGACGGAGAGTAAGTCCGCCTTGGAATTTCTATTCTGGTGCGGTCGTATTACCACGGCAAGCCGTCGCAATTTCATGCGCGTGTACGACCTCGTTGAACGGGTGATCCCGCACGAGGTTCTCGCCGCGCAAACACTCTCTTCCGAGGAGGCACAGCGGCGCTTGATCGCCATCGCCGGACGCGCCCTGGGAGTCGCAACGGAATCGGATTTGCGGGATTACTTTCGACTCCAAACGGGTGAAACTCGCGCCCGAACTGCTGAACTGGTCGAGACAGGGGAACTCGTGCCGATCACCGTTGAGAACTGGAAAGCGTATCTCCATCGGGACGCGAAAATTCCGCGGCGAATTCATGCGCAGGCCCTCATTTCACCATTTGACCCGCTCATTTGGGAGCGGAAAAGACCGGAACGCTTGTTCGGATTTCGTTACCGGATCGGGATCTACACACCCGCGCACAAACGCGAGCATGGCTACTATGTGTTGCCTTTTCTGCTGGGAGACAAATTGGTCGCGCGCGTTGACTTGAAGGCCGACCGGAAGCAGGGAAGACTCGAAGTATTGTCGGCGCTCGAAGAACCGGGCGCGGATCGGGTGAAAGTCGCGGTGGCTTTGGCGGATGAACTCACGCTCCTTGCGGGGTGGGTCGGTCTGGAACAGGTCGCGGTGAGTGATCGCGGTACGTTGGCAGCACCTCTGAAGTCGGCCTTAGTCAATGCAAAATACTCCGGAGACCTTTCGCGCCGATGAGAGTTTCCGCTTGGAAGATCGATCAATCGTTTCCATATTCCTGGCCAAAATGACGCAGGCTCTTATTGTTCTCGAAGATGGGCGGACCTTTACCGGAGAGAGTTTCGGAGCGCCAGGGACGGCGGTCGGCGAGATTTGTTTCAACACGTCAATGACCGGATACCAAGAGGTGCTGACCGATCCTTCGTATCGCGGTCAAATTGTCACGATGACCTATCCGCTCATTGGGAACTACGGAGTGAATGCGCTCGACGAAGAAAGTCGCGAGCCGCACGTTCGGGGATTTGTTGTCAATGAACTCTCGCCGATTACCAGCAATTGGCGCGCCAGCGGGTCACTGGATGACTACCTCAAAACTTGGAACATTTGCGGGATTCAGGGAATCGATACCCGAGCGTTGACGAAGCATCTCAGAGTCCGAGGAGCAATGCGGGCGTGCCTCAGCACAGAGATCAGGGAACCCGAGGAAGCCGTCAGGCGCGCGCTGAACTCTCCGCTGATGATAGGCTCCGATTACGTGAAGGAAGTGACGACTCGAGAGCTCTACGAATGGGATCCGGAAGACAAACTAAGTCGCGATTGGACGATCGTGAAAGGTTCTGCCGAGCAATCCGGTGAGGTGCTCGACAATGGCCAAATCCTCAAACTGCTGCCGCCGATTCGACATCAAGTCGTCGCGTACGATTACGGCATCAAATTTAACATTCTCAGGAGATTGCGTCAGCACGGATCCAAAGTGACCGTTGTCCCTGCCGCCACGTCTGCAGAAGAGGTCCTGGCGATGAAACCGGACGGGATCTTTCTGTCCAATGGACCGGGCGATCCAGGCGCTTTGCCGTACCTTTCCGACGAGCTGAAGAAGCTCTTCGGGCGCTGCCCGATCTTCGGCATTTGTCTTGGGCATCAGTTGCTCGGTCTGGCCTACGGAGGAAAGGGATTTAAACTGAAGTTTGGCCATCGCGGAGGGAATCAGCCGGTCAAAGATTTAACGAACGGAAAGGTATCCATTACGTCGCAAAACCACGGGTTCGCGATCGACGCGGATTCTTTGCCGGCCACTGTGAAAGTGACGCATATCAACCTGAATGATCAGACCGTGGAAGGGATGCGGCACACGGAATACCCGATCTTCAGTGTCCAATATCATCCCGAAGCCTCTCCGGGCCCGCACGATGCGAGCTATTTTTTCAAGGAATTCGGCAAGCTGATGGACGATCATCGTTCCGGGGAAGAGATCGGAGATTGACTTGGTCAGACCAACTGGTGAGGCAAATCGCTTGAAGTCGATGGTTGCGCGTATGCCTGAACTGCTCTGCCCAGAGACGCCTCGCTGGGATTTATCTTCGCTCGATGCGTTAAACGGCGTCTGGGCAAATTGTGCCAGAATCTCTCTGCGCGAGAACCTGACGGGGCGCCCACCGCGATGGGGCACGGAAGTACGCCTCGGCTGGAGCGGTGATGTTCTGCATGGACTTTATCTATGTCAGGATCCAAATCCATGGGGCACCAAAACGACCCGGGGCGACGCATTGTGGGAAGAAGAAGTGGTCGAAGTCTTTCTGGATCCGTTTGGGGATTCGCTCTCTTATTTTGAGATCGATATCAACCCGCTGAACACCGTGACCGATCTTTTCGTCCGCCGGACCTGGACGGGATTAAAGAAAGATTTCAGATGGAATTGCGATAGTCTGGTCACAGCCTGCGGCACCCTGGCCTACGGGTGGGTGGCAGCATTCCAGATCCCATTTGAGTCTCTCGGGGATTGCCATCCGACGCGTTCTCCGGTTTGGCGGGTGAACTTTTCGCGGATCGATCGACCGAAAGATCAACCGCTCGAATTGTCCGCCTGGTCGCCAACCCTCTTTACAAGTTTTCATGTGCCCAGCCGATTTGGAGTATTGCGCTTCGATGGTGCGTAGACGCCCTGAGAAAGGACTCAGGACTCTTGATTTTTCGAGGCACAGCGCAGAAAGTCGTTGGTACTAAACACCCAGAGGGGTCAACGGATCCAGCGATTGCGAGGAGAAATTATGGATGAACATCAGGATGCACAAGATGCGGCGAACAGCGCTAAAGACCACGTAAAGAGCGCGGCGGAGGATTTCAAGACAGCGGCCAGCGCGAAAGCCGAAGAGATCCGGCGCGCGGCCGAGCAAAAGGCGGATGAACTTCGGCACGCGGCGGAAGACAAAGCCCGCGAGTTCCGCGGCGCGGCGGAAACCGCCTGGACTGATGCCCGATCCAAGGCTAAAACATGGCAAGCTGACAGCGAAACCTACATTCGCGAAAACCCGACCAAGGCGATCTTGGTCGCGCTCGGTCTAGGATTCTTGTTGGGGCTCATGTTCCGGAAATAATTCATGGATCCTGATGCTCCGCTCGGGGCTCAAGCTTCGAAACAGTCTACGAGCGACTCAGTTCAACGCTGGGTAGCTTCGTTTCTGGGTTATCTGGAGCTCAGGCTACGGCTCGTTGGGCTTGAATCAAAGGAAGCCGGCGTTCATTTGCTGGTACTCGCGCTGCTTTTTGTCGGCGCAGTCGTATTCTTTGTCGGCTTCCTTGTCATGTTGCTCGTGTTTCTGCTCTACCTTTTGACGCTTGTTTTCCATTGGGGATGGGGTTGGAGCGCGCTCGCCTGTGGAGTGGTATCTCTTCTAGCAGCTATCGCGGCCGGGGTGATTCTTCGATTCCGGATCGTTAAGCCTCTGTTTCCAACCACGCTCGCCGAGTTTAAAAGGGACCGCGAATGGCTGACTCACCAGACGAAAGAAAGCGAATAATTGCAGAGCTCGCGCGCAGGCGAGTCGAACTGCGCGATCAGTCTCTGCTGGTGCGCCGGAATCTGGATGTTGGACGTCGGATGTCCGAGTCATTAAGAAATCATTCCTGGAGTTGGATGAGCCTGGCTGCGATTTTCGGCTGGCTCCTCTCTCGTTTACCGGCCAGGAAAAAGAAAATTTATATTCACACTGCGGATACCGCGAAAAAGGGGGGCTATGGCGAAGGTTTCATGGTTCAGATCTGGAAGGGTGTATGGTCGATCGCCAAACCACTGCTCGTGGCCTACCTGACGAAGAGAATTGCCGAAAAGGCCAAGATCCCCGGTGCCAAGTGGCTTTAGCGCGAAAATCTCACAAGCCAAAGCGCTGGTGAGATTTCGCGCTGTAGAGCCGCCTAGATAGCGGCTCGGGAGGAGGATTGGATCGTGGCCTGTTTCTGTTTGGCGCGGTGTGCCCGGCCCAATTGAGCACTCGGTTTTCTTTGATTTGACCAACCTCCGAAGAATCCGGACGAGGACAAGCTCGACAGGACACTAACCTGCATCGCTCACAATGCCTGGCAACGAGGCCACAGCCCCGAATCCTTCCCAAGGAACTTCTGCGACCATGCGTCAGACCTTGCGCCCAAACTTTTTTTCCAGCTCTCCGTAGCCAATCTGAATCATGGTCGGTCTTCCGTGCGGGCAACAATAGGGGAGTTCGCAGTCCATCAGGTCCCGGAGCAACTTTTCCACTTCCGGCCGGCGTAACTCGTCGTTGGCCTTGATCGCGTAACGACAGACAGTCCTGGCGATCACATCTTCGCCCATCCGCAATCGGGAGGTGGTGGTTGTCATGGAGCGGAGCTCGTCCACAAGCTGCCTGATCGTAACACTCGGATCATCTGTGCGGAAAAACTGTGGAATCCCGTCGATTTTCAACGTGGAATTGCCAAACGGCTCCAGAGCGAATCCCATTTTCTCGAGCGCTTGCGCATTCGTCGCGATCCAATCGTAATCCTTCGGAGTGACCCCGACCGTAAGCGGAATGAGGAGACGCTGTGTCGGAACGCCTTCTAATTCCATCTGTCGTCGCAGTTTTTCAAACAAGATCCGTTCATGAGCTGCGTGTTGGTCGACGAGGACGAGACCTTCCTCGTTTTCCATCAGGATATACAGCTTGCCGAGCACGCCGAGAATCTTGAATTCGTTGGGTGCTTCAGGGCGATAGTTCGGAGCGGGAGCGGCGCTGGTCGGCTGGCAGGACTCTGCCGCCGGTGGAACGGCGACCGGAAGCGGAGCGGAATTGACCGGAGTCGCGTGAAATTCCGCCCAATCCCGTCTCAGCGCGAATTGTTCGGCGGCCGGGATGAGCGCCGGGGTCGAATCGGTAACCGGTTCGCGGAGTGGCGTTTTCGGCGTTTCGACGGGTTTCTGGAACGAATGAGTCCAGCGTTGCCGGTCTGTTTCAAGCGTTTTCCGAATTGTCTCTGCGACACCGTTTCGGACCGAATCCGGTTCTCGAAAGCGGACCTCCCGCTTTGCAGGATGAACGTTCACGTCGACTGCCTCCGGATCCATTTCCACGAACAGAAAGGTCACCGGGTACTGACCCTTCATCAACGCGGTGTGATAACCCTCGCGCAAACCGTGTTGAATCGTGATATTTTCCACGGGCCGCCCGTTCACAAACAGGACCTGTTCGGCTCTCGTGGACCGGCTCACCCCTGCTTTGCCGATCAAACCGGAAATAGTGATTCCATTGACCGCCTCGGGGATGATTTCCAGCAGTTTTTCGAACAGTTCCGATCCGCGAAGATCTCTGATGCGGTCGGCCAGCGTTTTCGCGGGCGGCGCCTGGAAGACGACGGTCTGGTCACGAATAGAAACAAACCCGATGTTCGGATGACCAATCGCTTGCAGAGAAAGCTGGTGTTGAACGTGACTGGCTTCGGTATTTTCGCTCCGGAGAAACTTTCGTCGCGCCGGCAGATTGTAGAACAGGGAACGCACCTCGATTTGAGTGCCGGGTGCTTCGCCGGAGGCCCGGACGGCATCCATCTTTCCCCCATTGACGAGAATCTCTGTTCCTTCCAGCCCGTCGTGGAGCCGGGTTGACAACCGAAAACGGGAGACGCTCGCGATACTCGGCAGCGCTTCGCCGCGGAAGCCAAGGGTGTGAATCCTCGCCAGATCGTGGCCGGATCTGATTTTGCTGGTCGCGTGCCGTTCGAGACTGAGCAGCGCGTCATCCCGGTCCATGCCAATACCGTCATCGACGACACGAATCACGGCGGCCCCGCCGCGCACGATCGCCACTTCGATCCGGCCTGCACCTGCGTCGATGCTGTTTTCGACGAGTTCTTTCACCACGGACGCCGGTCTCTCAATCACTTCTCCGGCAGCAACCTGGCTGGCGACTTCTTCCGGTAAAAGCACGATTCGGCCCACGACACAGAGAGTACAACCAAGTGAGAAAAGCGAACAGCTTTAAACGTTCGGCGTTCACCGTTCACCGTTCACCGTTCACCGTTCAGCGTTCGGCGGGCGCAGTCAGGGCGGCGGCGCACTTCAGGCCAAATACATCAACAACGTGCCAGTTCAGAGACGTATTTGATCATAGGACTGCTGAATGCGTTGCGCTCGACCACCAACGGATCGCCCCCGGAACGCCGCCGGTGAACGCCGCCGGTGAACGGTGAACGGTGAACGGTGAACGGCGAAACGCCCCTGGCGTTGACTTTCTGCCAAGGTGTCGCTTAATTGGAGGAAGCAATGATCACTGTGACAGACTCTGCTTTTAGACGACTGCACGATCTTATCGCGGAAAACCCTGAGTACCGCGAAAAGGGGCTCCGTATTTTCGTTGAAACGGGCGGTTGCGCCGGGATGCAGTATGGGATGCAGTTCGACCAGGCAAAGCAGGGAGATCATCGCATCGAACAAGACGGCGTCGAGGTATTGATCGACACCTATAGCGCAAACTATCTCGCGGGCGCGACCGTTGATTTTGCGGACGGTCTGACCGGCGCCGGGTTTAAGATCACGAACCCGAATGTCGCGCGAAGCTGCGGTTGCGGCAGCTCTTTTGAAGTTGCTCGTGAAGGTTAGTGGAAACCCCTTTCCGTGTTTGCCCGTCAGCTGAACCATGAAAACGGTCGAGCTTGGACGATCAGGCAGAAAATCTCGTCAACAACCGGAGAGCGATAATTTATTTGGTTGGACGGTTTTTATCCTGTTGCTCTGCGGATTTGCCGTCGCTTGCTGGATTGGCACGTTTTACATTTTCAGCCATCCGGAAGAACCGTTCAGTTATCATATCCTCGCAAAATTAAAGAAACTTGATCCGCCAAAGCGGTTCGAGTTAACGGCGGCGCCGGTCGGCGAGTTTTTGGCGCCCGATAAGCTCTTGACCAAATATGGGGCAATGAGCGCCTGGCAAATTGATGAGGAAAGCAAGAAATTACTGCGGGCATTTCTGCGAAATTACGACCACCAGGTTGGTAAGGTTCCGTACGTTACCGGAAAATTTACGGTGCTGAACAGTTACCCCTTGTCGCAGACCAAGTTTTGTGATTCCGGTGTCGTGGTCATTGCCCAGTCGGTCGATGTCCCGACAATTTACATTGAACACCTGTTTCCAGCCGGAGCCGATCAATTGGCTGCGATGCAGCGAACACTGACGACCGGGCTCGGGATCGAGCTTCGGCGTTCGTACGATTTGTCGGCGATCGTCCACATTCACAATCTCAATGGCCGGCTGCTTTTTACCTGTATTCCGCTGCTGTACGGTCCGTACGGAACGACGCAGGGTGGCTCCGGTTTCCAGCTTGATCCGCCAAAGTCCGTGAACTTAAAGGCTGGACTCCCGCTGATCGGCCAACCCCAGTTTCACGATGCCGAGCTACGATTGGCTCAATACCGTCGCGCGATGGCCAGCCAGGAGACCGCATCGGCCCAGACCAATGCGAAATCGCAGCCCAGTCTGGTGGGTACGGAACCTTCGGTTTCAGCCACTCCCGCTTCGACCAGTGCAGCGACTGGGGTCGCTGTGGGAACTCCAAAACCAGTCGTGACACCGTCCGCGAAAGCGAGTCCGCACGAGGTAGCGGCAGCGAGCGCATCAGCAGCGCCGAAAGCTTCGCCCGTGGCTACTGCGACGCCGCCGGCGATCGCGTCAGCCACTCAACCGTTGCAGCCGTTCCTCACCGCTTCACCGACGCCTGCCACCGGCGAACGAGTCGAAACGTGGCAAACCTATCGGCCAGGTCAGATGCCCCGCGGTCGCCTGCTTGATGTCGATCAGACCACTGAACTCGCAGACAAGGGAATTGGGAACGCGACAATCTATCTGCGTGGAGATTTCACCGTCACGGCCGCGCGGGAGAATCGGGTAGTCTTGCGGCCGCGTCAGTCTTTGGCCGATCATGTTTTGAACCGCGGGAATGCTCGTATCATCGTCGAATATCCGCGCGGAACCCCAACACCCCGAGAGGGAGAAACCTTTCAACGCGCAACGGATCGACCGTTCCAGATTGAGGATGTCCGGCGCGGAGCAGACGGCCAGGTGAACATCTATGTACGGGAGGTGACCCTGGTGGAGTAGCCAAGGAGACAAGGAGACAAGGAGACAAGGAGACAAGGAGACAGGGGTCGGGAGCGACCCCACCCACGGGCGAGCGCGTCTAGATTTGAGAAGAAAACGCTCTCCGCGGACCTCGGAGTTTTCAGGGAAGATCGGAGCAGGCGTCAAATACCGAAGGATGGGCCTCCGCAAGTATTGACCTCAAAAAAACCAACCGCTACTCGAATCGAAAACTTTGTCGGATGGGGAATCTGATCATCGTCCAAAAAGCGTCGCCCTCTTCCGCAACTCCTGAATCCTGTCTCCTGACTCCTGTGTCCTTCCCGCTAATAGACATCCCTCTTGTAGCGTTTTTCTTTCCTGAGCGTTTCAACGTATGCGGCGGCGGACTCAGGAGAGAACCCACCCTCTTTTTCGACGATCCGATGAAGAGCGGTGTCGACGTCCTTTGCCATTCGAGCCTCGTCACCGCACACGTAAAAGTGGGCACCCTCCTGCAGCCAGGCAAATACCTCTTTTGCGTTCTCCAACAAACGCTGTTGGACGTACACTTTGTAGGCCTGGTCGCGGGAAAAGGCCGTGTGCAATCTCGTCAGAACCCCATCCTTCTGGAAAGACTCAAACTCATCTCGATAAAAATAATCGCATCGTGACCGTTGCTCCCCGAAAAACAGCCAGTTCTTCCCCGAAGCGCCCATCGCTTTTCTTTCCTGCAGGTAGGCTCGGAATGGGGCAACCCCGGTGCCAGGTCCGACCATTATGATCGGCTTATCCGGATCTTCCGGCAGACGAAAGCCTTTTGCGACGTGAACGAACATGGGAACCGGGGTGCTTCTGTCGATCCGGTCGGCAAGATAGGTCGTAGCCACTCCTTCGCGCTTTCGTCCGTGGCTTTCGTAGCGCACACTCGCGACAACAAAATGAACCTGCTCGGGAAAAGCCTTAAGGCTGGATGCTATCGAGTAGAGGCGCGGCTGCAATTTGCGAAGTTTGGTGACAAACTCGTCCGGAGTGAACCGAAGAGAGGGCGCGTCGAGCAGAAAATCGACGATTTCGCGGCCCCACAGGTAGTGCTCGAGTTCCTTTTTTCGTTCGGGTAGCATCAACTCTCGCAACTCGCTGGCGTTCTGCCCGCGCTCGACAATCGCTTCCAAAAACTGTTTCGACGGCTGGGTGATCTGGTAGTGCTTCAGGAGACCATCGCGGATGGAAAAGGCTTCGCCCTCTTTATTTTTGACTTGCTCATCCCCGGAAAAGCCCAACGCGTCGAGAAGATCTTGCACCAGTTGAGGATTGTTCCGAGCGTGGATACCCATTGAATCCCCGACCTCGTACTGAAAACCGGATCCGGCCAGCGAGAACTCGTAGTGCCAAGTCTCCTTCTCTGAACCTTCCTGGTTCAATTTCTCATGGACGAGAAGTCTAGCTGGAAATGGATTTTTGCGAGAATACGGAGCGGCTAGCAACGACGTGGACATAAAACCGGAAAAGATATTGGCGAGGCAAGTCGCAGGCAAGGGGGAAGTTGTCAGTGGTCAGTGGTCAGTGGTCAGTGGTCAGTGGTCAGTTTGAAACCAATAGCTCGAACTAGTGCATCGTCTCATAAGTGGGAGGCATACCGTTGGCTTCAAAAGGGTCTGGAGGCTAGGCGTGAGTGAGGAGCGTATCCGCTGCGATACGTAACGAACGAGCAACGACGCAGACGGACCCTTTTCAAGCCAACCCGGAGGGCCGATGGCGCTTTGGCCGATTTTCCGCGTTGCTCGTTCCTCACGTACGGATCAAAGTATGCTCGTCGCTCGCGCCTTGAAAATCGGCCAAATCGCCGACGGCGGTATGCCTCCCACTT
>Ga0210387_10003262_pt1 | contig 12486 bp, 6 predicted proteins | sample IncBWC7OmetaG_FD_160108 | JGI IMG/M metagenome (GOLD analysis project Ga0210387, IMG submission 160108) | Forest soil microbial communities from Barre Woods Harvard Forest LTER site, Petersham, Massachusetts, United States - Inc-BW-C-7-O ... | reverse complement strand
ATTTGAGCAGGACACATCCGCGAATGGGGATACTGCGCAGAAGGAGCCGCGGCAGGCGCTTTGGAAACTGACCAATGAAATCGCGACTGATATCCAGCACATGTCTCACCAGTTGCATCCATCCAAGCTGCACTACCTGGGACTGGCAGCAACCGCCCGCGATCTCTGCCACGAGTTTTCCCGGCAGCACAAGATTGAGATCGAATGTGTGGTGAGGGATCTGCCGCATGATCTCGAGGAAAGCGCCTCTCTTAGTTTGTTCCGCACGTTGCAGGAATCACTTCGCAATGTGGTCAAACACAGCGATGCCCGCCATGTGAAGGTGGAACTGACCTGTCAATCGGGTGTGGTGCGGTTGCGCGTTTCCGACGATGGAATCGGATTCAATCCAGAGCATGTACGAAGCTATTACGGCCTTGGACTGGTCAGCATGCGGGAGCGTCTACGATCGGTGGGCGGCGAGTTCTCGATCTGGTCGAGGCCATCCCTTGGAACCCAGGTGGAGGGGCAAGTTCCCACCACTACCAAAGCTGCTGGCAGGGCGGCGGAACCAGTGGCTTATCAAAGGGCGTAAAGCCAGTCATCGCTTTCCGTCATTTTTGACAGTATCGCAGGCCACAGAGACCGAATAGCATCTCTGAGAAGGGTGGTCTGTGAGCCTGGGCGGCTCAGGGGGTAGGGCATCAATACGCTGTCCGAATGCAATTCCGTAACGTCAGTCCTCGAAGAAGGGCTTGTGTTGAAAACAACCATACTTCTTAGCGACGACAATTCTGCCATCCTCGATCATGTTGGCAAGATGCTGGAGAAAGAGAAAAACTACACCGTCGTTGCCGCCATATCCGACGGGGCAGTTGTCACCCGTGAATACCTCCGGCTCAGACCCGATGTCATCATCCTCGATATTTCCCTGGGGCAAATGAGCGGGATCGATATCGCGCGGGAACTGCGAGATTCGGGATGTCGTGCCAAGATCATCTTTCTCACCGTGCACGAAGATTCTGACTATGTGAACGCTGCCGTGGGCGCGGGTGGCTCGGCTTATGTGGTGAAATCGCGGTTGAGCCAGGATCTGTTTCTCGCCATCAATGCGGTGCTCTCTGGCAAACTCTTTGTCTCGCCAAGCCTGATGTACAAACCCGGCTAAAGCGGCTTCCAGTAGGTGCTTTGTCAAAGTAGCACCCACTTCCGAACCCGACCAAATGTCACATTTCAAAAGTTGGTTGTCACCATTGACCCTATCGCCCCCAAACCAACCTCAAGCTCGCCATCGCCAGTCATTTGAAACCGATTGTGGGAATTGCGGCGCCTTTCATCTGACTGCCATTCGTTCCCATTCACCGGACGAGAAGGTCTGCCCGCCTGTTCCGGTGCCCCATTCAGGTCCGAGAGACCTGAGTAGACACCAATAATTGTCACGAAAACCGGGCAGGGATGGGTATAGAATAGCTGGCGCTTTAGAAATAAAAGGAAATCGCGGGGTAGGCCCTTCCCCCAGTTCACTCCCCCCGGCAGCACCACTTTAAACGCGAGGTGTCTCTAGTGACTTGCAAATTTCGATCAGAACCTATTCTGATGAGAGGTCGCAACCTCCCAACCAGGGCGTTCTTCTCTGTTCTGGTGATTCTGACGGCAGGGGCCCTTTTGCCTGGCGTCCTTACGTACGGGCAGGAGACCGGGTCTTCCCCTGCCTACACTTTCACTTCCTATGACTATCCCGGCGCCATCTTCACCGAAGCCATGGGCATCAACACAGTGGGTGTGGTGGTAGGCGCCTATGCGGATGCGAGTGGCGTGACGCATGGTTTCGCCCTTCTGCCCACCGGCAAATTCGAACGTCTCGATTATCCCGGTGCTATCTCCACAGTTCTGGCGCGCATCAACGATTCGAACCAGGTAGTGGGTTCTTACGTCGATTCCAACAATGTTTCTCACGGCTTCATGTTCGTTTCGCCGAACAAGTTCACACCCATTGATTACCCTGGCGCGGCGCAGACGCAGGCGTACGGGATCAACAAGGCCCAAGAGATTGTTGGAACATGGTTTGACTCGGGCGGGAACACATCGGGCTTCTCGCTGATTAGCGGAAACTTCAAGGACTTGGTTTATCCAAAGTCAGTGAGTACGGTTGCGAGCGATGTCAATTCGTCCGGCGAAGTCTCCGGTAGCTGGGGAAACACCGGCCCCAATGAACAAGCGCACGGGTTCCTGCTGACCGGAAAAGGAACTTACACGGACGTCGAATATCCAGACGCGGTCGCGACACTTGTTCTGGGTGTCAACGACTTGAACGAAGTAGCCGGATCCTACATTGACGCTGCGAATGTGACGCACGGATGGGCCGGTTCACCGGCCAAAAAGCAATACGTCACCCTCGACTTTCCGGGCTCAAGCAGTTCCAGTCTGGGTGGTCTCGGGAACAACGGCACATTCGTTGGGGGCTACGTCGGACCTGACGGGAGGGGTTACGGGTATTGCGCCCTTGGTGGCCCGGCGGTCACGCGGGTACCAGACGGCATAGGCGAGAAGGCGATGGCGCCGCCTACCAAGGGTCGCTGCCCAGGTTAGTTTTGGGGACTCTTTTCGTCTTGGTTGCAGAGCATGGCGAAAGGCATGGCCGGGCGGCAGCTAACGGGCCTGATTCCTATTGAGTTTCGCGGACTCGGTTTGGGCGGCGCGAAGGATGGGCACATCGGGATCGGCGCCTTGCCAAAGATTCAAGAAATCGCGGTACGACGACTTGGCGGCGGCAAGATCGGCTTGTCCGGCGCTAGCCCGGCCCGACATGAGCGGCGTCAAAGCGCCAGTCGGAAAATTCCAGACGAGACCGCGGTGCGCTCGAATTTTCGCGAATTCTGCCACTGCTTCACTCCACCTCTGCTGTGCCAGATACGCTTGGCCGCGCAGGTATACCGGATACATTGTCGCTCCTGACGAGAAAGGCGGTGTCGCGCCGCCCAGTTCGTAGGCTGCGGTTACTTGCAGGAATCCGATGGCGAGCGGGGCATTGTCTTCCTGGAGCGCGATGGCTGCGCGAATACTCGGCAGCCAATAGTTGACTACCAAAGTATTCGAGTGAAACTGTTTGTAGAGATCATTGACCATGGCCTGCGCCCGGGCGACGTCTCCTGAGCGGGCCAGTGCCATGGCTACCGCGACGCGGACATCGCGAGTGGGGGCGAGCGCGAGGGCAGCAGCGGCCTGCTGCTTGGCCTGGGCTGCATTTCCGAACTCAGCTTCCCGCAAGGCTGCGGTCGCCTGCCATGTAGCCGCGGTTTCCTTCGCTCCTGCCTGCACTGCCGCAGCAACTGCCCTGCGGGAGAACTCTCGAGCGCGACCCAATCGACCGTGGAAAGCCTCTGTGTCCGCCTGACTCGAAAGTAGTGTATCTTCGCTTCCGTTGCCCAGCGCAGCAGAAACGCAAGCCGACATTCCCGGGGCGTCGTTTTCCAGGAATGCCAATTGATAGCGGTTCGGCAACAAAGATTCATCCAGTTTCTTAGCGCGGGCTTGCTCCAGAACGGCTTTGGCTTCCGCCACACGATCGAGATTCAGATAATCGTAGGATAGATTCTGGTAGACCGTGGCAGTGTCGGTCTTCAGTTGCATTGCCTCAAGGTCATGAGCCAGAGCGGGCTCGAGCCTTCCCAGGTTGGAGTCGATGACCCCAAGATTGATGTATGGCGCGAGGTCGCGCGGATAGGTCTGTTTCCGTTGTTCGTTGACTTGAGCGGCCTTTTCGAGGTCGCCAGTCACCGACTGATAATAGGTTGACTCGATCGAAAACCTCTCCCGTTCGGTAACCCGCTCACGCAGTTCGTAGGCTTTGTTGGCGCACTCCGCAGCTGAATCCGCTTCTCCGAGATCCTCATACATCAGGCCTAAATCGGCATAGGCCAGCGCGAAATTCGGATCCAGTTCAACCGCACGTTTGAACAGCGGAAGGGAGGCCGCATCCTGCTTAGTACGCCAAATCTTCATTGCTATGCTATAAGCCTGCAGCGCCTCCAGGGACGAGGTTGTCGCCTGTTCCAGCGGGATGTCGTATTTTTGAATCGAGGCCAGCGATTCACCTAGCTTCTTGCGCAAACGTGTCCCCGCCTCATGCACTCTCGCTAAGACGTCTTCCCGTCGCCCAGCCTCGACTTGCTCTTTACCCAAGGAGTCGCCGGTCCGGCAGTTCACTGCCTTGAGTCCGATCACGTAATGACTTCCTAAGCTCGCAATCGAACCCAACAGCATGACCTTGCCGCCCTCCCGGCGGCAGACTTCTTGGGCAATCTCCGGCGTCACGCGGTCATCGACCGAGCGGCCCATGTAGCGAAGTTGTTGGCCTACTCTGCCCTCGGAGAGGATGTTGAGAAATGGCGATTGCTCCAGTTCAACCGCAAGCCCCTGTTTCAGTGCGTCGTCGAAAACCGGGTCCCCTGTGTTATTGACGAAATCCGCCAGCACTATAGTGTCTTTCTCAGTCAGAGGGTGCGGGCGCATCCAGTGCAGAAAGCTGGCCGCGATAGCAACCAGCAGTATTCCGGCGAAAGCCAAAGACCACCGCATCCGTCTGTGCCGCACTCTGGAGCGAGCCAATCGCGTCGCCTCCGCGGCGTCGCGAAGCTTGTGGGGCAGCGCAGGATTGCCTGCCTCGTTGTTGTAGAGGTTGTAGAGGTGGATGCGGACGCCATGTTTGACTTCCGCTTCGCCTAAGTCGTGCAAAGTGTTTTTCCAGACGTCCAAGTGACCGAGCACGTCGGCAACCGATTGTGAAACCAGGATGTGTCCGCCATCGCCACAATCCATCACTCGTTGAGCAAGATTGATTCCGCCTCCGGCAACATTCCGATTGGCGTTGATATCGGCAACCCGGTACACCGGCCCGGTATGGATGCCCATCCTTAGTTCCAGCCCCGGTTCTGCGCGGATGGTTTGAGCCAACTCGACGGCGCAGCGGGCTGGGGCCTCGGGGTCGTTGAAGAAAACGAGCGCCATGCCGTCACCCGTGGGGAGCGTGATCAAGCGATGCGTCTTCTGCGCTCGTGGGAATTCAGGAGTTTGCCGGACCAGTTCCTGCAAACGGTGCAGCACTCCCGCTTGCTGTTCCATCGGCAGGCGAGAATACGCAACGATATCCAGAAACAACACATGCGCCATCTCAGTCGCGAGATCTGGGCGAACGGCGAAGTGAGTTGGGTCTGTAGACATGTCCGACCAGTGGGGAAGTGTAAGCCGGGCTGTGAAAGGGGTCAACCGGAGGGCCCTGAGCGAGTCGAGCTGCCTGGACGCGATTTTCCATCATCAGAAGACGGGCATCAATTTTCCGGTTGACATGAATTCGATCCGGGGAGAGGATTGTGGCTCATCGTTTCGTTTTGCAACATGAATTGGGTTTCGCTGTTCTCAATCCAGTCTGGATTTTGGAAACCAGATCTTTCTTCAAGGATGGTCTCCATGAGGCCCCTCTACATGATCAAACGCATTCTCGCGATTTTGCTATCTCTTACGATGACGTGGGTTCCGGCGATGGGTGCCGATCAGTCTGCCGGACAGATCACCGCCATCATTCCCGCCGCCACCCGTAACGCGCAACCGGCCAAGAACAAGGACGGCCTGCAGTGGAACGACCTTTTGCAGACGACCGATACCGGCCGCCTGCGTGCTGGCCTGACTGACGGCTCGATTCTGAGTCTGGGGTCGAGCAGCCAGCTGCGGGTAGTGCAGCATGATGCCGCTTCGCAGCAGACCTCGCTGGAGATTGGCTATGGGAAACTGCGCAGCCGGGTGGTCAAAATCACCCAGCCCAATGGTAAGTTCGAAGTAAAAACGCCCAACGCGGTGATCGGAGTCATCGGCACCGATTTCTATGTAGCTTATGAAAACGACCTGACTACGGTGATTTGTTACGTCGGCCAGGTCACCGTGATCTCGCAGGGTGCCTCCAAGGTAGTGAGGAAGTCTGACAAGGCCCAGTCCAACCAGCAACAGACCACTTTAGGGCCGGGACAGATGGTTGTGATTGGACTGAAGGTTCCGCCCGCCGGATTTCCTCCAGAGTCCGAGGTTATCCACGCTTCGATGTTAGATACGAGGATCAACCCTACGGTATTTATCGCGCAGCCGAAGTTTTGGATCCCGGTTGTGGCCGGAGCTGTGGGCGGCGGTATCGCTGCCGGCGTCGTGTTGACACATAACAACGGGTCATCGGCTGCCAACATCCCGCCTCCAGTGACTTGTGGTGCTGTGGCCGGTGCTGCGGGCAGGGCCAAGTGCGGCCCATAAATCGAAAGGTCGGAGGATGCCGTGCGCAGAGTGGACGCTCTCAGATGCATGCTTGTGATTGTCCTGGCGCCGTTGGTCGGCCGCGCTCAAAACACCATCAGCACCATCGTCGGCGGGGGAACGCCGCTGGGTAACGGAACCGCGCTGACCGCCTCACTCGGCTCGCCCACGGGAGTGGTGGTAGATGCCAGCGGGAATACCTACGTAACTTCGCTCAATGGCGAATACGTTTTCAAGATTGATGCTTCGAGCAACATCACCATTCTTGGGGGGACAGGGTTTGCTGGTTTCATCGGAGTTGGGGGTAAGGCGACAAGCGCAACCCTGAGTGGCCCCGCAGGCCTTGCGTTTGATAGCAACGGGAACCTTCTGGTTGCCGATTTCTTTAATCAGCACGTCTATGGAATAAATCTCACGACCGGCGTGCTGACGAATGTGGCTGGAAGTGCGACCCCAGCCAATCCTCTCGGAGGCTTTGGTGGGGATGGCGGACTCGCGACCCAAGCGCTGCTGAACACGCCGTTGTCGGTCGCAGTATTCAACACCACAATGTATATCGCAGACACGGGGAATAACCGGATTCGTGCCGTAACTAACGGCACGATTACCACGATCGCGGGAAACGGGACTGTTTGTTCACCCTCAACCGCACTTTGTGGCGACAACGGGCCCGCTACGAAGGCCAGCCTGAATTTTGGAAACCAGGCAGATGGTGCAGGGATTGCGGTGGACGGGGTAGGTAACCTCTACATACCCGACAGCTCCGACAACCGAGTCCGTAAGGTTGACACGACGGGCATGATTACGACGATCGCGGGTACGGGCATGCCCTGCCTAAACCCTGGTCCAGGCAACTGCGGGGATGGCGGTGCGGCAACCCTTGCAACGCTGAACCTCCCGGCTGCGGTGTTCGTAAGTGGCGGCAACATCTATATCGCGGACGAGTTCGATGAAGAAATCCGCCTGGTGAATGTTGATGGGCAGATCTCGACGGTTGCCGGCGATGGCATCTTCGGATTTTCTGGAGATGGAGGAGCTGCGGTCTCGGCCGCGCTCTCCGATCCCGTGGGAGTTTTCGTCGATGGTAACGGAAATCTTTTCATTGCCGACGACGGCAACAACCGCATTCGTGAAGTTACGTCGGACAATCAGATCATAAATCCCTTTGCCGGTGGCGGGACCGGGGGTGACGGCGGTCCCCCATTGAATTCCAATTTCTCCTACGCCTATGACCTGGCGCTCGACGCTGCGAACAACCAGTTCATCATAGATTTCGGTACCAGCCGCATTCGGGAAGTGGCTGGCGGGGTGGTTACGACCGTTGCGGGGAGCGGCACGGCGGCCTATAGCGGCGATGGAGGTGCGCCGACTAGTGCAACCTTGGATTATCCGCGGGGTGTTGCCCTGGGCGCAGGGGGCAAGATCTTCATCGCGGACTCGGCCACCTCAGTGGTTCGCCTGGTTCAAGGCGGTGTGATCACAACCTATGCGGGAGTTGGGTTCTCTACATGTAGCCCTTCTACTGGAGTCTGCGGGGACGGGGGGCCGGCAAATTCAGCGAGCTTGAATACCCCCAATGGCGTCGCCGTAGACAGCAACGGCAACCTTTTCATTGCCGACACCGGTGACAATCGGATTCGCCGGGTTGACACGGCTTTCAATATTTCCACGGTGGCGGGAACTGGAGTTGCTTGTGCGGCTCCCCCCGCCTGCGGAGATGGCGGTCAGGCCACATTGGCGCAGTTGAATAGCCCTACCGGGATTGCAGTCGACGCTGCCGACGATCTCTTCATCGCGGACTCCGGCGATAACCTCATCCGCAGGGTCGATGGCAAGACGCAAGTCATCACCACCGTTGCCTTCGACGGTCAAGCAACTTTTTCGGGCGATGGCGGCCTGGCCACGCTGGCGAGCATGAGCGCCCCTAATAAAGTGGCTGTAGATCCGGCTGGCAATCTCTATATTGGAGGCGGTCTTGACAATGTAGTGCGAAGGGTAGATTTCGCCACTCAAACCATCGCAACCGTTGCTGGGAATGCCAAGCAGCCTCTACCCTCCGGGTTCAGCGGTGATGGGGGCCCTGCCACGAGCGCAACTCTATCGAACCGTGGCCTGGCGATCAACGCTACTGGCGGCCTTTACATTGCCGACAACAATCGTATTCGGTTCGTCCAGCTTAGCCCGGTTTCGGTTCCTGCTCCGGCGAACCTCGACTTCGGCAATCAAACGGTAGGAGTCGGTAGTAAGCCCCTCCCGGTTACGCTCACCAACTCGGGAAGTGACGATCTTCTGATTTCCAGCATTGTTGATGCCAACGGTTTTTCGCAAACCAACAACTGTCCCATCGCGCCTGCCCCTCTTGCGCCTTTACAGTTCTGCACCATCAACATCACTTTTACTCCGTTGGGCCCTGGAACTGAGAATGACACGCTCATCATTACCGACAATGCCGCCGGCAGCCCGCAAACAGTTCCACTGACCGGCGTAGGGCAGCCTGCTGCGTCGTTTGCGACCCTCGCCCCTGCGAATCTGAACTTCAACACTCCCCAGTTGCTGGGGACGACGAGTACAGCCCAGCCGGTCAAGCTGAGCAACACCGGGACCGGCCCGCTGACCATCACCTCGATCGGTTTCATCGGGGCGAACGCCAGCGAGTTCGGACAGACCAACAACTGTGGTTCCTCGCTCGCCGTCAACGCCAGTTGCACCATCAGCGTCACTTTCAGCCCGACAGTTGCGGGCAATGCCGCGGCGGCGGCGTCCCTGACGGTCACCGACAATGCGCCTGGGTCTCCACAGGCGGCGTCTCTCGCCGGAACGGTGCAGAGCTTCTCGCTGACGACTACCTGCACCAGCCTGAGCGTCGTACCGGGACAGTCAGCGATCTATACGGTGGATCTAGCCCCGGTGAATGGATTCACCCAGTCGGTCGCTCTGAGTTGCAGCGGAGCGCCGACACTGGCGAAGTGTACGGTGAATCCGAGTTCGATGACGCTGGACGGAGCCACCACGGTACAGGCGAAGGTCACGGCTACCACCACGCCGCCGACGTCGGGTTTCCTTAAGTCGCCTTTTAACGGACACGACGGTAACCGGATGGCAGGAGTGATCGGGCTGGCAGGAATGGCGGGACTGGCGGCGTTCGTGATGCTACCGGGCAAGAGCAGGGTTAAGCATGCGGGGCGGTTGTGCGGATTGATTTTCTGCTTGTGTCTACTGGCGAGCGTAGCGACGATGTCGTCCTGCGGTGTGGGTGGGGGAAATGCGGATCCTCCGGGCACGGCCGCCGGCACTTACCCGCTCACGGTGACGGGGACTTTTAAGTCGGCCGCCGGAACGACATTCACGGAGAAGGTCAGCTTCAATCTGGTTGTGAAGTAGTGGCCCGCGCCGATGAGCCGCAAGCGACGCGTTCGTCAACAGCAGAAGCAGGCCGCGAACGCTGTCCGGGCTGCCGTAGCGGCACAGCCGCCGATTTCTCATGCGCCGCTCTGGCTGGCGGCGGCCTTCCTGTTACCGAATCTCGGCGTGCTGGCCTGCGGCTTCTTGCTCGACGACCTTCCTCTCATCGTTGACAATGAGTCCCTGCACCTCCACTCATTTCGCCAACTCGCTCACATCTGGACATCCGGCTACTGGCCGGACAGACGTAGCCTGGGTCTTTATCGCCCGGTGGCACAAACTCTCTGGGCTCTCATCTGGACTGCTGGTGGGGGCTCACACCCAGCCCTGTTTCATGCCGTTAACCTGGTGCTGGGCGTAATCGTGGTGCTGCTGCTCTACCGCTTCCTGCTGGTGGTGCAAACTCCGCCGCGCACCGCGTTCATTGCTGCTTCGCTGTTCGCGCTATTTCCCATTCACACTGACGCCACGACCTCGGTAGTGGGCTCGGCGGAGTTGCTGGCTGCCGCCTTCGGCCTGGGCGCACTCATGCTCTACTATCGCCAGCGACACCTTTCCGCGCTGCTTCTCTTTGCCCTCGCGGTTCTCTCCAAGGAGAGTGCCAGTGCTGTTGCCGCGCTGCCTCTGATTTTTCCACGTAAGGACGGGCGTTCCCGCGCCTCCCTGCTGACCGCTGCCGGCGCCGCCGCCATAATCGCCGCCGCCCTGCTGGCGCACCACGTCATTTCACGCGACTCTCGCATCCCCGCGATCGATAACCCGCTGGGGCTGGTTGACGCCGTCCCTCGCATTCTCACCGCGCTCTGGGTCCAATGTCTCTACTTGTTCAAGACCGTGCTGCCGATTACGCTCTCGGCTGACTACTCATATAAGCAGATCCGTCTGGTGATGGGACTCGGCGACTGGCGCGCGTGGATGGGGTTAGCGCTTGCAGGCGGTGCGATCTTCTTGATCTGGCGCCGTCCCCGGCTCCGCTCTCCGGTGCTGGTTTACGGGGTCTTATTTTCCTCGACAGCGAACATTCTGTTTCCGATTGGGACGATGATGGGCGAGCGGCTCGTCTACCTGCCGAGCCTGGGGCTGGCGCTGCTATTGGCGATTCTTCTGGTCCGGAGCCGCCACTGGAAAACCGTGCTGGTCACAGTGACGCTCTTGTTCGGCGTACGCACCGCCCTCCGCAACCTCGACTGGCTCAACGCCGACCGTTTCTATACTCGGCTGGTTGAAACCTCTCCCAATAGCGCCAAATCCTATTACTCTTATGGCGCGTTACGCGCCTCACGCGGTGACGATGTTGGCGCCATCGCGGCCTACGACCACGCCATCGCCATTTTCCCCGCGTATTCGGAGGCCTTTCATAATCGCGGGAATGCCCTGGCACGGCTCGGCAGGCGGGAGGAAGCGATGGCCAGCTACCGCCAGTGTTTGCGCTTCGATCCTGGTCACACTGGCGCTGCTGCCAACCTGATGCAGTTGCAAGCCGGCCTGCCGCTGAACCCGCCCCGCCAACATCTGTGATGGGAGGAAAGCCGGCAATGCAATTATTGATTTGCCGTACACTGTCGCAAAGGATGTGCGTTCCCGCTTGAGAGACCTCAGCAAACCGCGCCGAAGCGTGATGCAGTTCGCAGTCCGACATGCTGATGCGGGGATTGCCGTGTTGGTTACCCTGCTTGGACTGGTGATCCTTGGCTACACCGGAATCGGGGGCAACCAGCGCGCCGGCTTCCTGTTCTTGCAGAACACCGAACTGCGAACTCTCGACCTCCGTTTCGTTCTTCGGGGATCCCGTCCACCCGATCCGCGAATTGTGATTGTGGGAATCGACGAGAAGACGGTGCTCAATACAGGGGCTTATCCTTTGCCCCGCAGTTCGTATGCGGTCCTGGTGAGCAAGCTGGCCCAGGATGGTGCTCGGGTGATCGCCTTCGACGCGACCTTTCCGATTCCTGAGAACTATCCCGCGGGAACAGCCTTGCAGAAACTCGAGAAAGAGCTGGGGCGTAACGCTTCTTCGGCGGTATTGAAGAAAATCGAGCAACTGCAACAACGCGAAGATCCCGATGCACAGTTCGCTGCCGCCATGAAGGCGAGCGGCAACGTTGTCTTAGGGCATCTGTTCCTCGGCCATGATGCGGCGACACAGGTCGATCCCAAGCTGGCGGAAGATTATCTCAATGTCATTTGGGCCAGGGCCTTTCCGCAGATACTAAAAGTAAAGTCACACGGAAAAGATTTCGATCTCGCGCAGGCCTGGGTCGCAAATGGAGGTTCGGTAGCGGAAGGCGCGGAGGCGAATCTGTTGAAGCTGGCCGAAGCTGCGGCTTCCTACGGGTTCTTCAACATTCGTCCCGATGCCGACGGTACCCTTCGCCGCGCAACTTTCATCATTCGCTTTCACGAGGATTTGTATTTTCCGTCGCTCGACCTTGAGGTTCTCCGCCAGAGCGAGAACATTCCCGATCAAGAAATCGCAGCCTTTATCTCAGAAGACGGCTTGGAACGTATTCAATATGGAAAACACGATTTGCGGCCGTGGCATGACGCGACTGCCTTGATCAACTATGCCGGTCCCTATCGTACCTATCCGCAAACCTCAATGTGGGATGTGACCAGCGGCGCCACGCCGGCGGGAACCTTCCGCGACAAGATTGTCTTTGTCGGCGCAACCGCGCTGGGAATTGGCGACATTCGCAACACCCCATTCCAGAAGCAGGATAGCGGTTACATGGGAGTCGAAGTGCACGCCAACATTCTCGACAATCTGCTGCACAGCGACGACCCCTCCCGCACCTTCCTGGTCCGCGGATT
>Ga0210387_10003260_pt1 | contig 12493 bp, 16 predicted proteins | sample IncBWC7OmetaG_FD_160108 | JGI IMG/M metagenome (GOLD analysis project Ga0210387, IMG submission 160108) | Forest soil microbial communities from Barre Woods Harvard Forest LTER site, Petersham, Massachusetts, United States - Inc-BW-C-7-O ... | reverse complement strand
TTTTGGACGTCGAGTAAATAAGCTGCGAGACTGCCGGCAGTTTCGGTGACATCCCTATCCCAATCGGATTTTCCTGTGGATATCACCACCTATTGGGAAAAGGTAAGAATATTAAGGACATGTATACGTGAAAAGTCGTATACGGACTTGTCGATGATAGGGTTTCACAGTGCCTAACAGCTGTGTCTTCATATCTACATCAAATTTGTTCGGGTATGATTCGTGACCTATGTACGCCATTGGGCCATTGTCATTAAAGACACATCGAAGAGAACTAGGGGACACAGTACACTACCTTGATCACAAGGGTCAGAGCATGTCCTACAGTCTGCAACAGAAATAGGAATGGCGGAAGCCTCCAACTTCCCATACAGGCTCTCATGGTCGAGGTCTTTGCCGTGAATCATGCCCATCACTTTTCTAAGACGGAACATGGGTAATTCAGTAAAGGTAGTAGTAATAGTCAGAGAGGATTCCGCAGTGCTTAAGTCACGTTTACTTTATATTTATCAGATTAGATTGCAAATGCTTTAAGTCCATAAAAATTAACTGTGATATCCGAGTCCCGATCATCGATCATCATTGGCTTATCATGTTGTAGTGCCTCTTAATTTTAGCATGCTACCTCCTTCCAGCGACATGGCAGCTTTTTCGACCATACTGGGATCTTCAAAGAATATTATTGCGGTCGCAGGAGCTGGACTTTCAGCTGCATCCGGTCCGTATCACCCTCCTGAAGGCTAATACCCTGTTATGTCGTAAATAATATCATAGGAATTTAGGAATTCCAACCTTCCGAGGCGCAGGTGGATTCTGGCGGAAATATGATGCGATCAGCCTTGCAACTCCTGAAGCATTTGATAAAAATCCATCGCTTGTCTGGCAGTTCTATCACTATCGGCGGGAAAAGTAAACATGCTCCTCTGCCTGGCGTTATGTAACAGTCTGACTCTCACCATCTCAAACAGAGCCCGCAATGCTCAACCTAACGCAGCTCATATGGCTCTGGCTGCACTCTCCCAACCTTCAGTTCGTCAACTGATAGCACCAGGCTCTACATTCACTCTTATAACTCAGAATGTGGATGGCCTCAGTCAGAAAGCTTTGGAGCACGCTACCTCGACAGCCGGAGATGATGTTGCTTCGTCACCATCTGATCAGCCCAGCATCCTTGAAATGCACGGCAGACTTTATGATGTAGAATGCACGTCCATTTCTTGTGGGCATACAGAATTCAATCTTGCTTCACCCATATGCGAGGCCCTCGCGGGGACGGACACTCAAGTAGACGAGGGAACAATAGATGCTGATATCCCAGCTTCCGCACTTCCTCGTTGTTCCAAATGCAACTCGCTTGCAAGACCAGGCGTGGTGTGGTTTGGCGAAATGCCACAACATCTGGACACCATCGATGACCTGGTAGACAAGGCCGACTTATGCCTAGTTGTGGGTACATCTTCAACGGTCAGTCTTCATTTCGGAATCAACCCGACATGCTAATGGCCTACAGGTTTATCCTGCGGCGGAATACGCAACTTTAGTCCAGAATCATGGGGGAAAGGTGGCAGTTTTCAACCTTGCGCGCAGCGAAGGAGACAGCGATGCAGATTTTCTATTCCTAGGTCCTTGCGAGGAGACACTACCAATGGCCTTAGGTCTGTCAAAGGAGACATAGTAGATACAACTACTCAATAATGCATACCATCGGTTCTTAAGTATATGTATTATGATATATTGTGCATTACGAGGTCACATTTTGCCCTTGGGTAGTAATGTTCTGGCTTAAGTCTATGCATTTATGAGACAGTCGACTGTGACATAAATTGTCCCCGAATACAGACACAACACACACATCTGTCATCTTTCACCGTTGCGTTGTCATCGCAACCGACGGCGGTATTCCTTGGATGTTGATGTGAATATTTTAGGCGGTCAAACCTGGCGTAAAAACGATCGTGTTGTCCCGACCGGAATTGGCTTTTAAGGGAGCTGCTCGGTCGATGAGTTAGGGCAATCTATGTAAGTCGCATGAGATTTGTTAAGTGTTGGATCCATCAGAACGTACCTAGGAGCGATCCTTAGAATCTTCGTATTCTTCCAACTCTTCCCGTATACCACGCTGAACTTGTGCTGCAGACTCCTCCAAAACGTCCAAACCAGGCAAAAATCGGTCATTGGTGGTATCAACGCCATACAATGCCTCGATGACTTTCTGCTCTCTCACAGCCCTGACTGAACTCCAATCCCCCATCTCATAGCCTGCATTCTGACCCAGTACAACACCTTCTTGGTCCCACTCGCTAATTCTAGGAGCGTTCCGTCGGTCTGTCAAGACGTTCTCAAGGTCCCTCATAGTTACTGGCGTGCGGAAGGCCGAATGGAGATTACGGGGTATAAAAGCTTCGTCGATGCGTTCCGAGAGTGTTTCGGGTGTTATGAACGTTTCAGCTTGGTGGTAGAGGGAAATGAGGGCGCGCATTTTAGGAGGAGGGAGTGAGCTGTGGGGTGGGTTTTTTCCCGCATTGGATGAGACATTCCGCTTGGTGACTTGAGCCACCTGTCGAATTATCGTTGAGAATGACATTGTTTTCAATTTTTCAAGGAGCGCTTGACAGATCTTGTGCAATAAATAGATCCAAATAATCCAATGATCACATACTACTATACAATCGGACGCACTTGTGCTGATACTCTCGATTGACTCTCGGGCTCCCTTCCATATGCCTTAAATCGTTTAATCTTGTTGTAACAGTGTCGGTAGATACATTCGGACTAATAAAGCTCCGGTAAGATACTAAAGGTGGGCTTTGAACCCGGCTTTCGCCATCAACAAATTTTCCTTCCTCTTGATTTCCGCAGCCTTTTGAACAAGGCGGGGTGCGCGCTTCAATTCCCTCTGTCCAACCTGTTGAATGTGGACCTAAATAATAGGAGATTGAGTGGCAAAGAAATAACAGGGGTTACAAAGAAAGAATTATACAGCATCGGGGCCCTGTAGGATATTGCATGTCAGGACTGAAAGGTGAATATATATATCAAAGACACATACATCGGCTATACGGAGGGTCCTCAACCCTGCCCACATCTCCGCAAGTTGTTGGTCCTGGGAGACACCCTCGGCACCGAACGATTGGATGGCTCGATCTACGACGGTGAGGGCCATGGAAGGAACGACAAACTATTGAGGTCTGAGCTCATGTCGAGTTCCTCATGAAAAAAGAGGACACACTTTAGCAATCCCAATTTCTTTCAGAGCGCCCTTCGCTTTGTGTTTGTCTATCTGAAAGGAGTTGAGGAAGGATTTTAAACTGTGGAGGTGTGTCAAATATCTACCTGCAGGGCGGCGCTCAAGACGAGTAGCCTTCCTGATTCAATGTCGGCTCGTGACTTCGCAATTTCTGCAATAACCGTTCCTTGATACGAAGTAGGCTCGGTCTTTGCTCTGTGGGGTAGTTGCAAGTCACTGACCATGTTCATGCAAGAATTTTCCAAATGTCTTGCGCGACGGATCAGTCACTCGTTGAAGCATCGTATCCAGGGCTACTTGGGCAGCTCCAATGGATCGCATGCAATGGTGAATACGCCCAGGCCTGTCGATACAATGAGAAGGGGTGCATTGTTAGATCATAAAAACGCGTGCCCAAGACGGCCTTGAATAATCTATGATGGGCAGTGAACAAATAGAGATGAGGCCACGGCGAGACATATTAAATACCTCAAAACCTTTCCCCCAGCCCAAAACTAGGTTGCCCAAGGGTACGCGGACATTTTCGTAAACGATCTCACAATGACCTTCTGGAGCATCATCGTAACCGAAAACCTGCATGGGCCGGATGACCTTAACACCAGGCGCGTCCGCAGGAACAATAACAACGCTCTGTTGGTTGTATGTACTTTTGTTTCCGGAATCGCTCTTTCCCATCACAAGATGTAATTTCGTTCTTGGGTCCCCAGCCCCACTTATCCACCTGAGCAATATAGGTGTAAATTCATAGGCTTTGGGATGTTTTGGAGAATGATACTCGCCATTTATGACCATTGATAACAATCTCATCGCCTTCTCTTCTGATAGAGGTACGGATGTTGGTCGCATCAGACGACGCAACTGGTGAACAATATGAGCACCTGATTGTCTGAGGCTGGAATCCAACACGAACCATTTTTTTCGGTCATTGCAAATGCAGAGCGGATTTCACCATTCAGTAGAGGGACCAACCATTTTTTCTGCTGCTCCGTAGAGCCATATCTTGCCAAAACCTCTGTAACGGCCTATAAGATATAAGCACAAATGAAGATATGTTGGTGATTTTACCCATGTTTCCAGTATCGGGTGCGGAGCAGTTAACTGCTTGGGGTGCTATATATCCTCCTCGACCCAACACTTCTGCCATAATAGCATACTGCATACCGCAATTAGAAGTTATGGCGGCAGAATGTATGTTGACCTCGTACCTCAAGGTTTGTGAGTGGAACTCCGTGCTCAGGGTAATGGGCCTTGCTAAGGAAGAGGTTCCACAATCCCAACTTTTTAGCTTTGATTTTGAGCTCTTCGATGATCGGAATCACAGTCTTCCATCGTTGTACCGGGTCAGTGGGTAGTTGAGCATGGGCAACTCTCACTGCAGGAAGAATCTCATCCTGGAAATAGACCAAAATGAGAATGTTTGTTTGTCTGAACCAGACAAATTAGTCACTTCAAGGAATTCGATAAGTTTGGCAAGAGTTTCTTTCGCATATGGCGAGAACTTGTCCTCTACCTGCAATAATAGTCACGGTCAGCTTTACGCAGCAGAGCCGATTTATAAAACAGACCAGCGCCCACGATGCTTCAGAGGTAAGTTCAACGATGGGATGGGACATTGTGATGAGGGAGAAGAGCGGCGAAAGTTATTGAGCTCTCCATCGTCATGTGCGACTTATAACAGACTGAAGCGGTTACTCCCAGGCCGATCACGATGCGTAACGCAGAACAAATTCGGAGTAACAAATTCCGTACCATCATGATCGCAATACTTCATACAAGTTCCGCCGATCGGACTAATCAGTCTGTGAAAATGGTAATAGAGTGTGTTGTACTTGTAGAATAGTCGGCATTCAGTAATAATAGTTTATGGATACAGGCCTGGAAGAGAAGTACATTCGGAAGTACATGGTACAAGTGAAATATTGTTCATCACCAAGAAATATCAAGAATCAACGTGCCCCGTCTTGGCCCTCGGAAGAAATATCTCCGAGAGTGAAAGGGAGATCGGGATTATACTCAAAAGCACCTGGATCATAACTCTGCCAAAGGGAATCTTGGTCATAAGCCACAGAGTATCCACCAGGATTATAATTCCGTATGAAATCGAGTCCGCGGAATGGGAGCCCGGGAGCTGCGAAGGAAGAGGTTGGAGGCGTTGTTGAGAGTCCCGGTATCGCCCCACCCATATCCGGCGATGCTTCATATCCAACATAACCCAAGTCGAGTGTAGACGTATATGCACCGTACGCACTTGTGCCATGCATTGGAGTGTCTTGTGAACCGGGATACATGTCCAACGCCGCGCGGCGTTCGCTACTATTTTCGCTCCACTGCTGCGAATTCGGGTTACCCATTGAACTATTCCGCATCCCGAACTCGTAGTCATAACGTGGAATATGTACCGGCGATACTGGCGGAGCATAGTTATACGCAGATGCTGTTCCTACTCTCGGGCTCGCTTCTTGGGGGTGGTCGATGGCAGGCATTGCAGGCGAAGGGAGATTCACCGAAGCAGGTGAACTATGGGGACTAGCATTCGCATGGGCAGAAGTTGGGCTAGAAAATGTGTGATAATATGAAGCCAAAGAACTTGCGGAACGGTCGGCAGCTTCGGTCTCATCATGTCCGCGTTTACGGGAGGTTGATCTTGCTCTTTGTGTTGCTGGGAAGGGGAAAATTTGAGTGGTTTGACGACATTTTGGGAGATGAATGCTCACTGTCAACACGGTAAGGGGACACGGCCGCCAATCGACGACTGGAGGTACTGTGATCGCGGGACTGGTTCCGTCGAGGTTTACTTCTGAAGACTCGTCCCGGAGTAGAGCCTTGAGCTGCCGAGGATATAGTGACAGAACGCCGACGTTCTAATAAGACAGGCGCAGCTGCCACAGGTGGCACGGGAATTGGTGGTCTTTCGTTTGCACCCTGGGCTATGGCTTCATTTGCGGTATTGGTCAACTCGATAAGTAGCTCCTTGCACTTCCGAGCGCCAGGCCAATGGCCCTCCCACGACTCCAGAGCAGCTAGCGAGCTCTTTGCTTCGTCCATTGCAGCAGACGCCGCTCTGTTCTCGGAGGCATGCATGGCGTAAAGCAAGAGAATGACGGCGGAGCTGAAGAGATGTTGGATGAAGAATGCTAGATGATGTGAAGGAGGAACTACATTCTTCATCGATGGTGCCAGACGGATACACGAACGAGCGGAAGAGACAGCCTTCACTGTCGATTTAGGTGTCACTGGCTGGTCTCGCTTGACGGGAAGGAGATTGCGGTGAAGTGTGGTCAGAACGGAGTAATAATGGCTACAAAGAACGGCCCCCATCGAGACTTGTTCATCGGTCTCCGATTGAGACTTGAATACAGCCGGCAAGTTATCACACCACTTTGTCAACTCGGTATCGAGAGATTCAACTGTACGTTGCAAATCCGCCTTCCGATCTGGTTCCAGTTGATCCTTGCAGTTCTCGAGGGCGTAGACTTCTCGAAGAACTCGTCCGGCAATCTCATACAGGCTCGTTAACGCGATAGAGCCTGTCATGAGCGACGGTTGTCTCTGCGTCATTTGCGCCCCAGAGAAGTATTCCGGTAGATGTTCGTCATCAACCTCGACCGGGGATTCGACGTCACAGTCTGAATCATTGATACCCAGTGGACGGCCAAGAGCAAGGGCCAGCATGCGATCCAGTGAGTAAACTCCCCACCAGATCTTTCGACGGGTCTCCTTCTCAATGGGGGTAACGAGAAGTCGACGGGGTGATCGCTGGATAGTTTGTCAGCTTGGGGGAGGTATATAAAGAAAAGGGAAACTGACATGGAGCCCAAGATCTTGACCAGTGCGGACCGCCTGGCCGACAAGAATCCAGGCTTGCGGTAGGCAATTAATGGAGCAAAGAAATGACGACATCAAGATGAAACATTGGACGTGAGCGACTTGAATATGCGCATGGCTAATGTACTGCAAAATCAGAGCGCTGGATCAACACTGGTCAGCGTTTATGAAGAAAATTATCTATATAGCAAGACATTACCGTTCATAATAAACCATGCCCATTCCGCCATCATCAAGACGCTCCCCCGTTGACAAGCGCGGATCTTGAACAAGGTGAGCAGCGCATGCAAAAACGGCAAAGACAAGGGAGATAAATGCGGTCTCGGTTTGCGCGAGGACAGGATCGTGATTATTGTCCATCAAATTCTTATATTGTCGCAAGAATGAAGGCTTGTCAATGACGGGCATGAGGAAATGAAAGCGTGAAAAATAAGCGTCGACCTAAAGGCTCATCAGTTATAGTCTCAGACCTCCGAAGTTTGAATACGAATACGAACCAACTTGTCCGCAAGGTCTCGTTCAGGATATTCTACTTCCTCTGGGCCTGGAAGTGCATGAACTTTACCAAAGAAGACTGAAGCAGGGAAATACAATTTATTGACGCTGGGTCCAGGCGCACGCGGGTCCTCTTCCATCGGCGATACCCGGTGAAGAGGGGAGGAGGTCAGCGCTCGGAATGATTGAATGAGTGACATAGTAGACGATCCGCCTATCCAACGCATATGGCCGTATTCATCGAGAGCTAACTGTCCGAATGATTCACTGACATCGTCTTCGAATTTGACAGGTGTGGAGGGCTCCGATCTTGCTGTGTGAGTCTTAGGCGTTGTTGAACGCAAAATGACAGTAGCCGGGCTTAGATTGTCTGACTCCGAGTTGCCGGGGCCCGCAGATGAACCCCCCGCCGCAGTGCCGTTGGCGTTGGCGGAGGGGCCTATCTGGTCGAGAACGGGCGCTATTTGGGTGAACAAAGATTCCATGTGAAGCAGACGCGCTTCAAGTTCTTGCACATAGCTAGTTTAAATGCTGTGAGATGCAGATTGGATGATGAATCAACATGACGTACTGTCTGCTCAGTGCGGCTCTATCTTTGGTCTGCAGCCAAGTGCATTGTGATCCTGACATCGAGCACTGCGAACAAGTTGGCTCGCAACCATCACATTTGATCTTCTTGCGCCTGGGAAGTGTAAATGGTAAAAGAATCGACAGGCAGAACGACGGTAAGGGAATGGTGACATACCTACAGCTCTCGCACGCCCGCCAAACTCTCCGTCGCTGAAGTTGGATGGGCTTCTGGCCAACGTCGGGAGAAATGGGATCTTCCTCAATGCGTTTCTTCTTTGATTGGTGCACCATTGAGTCGTCGTCCCCTTTGGCCATTTCACAAAAGCCACTGGCAGCAGTGATAGTGAGACAGGTGAGCCACGTGTGATTCTGGTTCGGGCCGAGGATATTTCTGCTTGCTGACCAAAATCAGATGCAGTAAAGTTGGGACTTATACGGAGAAGAGCTGCGTGATTATATATCGTGCCAAGAGGGCTCTGGACTTTATAGCTTGAGATGACGAAAGGTGATGGCGTAGAAGATGAAAATACCGGCCTCGTGTACATAGCAGGACAAGGCTGTGGTTTCGGACTCGGCATTGACAATCCTCCTTCTCATGCGGATTTACTCGGCTTGCTCCTTCATTAAGCTTCGTTTCTGGCTTTGGAACTGTCTTTTCAGGGAGAGGCACCACTCGTGACTCAACTCTGCTGGGACAAACGCCGGTCGCCTAATTGCTAAGCGCCATGCTATTGTCCCGTCATCGATAATCGATCGATATGATGTGATCAGTTTTTAAGACGTCGACGGCGAATATCCAGACCGAAGGGACCTGGGGGTCCAATGAGCTCTGCATCTATGATTTTGGGATCAAGAGGCTGTGTGATGTAGAGAGTAGGTTTCACGCTTGTCCTGACTATTCTCAATGTTCCTGATCATGATCGTACGGTTATACAGAATTTGCCATACATGCATAAGTGTAACTTGAAGAACATGCTAAGATATGCGGCCATTGCGGTGCCGGTGAAAAGTTTGCCAGTCTGTGGCTTCACACAGCCTCGCGCACGTGTTGTTTACATCGAGAGTCGTGAACTCTGCGCCAAACACAAATTGTCAGAGTCGATTGAGTTCTCTTGCTGTATGGCTGACGTTGAATCAACACAATTACCTTCAAACGGCGGTGGAGATCCTGTTATTGACGATGGAGAAGAAGCAGAGTCCAAAGTCCTCACGTCTCACATACCTGTGGAGGAACGCGACTAATCACAATTCGAATGCTCTACTTAACAGGAAATCATGCTCATGAAGCAGCGGGTGGAGGAGATGGAGAGGGAGGCAAAAAAACTGCGGGAACTACAGGCCGAAGCTGAACAGGCAAATAACGCTGTTGACGGGGAGGACGCTGGGGTACCTATGGAAACGGAAGAGGATAAAACCCTAGCGGACAGCCGAAGTGTTTATGTTGGGAATGTGAGTGGCACCTTGTGGAATTCATCCAGCAGTTCCAGGCATCTGAATTTACGTCTTGAACAGGTCGACTACAGTGCTACTCCAGAGGAGATCCAGGGACACTTCCAGGCTTGCGGGACGATTAATCGGGTGACAATCCTTTGCGACAAGTTCACCGGCCATCCAAAAGGGTGAGTATCGTTACGGGACACTTAAAAGGTTGCTGTTCAGTTTTGCTAACACTGTCCTCATTTGCAGTTATGCTTATGTAGAGTTCGCAGAACCAGAACACATTGATGCGGCATTAACGATGGACAATTCGTTATTCCGCGGGCGGCTAATCAAAGTATACAAGTTTTACATTCTAACGTTCTTCTCGCTGACTCCTATCTTATTCACAGGTAACGGCAAAACGAACAAATGTTCCAGGCTTCAACCGTGGCGGTGGACGAGGCGGACGAGGCGGGTACCGAGGGGGATACAGAGGTGGATATCGAGGAGGTTTCTCTGGATATAGTCCGTATAGAGGTACGCGGGGCAGGTAAGCCATACTCGACCGTGTTATAACCGCCGATCAGCACTCAATACGATGGCTTGATGCCAGGGGAAGAGGACGCGGATTTTGATGTCAATTTCAACATTCGGATCCAAACATTCAGCACGGTGCTGTTGCGTTCTGATTTTTCTGCCCAGACATACTCCCACATCTTCGATATATAGATACCAGCCTCAAAGCAGCTTCCAGAACCCTAGCTACTCGTAATAACGTTCGGCGCATAATTAAGAAGACTGAGTAATAATTCAAAAGTGCGGAAAACTTCCAAATTCGGAAGTAACCGGTTGTAGCTCTCTCATCCGCAACCGTCAAATCTTCCCCGACACGAAATGTACAATGTGTTTCGAGGGACAGCCAGACTGATATCAACAGCATCTAAAACTCAACCATATCCATTCTCTAAAACGGCGTTAATTCTTCCAACATCCTATGCTAAACCTGTAAAACCTCTTCGCGAAGGTGTAGGCCTAATGCAATACCTCCATAAAACCCTACCAACCCCCGACAAACAAAAAATCCTTCGCAGTCTCTTCTCGCGGCACTCTCCGACACGACTCTATCCAGGTTCGATCGTAACAGTGACGCTCGAACACTCCCCAACGACATTCACTGGTGTCCTACTCGCTATTCGACGTCGAGGTCCAGACACCTCGTTTCTCGTGCGTAACATTATTCAGCGGACGGGCGTGGAGATGCAGTTTTTCGTGAGCTCGCCGCATTTGAAGGATATCAAGGTGGTGCAAAAACCTCCTAAAGGGCGAATGCGGAGAGCGAAGTTGTTCTATTTGAGGGATTCGCCAGAGAAGATGAGTATGATAGCGGGAAACAAGAAGTAACTACCAATGTAAGTCTTTTTCCTACATTTTCTGCCCGACTAATATAAATTATTTTATAGAATTCATCACCCAACCCCGGTCTTGCCCCTCGGTTTCTGCCATGCACACAGAGACAATCTGATGCATTCATACTTAAGTATATTACTATGTTCCCAGCATATAATCAATTCTTTAAGCCTCCAAACACTGAGTTAGGCGAGCGACCAGCAAGAAAACGTCGTTCGTGGAAGTGGAAGACAATAGAAAGAAAGGACCACTTGAAAGGGTCGATTATCAACCCAGATAAGAAACTGAAGATTCAGAAAAAATAATAGTAGCGGAGATGGAATTCAAACATGTCCAAAAACGAACTGCACAGTGGTTTATCCAATATCTGCTACTGGCAGTGCACACCTTGCACCTGCGCATTTTGCACGTTGCACATATACGACCTCCCGAACGATTGGTTGATTTAACTATGGCTCCGAGTCGACCCCGCTCCCTTCGCAACCTGGCTTTTACTTCTCGGCGTAACCCATCCCCCGGACCACCTTCACCGACATTTTCTGACACAACGCAAGTTTCCGCTATGAATTTCGGAGCGGACGGACCAGAAAAGATAATCACTCGGGCGAATCTAAAAGCGAGTCTTCAGGCTTATGAAGAAGTGAGCAGAATTATACATCATTTGCCAGAGCAACAACCGAAGCCCATGCTATCTCGCGCACAGCTCATGAACACTAGCGCAAACTATCGCGCAGCACTTATTACTATGTCAAAGGTAACGGCGGCTTTTGCAGACGCAATGGAAACATGCTCGGGGTAGGATCTTCAGCTTCTTAACCATCACATCAGGAATAACTGGTTACGTCAGGATGAAAGGTCCTTCGTATGAGGCGGGGACACGACTGCAAGCTGCATCCGGATTACATCACCTTATCGGAAATCATTGGCACGTACTGGTCAGTCGGATCTATTTGATGTAATTGAATGAACACCGCTGACTGTCCCGGACAGGCGGAAACGCTTGACAAGAAGTTCGAGAGACCATTGCGTCAACATCTCGAGACATATCGGACTATTGTGACTGTACGTGCAGTTGTTGTAACTACGTATCTTTGCTCAATTCTGGTCTCCCCCTTGAAACTGGTTCCAGGAACGCTCGGTATCGTATGAGCGGGCTCTACGTGAGAAGAGTCAAATTATTCGAGACACAGAGATGCGAAATATGAACAGGAAAGAACGAAGTGGGTAATCCAAATTCATGGGTTTGTTTCGGCCTTCATCACTTCCATCCAGATCTCCAAAGTTTCCGGGAGGCATTAGCTGTGCTGCAGCACCAGGTGGATGAACTGGACGCCTTGAAGGCATCACATTACCAGGAAATTATGGAGCACGAGGAAGAGGTTTGGGAAGTGGTCCAGGGAAAGGTCTGTCTTTGGGATCTGACGCAATACATCGAGATTGACTGAATACCATCCAGGTTTGCATAGTGGTTCGTTCTACAATGGACGTCTTCGATAGATTTACAGCTAAGGCGTATGTTCCATCTCATAT
>Ga0210387_10003258_pt1 | contig 12496 bp, 14 predicted proteins | sample IncBWC7OmetaG_FD_160108 | JGI IMG/M metagenome (GOLD analysis project Ga0210387, IMG submission 160108) | Forest soil microbial communities from Barre Woods Harvard Forest LTER site, Petersham, Massachusetts, United States - Inc-BW-C-7-O ... | reverse complement strand
TCACGGTAATATCTGTGTGGGATGATGTCGGAGTTACTTGATTTTATGCACCGCTGGCCAATAAGGTGTGGTGACAATGTTCCTGGGTGCCACGGTTCTGGACGGTACTGTGCTATATGTTCGTTGAGAGTATCTAGATTCGCCAGTAGGTTTCGACCTCGACTTCGCAAAAAAATATACAGAGCCAAATAACAACACTTGTTCGAGCCCAATATCCCGCTGTGCCGCCTGTGCATAACCTGCACTGTGAATACCCTCATGAGAATGTCCTCGAGATCGCCATGCCGCACCCACGCGCCTCGCCCATTTCCTTGCCCTGCCGTTATGAATATCATAGCACCAGTCGTTTCTTGACTCTAAACACATCTTCTTCTATCTTACGGTATGCCCATTTTGATTAGGTGTCGCGTCGCGTTGATGGGGTACACAACAGATTTTACAAGATCTGCTGGGCCAATTCGAAATTCATTTAAAATTCATTTAACTGGCGCAATAATGCATAGCCAGCCGAAGCAGTTCACAAAAAATGTGGGTTCTGGCCTGTGGTGACTATCAAGAGAATATGACGAAGTCTCAAGAGTTTGTAAATCCGAATACCAAAGAGTAGCATGTGGTACAACGACAAGGGGCGGGTCAGGGGTGAAATCGTGACTGGAACCTTCCCTATCTTCGGGGCACGTTTCATTCGCAAGCTCTAATAAAAATAAGTCAGCAGAGCCCCTTTCACAGCTTATGACTTACAGTAGAGGGCTAAAAGGTTGCCAACGAGCGCAACAACTACAGTGAGAGCAGGCTTAGCTGCTGCTAATATGGGTGCTGGCGCTGCATTGGAGGAACTGAACATTCCACAAAAGGTGAGCACAAAAACTCAGTTTAGGGGAGAGGCTCACCTCGATCCGGAGCCACTACCAGAGCAAACATCAGAACGTGAATTGCACGCAACTAATATTCACTCACGATGAGGCTGGGGCATTTCCGACACAATTTTTACCAATTTTGCAACATCCTTCCACGCCGTTACTCCCAAATTCACAATTATATCCAGCATCGCAGTATGCTAATGTAGTGTAGCATCAACATTGCTCTCAATATGTTTATATTGTTCGGGGATACTTACTATCAGCAGTAATACAACAGTCACCACCTACGGGAGCGCAGGCGCCATTTGAACAAGCCTTCTGGGTCAAAGTACACGACGACTGGCGAGAAATGAGGCCACGGATGACACTGCGAGATACCTCACGGCTAGTGAGCAAAGGCGTAAATCCTTCAGCTGCAAAAGCAATGGAGATCCACAAGGAAAGGGCGAGGATTTTGAAAAACATGGTCATCTTGGGGCAAGATGAAAGGACGATATGAGTACCCAGGTTTTATACCTTTTCTTTCGTACCTAGTTCCTGAGCGCTGTTTGGGGCACCACGCCTTCATAATAGACAGCTGCTAGTCAGGACGATCGTTGCTAGATTACAAAATGTCCAAACATCCAGATTCCGGGAACTGCTTAGACGCTGGGGATACGGCGCCGGCCGTGAACCTGATAGCCACCCAGACATAAATGGCTATTGAAAGACGAGCAGCAGTGTCGACGTGCATGAGACCTCGGCATGGCGGAGGTTCAAAGAACGGACGCGTCACGGTTGAATGGCAAAAAAATCAGAAAAGGTCGACGTTGAGCATTTGAGCGCCCATATCACCTTGGCAAAGTGTCTTGGCGTTCCAGACCCGTCAAGTTTCACGTCTAACTTACTAGTAATGATTTCAATTGCCATCAGTCACGGTGTTCAGTTACCGTCTTTGTTCAGTACACGAACCAAGTTTTCGGGATTGGAGGACGAGGACGGTGCGCAGGCTTAGCGGGACTCTTGTCGCTCTTGTAAGGGGATACGGCCAAAATACCGTACCGGATGTTTGTAGTGATAGTGCGGAGTAGTGCGGAAGCAGCGACCTGCGACCTGATCAAAAAGGCGATCGATCAGGGTCTGCCAAGACATCACTGTGGGCAATGACCAAGGTTTGGTCACCAAAATATTCTGCATAATAGCATATCTAATCTATGTTAGATTAAAAAACATGTTGGGCAGGTATGTTTTTAGCCCAATTCCTCTGTCTTTGACAGAATTTGGATTCTCAACTCCAAATTACCATTGTGGTTCTGAAATTGTCTTCGCAAAAAAAGGTCAAAATTTGAGAGCCAGTGTGACAGTCACACGCTGACTTAAAAGCAATTCATTTCAACGGCCCTACCACCCTTACATGTTGCGACAGACGGTAACGAGTCTATCAACGGCCCACTGATCAACAACTTCAATACTGATTCAAAATGCCTGGTCCTGGGAAATCAAAGTCGAAATCTAAGCCCAAGGTGATGCATGCATCCCCCAGTACCGTCACGGTTGCAGTGCCTGAGTCGGACCCTCTTGTGCGATCCATTGATGATGCTGAAGGATGGAATATGGTTGTCAACACCCTGTGCAAGGTTTTCGAGCTCCCAGGTGTGTTATTTTTCGAGTCTGCATACCTTATTGTGGGATTATCATCTTCGTCAGACCTCAACACTCGCAGTGGGCTGAAAAAAGTCCATGCCAATTTTGAATTAATTTCTCGACGCCTTGATGCTGAGTTCAAGAAAAACATGGGAAACGAAAAAATAAGGGGTGGAATCATAGGCATTTATGCCAAGATGTGTGTTGACTCCATTCTGCGAGATAAATTATTTAGAGCAGGTCAGGACGGTGGTCTAATCTCACTAGTTATTACCTGCAATTTTTCTGAAGGGTCGCTGTACCAGGACTTTTACAGAAATTGATGCCTCTGCTGCATATCTCTTCCTGCCGCCATCTCGCCTTGCGCGCACTATCGACTGTTACTCATCACGGGGGTCAGGAGGCGCGAGTGGAGATTGCCCGCGAAACACCAACCTTAATTCGATTAATCCAAGAACATCCTGACGACATAAAGGTGGCTGAACTCTCGATAGTCACAATTTCCCACGCGGTCTGCGCCGTCACAAACGTAGAGGACAATCCTGACACGAAATTCTTGACATCCCTGAAGATGCCTAACGTGCTGAGGGTTGTTACTGACACCCTCCGCAAACCAACAGCACCACACTATCTCGTTAATCACGCAGCAGCCCTTTTGGCAGGTTCCACGTTGTACTGCTCAAAAGAATGCAAAGGCTGTCCTTCGATGGTGACTTTTCTTGTAGCAGGTCTGAGAAGCATCGACGCGGCCTTCAGGTGCTTATGTCTCGGAGGTCTTATTCGTCTGCATAGGATGGAAGCCGAACACGATCAACGTCTCCATGATCCTAGGAAAATGGTGGCATGTATAGAGCGAGGATTTCCACCGGATCTCAGCAAGATATTGATGGATTATGGCCCCGATCGATGCGACACAGTCAACATTCTTAAAACTAGTGCAGAGAATCAGAGGGCAATGATGACCGTCGCACAAGATCATGATATATATGCTCTTGCCTTGAAATTGGTACCGCTTATTATTCGAACGGAATATTCGATTGCAGAGGGGATGTTTCAGAGCGAAAATCCGAGGACAGGCAAGTTCGAAACTATGGACTTGGGTCTCCCTTTCACTATGTGGACGGACGCACTTCCTCATTGTGCGGAAGCCATTCGTACCAGGGGTAAACCAAACGAAATCGATCTCGCGGATATAATTGAAATCAAATATTTAATTATCAAATCTCGCATATCAGATGCCGTCACCCTTGCAAAGAAAGCGATCAAACGGAGTCCTAACGTTGCCTACTTTTATTATGCCATAACTCTAACTGCTGATGCGGCAGATGGCCTTCGGTCGGCGAAAAAGGGTTTAAAGTGCAAGAATATCACCCCTTTTGTCCGTTTCCAGATGCTGTGGCGCGCTACAGAGCACGCAGGAGATATGGGCATCTGCCGTTTGCAGGAGTCGTCTGTTGGAGACAAGAAATGGGAGGAAGGGGTTGCTTTCCTGACAAGTGCGTTGGAGGATTCCAAAATTTACGTCGAGCAGGCACCCCCAGATTCTAAGCACATGAAGAATGTGCTATACTGGTACATCCTTCTCAATCTAGCCATTCGAGGGCCGGAAATGAGTGAAGACCTTCAAGGACTCAGGGTGCGATTAGGTTTCCCGCTATCTTTCTGGTGCACAACTTGAATTAACAGATGGTACCCAGGATGCACTCAAGAAACTCGAGATCGCTGACGCGTTCAGCATCTTCCTCGGAAACACTCCCCGTAAGACTCAGATGCGGTTGACACAACAGACTGTCATACAACTCTACCCGACCGCCATCAAAGAATGGGGGAGTGTTAACAAGAGGTTTGATAGTGAGAGCTCCATGTCTTCAGATGGCAAACCTATTTCGACCGAAAACTCTGAAGATGATTTGGCTGCATGGCTGGAGGATATGCATATGGAAGATGGACAGCTGGAGCCTGAACATTGCCTACACCCAAAAATCAACAGTAACCAGGTTGCCCTTTACCGATGTTCGTGGTGTGGAAACCCTAGTGCAGTCCTCAGGAAGTGCAGTGGATGTACCAAGACCAGGTCAGAATATCTGTCGGCTTCGGAAAGGTTTATCTCATGTTTGGATCTTGTTAGGTATTGTGATGCTGCTTGCCAGAAAGCTCATTGGGGCGATCACAAGAGTCAGTGCAAATCTGTATAACTTAGATCACTGGTACATCAATTACAACTGTAGATACTTCACGTTCGTGACGTCGCGTTTGTCGCATGGATATAATAGAGAACGAAGGACCAAGATCAATGTCGGGAGAAACTACAAGATTGTATGGATAATACATAGTTCAGTAGTACAAAACAGTAATTATAATCAGCCTGGAAGAAAACTCATTTCCAAGAATCTCCCCATCGACTTTGCTTTGGACTAGAAGGACCGCCTCCCCTGCTATCACCGTGGGGCCTGCGGGGCCATCCAGAATCGATTGATTTATGTGGACCATCACCACCATCGTCCCTACCGCGTCCTCGTCCCCTTCCACGACCCCTTCCACGCCAATTACGCCCGCCATGGTCGCCGCGGTCGCCACGGTCATAACCCGGACCCGACCACGAGTCTCGTCCATAGTCACGGCGTTCATACGGAGGACTACGCTGTCCCTGTGGATTTGGAGGAGGGAAACCTATCGAAAAGCCTGGCGCGGCGTTTGTCCAAGGCTGAGGGGGGATCGCCATCGGTGGAGGATGAATAGGCGATGCCTGACTCTGCAGTGAGGGAGCTGCGGGAGGAGGGGCTGCAGGAAGGGGTAACGGTGCGGGAGAGGTTAGCGTTCGTAGCATAATTTGAATCTGCTCTGGGGTTAGAGAAGCCACTTCAGCTGCTAAAGCGGCTGGTTCAATTTGCAAAGGAACAGCGGGCGACGGATTAGGAACGGAAGAGGCCGGAGGAGCTGGCGGTAGTATATTATGTGCTGGTGGATTCGGATCCGAAGGGGCGACCCCGACGCCGCCTGCTACTCCATTTCCGCTTGGCGGTGCGAGTTTGCCCTTGTTAAGAACCCATATCCCAATGAGGTAATTTGATTTCCGGATTTTCGGCAGATGCAACTCATCCAACAATTCCATATAGTCTGGCAAGGGGTTGCTGGAGAGCAGAGGAATGATATAGAGTTCGCGTCCTGGATGATGGTCTTTTGGTCGATTTCCCCAGGGGAATACTAAACCGTGGCGGCTGCGATAGTTTACTTATGAGAAACGGCACACAGGTGAAAAAATAGAACTCACCCTTTTGCGATCAAAAAATCGGTCAGGATCCTGAACCCCGTGTCACTTGCTTCCGAGCCAGGCGAAAATGCAACACCGATCAATTCTTTGGTTACATTCATCCTCATCTGCAGCAAGAATTGAGAGGATTTGTCTACGGGTACACGTCCGTCTATCCTGAGTAACTCGGACGGAAAGAGAGTTTGCCAAAGAGGGGAGTCAAATCCTAGAGATCGTCCCCCCATCTGGCGGGCGACTACAGGAGTCTCCTGAGGAATGGTAGAATCAAGAGGCATGTTGATCTACAAAACAACAATATTTAGCGGCAGCCCGTCGAAAGTGCCCAATAAACATACCTTTCCTGACCAAACTGGAGGCAGCGCGTAAAAAGCAGCCTGCAGCGCCTCCGGAGTCTTTTCCGACGCCACATCCTGGTCCTTCTCGTCCAAGAACATATCAAAATCCTGATCGTCGGCTCCTTCTCCAAGGATATCAGAATCCATTACGACGTCCTTCGGCTCCTTGGCGGGCTGCGGTGGCAGTGAAACTGGAGTGGCGGGTACATCCTTTTTCGGCGCAGACCAGAGTGAGTTCAAATCGAAAGACATCGATCGTACTCTCTCGAGTTTGGATACATTCGCGAACGGAGATATGCCCGTGGGGGATTCGGGAGCAGGATCTGGGACTGGGGAAGGCAATGACTGGGACGCAGCGGCCTCGCCCAGAACAGGTGACTTTTGCAAAGCAGGCGAAGCTGGAAGAGATCCCGAAGCCGGGGCATCCTGCCCGGAAGGCTCGTCGTCGATATTGATCAAATCCGCAAGATTCAACTCGGGTTCCTCCATCTGGAAATCCGACGTAGTGTGCACAAACAATGGATCCACAGGCGGTCTCGCGCTTCCATAATGCAACCTCGCGGAGGACAAGTCGTCACCGGGCTGTATAGCATGCACAGGCAACGGGGGAGGTGCACCCCAGCTCGCACTCTGTGGTACGACAGGCGACTCAGGCGGGACGGAAACAGACAAGGTACGCTGCCGCTGCTGCTGCTGTGCTTGAACCGCCTTCAACCTGGCCGTGCGTTCTCGTTCCCTTCTCTCCTCCTCTTCGCGTTCGCGCTCATTCTCCTGATCACGCGCGCTCGTCCCCTCGCCACTAAGATCCTCGATATCCTGCAATCCCTTATGCGTGATCTTTGCACGGGGGACTTTAGTCTGTTGCAGGATTGAATGCTCCAAAGCTTCCTTCTCCGCAATCTTGATGGACTGTTTGGTTTCCTCGTTGGCTAAGTCAGTGGAGGACATGAGGGAGATTTCTTTGGGCGTTATATGTGAAGCCGCTATGCGTTGGTGAAGGACCACACGATCTATTTTGCTTAAATTAAATTGAAGCATTCGGAAACGATCCCTTTAATGAAGAAATCATGTTAGTAAGACACGGAACGGAGGAAGATGAACAGCCAGAACGTACTTGTATTTCCCTCCAGCAGAGGGATGTCCTTGCTTATCCGGTTCAGAGTATATATCGTACACACATTGCTCAAGTTCAATAGCAAACTGTTTCGCCTCTTCTTTCAATTTGTCCTTGTCCTCCTCCGTCAAATCCTCCTGCTTCTTCTCCATAGCCGGCTTCTCTCCTTCGCCATCCTGGTGGTCAACGTGCACATAAGGATACCTGAGGAAAATATCACGAAACACGTCCTCCAATTTCCCCAGACAATACTTCCTAGCAGGATCGTCCACCGCGTTCGATTCCGACGATTTCTTCCTCTTGGATGGTGGAGGCTGCGGGGCGGTCAGAGACTTGCGTTTTAGATGACTGTGGCCGCTCGGGCCAGGAGACGCCGATGCTTTCCCGGCGCTTATTTGTCGCGCACGTCCGTGGCCATCGGAGGACGACGGGGTGGACTCAGATGAGACAGATAGACGACGAATTATGCCACCCTTTGGCCACGAGTAAGACTAAACATGACATTTGATCCCAGGATATTGACTTACCTTTCGGAGTGGGACACCTTTTCCTTTTGCCTTTGCATGGTCTACTACATAATCATCCTCGCTGCTCGGGTCATCATCTGACTCTGATGGTGCTTCAACTTCAGGTTCAACAACCTCCAAAGGGTCTTCCTCTTTGGGTGGTGTTTTGGGCACTTCATCTTCCAATGAAGTCGGCTCTGCGTCACTGACCTCCTCCACGGCTTCTGGTCCTTCCCAGAACACTACACAAACGGGAAAACATGTCAGTATGTGAAAAAACCTCGTAGTATGATAAAAGAAGCTGGAAAGAAAGATTACTGTGCTTATGTAGTGTAACTTTCGCTAAGATGTATCTCAAAAGACTTCTACATAAGTAAGCAATGGCTTGGGGTCGCACGCTTCACACTCGAACGACTCATGGAATACAAATCGCGATGGCGCACATCCCAAGTAGCAAGTGTAAAATAGTGATCCGGGCTGGATCATGGAGGTCTTGGAACAATGGACGAAAACGGGAACCATGCCACTAAGGAGATGAAGGGACTCATGGAGCGAAAGTTACACGACATGTTTCTCCAAGACTACAAGATGGTGGAGATGACATAGGAAAGTATGGGGAGTACGAGAAGAATGTGAACCGGGGACACTCACTAACTGTTCGACGGCCAGTCTTTTCAGTGCAGGATGCGCAGATATAAATGTCTGTGGGGGGGAAGAGGGTCAGTCGATAAGAAATGAAATAGGGGATGAAATTGCAACACCGGTTTGAGTACGGTGGCGCAGCGATTGGAAGGGGATGGAAGAAGAAAGGGCGAGACTCACTGATTTCTTCCGCATCCTTGTCAGTCAAATTGATACAGCTAAAGTGATACCTGTAAAGTGAGCAAGGTCAACAAAAGAGAGAGAAATGTGTCGAGAAAGTCAAACTCGCCAGTCCTTGCACTCGCCGCAGTGAACCATTGGTGTCCCATCGTCGCCCTTCTTACACAAACAATACTCCTTCTTCGTAGTTGCCTTGCCCCTCTTCCCTTTGCCCCTCTGGGGCTTGCCCTTTCTCTTCACGGTCTTGACAATTACATTCTCCTTCTCCACCTGGTTTGCAGTTTCAGTAGTCACTTCCTCTTTGGTTGGTTGAGCAGATTTGCGAGGGCGGCCCTTTGGTTTTGGCTGTTGTTTTGGCGGCTGTTGTTGCTGAACGGAAGTAGATGGGTTGCTAGCAGCATTTGCGGCAGCCTTGGCCCTGGAGCGAGTACTCATCGTTATGCACCCAAACTCGATTGTTATCGTTGAGAAGAAAAAATCAGACTCATTTGGAAGAGAATCAGCTGAGAATGAATATTATTATTATTATTATTACCATATGTGGTATTGCTCTGGTGCTCGGGGGTCGTTCCATGACTCCACCCACGTGATGGAACGCATGCATCACATCGTACGACTACCGCCAACAGTCCCTCTCTCATTAACCCAAACCATGGTTCTGGACAAGTCCTGGGGCTTCCGACACGAGCTGCAACCTCCGAACCGTACTTTCTTGTCTTTCATTTGGCTGTGTCGGGCTTGTGGTTTGTGTCCAAGTGGGTGTCCTCAGAGACCGTAGCTTGTGATTCGCACTACACTATATTTGAACATCTCGGCCGTCCGACGTCCCCATCACCCCTTTCTACGCTCTCAAACCAGCTATCAGAGATTTGGTTGACTGGCTGTTGCATTCGCGTCGGGCACGGAAGTGATATGAACCCGTTGTCCCAGAATGATCGCCCTCAAGGATCGTGCCACGTTCCTCGGTCGAGACATTGTTGTTGCGTCATAGACGACGTATATAACTGTATGTGTTCCAGACTGTCCTGTGTCCTGATTTACAAATGCCGGTGACTTAACTCCTTTCACAGATCAAGACAACAATTGAAAGAGCGCGCAGATTGCTGGGCATCGGCCCGTAAACTGGCAGTGACTCCTGTTGATTGCAGGTTATCTATATTCAATCCGTCTTTCTGATTCCGAAGGCTGATATCTGTGATAGTAGTGATAGTTCACAAGAGAGCCCAGGAGAGCCGCATACTTAATCTCTCACGTGGGGTTACTTTGTAACACACGTGACTCTTCCGTGACTGTGACACTGCCACACTGGTCTTCTGATCGATGATTATGGGACATGCGATCATTTTAATCCCAAACGTTCCACCACCGAGGGTCAGACCTGCCTGATACAGGCCCGTCGGTTACTTGGAGAGATCCATTGGAACGTCCGACTTTGGCGTATTATCAGGAGTTGATTACAAGTGATTACTTTTGGCTTGATAAAGGGGCACGCTGGCCCTTCTTTCCCTGGAGGTTGAACGTTGCCCGGTTGATCCTTCCGCAGCAAAAACCTTGACGGGGAAGAGCTTCGAAGAATACACTATCGCATGTTGCAGCTGTACGTCACTCAATTGATGGAACGGCGGATGTGAAATAACTCGTGTTTTTGCAATGAATGGATAACCAATGTTAACACGCTGCTAATACGACCGTATGCAGAATAGCTGTCAGAGACATTAATCTGAGTCGTGAAAATCTAGTGCTTCAAAAAGCGCCTTGTTTTGATTTATTGCGGTTACATTCGGTTCCTAATCTGTGCATGCCGTCAGTGGTGATACTGTGGTGATGAGACCTGAAAACCAGAAAAGAGTGATCAGGGTACTCTGAGGTACATCCGATCGCACCCCATCGTTACCAACTCGCCCTGCTGCACCAGTGGCGGTGGGCCTCCTATAGCCCTCTAGGTCGTCGGTGCAGCGCTTCACGTCTATCCCCGACCTCGATCACCTCTCACAACCGCAGCGCCTATCTGCACCGCCTCGAAGATCATTGATCTATAGCTTGTAGCCGGTCGGCTACCAGCTAGTTGTCATTCTCTCTTCGCTTCTTTTCCGATCTCGAAAGACTCTAAACCGTGCTTGCAAGCCGCAAATCGTTCATCGTTCTTGAAGGACTTGGGTTGTTGCGCTATTATTGCCATTTAAGATACCGACCCCACTTCAGGTTCGTTCATTCCTTTGCCGTCTTGCCTTCCTCTTCTGCCAGCCATGGTAGATTCAATATACTTCTACCGTTCCGAGCTACCCTTCATGGAATGACATGCCAATCATGAACTCCCTACTGATCCGAGTCCCCTATGTCTCTCCAGAAATCGCCTTGTTCTCTGGTTCAGCATTCGCAATCCACTCTTTCATACCCTCCTCGCACAGCCCGTTGTGCTGTAATATCCCTCAGACTCAGGCTGTCTTCTGCCAGTCGATAGCACGGGCCCGAGAGTCATTGCATGCTGACCACTCATGGCACCGTCCGCTCTCTCAACAGCAAAAATTTCGGTCTCCAGTCCTTTCCATATGGCCTCTCCTCAACGCATCACTGTTAATGGTTCCCTTCCACCTGCCGCTGCATCGTCTTCTCGCTCACAACAACCCTCGACATCTTCGAATCTCTCTAACCTGCCCGGATCGCTAGAGGTTCCATTGCACCACCGCATTCGCTTATCCCTCGGACAGACTTTGCGGACTGCTACCAGATCCAAAAAACTCCCGCCTCCACCTGTCGATGAATATGGTACCATCACTGCCAAGCCGAGCAAAGGGAAAGAGAAGGCAGTCAATGAGGATCCACCAAAGGAGAAAGAGAAGGAAAAAGAGAAATCCACAATGTTGGGCAGATTTCGTCGTAACAAGGACCCTACTTCTTCGCCCGTTCCAGCACCACCATCTCCCGGCCCCAGCAAAACAAAAGCTGGCGGGAAGACTGACCAGGTCCGAGGCGCTGGTTTCGCCACCATGAACCGGCAGGGCTCCATGTCTTCCCCAGCACTCCACCTCTCCTCTCAAGCTCTCCCATCACCAAAGTCGCAATCCGCGATTCCGGTTTCATCTTCCTCCTCCAGCGCGGCGCTCGTATCACCGACTCGAGAACGCACGAGAAGGTCGAGCCTGCAGCGGCCTCAGGTCGATGTCAGCGCCGCCGCTCCCTTGTTACCCAAGCGCGATCCTCGAGGTAATGGCCATGCCGTGTTCGCATCCCAGCAAACATCACGAGAGCCCACAATATCACGACATCGGGCAACCCAATCAAACCCCGCTGTCCTCCCTTCGTCGCCTTCTACCCCCACCCTCCCATGGACACAACGCGGGCTGCACATCTCAACAGACTTACCTCCGAGACGGACTCGCGATCAGTCCAGTCCTCCCACTACCCCAACCCCCATGTCAGGTTCTCGCGGCCAGCTTGCTCGTGGCTCCTCAGGAAATGCTGGGTTTGGTTCAGGTCATCTCCCGCTGCACACTCCGCCTCAGTCTCCCACCCCACGCGGTTTGAGTCCCGCTGGCGCTCGCCCCCCAACAGCGCGTCCACGCGTCGTCACCCCGACACAGCGTGGTTTCTCGTCTTCGTCCACATCACACCTTCCCCTCACTCGATCGAGCCCTTCCCCAACGCCGAGGCGACCATCCATTGATTCTCCGCGTAGACCATCAGTTGACTCTCCACGTCGACCATCAGTTGACTCTCCCCGTCGACCATCAATCGACTCTCCACGTCGACCGTCAGTTGATGCTCCGCGTCGACCATCAATCGACTCACCGCGCCGACCATCCGTTGACGCACCGCGCCGACCATCCGTCGACGCTCCACGACCATCAATGGACTCTCCGCGCCGACCATCAGTCGACTCCCGGCGTCAACCATCAAACGACTCCGGGGATCGAGGAACACCTTCCCCCGTTCGCCCTCGGCCCATCTCCCCAGGGCAACGCTCC
>Ga0210387_10003257_pt1 | contig 12498 bp, 9 predicted proteins | sample IncBWC7OmetaG_FD_160108 | JGI IMG/M metagenome (GOLD analysis project Ga0210387, IMG submission 160108) | Forest soil microbial communities from Barre Woods Harvard Forest LTER site, Petersham, Massachusetts, United States - Inc-BW-C-7-O ... | reverse complement strand
CGTCGCGCGTCGTTGGCCGCCGAGCTTGTGATGTCGGATGGGCGGTATGTCGAGTGCCAAGTCCGGCTCGACCTCGCGGGAAGAGAGCGGTTCGTGTTGGCACGCTATATAGGATCGCACGATGACTCTTGAAGAAAAGGCAGTGGAGCTCGGCCGCATGATCGGCCAAAGCTCCGAATATCAGGCCGTCAAGCGCGCGAACGAGGCGCTCAACGACGATCGCGAGGCCGTCGCGACGCTACAGCAGATGGAGCGCGTCCGACAGGAAGCGCAGCAGATGATCGAGCGCGGGGAGAACCCGACGCCAGAGATGGAACACCGGCTCGACGAGCTCCTTGGCAGCATTCAGGGGAAGACGGTCTATCAGCGAGCCGTCGCGGCCCAGGAGAACTTCGACAAGATCATGCTGCGCGTGAATAACTGGATCCTCGACGGCATCCGGAAGGGTGCGACGAGCTCGATCATCACGCTCGGCTGACCCGTGTCGGGACGCCTGGTCGTGCTCGAGGGCGCGGATGGCGTCGGCAAGACGACCCAGGTCGAGCGGCTCATCGCCCACCTGCGCGAGCGGGGTATCGATGCGGTGTCCCTGCGCGAGCCGGGTGGCACCCCCCTCGGCGAGCGCATCCGGGCGATCCTGTTGGATCTATCAGGAGCGGGAGTAAACGACCGGGCCGAGCTGCTGCTCTTTCTGGCGGCTCGGGCGCAGCTTGTGCCCGAGGTGACCAGGGAGCTCGCCGCGGGTCGGACCGTCGTGTTGGACCGGTTTTTTCTCTCGACGTACGCCTATCAGATCGCCGGCCGGGGTCTGCCGGAAGAGGACGTGCGCCGCATCAACGCGTTCGCGACCCTCGGGCGGGTCCCGGATCTCACGGTCGTGCTGGCGCTTCCGCCCGAGGACGCGCGCGCCAGGGCGGGGGAAGGGGATCGAATCGAGCGCTCGGGGATTGATTTCTATGAACGCGTGGCCGGCGCATTCGGTATGTTTCTCACCAAGGCCTGGCAACGGGAGCATCCCGAATGCGGCCGCATCGTCGGGATCGATGCGCGCGGAAGTGAGGACGAAGTCGCCGATCGCGTGTGGGCGGCGGTCGCTCAAGTAGCGGAGGTGTAGGGTGCGGTCACGGGCAGTCATAGTCGCTGGGACATTGAGCGCGGCGGTCATCTGCGGCGGGTGGTTCCTGGAGAACGGGCTCCGCGGGTCGACCGGGCCGTTGCATCGCGTGCAGGTGGGCGGCACGGGCGCCGAGCTGTTCGACGAGGTCGCCGACCACGTCCAGCACCACTTCGTCGACTCGATCGGCCAGGACTCGATGTACCACGCCGCCGTGACCGGCATGCTCTACGAGCTCGGTGATCCGCACACGGCGTATCTCTCCGCCGACCGCTTCATGCGGCTGCAGGAGACCACGAATGGGTCGTACATCGGCCTCGGCGTGCAGATCGACATTCGTGGCGGATGGATCACGATCCTCGCGCCCGTGCCGGGATCGCCCGCCGAGCGGGCGGACCTCCGCACGGGTGACCGGCTCGTTGAAGTCGACGGGCAAAGCACCCAGGGGTGGACGCAAGACGAAGCGAGCAAGGCGCTGCGTGGCCAGCCTGGATCGGTCGTGCACCTGACCGTCGAACGTCCCGGCGTCGAAGCCCGCATCCCGATCACCGTCACGCGCCGGGAGATTCACGTACGCGCGGTTCCTCGCGCCGCGGTCATCCGGCCCGGTGTCGGCTATGTGCACGTGACGGTGTTCAGCGATTCGACGGCGCGGGAGCTCAAGCACGCGGTCGACTCGCTGCGGAGCCGCGGGGCCAAGTCGCTGGTGCTCGACCTACGCAACGATCCCGGCGGGCTGCTCACCCAGGGCGTCCAGGTCTCGGAACTGTTCCTCGCGCGGGGTGACACGATCGTGTCATTGCGCGGCCGGACGCCTGGAGCGACTCAACAGTTCGTTGATCACGATCCGGCGCAGTGGGCGGATATGCCGCTCGTCGTCCTCGTCGATCGCGGCACCGCCAGCGCGGCCGAGATCGTCGCGGGCGCGCTCCAGGATCATGACCGCGCGGTGCTCGTCGGGACGCCGACCTACGGAAAGGGGAGCGCACAGTCGCTCATCCAAATCGACGGCGGCGGCGCGCTCAAGCTCACCACCGCGCGGTGGTTCACGCCGTCGGGCCGCAGCATCAGTCGTCCGACCGCCAAGCCGGAGGACGACGATAGTGCCCCCGACTCGACCAGCGCGGACACCACGCATCGCTTGCAGTATCAGACCTCGGGCGGCCGCATCGTGTATGGCGGCGGGGGCATCACGCCCGACGTGATCGTGAGCGACCCTGGCGTGTCCGATGCCCAGGCGGCGTTCGAGACCGCGCTCGGCTCCAAGCTGCCGGCATTTCGCGATGCGTTGACGGCGTACGCGCTGTCGCTCGAAGGCACGCACGCGCTCTCGTCTCCGGATTTCGCGGTCACGCCGGCGATGCGGGACGAGTTGTACAAGCGGATGCGCGCGAAAGGCATCGGGCTCGATCGCGCGACCTACGACGCGGCGGCGCACTACGTCGATCAACAATTAGCGACCGAGATGACGCGGTACGTGTTCGGCGTCGATGGGTTGTTCACGCGCTCGCTCACGCACGATTCCGTGCTGGTCGTGGCCGCGGATCTCGCCAGCAAAGCGACGTCACCCGCTGATCTGTTGCGGCTGACTACCGCGCATAAGTAAGCCTTGAGGGTCGCCATCCTCGGCCCCGGACGTGCTGGTCGCTCGATCGCCAACGCGTTCGCCACCGCCGGCATCGCCGTCGATCTCATTGGCCGCGGCGATCCCATCACACCCGCCGACGTCGTGCTCGTCACGGTGCGGGATGGAGACCTCCCTGCCGCGCTGTGTGGTCTGCGCGATCTCCAGGACAAAGCCGTAGTACTGCACGCGAGCGGGGGAACGGATCCGGAGGCCGAATTGAACGCGCTCCGTCAGGCCGGCCATCCGGTGGGAACGTTTCATCCGCTCGTGCCGCTGGCTGATCCCGACACGGGGCCGACCATGCTCCGTGACGCTTGGATTGGCGTGGATGGAGATGCCCAGGCGATCGCCGTGGCTGAGTCGCTCGCGGCCGCTATCGGAGCGCACGTGCTCGCCATCCCGGCCGGCGCCAAGGCTGGATATCATGCCGCCGCGGTCATCGCCGCCAACTTTACCGCGGTGCTGGCGGCGGCGGCCGAGCGGACGATGCGACGCTCAGGGCTCGAGGCGGCACAGGCGCACGCGGCCGTGTCGCGTTTGATGCGGGTATCGATCGACCACGTGGCGGCGCTCGGCCCGGAGCGGGCTCTCACGGGGCCGGCCGCGCGGGGCGATGTGGATACGATCGAGCGGAACATCGCGGCGCTGGCCGACGATCCCGCCGTTCGCGATCTCTACGTGGCGGCGACGCGGATCGCGATCGAGCTCGCGCGCGAGAACCGCCCCTTACATCCCTGAGCCGTTCAGCATCGCCTGCCGATCGACGATCTTCACGCCGCTCGGCGGGGTGTAGCTGAACTGGGATTTGTCCACCGGGACATTGAACGCGAGCTTGGTGAACCGAATGCGGCGCGTCGACCCGGTGCCGTCGACGACCTGGAACTGACGCACGATGCCATCGTCGTCGTCTACCCAGACGGTGGCCATGGTGTACTGCCCGGGCTTCTTGGGTATGAGCACCAGGATGTGCGCCTTGTGTCCCAGCGCCGTGTCGGCCTTGCCGAGCGTGACGTCGAAGCGCGTGCGCGGGGAATCCGTGAATTCGCGCACGAAGTCGACCGCGGCCGCCTCGTTGTCATCGTTGCCCGCGAGCGGCATTTTGATCACCTGGCCAGGCGTCGCGCTCGGCGCATAGACCCAGAGCCACGTGCCGTCGGCGACAATACGGTCGCCGGCCGGCTCGATGAACTTGACCGACAACCGGTTCGGGCGAAGCTGCAGCATCTCGCCCTTGGCGTTCGACGTGTCGCCGGTGAGTCCGCTCGTCAGGATCTGCTCGAACGAGGCTTTGACCGTGCTGACGTGCTCGTACGCGGTGTGGGCGCGCGTGAGCACGTCGTCCACAACCTGCGCACCGGCGCGCGACGCACAGAGGGCCAAGATCAGGACTATACGCATGGTGACTCCACCGCGCGACCGATCGCTTGAGCAATAAGACGCAACTCGACGACGAGCTGCGCGAATTGGTTGGGGTACAGGGACTGCGCGCCGTCCGACAACGCGCGATCCGGGGTCGGATGGACCTCGACGATAATGCCATCGGCGCCAGCCGCCAGCGCCGCGCGGGCCATAGGGATGACTTTATCTCGCGCACCCGTCCCATGGCTCGGATCAGCAATAATCGGCAGGTGCGATTGCGTGTGAACAGTGGGCACGGCCGTAAGATCAAACATATTCCGTGCCGCGGGGTCAAACGTTCTCACCCCGCGCTCGCAAAGAATGACTTGACCATTGCCCTCGGCCAGAATGTACTCAGCCGAGAGGAGTAAGTCGCTGACCGTGGCGGCAAGTCCGCGCTTGAGAAGCACGGGCTTGTCGAGGCGGCCAACGCATTTCAGCAGCGAGTAGTTCTGCATGTTCCGCGCGCCGATCTGAATGCAGTCGGCGTACTCGGCCACCAGATGCGCGCCTTCTTCGTCCATTGCCTCAGTGACGATGGGTAGCCCGGTTTCCTTCTTGGCCATCGCCAATAATTCCAGGCCTCGTTTGCCAAGCCCTTGGAACGCATACGGCGAGCTGCGCGGCTTGAAGGCCCCGCCACGGAGGGCAGTGGCCCCTGCGGCGCGGACGGCACGCGCGGCGGTGAGAATCTGTTCTTCGGTCTCGACGGAGCAGGGCCCGGCGATGATCACCACGTCGGTACCGCCCACGGTCACACCAGGGGCGAGCGTCACGACCGTATTCTCTTGCCGCCACTCGCGCGAGACTTGCTTGTACGGCTGCGTGACGTGAATGACCTGCGCGACGCCCGGCAGCGCCTCGATGCGCGAGCTGTCGACGCGGCCGTCGTTGCCGACGAGGCCCACGGCCGTCCGCTGCGCACCCGGCATCGGCGCGGCCTGGTACCCCATCTCTTCGATCGTGCGCACCACGCGGTCGATGTCGACCTGCGCCGCGCCGTGTTTCATGACGACGAGCATATCTCTCAGTCCGCCGCGCTATCGAGCGCAGTCTCCTGGCGTAAACGCACTCCGACGAGCGATGACACGCCGGGCTCTTGCATCGTGACGCCGTAGACCGCGTCCGCCGCTTCCGTCGTCGTCCGCGGGTTGTGCGTGATGACGATGAACTGCGTCCGGGACTTGAACTCCAGCAGCATGCGAACGAAGCGGCCGATGTTCTGGTCGTCGAGCGGCGCGTCGACCTCATCCAGTAGACAGAACGGACTCGGCTTCGTTAAGAATATACCGAAAAGCAGGGAGAGGGCGACCAACGCGCGCTCGCCGCTGGACAGCAGGTGGATCCGCTGCGTCCGCTTGCCGCGCGGCGACGCATGGATCTCGATGTCGCAATCGAGTGGCGCCTCCGGATTCTCGAGCCGCAGCTCGCACTCGCCGCCGCCGAACAGCGTCATGAAGATCTGGCGGAAGTTGTCGCGGACCTGCGCGAACGTCGTCAGGAACAGGTCGCGCGCGGTCGTGTCGATTTCGCGAATCGCTTGCTGCAGCGAATTCTTTGCGTCGGCGAGGTCTGTGCGCTGGCTGGTCAGGAACTCCAGTCGCTTCAACTCCTCGTCGTGCTCCTCGATCGCCAGCGTGTTCACGGGACCCAGCGCGGCGATCTGCTCTCTCAGCTCGGCCGCCTCGGCGCGCACGGTCTCTATGCTTGCTTCGCCGTCCACGGTCGCGCCGTCAGGCGCGCTGTGCACTTCCACCTCAGCCCGCAGCACATCGAGCGACCGATGCCACTCGGTCTCAACCCGATCGCGCACAGTCTGCGAGCGCGCCACGAGCTCGGTGCGTCGCAACTCGGCCCGATGCGACTCCGTCGCCATGGCGTCCGAGGCCGCACGCGCATCGTGCAGCGCCCGCTCGCTGCGCATGAGCGATTCGTCGGCCGCCGAGACCGCGAGCTCGGCGTTCATGAGCTGCGTCTCGCCATCGCCGAGCGTCGCCTCGCGCGCCGCGAGATCGACGCGCCAGACGGCGAGCTGCGCCGCCAACTCGGCGTCAGCAGCCGAAAGGGACTGCAACTCGGTCTCGAGAGCCGAGAGTTTCGTGGCGGCTGCGGCGTGCTCGTCGCCGAGCCGCCGCGCGCGATCCGCGGCGACGTGGAGCCGCGCCTCGGCCTGCGCCACCGCAACCTGTGCTGCCGTACGCCGCTCGCGCGCCGCCTCGTGATCCGCCGTCGCGGCGTCGATCGCCGCACGCGTCCCACCCGCCGCGCCCTCCCGCTCGACGAGTCGCGCTTCGACTTCGCCCGCTTGCGCGGCCAACCCGGCGAGCTTCTCGGACAGCACCTGCGAGCGCTGCGCGAGCCACTCGGCAAGCGATGCCGCGTCGGCCAGATCCCGCTCGGCCCGCGAGCGCCGGCGCCCCGCATCATCGCGATGCTCCGTCGCCCGCCGCGCGGCTTGCCTCGCGACCGATGCCGCCTCCGCCGCCGCGACCGCTCGCTCGGCCGTCTCGGCGAGCGCCGCGCGCGCGATCTCCGCCTCGCGGACCGCCGCGTCGCGCCCGCGGATCGCGTCAGCTTGGGCGACGCGCGAGGCGGCGATTTCGCCGCGCCGGCGGAGAGGACCCGGCCCCGCGGCGGTACCTGGCAGCCACACCGCTCCCCGGCCATCCTCGAATGCGACGCCGTCCCCGAGATCCCGCGCTCCGCCAAGGAGCACACGGATCCACCCGGCGACAGCCGACTCGGCCTTCACGCGTTCACTCAAACCGGCCGCGCTCGTTGCCGGAATCTCGGCGTCGAGCGGCAGCAGCAGCAGTGGCCCTGGGTCGCTCTCGGCGTGCCATGCCCGGACGGCATCGGCGGTCGCGCGATCGCGAACGACGACCGCATGCAATGTCGCGCCAAGGAATCGCTCGACGACCGCGGCGGCGTCCTGATCGGCGACCACGAAATCGCTGAGCGGGCCGAGAATCGAGTCCTCTCCGAATCGGCGCCCTCGCTCGGCCAGGAGTCGCGCGGCTGCCGGGGCGAGTCCGACGCGCTCTCGCTCCAAGGATTCGAGTGCGGTGACCTTGCCATCGAGGGCGGTCACGGTCTCGGTCACACGCGCCACCGCGCCGCGGCGGTCAGCCTCGGTGGTCTGTGCGGACTGCAGCGCGGCGCGAGCGGTGGCTTCGGCCGTCGTCGCGTGCTCGGCGGCATCGGTGGCGAGCGCGAGCTCCTCGGTCGCCACGTCGACTTCGCGAGCGATAGCATGGGCGCGGTCACCCAATGATTCGCGCTCGGTGTCGAGCGCGCCGACGCGATCGCCAACTTCTCCATGCTCGCGCTGGGCTGCTGCCTGGTCGATGGCCAGGCGTCCGACGCGATCACGGAGCTCCCGGAGCTCGCGTTCCTCGCGGTCGAGCGCCTCGCGTGCGCGACTCACCGCACCACGGGCGGTCTCTTCGGCCGCCGTCGCCTCGCTCAAGCTGGAGCTGACGCGTGCGACCTCCTGCTCAGCCGCGACCCGGTCGGCATCCGCTTGATCCCGCTCGGCCCGCACGCGCTCGTCGAGCGCCACGCCATCGCGCCGCTCATCCTCGGCGCGCTGACGACGGGTCGATGAATTGCGTTGCCGTTCCTCGGCGACCGCGATCTCGGCACGGCGTTCGTTCACGCGCTGGCGCAGCTCAGTGACGAGTCGCGACAATTCTGCGCGGCGCGCTTCGGCTTCGCCTCGCGCGAGCTGCGCTTCTTCGCGAGAGCGCTCGGAATCGGCGACCGCTTGCTGTGAGGCGGGTACTTCGAGGATGAGTTGATCGAGGCGAGCGGTGACCGTACTCAGCTCGGCATCGGTCGACTCCAGGTCTCGCAGGGCGAGCGAGACTTCGGCGATCAAGCGGCGCGACATCAATTCAGCGTATCGCTCGGCACGCTTCCGTTGGCGCGCCAAGGACCTGACGTGCGTCTGCACCTCGCTGAGCAGATCGTCGAGGCGTTTCAGATCGACCGCGGTCTCTTCGAGCCGTCTCTCCGTACTCCGCCGTCTATCACGATACAGTCCAACGCCAGCCGCCTCTTCAAACAACTCACGCCGTTCGTCCGGGCGATCCGACAACAACGCGTCGATCATCTTGCTTTCGATGACGACGCCGGCGTCGGCAGCCAAGCCGGTCCCGCGAAGGACGTCTTGGATGTCGCGTAAACGGCATGGCGAGCGATTCAGGAAGTAGTCACTGTCCCCGGAGCGGCTGAGACGGCGGGTAATCACCACCTCGTGAAACGCGATGGGCAGCGTGCCGTCCGAGTTGTCAAAGTGCAGGGACACCTCGGCCACGTTGACTGCGCGCCGGGCTGAGGAGCCCTGGAAGATGACCTCGTCCATCTTCGCCCCGCCGCGTAGCGTGCGGATGCGCTGCTCGCCGAGCACCCACCGGACGGCGTCGGAGACGTTCGATTTCCCGCAGCCGTTGGGGCCAACGATGGCGGTGACTCCGGGTTCGAAGAGCAGGTGAGTCTGGTCGGCGAAGCTCTTGAACCCGTGTAGCTCCAGCTTGGTCAATCGCATCTACTGTCTACGGTCGGCCTGTTCGGAGGACGAGGACCGGGTTGAGTCCGGCCCGTCGGAGCGACGTGATGAGAGGTAGGGCGTCATCGCCGGCGGCAAACGCGCCGGCATAGACGGCCGCGAGGCCCTTCGAGAACTCCAGGCTGTACGCCGGAACCCCGCGCTTCACGAACTGGGCGGCGAGCGCGTGGGCCGAGTCGGTCGGCAAGGAGTCCGCGAGGCGGAGCGCCAGCGGGACGTGGACCACGGTGCCACCGTGCGCGGCGACCGCGGCCTCGGCGCCCCCGGAGTCCTCGTATGCGCCTGCGATCACTTCGAACCGAGTGGTCCCGTTGGAATCACCGACCGGCACCACCGTGGCGGGGCCAATCGCGCTAATCGCGCTGTCGCGCACGAGACGCAATGCCGCGGCGTACGTCGGCGCGGTCGAGGCGCGCAGCGCGAACTCGGCGCTTCCCGGCGCGTGCTCCGCTGGACCCGGCACCGGCGTCCCGAGCTGGGCGCTCGCGGCCGTGGTGACCGTGTCAGGGCGCGGCGGCGCGGCCGCCACCGCCTGGGCCGTGTGGCGCGGAGAGACGACGAGCCAAGCGGCGAATGCGATGATCGCGGCGGCGGCCACGACCGCGATGCGGCGCCCCAAACGGCTTCCCGCGTCGTTGTCTTCGTCCGAGCGACGGGCGACGATCCGGCGTGGTGGTGGCGTCGCGTTCGCCAAGATCGTCACCCCGGCCGGCAGATGCCCTTCGACCGCGCCGACTGCTATCACCCCGTCCGTGCGGGCGATCAGATCGGCGAGACCCGGGCTGCGCGCGACGGCGACGAACAGCAGCAGCGCACCCGCCTTCTGATACTCGGCGATGAGCTTGGCCCACCGTTCGCTCGGCAACACGCGCGCGTAGTCGATCGGCTCGGTGCCGCCGGAGATCACGAACATCTGCTCGTTGGCGTGCGTGCGACGCGTCACGGCCTTGGGCGAGATCCCGTACTCGAAGCAGTCCGAGACGCCGTGCGGGTCGTCATCCTCCGCCAGCGCGCGCAGGGGCGCGACGTCGCCGATCAAGTCGACAATGGTGACGATCCGATTGCGCGCCATGGCCCGCCCGGCCGCGATCGCGGCGAGCGCCGTTCCGGGCGAGCTCTCACCGACGACGGTGGCCGACGTCACGTCCGCCAAGGCCTCCGTCACGCCCGACAGCCCCACGCGGACGACCGTGTTTCCGGGGTGATTGCCGGTCTCGAGGGTCAGCGTCATGGCGTGCCTTCGTAGACCCAGTACGGGCGCCCAGACGCCCGTCCTGCGGCATCGGCTTGTGCGCGGGTCGGAAACGGCCCCGTGACGACGTGGTAGATGATCCTGCCCTCTTGTTTCGTCTCGATCACGCGTGGATTGCGACCCGGTGCCGCAATCTGTGCCACCGCCGATCGGGCTGCGTCTGGACTCAACACTGCCGCAAACTGCACGGTGAACTCCGGCCCTGCCCGTCCGATGTTGCCGTGCGCGGTGTCGACTATGGCGTGTGACGCGGAAGGATTCAAGGCCGAGTCATGTTTGCTGTTTTCGATGACCCTCCCGATCGTGTCCGTCGTGTCGCGTTGCACGCCGTTGAACGTGACAGGCTGGTCGAGGCTCGCGGGACGGGGACGGAATCCGTTCCACCGGATCGGAATCCAATAGTCTTTTGCCCCGCCGACCACCACGCGGCTCTTGGCGCCGGTCGTGGCGTCTACAAACACGACATCGTTCTTCACGGCCGTCGCGACCTGGCCGTCAGGTCCGACAAACGGCAGATCGGTCGTCCAGGCCGTGTGAATCGTCGCGACAATGTGGTCAGTTCCCACCGCAAGGACCCACGCCGAGTCCCCGGAGAGTGGGCGGACGAGGATATAACGGCCCAGAGGGTCCATCCGCATGTCGATGGCAGCCCCGGGGATCTCGACGCCGGTGGTCGGACGATCGCTGTAGCGATCGATCACTTGCAGCGTCGTCGTCGAGTCGAGCGCGACGTACAGCCGGTCCCCGCTGGGCGTCGCGGCGACCGCGCGGATCTTTCGAGGGAACGAGATCGCCGGGACGGCGGCCAGGTCGCGGCCGCGCACGGGCTCGATCGAGGAATCGGTGAGGAGGTACAGCCGTTCGCCGAGCTGCGTCCGGACGACGCGATCGGCCACGGGTGGCGGCAGGAGGACGGAGTCGAGCAGCCTGGACTCGGGCGGGCGGAGATGCCACAGAACCGTGCCCGCGCCGCCGCGTCGAGCCGCCACGACAATGATCGACCCGTCGGGGCGGGGCGCCACGTCGCGCACAGCCGCCGGGGCGGTGAAGATCCACGGTGTGGCGTCGGTCTGCGTCAGGCGCGCGACCTCGCCCTTGGCGTCGATTCCATAGACAGCCTGGCCGTCGCTCGTCGCCAGACCCGTCAGCTTGACCGTCGGTGGTGGCGCGACCTGCCCCTGGCGCAGATCAAACCGCCGGAGCGCGCCGCGCGCATCGACCACCGCTACCGAGCCGGCATCATCATCGAACGCCAGCACGCGCGCGACGGCCGGGGCCTTGTCGACCGATGTCCAGATCGCGGTATCGAGCGCACCGTACGCGTACGCGCGCAACGGAGCACCGCCTACGCGTGCAACGCGAAGGATGACGGGGTCGGGGCCTGGCGGTGTGGCGGTCGTTGTGGAGGCGGCGGAGTGATCCCCCGGCGTCGCCGTGGAGGTAGCGCGCCGGTCCGATCGACCGCAAGCGACAATCGCGAGCGCCACCGCCGCGAGCGAGGTGCGCACGCGGCGGAAACTACGACTGTTGAACAGGGACTGGTAGGGGGCGCTGCGTCATTGCTCGAGCGCGTGGCAGGCCCACGCGTAGGTGGCCAAGTTACTCGCGATGACGCCCGTCTCGACGTGGCTGTTCGCGATCGTCGCCGCATGCCTGGCCGGCTGGATGCTCTCGGTAGGGGGCTGGCTCTCGTGTTCCGGCTACGGGGCGGCCGCCGCGCTGTCGGCGCTCATCTGTTGGATGTGGTGGGTCCGGCGGGGACCATCTCTCGCCTGGCCCGCGCCGGCGCGGCGGCACGTCTGGTTCGCCCGGTTTCGGCGTCGCATCACCACGCCACTGCCGGCGCTGTTTGGGATTCAGCTCGTGTTCGCCGGAGTCGGCGGCGCGCTCTATGCGCCCGGTAACTTCGACCTGCTCATCTATCGTTTTCCACGCGTGCTGCATTGGCTCGCGGCCTCGCGGTGGCACTGGATCACGACGGATGTGACGCGCATGAACTACGCGGGCACGATCCAGGAGTGGGTCATCTCCGCGATGTACGCGTGCTCTCACAGCGACCGCGCGTTCTTTCTGTTGAATCTGAGCGCCTTCGCGCTGATGCCCGGGTTATGCTTCACCGTCCTCCGCGCGCTAGGCGTGCGCCGGCACGCGGCCTGGGTCTGGATGTGGTTATTCCCCAGCGCGCCCGTATATGCGATGCAGGCCGGTAGCGGCGCCAACGACGCCATCGGCTGTGCGCTGCTCCTGGCCGCACTCTATTGTGCCGCCGTCGCGCGTCGCCGGCGGTCGTTGTTCGCGCTGGTGGCGGGATGCTTCGCCGCCGCATTGCTCAGCGGCGTCAAGGCGTCGAATCTGCCGTTGCTCGCGCCGTGCGCTATCGCGCTGGTGCCGTCGTGGCGAGTGATCCTACGGCGGCGCCTCCTGAGCGCCATCGCGGTGACCGCGGCGCTCATCGTGTCTTTCGCGCCCACTGCGGCGTTCAATCTCCACTACACCGGCGCGTGGACGGGCGACCCGGGAAACGCGACTCACCTGAG
>Ga0210387_10003256_pt1 | contig 12499 bp, 9 predicted proteins | sample IncBWC7OmetaG_FD_160108 | JGI IMG/M metagenome (GOLD analysis project Ga0210387, IMG submission 160108) | Forest soil microbial communities from Barre Woods Harvard Forest LTER site, Petersham, Massachusetts, United States - Inc-BW-C-7-O ... | reverse complement strand
CGCCAGGCCGTCGACCTGCGGTGTGCCGTTGGGACCTTGGAACAGCGCACTCGGCACATAGGCAAACTGCTCATAGCCGGTGGTACCGACGAAAGCGTGCAGCATGCCGTCGTTGGAGCCGACATAAACCATGGTGGGCCGCGGTGTGGTGGTGGTCCATTGGGTCTTGAAGGCCGTGTAGCCCGGATTGTTGCTGTCCGAGAAGGTTTGCAGCGGGGTCGATACCGGCGTCAAACCGGCGTCGACGATGTCGCCGAGCAACAGCTTGCGATTACGCAGCGAGTTGGTGCTGCCGCTCACTGTCGAGGCGACTTCATTGGTTTGATCGCCGCGCAGATAATTGAGGTAGGGACAGGTGCCTGAGGAGCAGGCGGGCGTCGGCGAATAAGTGGGAGTCAGTGCGGTCTGCTGCGCCGAGGTTAGATTCGCCGCTTCGAACGGAACGCCTGCGGTGCCATTCCAGGTGGCGACGCGCCGCCCACTTTGCCAGCCAGTGCCCGCGAGCTGCGTCTGCAGTGTGCTCGAGATGGGCGCCGCGCAAGGCGAGGTGCACCACGCCGGTGTCTGCACCGGATTGCCGCTGACGTCGAAACTCAGGTTGAAGCCGGTGACGGTGCCGACCCAGCCGTTGGCGTCGAAGTCCGCGCCGAAGGACTGCGTGCCGGAGGAAACATTGGGCAGGGAGAATGAGAACGAGGTGCTCAGTTGCGAAATCGAACTCGTGATGCTGACGAATGCCGAAGTCAAACCCGCGACCATCGCATTGGCATTGCCGGCATTGTAATAGTTGTCCGGCAGCGGGTGCGTCGGGCCATTCATCACGACGGTGGCGCCGGTCGAGTCGTATTGGCCCAGTGTAAGGGGCGTCAACATGTTGTAAGCCGGATTCGCAACGGGGTCGTAAGGAGCCGCATTGATGGTGCCCGCATTGAACCCGCCATATTTGGTGGCAAGGTAATAAGGATTCAGGTTCTCGAGGTGCTGGTTTTCCGCGACATCCATCCAATACGTGTTAATCGTCTGCGTATGTGCGAGGTCGGGGCGGATGTCGTTGACGTGCACGCCATACGCCAAACCGGCGATGAAATAGGTGGCGTCCGTGAGCCCGAACGCCCACTTCGGATTGAGGGGAACGCCCTCGATGGTTTGCAGCTCCTGGGTCCAGAGCGCAGCCATATTCATGGGGTCGGACGCCACGAGGCCGGGAACCGGCCTTGAGGGGCCGGTGGGAGAATAACTGCCGGTGCCGGAGTTGCCGCCCACGTCGTAGTCAAACCAGGTGTGATCGTCGCCGATGCCTAAGATGAAGTTTTTCTGGCAGGTATAGAGAATAGGGTCGGTCCAAGTGGTCACCGCCGGAAATCCGTCCAACGCGGCGGGTGTCGCGCCGTTGGTCCATTCGGGCACATTGCCTAAGTTCTCGAAGTACCGCACCGATGCGTAATAGAGCTCGCTGACGTTGTCGTAGGTCTTGTAGACCTGCCCGCCGGTTGCCGCGCCGTATTCGCCGAACTTGTTCAAATAATTCATGACGCCGCTTTGCGTGACGCCGCTGCCTGACGCCGATACGGTGTCGGGATTGACGCTCATGATGCCGGTGGTCGGATCCCATTCGGGGGTGGGGTTCGCGGTCGGCGCGGACAGCGGATGCGGCAGGACGGGACCGATGAAGCCCATCGGCGCGCGCAGTGCGCCGCCCTCGCGAACATCGCCGCCCTGATTGAGATAGCCAAAAGCACTGAAGCGAATTTTCTGGGAATATTGCTGCAGCAAGCCCTCAGGCTTGTAGTGGGTGCCGTACTGCACGCAATTCGGCTCCAAGCCGATGGCGGCATCGCAAACTTTAACGCGGATGTACACCCGATAGGCGCCCGCTGCGGCGCCGGCACTGGTGTTGGCGGTGGTGATGCTGCTCAAGTCCGCGGCCGAATTTGCCTGCGTCGTGTATGAGGAGCCGTTGCCGGAAATCACCATGGCGTTGCCGTTTCCCCAAATACCTAAGTCAAACGATCCCCAAGCACCCAAGGGCGTGACGCTGTTGATCAAACCGGGATTCAAATTATTGCCGCCGCCTTGGCTCGTGCCGCGATAGGGAAAGTTTGCCGCGGCCGAACCTTGATTCGATCCCCAGGCCTTCTCCAAGATGGTGTGGGTCACGGTGTCCACGGCGCGATAGCCGCCCGTCAGTGCCCAACGGAAGGGATCGATGGTTTGCATCGAAGCCCAGTTCATGAAGTTGCCGCTCCAGGCGTTCGAGCAGCTGTGGTTGTTCGATCCGTTGGCCGGGCCTATCGGCGTGAAGAAGCTACTGGCAGGCGTGGTGCTGTTGAAAAAGTAGTTGTAGCACTTCAAAGGATCGAAGTAGCCCAGGTACTGGGTTGCGTCCGCGTAGTCGCCGAGGTTGGCGATACTGATCGCGGTCGGGAATTCCACGGACAGCGACAACGCCAGGTTGCCGGGCACGTCCGCGCCCGCGGCGATCGGCTTGTCCGCGAGGGTGGTGACGGGCGGCGTTACCGCCCCCGACGCTGCCGTGCAAATAAGGCCAAGCAGCAGCGTCAACGAGACGGCGCAACTCCGAAAAGATCGGGTCGGCGAAATTGGGCTATTCATAAGGATTAGTCCGGCTTGGTGAATGTGGTCTGCAGGAATGCCTGAGTCTGGCGCGGTCCATCGACACGCACGCTGATGCGATACACCGTCGCGGACGGCGGCGCGACAGCGGTATTTCGGTTGGCGGTGCCGCCGGTGGGTAGGCCGGTGGACTGCACGCAGTTGGGACTGCTGGCCGTGCCGGTGTTGGTGCACAGCCGGTCAATGACGTAGTAGATTGTTATTCCCAACGGCACTCCCGACGGGTTGGCCGGGATGATGTTGTTGGCAGTCGTCGCCACGGTGTTAAAAACGGTGTCGTTGCCGAGCAGCACGAGGGGCACGCCCTGCGCATTCGTGGGCAGCGTCGTGGAAACATAGTTCGCGGCCGGCAGATCCGTGGTCGTCGGTGCGCCCGATAGCGGGGGCCCACCGGTTTTAAATTCCGTCAGCACAACCGACACGGCTTGCTCGGCTTGATTGACCAGGTCGCGGTGAAAGGCGAGGTTGCCGCCGCTCAGCAGCGAGCTGTTCACCGAACGCAGCAGCGCGACGGCGCCGATGGCCAATATCAACAGCACGATCAATGAGAAGATCAGCACCACGCCGCGCTGGCGCACTGCCGAAGCGAATGGGAGTGGGTTCATATCATCCCCCCGCCAGCAACAGCATGTTGCGCAACGGCACGGTGAATTCGAACACGCGATAGCGGAACTGCTGATCGGCTACGGGCAGGTTGACGGTCTGTGTCAGCACGGTACCGGCGCAACAGGGACCACTGCGCAGATTGTTGAAATATGTGTATGACGTCGTCACCGGCTTCGGAGCAGCCGGAGTTCCGCCGTTCAAGTCGTAGTATTCGCCGCGCACCACCAAGGCAATCCGCACCGACACTATTTGCTTCATCTTCGCGGGTGAATTCATAACGGTGGTGACATCCCAGTTACCTGCATCACCGGGGTCGGCCCATTGGTCCTGAATGCCATCGCCATTGATATCGATGCCGTACAGCGCGCTCATTTGCACGATGCCATCGGCAACGGCCTGCACCGAGTCGGCAGCGCCGCCCACCAGATGTTGGTTCTGCAATAAATCGTAGCTATACAGCGTGCGCTTGTCGTCGACGCCATAGAGCATGAACTGGACATTGTTGGCTGTGGCATTGCCGAGGGGCGTGACATACGCCGAGGTGCTCGCGGCTAGAGTTGCCATGGTCGCGCTGGCTGCTGTCGGTGTGTAGTAGACGCCAACCAAGTTCAGCGTGGGGTTCGGTGGAACAACGATCCCCTGAACTTGCTCAACCAGGCAATCAGCCACACCGCTCTGACTTACCAAAATCAGGTCGTTGTTGGCGAAGCCCACGCTGTTGTCGAGCGTCGCCGTAATGGCGCTGCCGCCGCCTGTGATCTGGCGCGACACGCCGCCCGCGGAGCCGGAGCCGCCCATGATCATGATGACGTCCGAGCCGCCCAGCGACTGAGATTTGCCAATGAGCACCGGAGCGACGTTCAGGGTGCTGGCCGCGCCTCCCAAGAATCCGGCGAAGGGTGCGGGGAATGCGCCGCCGTGAGGGAGTGCGCTGCTGGCGTTGATGTGGCAGCCGAGCACACCCACATCCACCGGGAACGCGGATCCTGCGATGGCCGATCCCGCGCCGCGCACCGCCTTGTCGAGCGCATAGTAGGCGTAGGAGCCGCTCTGCTGCGCATCGTTGGTCGACGTCGTGGTGCGTTTATGATTTTCACTCGCGATCAGCACGCTGCTGATCGCGAGAGTAATCCCAAGACCGATGGTCACCGCCACCAGCAATTCGACCAGGGTCATGCCTTGTTGCTTCATGGCAAAATCACTCGTGTGGTCAGCGTGCTCGGCGTCGCCGCGGGATCAGAAGTCTCTTGCCACGTGATGGTAATGTCGGCCGCGTTGGTGGTGCCGGCCACGGGCACGACCGACGGCGGGATGCCGCCCGGTAGACCGCCTTGGGTCTGGTCAGTGACTCTCGCTAGCAACGCGGTGTAGTCAGGCGTGCCGGGCGTCACCGTATTGTTCAGCCACATTTGGCTGGCAATTTCGCTGGCTAACAGCGCCGCCCGGCCGCGATTCTCAGAATCCACCGAGATATTCATGACGCGCGCCTCCAGGCCCAAGAGCCCGAGCAGGCCCACGGAAAAAATCAGCAGCGCCATCAGGCACTCGAGCAGCGCGACGCCGTGCTGGGTGCGCGCGATGCGCGGACGTTGCAAGAATCGCTTCATTGCTAGCATCCCTCAGGGTGTGAGTCTGAAATTGGCACCGCGGGATCGCACATGTGGATTGTGCCGCCTGCGCCGAGCGTGACCTGCAGCGGCCGATCCGCGCCTGTCGCACTGATGGTGAAGATCTGCGCCGGCGGTGTGCCCGTCAGCGGCGCGCAAGTAGCCCCGCCGGTGATCAAGATGACGCTGGCATTGGCATTGGCCACCACGCGTCCCATGGAATTGAAACAGGCGACCGCCATCCCATTGCTGTTCACATTCACGCCGGCGCTGGCGCTCGACAACACGCCGGATTGAACGAACAGCGGGTTCTCGCTGCCATCCGTCATCGAAGGCACGGTCCAGATGGCCCACGAGGTGGCATTGGCAGCCGCTGCCACCGGTTTCGTATCGGGGGTAGTGCTGTTGGTCAGCGCAAATACCACCTGCCGGCTGCGGCGCAGGGATTCAGCCTGCGCCAGGCGCAAGCCGTTTTGCAGCGCATCCGACACGGTGCGAACCTTATTGTTAGCAACCCAGGTACGCATGGTGGGAACCGCGACCGCCGTCAGAATCGCGAAAATGCCTAAGGTCACCATTAATTCGATCATGGTGAAACCCGCCGCTGGCTTGGCGCGCCGGATTAGCATCCGCCGGTCTTCGTGATCCAAGCGTTGGCACAGCCCAGGAATGCCGTCGGCGCCGGCGGTGATGTAACCACCGTTGTCTGGACGTCTAGCTCATTCACCGTGAACGAAAAGCCGGTTAGATCGCCGCTGCCGGCAGCACCCACGGCCGTTGCGGTAAAGGTAGTGGCCGCGTTGGCGCAGGTGATCGAAAATTTACCGGAAATGATCGGAGTGGCTGTGTTGCAGGGAGGGTTGATCGTCGCAGAGACCGACGCGTAGGTGCGGTTGTCTTGAAAATACCGTTCCATGTTGGCGCGCACCGAGGACAAGCCGGTTGTCGCATCCACCAGCTGCCCGCGAATGACATAATTGCGGTAACTGGGATAGGCGATGGCGGCGAGGATGGCGATGATGCCCACGGTGATCATCAATTCGATCAGCGTGAAGCCCTGCGAGGGGCGGTGGCGCATCCGGGAGTGTTCAGGCAATGGTTTGTTCATAGGTGCTTCATGGTGTCGGTGGAGCTTCGGGGGGCAGACTAGCGCAGCAGCCTTGCTCGAAACTTGCGCGGCCTGGGTGCGCCGCCAAACTGAGAGCTGGTTCTCAGTTTGAGGCTTTAAGGAAATTGCACCGTCATCCGGGCACCGCCGCTGGCGGATGCCCCGATGACGAGCGCCGCGCCGTAGAGACGGGCGATTTCATCCACGATGGCGAGTCCCAGCCCGCTGCCGTGGCCCGGCGAATTCGGCAGCCGGTAGAAGCGCTGGCGCACTCGCTGCCGATCCTGTTCCGGTATCCCGGGACCGGAATCCTCCACGGCAATCAGCGCCTTGTGGCTCGGCGCCGCGACGCTTAAGGTCACTCGACCGCCCGCGGGGGTATATTTCAAGGCGTTGTCGAGCAGGTTGCTGATCAAATCGTCGATCAGCGACGGATCGGCGTTGATCGAGACGTTTGCCGTCTCCACTCCTAAATCGATGTTCGCCTGCAGCGCGCGGTCGACATAGCGGGCCGCGATATCGCCCGCCAGGGCGCCGAGATCCACGGCTTGAGTTTTCGCTGCAAGGTTGGCGGAAGGATCCGCCCGCGCCAATGTAAGCAGTTGGTTCGAGGTGTGCGCCAGCTGTCGAATGCCTTCCTGCAGAGTGCGCACCCGCTCGCGGATGGGCTGCGCGGCGGGTTCTGCGGCCAGCACATCCAGCTGCGCCTGCATACCGGTGATGGGTGTGCGCAATTGATGTGCGGTATTGGCAATGAATTGCTGCTGCGATTGTGCGCTGGTTCTAAGCGCCGCGAATAATCGATTCAGTGTCACCACCACCGGCGCGATTTCGCGCGGTGCCGTGTTTTCGGGGATGGGCCGCAAATCCAGCGCCGAGCGCTGCGCAATCTCGTCGCGCAAACGCCGCACGGGCCGCAGGCCCAATTGAATGCCGATCCACACCAGCACCAAGGTGACATCGAGCTGCACGAAATCCCACAGCAATGTGCGAATGAAACTGAAGCCGGCCGCGGAGCCTTGCCCGGAGCGCGTATCCGTCACCGAAACGATCACAGCGCCGTCGCGCGACTCGAAGCGCGTGGTCAGCATGCGCAGACTGCGATGCTCGATCTGCGCCACCGAGAACAACTGGCTGCTGTCACCGTTCAGGGGCAGGTAGGGAATTTGCGGATCGCCGGAGAGCAGCCGGCCTTGAATATCGTGAACGGCGAATTTGAAATCGGACCGCCCGGTGAGATCGGTCTCATTCAAGGCAACGATGCCATCCTTGAATGCCAGGTTCGAGATGATCAGGTTGGAGGCCTCTTTGAGCCGCCGGTCGCTGCTCAAGACGCTGGGTGCAATGCTGTTGAAGTATTGCACCAGGGCGCCGCACAGCGCCATCAACATGAGGGGGATGGCCAGCCAGAAAATCAGTCGCCGGCTAATCGAAGTCACGGCCCATTCCGCATGCTCACGAGGCTTTCGCTTCGTCGAGCCGGTAGCCCATTCCCCGCAGACTGCGAATGATGACGGCATCGCCCAGTTTGGCGCGCAGACGCGACACGTGGACTTCTACCGCATTCGCCGTGATGTCCTGATCCGGGTTGGCCACGGCTTGGCTCAAGCGCTCTTTGGTAACGATCAAGCCGATGCGCTTCAAGAGGCATTCGAACACCAGCCACTCGCGCGCGGTAAGCTCGACTTCCGCGCCGTCGATGCGCAGCCGTTTACCGGCAAGGTCGGCGCTCAATCGATTGAGCTCGATGATGCCGTTCAACGCGCCGCTCGAGCGGCGCATCAGCGCCCGGCAGCGTGCGGCAAGCTCGGCGGGTTCGAATGGTTTGCTCATGAAGTCATCCGCGCCGAGATCCAGCGCCTTGACCTTGTCGGTGAGCGTGCAGCGTGCCGTCAAGATGAGCGTGGGCAGAGATTTCCCGGCGTTGCGCAGGCGCCGCACCAAACTCAAACCGTCCGAGCCGGGAAGGCCTACGTCGATGATGGCGAGCGCGAACTCTTCATCCGCCAACGCGGCTTGCGCCGACTCGGCGTTGCTCACTCGATGCACCTCGTAGTGCGCGGCGCTCAAGCCGCGCGTAATGGCGTCGGCGACAATGTCATCGTCTTCGACAACGAGGAGCCGCACTGGAAGTCTTAAATATCGCCGACGGCGTGATCGCCGCCGAAGGTGCTCCGCCGCGGCGGCACCAGCGCACGCAGCCTGGCCTCATAAGCCTTGGCGAAGGTTTCCGTGAACAGGTGCGGAAACCCGTCCGCCGGGCGCTGCGCGAGGCCTGCAAACAGTTCGGCGTACAGTTCCCAATACTTGCTCTTGCTTTGACCGCCGAATACGCCGCGCTTGCCCGCTCGTTCAAAGCGTTCTTCCAATTCCTTGGGGTCGACGCGGCTCAAGAATTCCTCAAAGGCGGCGCGCGTCGCATCCAACACGGCCGCATTCTGCGCCTTGAGTTCGCGAAAATTCTCGCGAATCGCCTCGACCGAGCCGGCGCGTGTCGACAGGGTCGCAAGCAAACGCACCAACGCCTCATCGACGCCCCGCGAAAAATTCAGCGGCGACTCCGCCGCATCGGCCGGCGGCGCCGAAATCCTGAATTTGTTGCGAAATTCGTTGCGTCCTTGATTCAAGTCCATCAGGCCGAGAACCGCTTCGCGCAACAGTTGGCCGGCGAGTTGCAACGCCGCATGGCGCGCTTCGGAGGTGAGCGATCCGGGCTCGATTCCTGCACCGCGGCAGAAAGTCGACAATCCAATATCGTAGTCGCCATCGTAGAGCGCGGGGGATTGCGAGCGCGGCGCCGCCACACTGGGGCTCTCGGTTTTTGGCGGCTCGCCTTTCGGACTCGCGACCTTCAACGGCCGGGTCATCATGTGCCACGGCGTGCCTGACAGTCCCAGCGACTCCTCGTTGTCCATCCCGGGCAGCGATTGGCCGTAGGCATCGCGCGGCCGCGCGCCGGAATCGGCCAGGGACAAGCCGCTGGGCTCCAATAATTGGCTCAGATCCAGGTCGGCGCCCAAGTCATCGGCGGTGGATTTTTTGATCGCCGAGGAGGGCGACTGCCCATCGTAGGCAACCACGGCGCTGTCGTCGGTTGGAAAGTCATTGGTTTTGTCGATGCTGACCAGGAATTCATACTCGCCGAGCCGAACGTAATCGCCCTCTTTGAGGACATAGTCGTGGTATTTGCCGAGGGGTACCTGGGCGCCGTTGACATAGGTTCCATTGGAACTCGTGTCCACCAGCACGTAGGCGCCGGCGCGAAAGTCGATGCGTGCGTGTTTGCCTGAGAGGTAACGCTCCGGGTCGGGTAGAATCCATTCATTGTCAGTCGCGCGCCCTATGCTGCCCCCGTGCACACCGAACACCTTCGTGGCCAATGGTCCGAGGCGGGTGGAGTGTTCGCTGACGACGCGTAAGCGCAAGGCCATAGTCAATCCCTCCGGCGGGTCTTAGGGCTTGCCCTAAGTGCCGGTATAATATGGTGAAATACTAGCAATGCTGGGAGCCTCCTAAATGGCAGCGAGTCACATTTTCAAAGTTCTGTTCGTGAATCAAGGCAAGGTCTACGAGATCTACGCCCGCAAAGTGAGTCACGGCAGCTTGTTCGGCTTCATTGAGGTCGAGGAACTGGTATTCGGCGAGCGCTCAACGGTGGTGGTGGATCCTGCCGAGGAGAAGATAAAGGCGGAGTTCAACGAAGTAAAGCGCACCTACCTGCCCATGCACTCGGTGCTGCGCATCGACGAAGTGAAGAAACAAGGCGTCAGCAAGGTGGTTGCCCTGGAAGGCTCGAACGTGGCGCAGTTTCCGGTACCCATTTATACGCCTGGCGGAGAACCGAGCGCCCGCAAATAGCGCGATCCTGTAGAATGATGCATGTTTAGCCTTTTCGGCGCGCCGGCGCTGTCGCAATTTCGACTCGACCAGTTGCTGCGCACGCTTCAGTCGTGCGACCCGCGTATCACCGCGCTGTCATCCCGCTGGTTGCACTTCGTCGATACCTCGAGGCCCTTGGACGAGTCCGAGCAGCATGTGCTGCGCAAGCTCCTGACCTATGGCGCTAAGGCTCCGGATGCCCTGCCCGCGGGCAATCAGCGAATTCTCGTGACGCCGCGCGTCGGTACGGAATCGCCGTGGTCGAGCAAGGCCACGGATATCGCTCATGTGTGCGGCCTGAGCGCGGTGTCGCGCCTGGAACGCGGCACGTTGTACTTCATTCAATCCGCGGCGCCGCTGACTCCGAGCGACCTTGAGCGACTCGCGGTGGATCTGCACGACCGCATGACCGAGTCGACCTGGGTGGATAGCATCGAGCCTCGAGGACTATTCCATGCGGCCGCTCCGCGGGCGCTGCGCACAGTGGTTCTCGGCGAACACGCGCACGCCGCCTTGGCGCGCGCCAACGGCGAGTGGGGTCTCGCGCTATCGAGCGAGGAAATCGATTATTTGGTGCGGGCGTTTCGCGCGCTGGGGCGCGATCCCACCGATGTGGAATTGATGATGTTCGCTCAGGCGAATTCCGAACATTGCCGGCACAAGATTTTCAATGCGGAATTCATCGTCGATGGCCGGCCCATGCCGCATTCACTCATGGCCATGATCCGCGCCACGTATGCGGGCAATCCCGTGGGCGTGCTGTCTGCCTATCGGGACAATGCCGCGGTGATCGAAGGTGCCGTGGCTACGCGATTTTTCGCCGATCCGCTCACGCGGCGCTATGGCGGCACCAAGGAACCCATCGATATTCTGATGAAAGTGGAGACGCACAATCATCCCACTGCGATCTCGCCGTTTCCGGGCGCGGCGACCGGTGCGGGCGGGGAGATTCGCGACGAGGGCGCAACCGGCATCGGCGCCAAACCCAAAGCGGGGCTGACCGGCTACTCGGTCTCGAACCTCAAGATTCCCGGCATGCTGCAACCCTGGGAAGTTGATTTCGGCAAGCCTGAGCGAATCGCCTCCGCGCTCGAGATCATGATTGCGGCGCCTTTGGGCGCCGCCGCATTCAATAATGAATTCGGGCGTCCGAACACTTGCGGCTACTTCCGGGTTTTCGAGCAGCAGTCCGACGAGGCCGGCCGCTTGATTGTTCGTGGTTATCACAAGCCCATCATGATCGCGGGGGGCTTGGGCAGCGTTCGCCGTCAGAACGTGGACAAGAAAGACGTGGTGATCGGCGCGCCTCTGGTGGTGCTGGGCGGCCCGTCGATGTTGATTGGTCTCGGCGGCGGCGCCGCCTCATCGGTGGGTAGCGGTGAAAGCTCGTCCGATCTGGATTTCGCCTCGGTGCAGCGCGGCAACGCGGAGATTCAACGGCGCGCGCAAGAAGTGATCGATCGTTGCGTATCGCTGGGCGATGCCAATCCGATTTTGTTGATCCACGATGTCGGCGCCGGCGGCCTGTCGAATGCCCTGCCGGAAGCCATCGCGCACAGCCATCGCGGCGGCCGCATCGACCTGCGCAAGATTCCCAGCGCCGAGTCGGAACTCTCCCCCATGGAAATCTGGTGCAACGAGGCACAAGAGCGCTATGTGCTCGCACTGGTGCCGGGAACCATCGATCAATTTGCGGCGCTGTGCGAACGCGAGCGCTGCCCCTTTGCGGTGGTGGGTGAGATCACGGGCGACGGCGTGCTGAAGGTCGGCGATCCGCTGCTGCACGGCTCGCCCGTCGACATGCCCATCGATGTGCTGCTCGGCAAGGCGCCGCGCATGACGCGCGATGTGAGCTCGAGCCGCAAATTCCGCTCGGCCGTTTCGACCGAGGGCAGCAGCATTGCCGATTCGCTGGATCGCTTGCTGCGCCTGCCGACCATTGCCGATAAAACCTTCTTGATTACCATTGGCGATCGCACGGTGGGCGGTTTGATCAGCCGCGATCAGATGGTGGGACCGTGGCAGGTGCCGGTAGCCGATGTCGCCGTCTCCTTGAGCAGTTATGACGAATACAGCGGCGAGGCCATGGCCATGGGTGAACGCGCCCCGGTGGCTGTTCTCGACGCGCCCGCCTCCGGGCGCTTGGCGGTGGCTGAGGCAATCACCAATATTCTCGCGGCGGACGTCAAGCATCTCACCGATATTCGCTTGTCGGCGAACTGGATGGCCGCTTGCGGCGAGCCCGGCGAGGATGCGGACTTGTACGCGACGGTACGCGCCGTGGGCATCGAGTTGTGCGCGGCCCTCGGAATCACCATCCCGGTGGGCAAGGACTCGTTGTCCATGAAAACCGCGTGGCAACAGGACGGCGTCGAGCGCGCCGTGGTGGCGCCGGTGTCGCTGGTGATCTCAGCCTTCGCGCCGGTGGGCGATGCGCGTGCAACCCTGACGCCGCAGCTCGATCTGTCGCAGCCATCGCGCTTGCTGCTGCTGGATTTGGGCGGCGGCAAAAATCGCTTAGGGGGTTCGTGCTGGGCCCAGGTCCACATGAAATCCGGCGGCACGCCTGCCGATCTCGACGACCCGGAGCTTCTTAAGGGGCTGTTTGCGGCATTGCGTGAACTCAAGAATGAACGGCTGCTGCTGGCGTATCACGACCGATCCG
>Ga0210387_10003255_pt1 | contig 12505 bp, 10 predicted proteins | sample IncBWC7OmetaG_FD_160108 | JGI IMG/M metagenome (GOLD analysis project Ga0210387, IMG submission 160108) | Forest soil microbial communities from Barre Woods Harvard Forest LTER site, Petersham, Massachusetts, United States - Inc-BW-C-7-O ... | reverse complement strand
ATGGCGACCACGGCGCCGGAAACCGTCACCGCGAGAAGCAGGTCACGACGACGAATCAGAGTTTTGCGCTGCTCGTCCACGGGATTCCGTCCATAAACTTGCCATCGCAGATGATGCACTCGCCGGGGAAGCGAAAATGCCGCACCGCCCACGCCAATATTCAGCACCCGTCGGCGATAAGTCAATGGAATAAGCAAAAAATACGCCGCCATGGACGGCGTCGCCGGCGTCCAATGGGGTCGATGTCGTGTATTTTCGAAGCGCGAATTGCACCGTTTTGCTTTTTTCTTACGACTTTGCTGCGCGATGCTCGCGTACCGCGGCGATGAACTGCTCGCCGTAGCGGGCAAGCTTCGCCGCACCCACGCCCGGCAGGGCGGCGAACTGGTCTAGATCGAGCGGCATGTGTTCTGCCATTGCACGCAGCGTGGAATCATGAAAAATGACATACGGCGGCAAGCGGCTCTCGTCCGCCAGCCGTTTGCGCAACGCCCGCAAGCACTCGAACAGCGAATCGTCCGAGGGGGTCGATGCGCGTGTGTCATCTTTAGATGCGCGCGCCGCCTTCGCCGCACGCGCCGGCTTCACCGCGCGCGCAATGCTCACGGGCCGTTCGCCGCGCAACACCGACCAGCTTTGCTCATTGAGCGACAACACTGAATAGCCGTCTTGCGCTTCGCGAATCAGGCCTTGATGCAGGAGCGCGCGCGCGAGGTTGCGCCACTCGTCGACCCGGTGATGTTTGCCGATCCCGTATACACTCAACGTATCGTGACCGGCCGAGAGCACGCGTTCGGTCTTGGCGCCGCGAAGAATGTCGATGATATAGGCAGCGCCGAAGCGTTGATGGCGCTGCGCCAATCGTGCAATGCAGGACAGGAACTGCCTCGCTTGCTCGCTCCAGTCCTCGACGCTGCGCGGTTCGCAGCAGTTGTCGCATGCTCCGCACGGGCCGGAAAACGATTCACCGAAGTAGCGCAATTGCACGGCACGACGGCATTCGGTCGAGTCGGCGAATTGCAGCACCTGGCGCAACTGCTGGCGGGCAATACGCTGCTCGTTCTCCAGAGGTTCACCGCTTGCGTCCACTTTCTGCTGAATCAGAAACTCAGCCGTGCGGATGTCGGCGCCGCCGAAAAACAGGGTGCAGCCGGCTGGATCGCCATCCCGGCCGGCCCGGCCTGATTCCTGGTAGTAGCCTTCCAAGGTTCGAGGCAAATCGTAGTGCACGACCCACCGTACGTCCGGCTTGTCGATACCCATGCCGAACGCAATCGTCGCGACGATGACCTGTAGATCGTCGCGGATGAAGGCGTCCTGGGAATCACGCCGCGTGATGCTGTCGAGTCCGGCATGATAAGGCGCAGCACGGATGCCTTCGGCATGCAGCTTGGAAGCCAGTTCATCGACGCGCCGGCGCGACAGGCAATAGACGATGCCGGCACCGCCCTTCTTTGCCAGCGCCAGCAGCTCACGGTAAGAGGCCTTGTCCTTGGGGCGTACGCGATAGAAAAGATTGGGCCGATTGAAACTTGCCACGTGCACCGCCGGATCGCGCAGCTCCAACTGCGCGATGATGTCGGTACGTACCCGCGCCGTGGCAGTCGCGGTGAATGCGAGCAGCGGGACTTCGGGATGGCGCCGTCGCAGCCGCGCGAGCTGACGGTACTCGGTTCGAAAGTCATGCCCCCATTCCGATACGCAATGCGCCTCGTCGATGACGAAGGCGTTGATGCCGATTCCTGAATACAGACTGTTCAGGGGGCCCTCGAGAAATTCCTGCAACAGCAGGCGTTCCGGCGCGAGGTAGAGCAATTTGTACTCGCCGCGCAGCAACGCCTGCGTGCGCCGCTGAATCTCGGCGGCGTCGAGGCTGGAATTGATGAAGGCCGCAGGAATGCCGTTGTTCTGCAGCTGGCGGACCTGGTCCTGCATGAGGGCGATCAGCGGAGAGACGACCAGCGTCACGCCCGGCTGCAACAGCGCTGGGAACTGGAAACACAGCGATTTTCCGCCGCCGGTGGGCATCAGCGCGAGCACGTCGCGCCGCGATAGAACGTCGCGCACGATCGCTTCCTGGCCCGCGCGGAAGCCCTCGAAGCCGAAGTAACGCTTGAGGGCCGCGGTCAATTCCGCAGCTGTAGCGACAGCCGGGGTCGGTTGCTGGGCCCAGCGATGGAGTGAGCTGGTTGTAGACACCCTCTCAGTGTAACGCCGCGGCGCTGCGGCGGCGCGACGCATCCGCCCTCCGACAACAGAGGGCGGATGCGAATTCCCTACTACCGGCCGATCAGCGTGTCACTTCGGACAATTTAAATACGTCAATGGTGCCAAGGCCCACCGCCGGGCTGTACCCGTCGCGTGCCTTGTAGAACCAGTTATCACCGGTCGAGATCGTGTTGATCACGGCATGGCGACCCTGGGTCAATCCCAAGCGAGCCAGATTGTAGAGCTGAACATTGAGCAGGCCGAGCCGATGACCGGCATTTTGCGCCAGCAGGGCCGTGACGCCATTGAGCTGAGGTGAGACGAAGCTCGTGCCGCCGATGAACGTTTCTACTTCGAATCCGTGACGGTTCGAGGTGTAGAAAATAGAATACCCGGTATCCGGATCCGCATTGAACGACACGTCGGGGACATTGCGTCCAAAGAAGTGTGCCGGCAGAGCGAAATCAACGGTCGGCGGCGAAGTGCTGTTGTCCACGAAAGATTGATTCGGCTGACTGAGCTGCGTACCGAAGATGCCGAACTGATATAGCGGCAGCGAGAAGAACACACTGACGCCGCCGCCGCCGCCAACCGGATAGATGCCGCAGCTGATCGGATCTAACCCCAACGCATTGCAAAGGGGTATGAGATAGTCCCAGCCCCAGACGCGTTCCGTCGGAACGTTGACGCTAAAGGTCGAACCATCGTCAAGCGTAAACTCCTGCACGCCTGGCAGCGTGGTGCCGCCGGCTGCGACGATCGCGCTGTCGCTGGCCGGATTGTCCACACTGAGGGGCGTGGAGAAATTCGCCGCTACCTCGTCGAACACGTCGTATGCGCCGCAGTCCCCTGCCGCAGCAAAAGTGGTCTGCCCTTGCAGGGCTGCGACAACCAATACTTCGTGAAGCGCCTGCAGGGAACTGACTGTCTCGCGCGAAAACACGTCGGTGACTTGATTACCGCCGGCAGTGCTGTCAAAGAACTCCCACTCGCCCCAACTGGTCGAGAATGAGTCCGCCTTGTTGTCGTGCACCGCGCGTGCGAACGCATCCAGGAATCCCTGATCGGTATTCGGCGATTGATACACGATGATATTGGCGCCGGGAGCAATGCCGCCGGACTGCTCCACATCGAGCGTGGTTTCATCCGAGCCTGACGCGTCGCTGGGTTTACCCGGTCCGCCGTCAATATTGATGACCGTCAGGCGATTGGCATTCACCTTGAGATTCAGTGCGCTCCAATAGGCGAAAACATCGCTCGGCGTGAAATTCGCCAATGTGACGATGCCCACCGTCCGACCTTTGCCCGTGACTCCTTTGGCGTAGAGCGGATTCACATCGTACAGCGTCGCGAAGTCCTTCACGGTCAGTTGGCCCGATTCGGTGTCGACGCCTGATGTGGATCCTGGGATTCTGGCCACGGGGGATCCGCCCAGCATCGCGGGCGCGGATTTCAGATGCGGCGAGAACACCGGGTTGTTGTTCAGTCCGATCACGCCGCGTACGGCCGACGCAATGCTCGCCGGCACCACCGGCGCCGTCTTGGCCGCACGGAAGGTGAATGATGCATGTTTGGCGGTCGCCGGCATCACGAATTGATGCAGGCTGGTGTGAAAGGCTTGTTCCAAAGTTGCGGCCTTGCCGGTTGCGGTCAGCGTCGTGGAAGTCGTTCTTTCCACCGCCAGACCCGAGGCAGTCAGTTCTGCAATTACTCTCGCGACATCGCTTTCGTTCGGCCCAAACTGTGCTTCGACCTGCGCGGGTGTCAAGAATTTCCCATACATCGCATCGCCCGGCGTGACCAGTCGCTGCATCATCGACTCGGCGCCCGACAAATCGCTCAGCTTCAGCGCGATGGTGACTGAGATCGACTGGCTCGCTTGCGCGCCGTTCAGCGAGCCGACATCTACTGCCTGCGAGGCAGTGCCGGCCAACGTCGTCGATGCCCCCAGTATTCCAAGGATCGCGGTAGCGATACACGTCCTGTTGATAGTTACCCTCATTGGAGACTCCTCAATTGAAATTGTTTGATCCGTGAACCAGATTGGTGAATTTGGCGTTCGGCGCAGGACGATGAGTTTCAATTTTATTTTGCAAACGGCGCATCGCGCTTGTTCCCCGCGAGCATGTTAGTCGCTCACTGATCGGTGTCAATTAACAATAAACAATGCCTTTAAAATCGCGTGGCGACCGCTAGGCGGAGAATTCAACCGACTGGAGTCCGCGCGGTTTTCAATCACTGCACCTTGCTGCCAACTCCGTGTGATTGTCCGGCCATTATTTCCATGCAGAATTCGATGAACACACGCACCTTCGCTGCGCGGTGCAGCCGGGAGGGATATATGGCATAGAGGGGAAAGCGCTCATCCGACCATTCCGGAAACAGCTCAACCAGCCGGCCGTTGTCCAGAAGATGCCTGCATCCCAGTTCGAGGACTTGGGCGATTCCAGCACCGGCCTCGCATGCGCCGATCAGCGTCCCCGAGTCCGACACCAGGAGGCGTCCCTTGATCCGAAGCGGGATCACCTCCTTCCGCCGTCTGACCTCCCAGTCATAAGGTCTGGCGTTGGCTGCATCGTAGAAGTCGATGCAGTCGCATGCCTCGACGTCCTTCGGATGACGCGGCCGTCCGTGGATTTTGATGTACGCAGGCGAGGCGACGGTCAGTACCCGCGTCTCGATGAGCTTTCTGGCGACGAACGAACCTACCGGCGGCTCGCCGAAACGCAGGGCGAGGTCAAATCCATCAGCGACAAGATCGCCCACCGAATCCCTCATGATCAACTCCACCGCAACTTCGGGATAGCGTGTGAGAAACGCTGCAAGATGTGCTGACAGCACGATGCGCGCGAAGTAGGGATCGATGTTGACGCGCAGCCGTCCGCGGACCTGGTTTGCGGACCCGGATGCCGCGATGGCAGCCTCCTCGATACCCGCCAGATGCGGCCCGACTTGCTCATAAAAACGCCGCCCTTCGTCGGTGAGCGAGAGCGAGCGAGTAGTCCGAGCCAGCAGCCGTGCGCCGACACGTTGTTCCAGACGCGAGAGTGCCCGGCTGACACCAGAGGCGGACAGGCCCAATGCTTCCGCGGCCCGCGCGATAGTCCCCGCTTCGACCACGGCAATGAGCACCGTCAGACCAGAAAGTAGCTTGCTGTCGAAGGTCATATTATTCCTGACAGAAAATCACGACTATCTTCACATAAAGGCTGTTGTAGCACGAATGCCAAAGCGGGATATTGGTACTCACTGTGCCAGAGGGCGATTTTTTCAAAGGAGCAGCAAATATGTACGCAGTCACCGGCATCACGGGGAAAGTGGGGGCCGCGGTAGCCCGCAGTCTCCTTTCCGCGGATCAACGCGTCCGCGCGGTAGTTCGAGATCGAGCCAAGGGTGCTGCATGGGCAGACCTGGGCTGCGACATTGCGGTCGCAGATATTGGGGACGCCGCGGCGCTGGCCAAAGCCTTTGAAGGGATGGACGGCGTCTTTGCGATGCTGCCGCCGGTGTTCGACCCGTCACCCGGATTTCCCGAAGCCAGGGCATTCATCGCGTCGATGTACGCGGCTCTCGCGGAAGCGAAGCCAAAGAAGGTGGTGGCGCTTTCGACCATCGGCGCCGACGCGCCGAACCCGAATTTGTTGAATGTCCTCGGTCTGATGGAGGATGCCCTTAAGAGGCTGCCGCTGCCCGTCGCGTTCTTGCGCGCTGCATGGTTCATGGAAAACGCCGCATGGGACATCGCTTCAGCCCGAGAAGGGAATATCCAGAGCTACCTTCAGCCGTTGGATCGTGATGTCCCGATGATCGCCACGGATGACGTGGGCCGCACCGCTGCCGCGCTCCTACAAGAACATTGGCAGGGACGGCGCGTGGTCGAATTGGAGGGTGCACAGCGCGTATCGCCGAACGCCCTTGCCGGTGCATTCGCCAAGGCGCTTGCGCAACCGGTGCAGGCTCAGGTCGTGCCGCGCGATCGGTGGGAATCGATTTTCCGCGCCCAGGGCACGAAGAATCCAACACCCCGAATGCAGATGCTCGACGGATTCAACGCCGGCTGGATCGACTTTCCGAATCGCGGCGCGAACGCCCGCAAGGGCTCCATCGGCATCGATCAGGCCATTGCCACCCTGATCCAAAGAGAACACCAATGAACCAAGCCAGCGACTCTATTCGAACAGTGTTGCTAATCCGCTCAAATCGGAAAACTCGTGCAGCGGCTTCGGTGTGTAGCGCCCAAGCGGCTCTCGGCCGCGATTGATCCAGGCCACCTTCATTCCAAGCGGCATGGCACCTTCGAGATCGGCAAACTGCGACAAGGATACGTGCAAGATACTGTCTGGCGGATGGCCGAGTTTTTTGATTGCCAATCTGAAAATATCCGCAGATGGCTTAAACGCATGGGCCTCCTCAGCCGTCACGAACGAATCGAACTCCGCCTGAAACGGATTCAGGCGGAAGTATCTTTCATCCATGTTGGTAATCGGCATTAGCGGGAATTTTGACTTGAGTGCCCGGATAACTCTCGGCGCTTCCGGGTGAGGCTTCGCTTCAGACGTCATCACCTTCACGAACGCATCGGCATGTGCCCGCCACTGCTCGTCAGGCATTGCGATGCCGTAATTGGCGAATGTGTCCTTGAGGCCATGCGCAGTCCATTCGACGTACGGTCGCCACACATCGGACCGATAGCGACGGACTGTCGCGTCATCCCACGCCGAGTAGAGTGCTGCCGGATCGGCATTCTTGAGATTCAGCGACGTAGCCAGCTGCCGCATCGCCGAATGGCCACTTTTATCGACATCAACCAGTGTTCCCCAAAAATCAAACGTGATCGCTTTGACCCAGTGCATGTCTGTACCTCCTGAGTCTTTGTGCATGTGTGCCACTGTACATCAACGAAAATCGACAATGCTGATAAGCTTGTACGCGGGAATCGCAATCAAGGGGACGCTGCAGTGATCCGCAAATTCACATGTGCCACCGGCTTGTGCGCGTTGATCGCGCTTGCCGCGAATGCCGCAACTGTTTCGGTGCCGGAAAAATCGCAACCCGAGAGCATCACGGTTGCGCCCAATGGCGATCTTATCCTCGGCAGTGCGGGGAGCCCGAAAATCTACCGCGCCAAGAAAGGCGCCGACAAAGCCGAAGTGTTCATCGATGTCAGCGCCGATGGCGCGGGCACCTTCCTCGGCGTGCTGGCCGACGCGTCGACCAACACGCTGTGGGCCTGCCAAATCTTTCCGACCCAAGCGGGCAGCGCTCCGCGCAGCGCGTTGCGCGGCTTTGATCTGAAAACAGGCGCCGCCAAGTTTCGCTGGGAACTGCCCGGCGAGAAGAACCTGTGCAACGACTTCGTGGTCGGGCCGGACAAGGCGCTGTACATCAGCGACACGCTCGGCGCGAAGATCTGGCGCCTCAAACGTGGCGCAGCGGCACCGGAAATGTTCAGTGATGATCGTACCCTGTATGGCATAGACGGCATCACCTTCATCGGCGACTTGCTTTATGAGAACAACGTGATCTTCAACAAACTCTATCGGGTCCCAATCGACGCCGGCGGCAACGCCGGCAAGCCGGTGGACATCTGGATGGACAAGCCCGTCAAGGGACCGGACGGCATGCGCGCCGCCAACGGCAAACTGTTTCTCACCGAGAATGGCGCGGGGAAAGTCGATATGGTCACGCTCAGCGGCGACACCGCCACCATCACCGTGCTTCAGGAAGGCTTGGCCACGCCCACGGCGATCGAACCCGCCGGCGATACGCTCTGGTACGGAGAGCGCGCGGGCGATCGCGCGCATTCGATGCCACTGCCCAAATAACGGTGAATTGGTTCAGCGAGACGCGGTCCTGATCTTCTCCGCATCAGCAGGCGTCGCCGGATTGTAGACAACCATGTTGAGGTCCGGCCGGCCGTCGACCGCGAACACGGAATATTCGAAGGCGATGGGACCGAGTTTCGGATGCCGTATGTGCTTCACAGCCTCGCCGTGGCTTCGAATATCGTTGTCCCGCCATAGTGCCTTGAACTCAGGGCTGAGCCGGCAGAGCTCATCAACCAGGGGCTGCACCTCAGCCGCCGCTCCCGCACGCGCCGCGTCGACGCGGAACGCGCTCACCACATGGCGCGCCACGCTTTCCCAGTCGTACTGGGCGGCGCGCACGGCAGGATCAAGGAAGATGAAGCGCAGCACATTGCGTTGCTTCGGTGGCATCGATCCATAGTCGGTCAGCAACACGGTCGCCGCCCGGTTCCAAGCGACCACGTCCCACGTGGCAGTCCTGATGAGGGCGGGACTCGGCTCGAGCGCATCGAGCACTCTTTGCAATCGAGGTGTGACGACTTCGTCCTTGCGATAGTGCACCTCAGGCGGGCGACCGAGGCCGAGAAGAAATAGATGTTCGCGCTCCACATCTGTCAGCATCAATGCCCGCGCTATCCGATCGAGCACATGTGCCGAGGGCGCGCCGCCACGTCCCTGTTCGAGCCATGTGTACCAGGTCGGACTTATATTCGCGCGCTGCGCCACTTCCTCACGACGCAGCCCCGGCGTGCGTCGACGCCTCGGCGCGAAGCCGAAAGCGGCCGGATCGAGCTTGGCGCGCCGATCCTTCAAATAGGTCCCCAGCAGGGTTTCAGTCGCCATGTGTTACCGCACTCTGTTAGTGGTTATACCAGGATAATCTCACTACTTTACTAGAATACCCGGAGAGTAGAGATTTGTCTCCAACGAAACCCTGGAGAATTTGCCATGCGTGTATTTGTCACCGGAGCGACTGGTTGGGTGGGCTCAGCCGTCGTCAAGGATCTGATCGCCGCGGGACACCGCGTGCTCGGACTGTCCCGCGGAGATGCGGGGGCTGAGGCGCTGACCGCGGCGGGCGCCGAGGTTTTGCGCGGCTCTCTGGCGGATTTGGACAGCCTCAGAAAGGGCGCGGCCCAATCGGATGGCGTGATCCACACCGCCTTCAACCACGACTTCTCGAAATTCGCGGAAAACTGCGCGGAGGATCAGCGTGCCATCGAAGCGATCGGTGCGGTGCTCGAAGGCTCCGACCGTCCACTGCTCACGACCTCGGGTGTGGCGCTGCTCGCCCCGGGCCGCACGGCGACCGAGGAAGACATGCCGCCCTTCAATTCTCCGTCGTATCCTCGCAAATCGGAGGCGGCGACGGCCGCATTGGTGGAACGCGGTGTGCGCGCATCGACGGTGCGGCTCGCCCCGTCTGTGCATGGCCATGGCGATCACGGCTTCGTTCCGATCCTGATCCGGATCGCGCGCGAGAAGGGTGTGTCAGCCTATATCGGCGAGGGACGGAATCGCTGGCCGGGTGTGCACCGCCTTGACGCCGCCCGCGTCTATCGGCTCGCGCTCGAGCGCGGCGCGGAAGCAGGTCCTTTCCATGCGATCGCCGAAGACGGTGTGCCGTTCAAAGCGATCGCCGAGGTGATCGGCCGCCGCTTGAACATTCCGGTGATATCGAAGTCGCCCGCCGAAGCGGCCGAGCACTTTGGTTGGTTCGGAATGTTCGCAGGTGTGGACGCTCCGACATCGAGCGCGCGCACCCGCTCACAGCTCGGCTGGCAACCCGAACAGTCCGGGCTCATTGCCGATATCGATCACCCGGCTTATTTCGCGTAAGTGCCCAGGACGCCGTGGCGATCGAATTTCAATCTCAACGTCTCAGTAATTTTATCGCGCTGCGAGCCGAGCACACCTGCCGTCTCGGCGTAGCGCGGCCATTCTTTAACCGTGTCCATCACTTCGATGAGAATGGTCTCAGACCTTCCGTGCTTGAGTCCCGCCACTTGCGCGACCGCCTTGAAATCCTCGCGGGTGAAGTCGTCACTCTTGCCGTTGATCGTCATTTGGTGACGGCTTGTCCATGCACCTGTCGGGTTATACGCGTAGGTGACATCAAACGCGGGTGAAAGCGACCAAGCGCCGGCCTTGTCCATCAGGAAGGCAATATTCTTCACATGATCGTCCTGGTTGCGGGCGACAACGTTGAAGATCATGCGACGAAACTGTTGTTCGCGGGCGTGCATGTAAAGGCCCAGCCGCTTGATCACGTCGAAGGCCTGCTCGTAGGAGTAAGCGCCGGCCGAGTTGAAGTCGAAGTGGGCGAGCGCAGCCAGGGACTGCATATGCAGTTTGCCGCCATCACTCAGACGATCGAAGCGTCGCGTCATGAAGTGGTGCCGGCCGCCCTCTTCCAGAAGACTGCATTCACTCATTTCGATACCTGCATCAGCAGCCATGAGTGCGTACGCATACTCGATGACCGTGTAGCCCTTGGGGTCCTCGAGTTCTTTATCCTTGTTTGCGCTGACTCCGTCGAACTTGAGCAACCAGTAGTCGAAGCCGGCCGGGGCTTTCACTTGCCCGGAGCGCACTTCGTTTGTGTTTCGGTTCCACGCAACGATGGCCTTCGCCCGCGCACCACCGGCGGAGGTGCCCACGCGCAGCATCTCCTGCAATCCCTCGTGGCGTCGACCCGGAGCAAAAGACACCTGCAGTGAGGTGCGATGCGTGAGTACCTCCGAAGCGAGTTTGACCAACTCATCCACCTGCACCTTCGCCGATCGCTGCAGCGGCGGGCCCATGGCCGGCGCGAACTCAAGCGCACCCATTCCTCGAACTCCGATGTAGCAGAGCCGCTCAATGGCGTTGAAGTTCTCCGGCCGTCTGCCTTGAGTGGCGAGCCACGCATCAATCAGTGCATTGCCGAACTTGTCCGGCAACGAATCGGCGAGCAGGCCCGGCAGGCCGTGGAAGGACAGCTCCGCCAGGGATGGAAACTGATAAATCCGTGGCGACAGCGGCATGGTGATCGGCGAGAGTTCAATGCCGCTGGCGAGAAACTCAGGGTCATATTGGAATGCGCAGGTACGGGCCCCCTCTTCCAGGGAGACCGCTCCGATCGATCGACCCCACAGCCGCACTTCCGCTACCGTGGCCATACGCTATTCCCGCCACTTCCATGGCGTCGCCGGATTTTGCGCCGTGCCGTCCGCCGGCCGCCGCGAATGTCCCACTCGCTTGCGCGCGCGACCCCGGCTCTTCAGAAGCGTGAGCGGGCTTTGCGGTAAATCGGGCACTAACTGATCCAGCGCGTCGAAGAGTTTCAGCACCCGCAGAGCGCGTAGTAGCAGGACAAAGTCGGCGCTGTGGCCGGCCTCGATCCGCTCCACCGTGCGCTTAGAGATGCCGGCTTCCTCGGCAAGTTGTGCTTGCGTCAAACCCGCATCGATTCGGCGACGCTCCAGTCGGTCGCCGATTTCGCGCAAAACCACCATATCCGTCAGCTCAGAGATGATTCTCATAATTCGCCTATACGGGCTATTTTAGACGTTTTTCCTCTAATACTCGCCTTAATAGACGAATACCACGGACTTATATAATATACATTAAATCGCCTCTTATGACGACTTAAATAGCCAAATATCACTAATTCGCCTATTACGGCGATTAGTCAACCGCTGCTATTGGATCTGAACCTTCTCTGGCGGACGCCTGAGTTCGGCGATCAGTTGTTGAAATCGGGGATTGGCGCGAAGGTTCTTTAGATCGTCATCCGTGATCAACCGATCGGTATTTTTATAGCCACGGTCGATCGCCTCTCGCAGATATTGGAGCGCATCGTCCGGACGATTGGCCGCCATCGCCACGCACGCGAGGCCGTACCATGCCGACCACCGATTGCCCTTCCCTCCCGACTGATTTTGGGTATTGATCAAATCAAGAAATAGTTTGCGCGCCTCAGGATACCGATCGGTGTACGCCATGGCTCTGCCCAATTTCCGCATGGTGTTGAGCGTCACCGGGTTTTGCTGCCCCAAGGCCTTGAGTTCGACTTGGTAACTCTCGCGCGCAATCTGTTCCGCTTCCGCGTATTTCTTTTCCGCCATCAGTATTCCGGCAAGATGCGCCTGCGAGACCAATGTGTTGGGGTGCTCCGGTCCCAGAACACGGAGCTGCACCGCCAAAGTGTCGCGTTGCATCTGCTCCGCTTCCGGATTGCGGCCTTGTTTTTGCAGGAGATCCGACACGTCCACTTGGGCCAGCAAGGTACCAGGATTTTCCGGCCCGACGCTTCGCAAGCGAATCGCCAACACATCGCGATAAATCTTTTCGCCTTCCTCGAGCCGGCCCTCGATTGTGAGTAGCGCCGCAAGATTCGCCATGGCAAAGGTAACTTGTGGGTTGTCTACGCCGACGATCCGCTGCTCGGTCGAAACGACTTCGCGATACAGCGGCTCGGCTTCCGCCCACCGGCCCTGCGAATGCAC
>Ga0210387_10003254_pt1 | contig 12506 bp, 12 predicted proteins | sample IncBWC7OmetaG_FD_160108 | JGI IMG/M metagenome (GOLD analysis project Ga0210387, IMG submission 160108) | Forest soil microbial communities from Barre Woods Harvard Forest LTER site, Petersham, Massachusetts, United States - Inc-BW-C-7-O ... | reverse complement strand
GCATGGAAGGCGACGTAAAACAAGCTCGCGGATGTTTCGGGACAAGTGAGCAGCCAGAACGTGCAGATTTTGCGCAATCAGGATGAAGTGAACCAATTGCTCGCGCACAGCGAAAAAACCTCAATCCCATTCGAGCTTCTACGTGGATCCGAACCGCAGCTCGTCGGGCCTGTGCATCTAGCCTTGAAATCGACGAACCAGAAGAATTACCGCTACACGCTTTGCGTCTACGTGGAACAAACGTGCCTTGAGCTGAAGGATCGAAACCGCTTTGAAGTTGTCGAATTTATTTTGTCGCGCAATTCGCCGCCGCTCGAAGTGATCGCGACGCGAGTAACAAAGGACGGCATTCTCGGCTACCTCGAAGTGCCGCGTGATATCGCAGGCCGCTAGAGCGGGTCCGTCGAGAGAAAATAATTGCGGCAGGCTTCGTTGATGGCGCTTCGAGAAAGCCGCGGTTCAGCGCCCTGATAGGCAGCCGACCAGATGATTTGATCGATGATATCGCGCGGATAACACTGGCATAGGGGTTGTTTCAATTCCTGGCTTACGTGCTGAACGAGATATTCCGGCAGGCCGACATCGTAAGAGAGCAAGCGCGTGGCGCAGACTTGGGCGAAAATTTCTTTGAATTGTGCCGGAGTCGCGTGAGGCACTTTGATTTTGTTCGGGATTCGGCGAAGGAATGCATCGTCGGCCAGCTGGCGCGGATCGAGATTTGTGGCGAACACCAGGCAGACATCAAATGGGATCGCGAATTTTTTGCCACCCGCGAGCGAAAGATAATCCACCCGCCGGTCAAGAGGCGTCATCCAGCGATTCAGCAACTCGTCGGGACGCATTCGCTGCCGGCCAAAATCGTCGAGAATCAGGACGCCGTTGTTCGCTTTCATTTGCAGTGGAGCTGTGTAGAAACGGCTGACGCTGTTGAACTGCAAGTCGAGCATTTCGCTGGAAAGCTCGCCGCCGGTAATCACGCGAGGCCGGTGGCACAGCACCCATCGCTTGTCGGCGTCTTCTAGCTTGCGGCGATCAACGGGCCGGTGAACGCCCGGATCGTAGACAGCGATGATTTGATTATCGACTTCGACAGCGTGCGGTATCAGGACGAAATCGTTGAAGATCGATGGAATCTTGGCGGCGATGCTGGTCTTTCCCGTGCCGGACGGTCCGTACAAGAAAATTGAAGTGCCGGAGACGATCGCTGTGCCGAGACGCGCCACGAGCTCGTCGGGAAGAACGAGGTCATGGAACGCGCGCTCTAAATCTGCGGATTGAAACTCGGTCTGCTGAATGCTTTGGGAGTGAACTCGCAGAGTGTAGTCCATCAGAGAAACCGGGGCGGGGCCAGCGTACTGGTTCAGAGCGAGAAGTTCCGAGGCGCGAGTCTTCCCGTTCGCGCTGATTGCAATGCGATGAGTGCCGCGCGAAATACCTTTCACTTCGCAGAGCTGCTCTTTGCGCAGGAACTGAAAGATTTCCTCGATGGCCGCGAGGCTTAGGCACATCCGGTCGGAAAGGTCGACGAGAGACACTTCGCCGCCGAGAAAAAGGATCTTGACCGCAAGATCCTCGAGTAGACTTTTCCGAAGGCCTGTGTCGCTGATAGCTTGAGGCGCTATGAGGCTAGCGGCTTCCATCGATTCCTTTTGCGCGTGCCGTGTAATTGTGCTGCCCGGAAGCGCGATAATTTTGAGACACGTGTCGCCGCCCCGCTTCGAGTTTAGAGTGCAACTGACTTACCATCTCTCGGCCACGAGATGCATCCTGGCTGGGCTTCGGACTTTGAGGTACTAGAACGTATGTGCTGTCCGAACGAAGTGGCAATTTAAGTGCTCCAATAACCTCGGGCCATTGTAGTTTCTTGTCGAGCGAACGTGAAGGGGGACGAAGATGAAACTGACGCAAATCCTCGCGACGGTGTTTTTGGGGGTAACCCTTTGCTCGGTCATGATTGCTGAGCCCGCCTTCGCGAGCGGGCCTTCCAAATGGTTCCACCACCAGAAGAAAAACCCGCATCAGAGCCAAGTACACCATGCCAAACCAGCGCATCACGCCACAAAGCACAAAGCCCGGAAGCACGGCTAGGGCTGGATCCGGTTCGACTCGAATACAGGATGGTCCGGGTTGCAGTTCCCTCGAAATAGGGCTATAAAGATTGAACGCTGTTCGTAGGACACGGATTGCAGGTCCTCTCGAATCGAAGGCGCTGTTATGTTGAAATTCCTGAAAAACCTCTGGCGCAAGGAATCGGGCCAAGACGCGACCGAGTACGCGCTGCTCGTGGCAATGATCGTTCTTGTCGTCATCGCGGTGGTTTACTCGTTTGGCCAATCGAACGCGAACACTATGAATACCTCGGCGAACACTGTGGCCTCGGGAACCTCTGGAGGCGGAGGTGGCGGCCAGGGCGGAAGTGGGGACACCGGCGGGTCCGGCGGGAGCCATAGTGGAAGTGGCGGGAGCGGCGACGGGGGGAGCGGAGGATCGGGCGGGAGCGGTGGCTCGGGTGGGAGCGGTGGAAGTGGTGGGAGCGGAGGCAGTGGTGGCGGTCCTGGCGGTACGATCCCGACGCAGCCGGTTTCGCCGAAGAAATAGACTCGAAATCCTCAGTCGGTTGTAAACCTCAGTGGGAACTTCTGTTCGGGCATTGTCGCTTCTCGAAAGATTCGAATAGGAACTTGGATCACAATCTCTCACGACAAAAACAGGCAACCATTTGCGATTAGACATTAGGGCGGCGCTTTGTTTTGTTGTAGTTGCAGAGGATTCAAATCGCGCATTTGCGATTAGAAAGTCCTGGCGGTGGTGACAAGTAGGTTGAATTCGACGCGGGCGTCTAGATCCCCCTTTACCGTCGATTAGAACGTTGGCCGAGTCCATGTTTTCAATACCTTGAAAGGGTTTCTAATCGCGGCACCGTTGATTTGAGCAGCGGAACGGCTTAACGCAGAGGGCACGGAGAACGGCCACAGAGGGCGCGAAGGAAGCTCGGAGGTGCGGGGCTGATTCCGCGAGCGACGGTCGAATTGTTTTTCTTTTATCACGCTTGACGGTAGCACGGCAGCAGCGGAAAAATCGACTGGCCTCTCGTCCACAATCGTACAGTCAGTTCCAGGACTGTCCTTTCCGAGTAGGGCCGCCCAATGGCTTTGGCGCTTCGAGTGAATCATTTCTACCCGGACAAGCTACGCACTGGATCGACGTGCAATCGCGCTAACGGCTGTAGTGCTGAAGCAGGTCGTCGAGAGCTGCGACTTGTCGTTGCGTGAGTTTGGCGCGGAGGAGCGCAGCCTCGAGCGGGTAAATCGAGCCGTACTCGGCGGCTTTGTCTTTGGCAGGGTATGTTGCTTCGATGTATGCATCGCGATAGACGAGCCACGCGCGTTCGGCCGCTTTTATTTTTGCGAGGGCTTCCGGTTGACTCGCGATTTTTGAGAGCAGCTGCTGGTAGATGGTATTGAGCTTGGCGTCGACGCGGGCTGCTTCGTCGCTTGCACAAGCGTTCATTTCGGCTTGCGTGTTTGCTTTGGCGCTGCAGGAGCGATAGGCGTCGGAGTCCTGCGCAAAGCAGGGAAACAAAGCGAAAAGAGAAAGGATCGCAGTCGCGAAATATTTCATGGCATTTTTCTCCCGACACATGGCTAGCACGGTCTGCACATCTGGCGCAAGGATCGCTCGTCAAGCCAATCAGGAACGTCTGGACAGCAGCGGATTTTGAGTTTATAAGAATGCAAAGCATTTGAACCCGCCAGGAGGAAATCATGGCGAAGAAGACCAAAAAGCTCGCTAAGGCGAAGGACCTGAGCAAAGTATCGAACACGACGGTCAAGAAGATCTTTGAATAAGAAGGTCTATCAGCCTCGTCCAGCGGAATAAAGTCTAAGTGCTGCGGCGGAGAAGTAACGCGTTGCAGTGTGTCTGCTCGACTAACTCCGCCGTTCCTTGCTCGACGAACTCCGTTCCATGAAAATCGCTCGGACTGTGCCGGCCGCCTCGCAACGCCTCATTTTTCAGCCGCTCCTAACCAAGGCTTCTCGCTATAAGCTTCGCGTCGTGCACTCTGCCATTCACCGGTTTGGTGTGCGGGCCGGCAAAAACATACCCGCTGGAAAAAAAATTATCGAGTACGCGGGGGAACGGGTTGGCAGGACCGAGGCGCGGCGAAGATTCCTGCACGGCTCCCCAGGAAGGCCGGCGGGGTTGAACTATCTAGCACAGCTCGATTCCTACTGGACGATCGACGGCGGGTCCTCGGGAAATGGCGCGGAGCTGATTAATCATTCTTGCGACCCGAACTTGAAGTTGAGGAAGCTGAGAGGGCGATTGTGGCTTTTCAGTTTGCGGAGGATTCGGGCGGGAGAGGAGTTGTGCTACGACTATAACTTTTCCAAGAAGGGAAAGCGGGCGCGTTGCCGTTGTGGAGCGGCGAATTGCCGGGGAACGATTAATTTGCAGTGAACGGCAATGCTGGGAGGTAATTTGAATTGTGACAATCCATTTCCCCACTAGGTGCGTACTGCGAATAAGTTGAGGTGCGCCGCTTCGTCGATCTAGTTAGAAAATTATTTGATCAAATCGAGCGTCTATCTTTTTTCTTATGGGCGCGTCTGAAAGACGCGAACGCCGGATGTGCGGCGCATATTCCCATCGGAGAAAAGTACGATGCTTCGATTCTTCGGCAACTCAAATACCTGCGAGCGTACCTGCAAACGTACCTGTAAGCGCAGACGCGGAGGTACCTGTGAGCCTCTGCGATTCGCGGCTCTTGCCTGCGCAACAATTCTTCTGCTATGCCTCGTGACGCCGTCACGACTGGCGGCAGATTCCGTGAACACTACAAAGCGGACTGTGACAAAGCTCGCTGACGGAGTGTACGAAATCCGGCACCCAGATGCGCCGGACACATTTCCGCAGGGTAATACTCTGGTGGCCATCGGAGACTCCAGCGTACTGGTGGTGGATTCGTGCTATCTGCAATCGAGCGCGCGCGAGGACATTGCACAAATTCGCGAGTGGACGGATAAGCCGGTGCGGTTTCTAGTCAACACGCACGAGCACGGCGACCACAATTTCGGGAACCGCGCGTATGCGGAAGCGTTTCCTGGCATCACGATCATCGCGCAAACTGAGACGCTACGAACAATGAAGCTGCGGCAGCCACCGTTCGTCGCGCAATACCAGGAGCGCGCGGTGAGATTCCAGAAAGAACTCGATGAAGGAAAGGACGGCGCAGGAAATCCGCTCTCGGAAGTCGGAAGGCAAGATTTGCGGGATGCGATTGCGGGCAGCAATGCGGTATGGCCGGAGTTTCGAGAATTGAAGTTGAGATTCCCCGATGCGACGTTTGACAAGGATCTGAACATCGACCTGGGAAACCGCGTGGTGGAATTGAAATATCTGGGACTTGGCAATACGGTTGGAGACGCGGTGGTGTATTTGCCGAAAGAACGCATCCTGGCAACAGGCGATCTGGTGGATTCTCCAGTGCCCTACCTGGGCGGCGGTTTTCCGGTAGCGCAAATTGAGACGCTAAAAACATTGCTACAGCTGGACGCGGTCACGATCGTGCCTGGACATGGGGACGTGTTGAAAGGCAAAGAGTATGTGGAGATGGAGATCGCGTTTCTCGAGGCAGTGGTAAGCGCGGTCAACGATGAGATCGGGCGGTCTGGCGCGACCGCGCATCGGAGACTGGCTGAGATCAAAGTTGCGGTATCGAAGAATGCCGGCATTGATTCGTGGCGGCAGAAATTTGCGGGGAATGATCCCGAAAATCGGGATTTTTTTGACAGCTTCGCGTTAACGGGAGTGGTGGAAGCGGCGCACGCGGAGTTGTGGCCGCAGTAAAGCCATGTTTGTCAAAAGGCAAAGGCGAACATCACCGACGGACTGCACTTCGGAGGACTTAGGGTACGAAAGCAACTTCCACATCAGCAACAAATTCCTCTGATTTCGATGAAACGATTTCGGGGATCGCGTCACTACTGGACAGGGTTGCAAAGGATCGGTGGATGATGCGAGTGGATTCTTGGTGCTCAACGGCGCTGGACGGCCGGACTGTAAAATACGCTTATAAAGAGTTGTCAGACGGAATCGCTGCGATATCGGCGACGATTGAGGGTTGGTCGGTGATGGTCTTCCAAAAAAGCGTTCGGGAGCCGCTAACGCGCGACGAAGTAGAGTCGCTGTTTGAGGTAAACCCTGCCATCGGACACTTGTTGCTGGGGCGTCGTCAGGAAAACGCGATACAGCGTTTTTGTTGATGACGGATTGGTTGCACTGATTTTGCATCCGGCGTGATCAGCGGTATTGGCGGGCGGGTCAGTAGGACACCTCCCTCCTGCGCCAGGCAGGCCCTTCTCCGGCGGGCGGGCACGTCGTGCCCCTGCGGATAATTCGATGTTCCACGATTCAATCCCGGGTTCACCGTTTTCCCGCTCCGAATTCATCTCCAAATTAAATTCCTGAGTGATCGTAATTTCCTGAGGATACGCACGTAATATATAGTTATACGAACTTGTGCGGAGGTTCGTGGGGATTCGTGTCTACATCATCCAGTTCGACAAGACCAGACTTGGGATCGCTGCGGATCGACGAAGGACAGCGGCGCGGCCGCAAGACCGGAAAGTTGTTTGGGGCGCTTGCTGCGATTCTGGGGCTCGCAGTGATCGTTACAGGGGCTGTTTTCGCCTTCCGGAATCAGACGCCAGTGGTAGAGGTGGCGACCGTGCAGAAAGCTGCGGCAGGGCGCCCGACATTGTTGAATGCGAGTGGTTACGTAACGCCGCGGAGGCGTGCAACGGTGGCGGCAAAAATTACGGGACGCGTGACGGGCGTATTTTTCGACGAAGGTATGCATGTGACGCAGGGATTCGTGCTGGCAACACTCGATGATTCCGACGTGCGGCGAGCGCTTGATTCAGCGAAGGCGGACAGAAACGCAACGGAAGCGCAGATCACGGATTTTCAGGTGCAACTGAAGAACTCGGAGCTGGAACTGCACCGCGCACAGGAGTTGCAAGCGGCAGGGGTTCAGAGCCAGGAGACGCTCGACAATGCGCGGATGGCCGCTGATAGTTTGCGAGCGAAAATCGCGCTGACGAAACAGCAAGTGCTGGCTTCGGAGGCGCGGATTCAGGAAGCGCAGCAGGCGGTGGACAATTGCGTAATTCGCGCGCCGTTCGACGGGATCATTGTGTCGAAGGATGCGCAGGTGGGCGAGATGGTGTCGCCGGTATCGGCGGGTGGCGGCTTCACTCGAACAGGCATCGCGACTTTAGTGGATATGAATTCGAATGAGATTGAAGTGGATGTGAATGAGGCCTACATCGCGCGCGTGGAGCCTGGGCAGCCTGTTACTGCGGTGCTTGATGCGTATCCGGACTGGCAGATTCCTTCAAAAGTGCGAACGGTGATTCCGACGGCCGACAGGCAGAAGGCGACCGTGAAGGTGCGGATTTCTTTTCTGAAGCTCGACCCGAGGATTTTGCCGGATATGGGCATCAAAGTGACATTCCTAGGCGCGGAGCCGGAAGAAAAAAAAGGTTCGGTGGCACCGGCTGCGTTAGTTCCGCCGGATGCGGTGCGTGACGATAACGGCAAGAAGATTGTTCTTATTGTTAAGGATGGGCACGTCGAAAGACGGGCTGTGACGACAGGCGGAATGCGAGGAACGGATTTGGAAATACTGGCAGGGTTGACCGCGGGCGATTCGGTGGTGGTGAAAGGCCCGGCAAATCTGCGCGACGGACAGGCTGTAGAAATAAAGAAATAGGAGCGCGAATATGGTTCGAGTGGACGGAAGCGGAAGCGGGAACAGCCTGATCAAGATTCGCGGGCTCGATAAAAAGTACAAGCGCGGCGGCGAAGAGATTGATGTGCTGCGCGGATTGAATCTGGATGTGGATCAGGGCGAGTTCGTCGCATTCATGGGACCGAGCGGGTCGGGCAAGACGACTCTGCTGAATTTATTGGGCGGACTCGACGTGCCGACGCACGGAAGTATCACGGTGGCCGGCGATGAGATCACGAACATGTCGGGGAGTAAATTGACGCAGTGGCGGGCGCGTCACGTGGGATTTATCTTTCAGATGTACAACCTGATTCCGGTGCTGACAGCATTCCAGAACGTGGAACTGCCGCTGCTGCTGACAAAGCTATCGAAATCGGAGCGGCGAAAGCACGTGGAGACTGCGCTCTCCGCGGTGGGGCTCGGAGACCGTATCAATCACTATCCAAGGCAACTTTCCGGCGGACAGGAACAGCGTGTGGCGATTGCGCGAGCGATTGTCGCCGATCCCACTTTTTTGATGTGCGACGAGCCTACTGGCGACCTTGACCGCAAGAGCGCGGATGAAATTCTGGGGATCTTGACGCAGCTATCGAAAGAACATGCGAAGACGATTCTAATGGTGACGCACGACCCGATGGCTGCGGAACGGGCGCAAGCGACGCTTCACTTGAACAAGGGCGTGCTCGTGGAAGGCGTGGCGACAGCGGCGGGGAGCATGGCATGAAATATCTGGCGCTGCTCAAAGCGAATCTGCTTCGCAAGAAGCTGCGGACGACTTTGACGATCGGCTCTTTTGTCGTGGCGCTGTTTTTGTTCGGATTTCTGGCGATCGTTCACGGCGCGTTCAATCAGGGAGTGGATGTGGCGGGAGTGGACCGGTTGATGGTGATCAATAAGGTTTCAATCATCCAGCCGCTTCCGATTTCCTACCGCGATCAGATTCTGCGCATTCCGGGCGTGAAGCGGGTGACGTTTGACGTGTGGTTTGGCGGAATCTATCAGGAGCCGAAAAATTTCTTTCCGTCGTTCGCGATCGATACGGAGAACCAGCGAGAGGTCTATCCCGAACTCGCCGTATCGGACGACCAGTGGAAGGCATTTCTCGACGATCGCGAAGGTGCGATCGTGGGGCCGAACACGGCAAAGCGGTTTGGCTGGAAGATCGGCGACCGCGTTCCTCTTCAGGCGCCCATCTATGGCGGAACGTTTGAGTTCAACATTCGCGGAATTTACAAAGGCGCGCGCGAAGGTGACGACCTCTCGCAATTCTGGCTTCAGTACAAATATCTTGATGAGCACCGTCCCGCGGGACTCAAGGGACAAATCGGCTGGTATACCGTGAAGCTCGACTCGCCCGATGACGCGCCGCGCGTGGTGAAGGCGATCGACGATACGTTTGCGAACTCGAACTTCGAGACGAAGAGCGAAACGATGCAAGCGATGGCGGCGTCCTGGGTTAAGCAGGCGGGGAACATCGAGTTCCTGATTCTGGCGATAGGCGGCGTGGTGTTTTTCACCCTACTGCTGGTGACGGGCAATACGATGGCGCTGGCTGTCCGCGAGCGCATCGGAGAGCTTGCGGTGCTGAAGGCGCTGGGATTCTCGGACCGCTTCGTATTGTTCCTCGTGCTGGCCGAGTCGGTCTTAATTGCGATCGTCGGAGGTGCGATTGGATTGGGCTTAGCGAAATTGTGGACATTGCTCGGCGATCCGACCGGAGGCATGCTGCAATCGTTCACGCTGCCGAATCTTTTGCTTCTCATTGGAATCCTTTGTGCGCTGGCGGTGGGAATTCTGGCGGGCATAGTTCCGGCAACTTCGGCGATGCGGCTGCGCGTCGTCGATGCGCTTCGGAGGGTCTAGCATATGGCGATTCCGTTGCTTTACAACCTGCGAAGCATGCGAGCGCGCTGGGTTTCGGCGATCGTGGCGGTGCTAGGAATTGCGGGCACCGTGGGTGTCTTTATCGCGATGTTAGCGCTCGCGCGCGGCTTTCGGGCCACGCTCGTCAATTCCGGGTCACCTGACAATGCGCTGGTCCGGCGCGCAGGCGCAAGCAGCGAGCTCGATGGATCGATTCCACTGGACCAAGTGAAAACGATTCAGGATAAGCCGGGAGTCGCGCGAGAAAATGGGCAGCCGCTAGTCAGCCCGGAGGCCGTGATGATTGCGGCGTTCCCGCTGCTCACTACGGGGACCGATGCCAACGTGCAGATCCGGGGAGTGTCACAGGAAGTCTTCAAGGTTCGACCCAACATAAAAATCGTGCAGGGAAGATTCTTTCAGCCTGGCCTCAACGAGCTCATCATCGGGAAAAATGTCGCATCGACTTACAGCGGGCTCGAACTCGGCAAGCCGATAAGATTTGGCGGCGGAACGTGGGATGTGGTGGGAGTGTTCGACGCGGGCGGAAGCGCGTTCGATTCCGAGATCTGGGCGGACTCGCGCGTTCTCAACCAGGTGTACAAGCGTCCGGAAAACCTGTTTCAGTCGGCAACTGTGCGCTTGACGTCGCCCGCGGCGCTGAGCGAGTTAAAAGATTCGATCAGCGCCGACCCGACTTTGCAGGTGCAAGTGGAGCGCGAGAGCGATTATTACGCGAGGCAGTCGCTCGTGTTAACGACAATCATCACGATTCTCGGTACGTTGGTCGCAGTCATCATGGGCATCGGAGCCGTGATCGGCGCACTCAATACGATGTATTCGGCCGTGTCCGAACGATCGCGCGAGATTGCCACGCTTCGAGCCATCGGATTCGCAGGCGGAAGCGTTGCGTTTTCATTTGTGATTGAAGCGCTGCTAATCGCGCTGATCGGCGGGCTCGTGGGCTGCATCGCGGTGTTGCCCGTCAACGGCGTGACGACCAGCACTTTGAATATGCAGACCTTCTCGCACCTGGCGTTCGCATTCCGAATCACACCGATACTGCTCGCCATCGGTATCATCTTCGCGCTGCTGATGGGATTGGTCGGCGGTGTGCCACCAGCCATCCGCGCGGCGAGGCGGCCTATCGCGGCAGCGCTGCGGGAACTCTAAAATCCAGCCTCGGTTTACTAGAACAGAACCCGGAAATTAGAATCGGTTCATTCTGCCGCCATAGCGGACTAAAGTGAATATTAGATACTCGACCGCAGAGGCGGCACACTCATGGCGACTTTTGGACACAGACGAAGTGAGCGCGTGTTACTGGACGTTCCTCTTTTCATTCAGGGGCAGGCTGACGGCGCGCAGGAATTTAAAGAGGAAACGTTCACGGTAACGGTGAGCGCGCATGGAGCGCTGATCGTGCTAGCAGCGAAAGTGGCGCTGGGACAGAAAGTGATGCTGACCAATTTGAAGAACAAGGATCAGCATGAGGCTACGATCGCTTTTTTGGGGCCTCCGTATGCGGGATTGTCTACCGTGGGAATTCAGTTCAGCAAGCCGGCGCCGGAGTTTTGGGCGATTAGTTCCCCTCCAGCGGATTGGAAGACGGCTTAGAACTGCGTGGCCGCTGGTAATTTAGCTTTGGGATCGTTCGGGAAATGAAAAGAAGTCCCACGACGAGATAAGGTGCTCGTCGTGGCTACCACCGCAATTACAACTTGATTCGAAATCCCACGTTTAGATTTCCTGGAATCATCGTCAATTTGAGTTCGGATATTCCCTTTTCAGAACGGCGGGGACAGCGTTTGGTATTAGTCGGCTGAGGGAGCTGATATGGCGGAGAGCTTGGCGAGTTCGTCGTAAGTGAAAACTAAGTGGCTGTCATCCGAGCTACGGAGGATTTGGCCGAGCCCCGCACGACGAGAGAACCAGCGGAGATCGGCGAGTGAGAGGCCGAGTAAGATGGCAGCGCCACGTTCAGTGATGTGAGTATCTTCGTCTTTGAGCATTGGTGAATCGGGTTCGAAGCACAAGGGTCGGGTCCTGGTTATTGGCGCGGGCTACCTGAGTTAAATATCTGAAGGGGCCCGAATTTGGTTAATCCTCAGGTAGTCCGCACCTGACAAATAGCAATTGGGTCGCCAGAGGCGCTGAAGTCTTGATGGACGAACCCCTACTCTAAGTTCTTTTTTCATAGGCGCTTAGCGGCGGTAGAATATTGCCGATCAGCCGATATAAGGCCAGGGATTCGACGAATTCGGCAGACGCAGGGAGGGAATGGGAAGCAAATTTCACATACCGCCCACGCCGAGACCCCGAGCTGCCGGCCTAGTTTTTTGCGGACTTGGGGGAAACGGTGGGAGCTGCTTGCGGGCCGGAGAGCTGGGCTCGAATCTTTGCGGCTTTTTCCGATTGGTTCAGGCCGTCGTATTCTGAAACTAGCTGGGTTTGCGCCATATGCACCCACTTTGCTGGCGGCGTAGTCTGCTGCATCAGGAGGTCGTAGCCGGCGCGTGTTTCGGATTCGGCATCTGAGTAGCGGCCCTCGTGCGATAGAACTCCGCCGAGCTTCACGCGTGTGATCGCGAAATTCAGATGTCCCGGCGGCAGGGCTGTGCCGTAAATCTTAAGCGATTCACGGTAGAGTTCTTCGGCCTTTGCGTAATCCTTGCGATCCGCAAACACGCCTGCCAAATTGGCAATTGCTGTGCCGTACTGCTGATGCTTATCTCCGTAAACCGACTTATAGATTTCCGCCTGACGACGGAAGTCAGCTTCTGCTTCGACGAGATTGCCCTGAGCCTGCATCGCGCTGCCGAGTTCGCCGACTGCCAAAGCGACACGA